>Ga0075163_10013181_pt1 | contig 10730 bp, 7 predicted proteins | sample JI1023141ADNA_FD_71478 | JGI IMG/M metagenome (GOLD analysis project Ga0075163, IMG submission 71478) | Wastewater effluent complex algal communities from Wisconsin, to seasonally profile nutrient transformation and Carbon sequestration -... | ecosystem: Engineered > WWTP > Effluent > Algae... | reverse complement strand
TCCGAGCCGACCGACGAGATCACCGCCGACCAGCTCATCGCCGCCGCCGACCGCGCGCTCTACCTGGCCAAGGACCGCGGCCGCAACCAGGTCGCGACCTGAGGCCCCCGAGCGCAGCGAGGGGCCGAAGGTACGAGGCGCGCCACCGCCGCTTCGTAAGGGCCCGCCGCCGCGCCGCCGATTCCTTCACAGTCTCTGATCTGAGCTGAAGCCCCCGAGCGCAGCGAGGGTTACCGGCGCCATCGCCGATTCATCTGCCGCCGCCTCCTGAGGGCCCGCTGGCGCCCCGCTCGACGGGGAATTTGCCGGTGTCGATCCACGTTGTTAGGGTCCAGCCATGCGCTCGCTCGTCGGACCGTGCTCGATCCTGGTGGCGTCGGTCCTCGGCTGCTCGGGAGGCTGCCGCGGCTCCGACCGTGACCGCGCCCCCACCGCGCCGACGGTCGCCGCGCCGACGCCGACCGATCCGGCCCAGGCCGCGCTCGACGCGGCCCCGCCGGCCCCGCCGCCGGTGCCGGTCGCGACCCTGACCGAGGACCTCGGCCAGCCCTACTTCGCCGATGGCGCGGGCGCCGCCGCCGCCGCCCGCTTCGCGCTCGAGGACTGGCCGGCCGCCGCCGCCGGCTTCACCGCCCTCGAGCAGGCGCTGCCGGTCCCCGACGTCGCCGGCCGCGGCCGGGCCGCGCTGCTGGCCGGCCTGGCCGAGGCCGAGCGCGGCGCCTGGCGGCCGGCCGCCGACGATCTCGCCCGCGCCCACGTCGCGCTGCCGCTGCTGGCCGACTGGATCGGCTACCAGGAGGCGCGGGCCCGCTTCTTCGCCCACCAGCCCGACGAAGCGCTGGCCCTGGCCCGGGCGGTCGCGCCCGACTCGATCGCCGGCGCCGACGCCGCGCTCCTGGTCGGCGATCTGCTGCGCGGCGGCGGCGACGCGGTGGCCACCGCCGCTCACTACCGCGCCTACCTGGCCGATCGCCCCGACGGGCCGCGCCGGTCGGAGGCCCGCTTCCGCCTGGCCGAGGCCCTCGACCGCGCCGGCGATCCGGCCTCGCTGGCCGAGCGGATCGCGGCCTACCGCGCGATCACCGTCGGCGACCCGCTGTCGTCGTGGGCGACCAAGGCCCAGGCCCGGCTCAAGGCCCTGGGCGGCGACGCCAGCGCGCCGCTCACCGCCAGCGAGCTGGTCGCCCGCGGCAAGGTCTACTTCGACGCCATGCGCAACCCGGAGTCGGCCGCCGACTTCGCCGCCGCGCTGACCCGACCCGACATCACCGCCGACGAGCGCTGCGTCGCCGGCTACCACCAGGCCCAGAGCCTGTTCAAGGCCCGCGATCGCAAGGGCGCGGCCCCCGCCTTCGACGCGGCGACCGCGCAGTGCGGCGCCGCTGGCAATGTCGACCTGCAGATCCGCGGCGCCTACCAGGCCGGCCGCTCGTACGCCTACAACGGCGATCACCGGACCGCGGTCGCCCGCTACCAGGCCGCCCAGGCGATCGCGCCCGATCACAGCTACGCCGACGACGCGCTGCTGCGCGAGGCCGAGGAGTGGGCCGACCTCGGCGACGACGCCCAGGTGACGGCGACGCTCGAGTCGCTGCCGGTCAAGTACCCGCAGGGCGACATGCGGGCCGAGGCGCTGTGGCGGCTGGGCTGGCGCGCCTACCGCGCCGGCGACGATCGCAAGGCGATGGCGTACTGGCAGCAGCAGATCGCGACCGCGCCGATCGACGACAACTACTGGGCCGAGGGCCAGCCGCAGTACTGGATCGGCCGGGCCCAGGCCCGCAGCGGCGACGCCGCCGGCGCGCTGCGCTCGTGGGAGGACGCGGTCCGCACCTACCCGCTCGGCTACTACGCCTTGCTCGCCCTCAACCGGCTGGCCGAGGCCGCGCCCGATCGCCACCAGGCGCTGCTGGCCACGATCACGGCCGATCCGCCTGGCTTCGATCCGGCGGCGCCAGCGTTCCAGTTCAAGGCCCGACCCGAGTACGCCACGCCGGCGTTCGAGCGGGCGGTCGCGTTCATCCGCCTCGGCCTCGGCGATCCCGCCGACGCCGAGCTGCGCGGCCTCGGCCTGACCGCGCCGACCGGCAAGAAGCGCGTCGACGATCCCGACAAGATCGAGAAGCTGTGGGCGATGGCCTGGCTCTACGACCGGGCCGGCCGCTACGAGACGTCGCACTGGACCACCCGCTGGCACATCCTCGACTACAAGCGGCAGTGGCCGGTCGGGGCCAACCGCGCCCGCTGGCGGATCGCCTACCCGCGCGCGTTCGACGAGCTGCTCCACACCCACGCCGCCGCCAACGGCGCCCCGGTCGCGATGCTGCAGGCCATCGTCCGCGAGGAGTCGGCGTTCAACCCGCTGACCGAGTCGTACGCCAACGCGATCGGCCTGACCCAGATGATCAACTCGACCGCGACCCGGTTCGCCAAGGGCACCGGCATCGCCCCGACCCGCGAGAACCTGCGCGACCCGGAGAAGAACGTCACCATCGGCAGCCGCTTCCTCGGCTTCCTGTTCACCCAGTGGGGCGGCTTCGCCCACCTGGTGCCGCCGTCGTACAACGCCGGCGAGGGCGCGGTGAAGCGCATGCTCCGGCTGCGCGGCACCTGGCCGGCCGACGAGTTCATCGAGGGCATCGTCGACGACCAGGCCCGCAACTACTCCAAGCGGGTGCTGGCCTCGTTCTTCGCCTACACCTGGCTCTACGATCAGCGGGTGCCGGTCATGCCCAACGCCATCCCGCCCGCGTTGCTCCCGAAGCCCTGAGGCGCCCGAGCGCAGCGAGGCGCCGAAGGAACGAGGAGCGCCGCGGTGGCCGCGTGAGGGCCGGCCGCGCCACCGCCGCTTGGTCCGGGCCGCGGCCCCGCGGCCCGCGGCCGGTGGCGTTGACAAGCCGGCGCGCGCCGCGGGATGCTCGACGCGCGCCGGCGTTGCCGCCGCCGCCAACGCCGTGAAGCTCTACCTGATCCGCCACGCCGACGCCGTCGCCGAGGACGTCGCCGGCAGCGACCACGAGCGCTGGCTGTCGGCGCGCGGGCGCGAGGCGGCGCGCGGGCTGGCCCGCTTGCTGCGCGAGCAGGGCGTCGAGCTCGACGCGATCGCGACGTCGCCCTTGCCGCGCGCGGTCCAGACCGCCGAGCTCCTCGCCAGCGGCCTCGACTACCTGGGCGTGGTGTCGGTGATGCCGGCGCTGGCCCCCGGCTGTCACCCGCGCCGCGCCGCCGAGCAGCTCGCCAGCCTCGGGGTGGCGGTGGCGGTGATCGGCCACGAGCCCGGCATCAGCGGCCTCGGCGCCTACGTCCTCGGCCGGCCGGCGTTCCCGCCGCTGCGCACCGCCCAGTGCTGCGCGCTGTACCGCGGCGCCCCCGCCTTCACCGCCCGCGCCGACCTGATGACGGTCTCGGCGCTGTTCCTCGACTGATCATGGCCGCGACCGATCATGGACCGCGACCGATCGTGAGCCGACCGTGAAGGGCCTCGATCCCGCGCGGCGCCCCGAGTGGGCCCGCTTCCTCGACGACGCCGAGTGGCGCGGGTTCGTCGCCGCGCTCGACGCCGAGCTGACCCGCCGGGCCCTGCCCTACCGGGTCGAGGACGGGGTGATGTGGGCGCGCTGGGGCAGCGACGAGGACGAGGCGCTCGGCCTGACCAACCTGGCCCAGATGTGCCGCGCCGCCGGCGTCGAGTCGTACGGCCAGGTGATCACGTCGCACTTCAACGCGCTGGTCGCCGGCCGCGGCGATCGCGAGCTGGCCGGCCAGCTCGGCGCCGATCTCGCGCTGGCCCGCCCGCACCTCAAGCTCCGGCTGTACCCGCGCGACACCTTCGAGCCCGGCACCGAGCAGTTCGTGCTCCGCGACACCGCCGAGGATCTGACCGCGGTGCTCTGCTACGACCTGCCGTCCAACGTCGTCACCGTCGCCGCCGAGTCGCTCGGCAAGTGGGCGGTCGCGCCCGACGAGCTGTACTACCAGGCGCTGGCCAACCAGCGCCGGACCGAGCGCCACCCGATCGAGGACGTCGACGTCACCGGCGCGACGGTCAAGGCGATGACCGGCGAGAGCTTCTTCGTCGCCTCCAACCTGCTCTTGCTCGGCGACTTCCTCGGCGAGGAGCCGCCGTTCGGCGCGATCGCCGCGGTGCCCAACCGCCACACGCTGATCTGGCACGCGATCGTCGATCCGTCGGCGCTGCGGGCGATCGACGCGATGGTGGTGATGGCCGCCAACCTGTGCGCCGAGGGCCCGGGCTCGATCTCGCCCCACCTGTACTGGTGGAAGGACGGCCAGCTCCGCACGCTGCCGACCCGCGAGACCGACGAGCACTACGAGTTCGTCCCGCCCGACGACTTCGTCGACGAGGTGCTCGAGAAGCTGGCCGAGCGCGCCGAGATGAACTGAGGACTCGAGCGAAGCGAGAGTCCGAAGGATCAAGGAGTGCTGGTGTGGCGGCGTAAGGGCTTGCCGCCGCCGCCGCTTCGTTCTGCGACGGCCGCCCCGCCGCCGCCGATTCAGCGCGGGGCGAAGCGCAAGGCGTGGAACGCCTCCTCGGTCATCTGGGCCAGCGCCTCGCGGTCCTTCATCATCACGAACAGGTAGCCGTCGCCGAACCCGTCGCGGTGGAGGTAGAGGACGGCGGCGAACGCGAAGCCGGTGCCGAACGCGTCGGCCGGGCCGGCGACGTCGAACCAGCGGATCATCGTCATCGTCGCCTCGTCGGCGGCCCAGTCGCCGGCCGGCACCGGCTCGGCCGCGGCCGCCTCGCCGCTCGAGCCGCCGCGGGTCAGGTTGAGGATCGCGGTGAGGAAGAACGTGCTCGAGAACTGGCGCGACCGCATCGCCGGCGCCAGGTCGGCGGGGTACGGGCGGAGGGCGAAGCGGAGCTCGATCCGGTGATCGGCGCTGGCCACCGCGTGGCTGACGAAGACGTCGCGGTTCTCGGTCACCGGCGTGACGACGAACCCGGCCGGCGGCTGGTAGACGAAGCCGGCGGCCGCGGCCTCGGCGGCGAAGGCGTCGACCGGCGCCGGCGCCGGGGTCGGCGCCGCCGGCCCGGTCGGGGTGTTGCGCGGCGGCGTCGGCGGCGGGGCCTTGCTGCCGCAGGCAGCGGTGAGCGCGACCAGCAACCAGGCGGCGATCGGGCGGCGACGGTGAGACGGCGTCATGCCGTGATGCTACCGACGTCGCGGCGCCGGCGGGTCGCCCGACGGCGTTCCTGACCCCGGCCTTACCCGCGGCTACTTCTTGAGCCGACCGAACAGGCCGCGCTTCTCGGCCTTCACGTCCTCGCCCATCTCGGTCGCGATCTCGCGCAGCAGCTCGGACTGGCGGGCGGTGAGCTTGGTCGGGATCTCGACCTTCCAGCGGACGACGTGATCGCCGCGGCCCTGCTTGCCGACCCGCGGCACGCCCTGGCCCTTGCGGACGATGTGATCGCCGGGCTGGGTGCCGGCCTTGATCTCGACGGTGGCCCGGCCCTCGCACTTGTCGTCGAGGGTGTAGACCTCGACCTCGCCGCCGAGGATGGCCTTGACGTAGCTGACCGGCATCTCGGTGAGGACGTCGTCGCCCTCGCGGTGGAAGCGCTCGTCGCCGCGGACGTGGAGCACGACGTAGAGGTTGCCGGCGCCGCCGCCGGCCGGGGCGGCCTCGCCCTTGCCGGCCAGCCGCAACGTCTGGCCGTCGTCGACGCCGGGCGGCACCGTCACCGTCAGCGTGCTGGTCTCGGGCTGGGTCCGGCGGCCGCCGCAGTCGGTGCAGGCCTCCTTGACCGTCTTGCCCTCGCCGCGGCAGCGCGGGCACACGCTCTGGACCATGAAGAAGCCCTGGCTGTGCACGACCTGGCCGCGACCGCTGCAGGTGGTGCAGGTCTCGGGCTTGGTGCCGGGCTTGGCGCCGCTGCCAGCGCAGGTGGTGCAAGGCACGTCGCGGGTGAGCTTGAGGTCCTTGCTCGCGCCCCACACCGCCTCGGCGAACTCGAGCTCGAGGTCGACCCGGAGGTCGGCGCCGCGCGCGGTGCGACGACCGCCGCTGGTGCGGCCGCCGAAGAAGTCGCCGAAGATGTCGCCGAAGGCGGAGAAGATGTCCTCGACGCTGCCGAAGCCGCCGGGGCCGGCGCCGCCGCCGGCGCCGCGCAGCCCGTCGTGGCCGAAGCGATCGTAGCGGGCGCGCTGTTCGTCGTCGGACAGCACCTGGTAGGCGTGGGCGGCCTCCTTGAACTTGTCCTCGGCCTCCTTGTCGCCCGGGTTGACGTCGGGATGGTGCTGCTTGGCGAGCTTGTAGTAGGCCTTCTTCAGGTCCGACTGGCCCACGTCGCGAGGGACGTTCAACACTTCGTAGAGGTCGCGCATGGCTGTGAAAACCGTGCCTTACGTAATGCGGCGGGTTGACGCTGTCAAGGTATGGTCGTCGCGTGCAACGGCCGGACCTCGTCGGTCACATCGCCGAAGGTGCGCCGGATCCTGAGGATTCCGCGCGCCGGGCCGAGCGCGTGCTGCGTGCGATGGCCGACGGCGGGGTGGCGCTGAACCTGCTCCCGCCCGAGGCGCCGGCCGTCCTGGCCCTGGCCTGTCGGCGCGCGCCCTACCTCGCCACCCTGCTGGCCCGCGATCCCGGCCGGCTCGGCCGGGTGGCGGCCGACCCGTACCTGCGGCGGGAGAAGCCGGCGGCGGTGATCGCCGCCGAGGTCGCCGCCGAGGTCGCCGGCGCCGCCGATCCGGCCGCGCTCGCCGCCGCGCTGCGGCGTTGCCGCGGCGACGAGCTGGTCCGGCTGGGCGCGCGCGAGCTGGCGATGGGGCTCGACACCGAGGTCGGTCGCGAGCTCGCCCACCTCGCCGACGCCTGCTTCGACGCCGCGATCGGCTTCCACGACGCCCGGCTGCGCGCCCGCCACGGCCCGCCCCGCTATCAGGACGACGACGGCCGCGAGCGCGACGCCGGGCTGTGCGTGATCGCGATGGGCAAGCACGGCGGCCTCGAGCTCAACTTCAGCTCCGACGTCGACGTCATCTACGTCTACACCTCGGACGCGGGCGCGGCCGGGGCGCTGTCGCTGCACGAGTACTTCGCCAAGCTGGCGACCGCGATCAGCCAGGCGCTGGGCGAGCCGACCGACGACGACGTGGTGTTCCGGGTCGATCTCCGGCTGCGGCCCGAGGGCTCGCGCGGCGCGATCGCCAACTCGCTGGCGTCGGTCGAGCGCTACTACGAGACCTTCGGCCGGCCGTGGGAGCGGCAGGCGTGGATCAAGGCCCGGCCGTGCGCCGGCGACCGCGCGCTCGGCGCCGAGGTGATGCGGACGCTGGCCGGCTTCGTCCATCCCCGCCACACCTCGCCCGCGATCATCGACGACGTCATGGCGCTCAACCGGCGGATCAAGGCCGAGCTCGATCGCGGCGGCCGCGGCCCCGACGGCGACCGGGCCGCCGGCTTCGACGTCAAGAACGGCGTCGGCGGCATCCGCGAGATCGAGTTCTTCGTCCAGGCGCTGCAGCTCATCCACGCCGGCCGCAACCCCCAGCTCCGCGCCCGCGCCACCCTCGCCGCGCTCGACGCGCTGTTGTTCGCCGGCCTGGTCGGCGACGGCGAGCACCACGCGCTCCACCGCGCCTACCGCTGGCTGCGCCACGTCGAGCACCTGCTCCAGCTCGAGGCCGGGCTGCAGACCCAGCGGCTGCCGCGCGAGCCGGCCGCGCTCGGCGTGCTGGCCCGCCGGCTCGGGCTGGCCGACGCCGCCGCGCTCGAGCGGACCCTGGTCGCCACCACCACCACGGTGGCCCGGCTGTTCGCGACCCTGGGCGATCCCGGCGCCGACGACGATCTGGCCGCGGTCGCCGCGCTCGGTCGCGGCGAGGCGACCGGCGACGAGCAGGCCGCGCTGGCCGCGCTCGGCTTCACCGATCCGGCGGCCGCCGCCCGCGAGCTCGAGCGCGCCCGCCGGCGGCCGTGGTCGCCGTGGGCGCCGGCGTCGACCGGCGCGGCGGCGGCGATCGCCGGGCCGCTGCTGGCCGAGCTGGCCCGGTCGGCCGATCCCGACGCGGCGCTGCGCCACGCGGTCGATCTGATCGGCAAGCGCGGCGCGACCTGGTCGGTGTGGACGCTGCTCGATCAGAACCGGCCGCTGTTGCGCCTGCTGGCCTCGCTGCTGGGCGCGTCGGAGTACCTGGCGCGGGCGCTGGTCGATCGCCCCGAGCTGATCGATCTGCTGGTCGCGGTCGGGCAGGCGTCGCCGCGCTCGCCCCGGATCACCCTCGAGCGCGACGTCGATCGTCGGCTGGCCGCGGCCCACGCCGCCGACCCCGGCGACGAGGAGCTGGCGTGGAGCGCGCTGGCCGAGTTCAAGAACGGCCAGGTGCTGCGGGTCGGGCTGGCCGACTTCGGCGGCCGGCTGGCGCCGCTCGAGGTGTGCGCGGAGCTGACCGCGATCGCCGAGGTCTGCCTCGACCGCGCGTTCGCCCGCATCGCCGCCGCGATCCGCGCCCGCCACGGCGTCGCCCGCACCGGCCGCGGCGCGCCGGCGCGGATGGCGGTGCTCGGCCTGGGCAAGCTCGGCGGCGGCGAGCTCGGCTACGCCGCCGATCTCGACGTCGTCTTCGTCCACGACGGCGGCGACGGCGGCGACGGCGGGTCCGACGACGGCGAGTCCGACGGCCCGCGGCCGCTGCCGGTGGTCGAGTACATGACCCGGCTGGCCCAGCGGCTGGTCACCGGGCTGCACGCCCGCACCGCCCGCGGCCGGTTGTACGAGGTCGACACCCGGCTGCGGCCGAGCGGCTCGGCCGGGCTGCTGGTGTCGTCGCTGACCGGGTGGCGGCGCTACCACGCCAGCGACGCCCGGCTGTGGGAGCGGCAGGCGCTGATCAAGCTGCGCCCGGTCGCCGGCGACGCCGCGCTCGGCGCCGAGGTCGCGGCCGAGGTCGCGAGCTGGCTGTGGACGCCGCCGGCCCAGCCGGCGCGGGCGATCGCGCAGCAGCTCGCGGCGATGCGCGACCGGATGGAGCGCGAGCTCGGCCACGCCGGCGATCTCAAGGTCGGCAAGGGCGGGATCATCGACGCCGAGTTCGCCGCGCAGTACCTGCAGCTCGTCCACGGCCACGCCCACCCCGGGCTGCGCACGCCGTCGACGGTGATCGCGCTCGACGCCGCGCGGGCCGCCGGCCTCGCCGCCGCCGGCGACCTCGAGGTGCTGGCCGAGGGCTATCGCTTCCTCCGCCTCATCGAGCATCGGATGCGGGTGGTCCACGATCGGCCGGTCCACCGGCTGCCCGACGACGCGATCGAGCTGGCGCGGCTGGCGCGGCGGTGCGGCTTCCCCGGCGGCGACGCGCTGCGCGCGCGGGTCGGACAGTGGCAGGTCGAGATCCGGGCCGCGTTCGAGCGCGTGCTCGGCGCGTCGTAGTCGCGTCGTGCGCCACCCACGGCGGCCGGGATCGTCACCGTCACCGCGGTGACGCGCCTGCGTAACCCGCTACGCGTGGCGTGCGCGCCCGCCAGGTGCGATGACGCGCTGTCCCACGCTGTCGGACCGATCCTCGTCGGATCTGTACCTTGATCACCCGGGCTGTGGTTGCTACGAAGCGCCATGGCCATCAAGAAGGTCGAGAGCATCTGGGTCGACGGCAAGCTCGTTCCCTGGGACGACGCCACCGATCACATGCTGGCGCACACGCTCCACTACGGCGTCGGCGCCTTCGAGGGCATCCGTGCCTACCAGCGCGCCGATGGCCGCACCGCGATCTTCCGCCTGCGCGAGCACATCGACCGGCTGTTCGACTCGGCGGTCATCTGCACGATGGACCCGCCGTTCTCGCGCGAGCAGGTGATCGCCGCCTGCGCCGAGGTCGTGCGCAGCAACAAGATGCCGTACTGCTACCTGCGGCCGCTCATCTACCTCGGCTCGGGCGCGCTCGGCCTCGGCTCGTTCGAGCCGCCGGTCCGCACCATGGTCGCCGCCTTCGAGTGGGGCGCCTACCTCGGCGAGGACGGAGCCAAGAAGGGTATCCGCTGCATGGTGTCGGGCTTCACCCGCGCCAACAGCAACGCGGTGATGAACAAGGGCAAGATCTGCGGGCAGTACGTGACGTCGGTGCTGGCCAAGCGCATGGCGCTCAAGAGCGGCTTCGACGAGGCGATCATGCTCGACCCGCAGGGCTACGTCGCCGAGGGCACCGGCGAGAACATCTTCGTGATCAAGAACGGCGTGGCCCGGACCCCGCCGACGTCGGGCGCGATCCTGGCCGGCATCACCCGCGACACCGTGATCCAGCTCTTCCGCGAGCGCGGGGTCGAGGTCCGCGAGGAGCCGCTCGCCCGCGACGAGCTCTACACCGCCGACGAGGTGTTCCTGACCGGCACCGCCGCCGAGATCACGCCGGTGCGCGAGATCGATCACCGCCGGGTCGGTCGCGGCGAGTGGGCCGTGACCCGCGGCGTGCAGGAGTCGTTCTTCGCGGTGGTCAAGGGCGGCGACAGCAAGCACGACCACTGGCTGCACTACGTCTGAGGCTCCGAGCGCAGCTCGGGCCGGGGTTGCCGAAATGTTGAGATCGGAACCGGGTTCCCACCCGGGACCGATCGATCGAAGAGACAGGGTTGGCATTCTGGCCAACCCTGTGAGGCTTCGAGCCCCCGTCGCCTCCTTCTTGCCAACGCCGTGAGCTGATCTGAGCACCGGCCCCGGCGGGTCGGGGGCGGTATGGTCCGGGCATGCAGACCCGTGGCCGCGTGCT
>Ga0075163_10013180_pt1 | contig 10733 bp, 11 predicted proteins | sample JI1023141ADNA_FD_71478 | JGI IMG/M metagenome (GOLD analysis project Ga0075163, IMG submission 71478) | Wastewater effluent complex algal communities from Wisconsin, to seasonally profile nutrient transformation and Carbon sequestration -... | ecosystem: Engineered > WWTP > Effluent > Algae... | reverse complement strand
GCCATGTATCCACCACCACCTGCAGTACGGGTTACTTTAAAAAGCAGGTCACCATCATTGTCGAAAGTATTGATACCACCAGCACCACCATCTGAAGTGATCAGGCTTACCAGTTTTTTGCCCCCGGATGAGTAAGTAGTTAGAGAACCATTGCCCTTGTCTTTACCAAGTGTTGCAATCGTAGTGCCGTAATCATCTATTACCTGGAAAGATTTCGCTTGTATTACATCCGGTACTGCATCTTTTTTGCCGGAAGACATCAGTACAGCCGATAAACCACCCAGGCTTATCAACACAAAAAACATCCGGTATAGCATGAGGTTTTTTTCGAGTTTTGCCACACGCATTTCCAATTGATTCATAAAATAAAATTTAATAAGTTAATAATAGCGGAAGTCCGCAGTAGTCAGCGGGAACAAATTATAAATCAATTCACACATTTGCAATACCCGCTGTTGGGTATCCTTTGATTAAGGAGTAAATTTTGGAATCTTTGAATTCGCCTTTACTGTAATAGTTTTCTTTGAAGTATCCTTCTACTATAAAACCACAGCTTTCGAGCAATCTGCCGGAAGCTATATTTTCAGGATCAATATTGGCTTCAATGCTGTGTATAGCAGTATCATTGAAAGCATAATTGATTACTTCCTTCAGCGCTTCCTTCATGATGCCCCTGTTCCAGTAGCCTGGATGAAGCATGTAACCGATCTCCGCCCTGAAATGTTCTTTCAGTAATCGCCAGTAACCTATAGTGCCGATCAGTGTTTCCGGACTTTCTTTAAGTGCTATTGCCCAGATTACCCCTTCATTGTTCTCCACATTCTTCAGCAGTAAGGCAATATGGTCTTCTGATTCCTGGATGGTTTTAAAAGGTTCCCTGCCAAAATATGTAAACAACTCGGGCATGGTTCTGATCTTAAACAAGGTTTCCGCATCTGTCATGGAAATCGACCTGAGCAATAAACGTTCTGTCTTTCTTTCGGGAAAAGGAGAAAAGCTAATCTCCAGCATGTGGAAGTTATTTTAGTCGTGCTTTAATGTTGTTATTGAATTTTCAAACCCAGAATTTTCAGGCTGCAGGGTTTGCCATCGAGTATGGCGATGTCTTTCAGATTGGCCCATTCTTCAAACCCAAGTTTTTCAAAAAGGTTGATGCTGGCTTTGTTCTGAGCAAAAATAAAACCCAGTAAAGTATGAATGCCTAGCCCGGGGCATTGGCTGATCGCATGTTGTAATATTTTTTTTCCAATCCCTTTACCCCTGGATGTTTCATCGAGGTAAATGCTGATTTCTGCAGTGCCATTATAAGCTGGCCTGCCATAAAAATCCTGGTAACTCACCCAGCCCAGCATCTTGTTTTTTTCATCTTCACAAACCCATAGTGGCCTGGTATCGGGATTGTGCGCATGGAACCAGTTGATGCGGCTTTCAGTGGTTACGGGTGTTGTATCGGCAGTTACCATCCTGCCTGCAATGGTGGTATTGTAAATCGCAACAATTTGCGGGAGATCATCTAAAAGGGCATCACGAAAACGCATGTTAATTTGTTTACTGCAAATTAATCATTGCAGTGTGATTCAATGGGAATAAGCAAAAAAAAATCCCGCTGTTAAAGCGGGATGATGATTTATATGATTGAACAATTTAAGCAACAGCTTTATTCACCAGTGCAGCGGCTTCGCTCAGCAGAATGGCGCTCTGTACTTTTAATCCGCTTTCATCGATGAGTTTCTTGGCCACATCGGCATTGGTACCCTGGAGCCTTACGATGATCGGGATTTCAATATTGCCGATGCTTTGGTAAGCATCAATAACGCCCTGGGCTACACGATCACAACGAACAATACCGCCGAAAATATTGATGAGAATGGCTTTTACTTTCGGGTCTTTCAGAATGATCCTGAATCCGGCTTCAACTGTTTGTGCATTGGCAGTTCCGCCTACATCGAGGAAGTTAGCCGGATCTCCACCACTGAGTTTGATCATGTCCATTGTTGCCATCGCCAGTCCGGCACCATTTACCATACAACCCACATTGCCATCCAGTTTCACAAAGTTGAGGTTGTATTTACCTGCTTCAACTTCGGTGGGATCTTCTTCAGAAAGATCTCTCAATGCCGCAACTTCTGCATGACGCATCAGGGCATTGTCATCTACATTCATCTTACAATCTACCGCAATGATTTTTTCATCACTGGTTTTGAAAAGCGGGTTGATTTCAAGCATACCGCAATCCAGTTCTACATATGCATTGTAAAGATTGGTTACAAATTTTACACAATTCTTAAAAGCTTCACCACTCAAACCGAGGTTGAAAGCAATTTTTCTTGCCTGGAAACCCTGGAGCAATCCACCCGGGTGTACATATTCTTTAAAGATTTTTTCAGGCGTATCATGTGCTACATCTTCGATATTCATACCGCCTTCGGTGCTGTACATTACTACATTCTGACAACTGCTGCGATCGAGCAGGATGGCCAGATAGAATTCTTTCACAGGATTCGGGCCATCATAATACACATCCTGTGCAACCAGTACTTTATTAACGAGTTTTCCTTCCGCACCGGTTTGAATGGTTACGAGTGTGCCACCGAGAATATTCCGGGCGATGTTTACTACATCTTCTGCATTTTTTCCAACTGCAACCCCACGTTGTTCAGTGCCTTTGATTTTCCCTTTACCACGTCCGCCCGCATGAATCTGTGCTTTTACAACAGCGAATTTGCTGCCATATTGTGTGTGGATCTGGCGGTAAGCTTCTTCAGCCTCAGTAGGTGTACTGCAGGCGATTCCTTCCTGTACGGGAACATTGAATTTTTTTAATAATTGTTTGGCCTGGTATTCGTGAAGGTTCATATGGAAAAATTTTGGCGAAGATAATGAAAAGGCAAATGCGAAAATGAAGGAAAACAGTTGAATTTGATAGCACAGACCAGCGCTTATTTATCAGATTGCTAACACATTCTTACATAAATTTGTGCTTTATTTATTCAAAAATCAAGGGGTAACTGCTGCCGGCCGAAGTTAAGGGCTATATGAAGAAAATCGTTTTTACAATATTGTTATCCGCTTTTATAACCGGTCTTTATGCGCAGGTTCCCGGCCGTAAGAAAAAACCTGTTACACTGGATGAAGTAAGTAACCAAGGTAATCAGACAAGTGATGTACAGGACGCAAATGCCCAGAAAAGTACCGGTCCACGTAAGGATAGCCTTGGATTTGAGCACCGCGACGACCGTAAGGATTCCATCAGCATCAGCTACCGTTTTCTCGATTCAATAAAAAGAAACTACATCGATTCATCGGTGAATGATTTCGACCGTTATTTTTCTGTGCCTTCTTCTTACCAGTATCTGGGAAACAATGGTGCTGCCGCATTTTCACTGATCTTTCAGCCCAATACCAAAGCAGGCTGGGATGCAGGATTTCATGCCTTTGATATTTACCGGTTCACCCTTGAAGGAACAAAGTTTTACAAAACAAGCCGGCCTTTTTCTATGCTCAGCTACCAGTTGGCATCGGGAAAGGAGCAGATGCTGAAAGCCGGGCATACACAAAATCCTAAACCCAACCTCAATGTAGGTTTCGATTACAGGTTAATCAGTGCCCCGGGGTTTTTTATCACACAGAATACCAATCACAATGCTTTCAGGTTTTTTGGCAATTACCAGGGCAAAAGAAAACGATACAATGCATACCTGGTTTTACTGGGGAATAATATCAGGGCTTCTGAAAATGGCGGCATACAAAATGATACTTTCCTGCAGGATCCCAACCGGAAAGATCGTTTCAGCGTTCCCGTTAACCTGGGTCGTTCGGCCGAGTTCAGGCAGAATCCTTTTGTAACAAAAGTTCAAACAGGCAATACCTATAAGGATTTCAGTTTTTTCTTCCGGCAGAGTTATGATATAGGCAAAAGAGATTCTGTTGCGATCAACGATTCAACCACCGAGTATCTTTTTTATCCGAAATTGAGAATTCAGCATAGTTTTACGAGTACGACTAACCGTTATCGATTCGGAGATATTGCCGCTGATTCCATTCTTTACAAAAGCTGGTATAACATCACACTGAGAGATTCAACCGATACTTTTTCACTCGAAGAAAAATGGCAGACGATTGTGAATGATTTTTCACTCATTCAGTTTCCCGACACGAAAAACACAGCACAGTTTTTCCTGGCAGGCGTTTCTCTTCAGCAGATGAAAGCAACTTTTGATTCGGGTACGAAAAGATTTTATAATATTTTTCTGCATGGAGAATACAGAAACAGAACCCGTAATAAAAAGTGGGATGTTTTACTGAAAGGTGAATTTTATGCCAATGGATTGAATGCAGGAGATTACAGTGTATATGCTTCACTCGACAGGTATTTCAACAAACGATGGGGCAATGTGAGTTTGTTTTTTACCAATGTGAACAGAACACCTTCGTTTATTTTCGATAACCGTTCTTCTTTCAGCTTAAGCAACAACACAGGATTTAATAAAGAGAACATCACTTCATTTGGAGCCCAGGCCAACAATCCTTTTATTACCCTTGGTTTCCGGAATCACCTCATTACCAATTTTACTTATTTCAAAAGTTATTACGAGGCAACACAAAGCAGTAAAATAACCAATGTGCTGCAACTGTTTGCTTCCAAAAAAATAAAACTTGCTAAAAAATGGTTCTGGTATGTTGATGGCGTCATCCAGCAAACAGACGGGGCATCTCCTGTAAAAGTACCGTTCCTTTTTACAAGAAACCGGCTTGCACTGGAAGGAAAATTTTTCAAGAACCTTTTCCTGAGCACAGGTCTGGAAGTAAGGTATTATACAGCCTACAAAGCCAATAATTATTCTCCTGTATTGGGACAATTTACCGTTCAGGACACGGTGACTATTAAAAATCTTCCTGATGTAGCAGCGTTTTTACATTTCAGGATCAAGGGCTTTACCGGCTATTTCAGGGCTGAAAACCTCAATACAGCCAGTTTAAGAGATGGTTTTGGTTTTACCAACAACAACTTTGCTGCGCCACATTATCCTACTCAAGGCATGGTTATCCGATTTGGTATCCAATGGTGGTTTGTGAATTAATGTTCAGCCATAGGTTGCAATTCTCGGGGTTAATAACTAGTTTTGTGCCGTGAAAAAATTCCTCCTTTCCATATTGACCCTTTTGTACATGGGTGTTTCTTCCGGCATTGCCATGGAAATCCATTACTGCATGGGTAAGAAAGCAGGGGTGGATTTCTACCAGACGGAAAAGGATAAGTGCGGCAGGTGTGGCATGAAAGAAAAGAAGAACGGCTGCTGCAGTGATGAACACAAATTTTTCAAATTAGAGGATTCGCATAAACAAGCTTCGAACGATATCAGTTTCACGTTTACTGATATTATAGTTCCGAAACAGTTTTTCGATTTTAACTGGCAGGTTCCCGTAACTGAACCGGTTATATTACCACTCAATCATTCACCTCCCGATGATACAGGCTATGATATCTGTATCAGAAATTGTGTTTTCAGACTTTAGAAATCATTGTTGAAGTTTTTACTGATTTCTGCAGCCATGCTGTGGAATGACTTGTATTATTTAACCTCAATCATCATTTCTAAAATTTATTCAAAATGAAAACATTATCATTCATCGCCGTTTTATTTTTCGGATTATTTCATAATAACCTATCTGTCGCCCAAACAGCTTCACTTCAAAAAGAATCTGTAAAAGTGTGGGGCAATTGCGGCATGTGCAAGAAAACAATTGAGAAGGCAGCAAAATCAGCAGGTGCCAAAACTGCCAGTTGGAATGCTGAATCACAGATACTCAAACTCTCCTTTAGTTCAGATAAGACCAGTGCCGTAAAAATTCAGGAAGCCGTAGCCAAAGCAGGTTACGATACACAGGATTTTACTGCCGATAATGACGCTTACAATAATCTTCCCGGTTGCTGCCAGTATGATCGTAAAGAAGCAACCGCCACTTCAAAAAAATGCTGTGATCATGAAAGCTGTGGCAAAGATGCTGCCAGTTGCAAGGAATCTGCAGCCTGTAAAGAAAAAGCCTGTTGCAAAGACAAAGCCTGTTGTAAAAATTAAATTCTAAAACCAGGCGATATGAGAAAAATAATGCTCTTTGCAGCAATACTGATTGCTGTAAGTACATCAGCACAGGTAAATAAAATTTCGATCCAGGCGAGTGGCTTAACCTGCAGCCTTTGCAGCAATGCCATTAACAAAGCTTTGAAATCTGTAGAATACGTTGATAAAGTATATGCCGATATTAAAAATTCCAGCTTCGATATTTCCTTTAAACCAGGATCGCAGATTGATTTCGATCAGTTGAAAAAGAAAGTAGAAGCAGCCGGTTTTTTTGTAGCAAAATTTACGGTGTTCATGAATTTTGATAAAGTTAAACTGGAAGATGATGCGCATATAGTGATCAACCAGGTTACATATCATTTCTTAAATATAAAAGACAGCAATGTATCCGGTGAGCATTCTTTTCAGGTGCTTGATAAGGGTTATGTATCTGCAAAAACATTTAAGAAGAACGCCATCTACACAAAAATGGATTGCTATAAAACCGGTGTTGCCGGCACTTGCTGTACCAAAAGTGGTGTGAAAGAAGGCAACCGCATTTACCATGTAATGTTACTTTGATCGTTTAACAGGATACAGGTTTTCGCCTGTATCCTTTATTTTCTTAAACATGAAAAATTTTATTGTCACGGGAATATTCCTGTTGATCGTTCCTGCATTTATACAGGCGCAGGAACTCTTTACTTATACTGAACCTGCTAGTAATATGCCTGCTAAAAGTATCGGTATCAGGCTTACGAATAACCTTATGGAAGAATCTGTAACGGGTAAGCAGAATTATCACCTGGTTCCGGAACTGATGTGGGGTTTGTATAGAAACCTAATGATTCATGCACAAGCGTATATCAGTAACCGTAACAACAGTCTGGTTACTGAAGGGGGTGGCGTTTATTTTAAATACCGTTTTTACAGTTTGGATGAAGTGCACGATCATTTCAGGATGGCATTTTATGGAAGGGCATCCTTCAACAACAGTGATGTACATCAGCCTGCAATTGACATGGTTGGCCATAACAGCGGTTATGAAGCCGGACTTGTTTCAACAAAGCTGATTAAAAGAACAGCGATTTCAGGGATCATTTCATGGCTGCATGCAACAGACAATGGGGGAGGGAATAAGTTTAATCAGTTACCGGCCGGGCGCAATGCAATGGGATTCAGTTTGTCTGCCGGCCGGTTAATGCTTCCCAGAGAGTATACCAGTTATGATCAGACCAACCTGAATTTTATGATTGAGATGCCGGGACAGGTAAACCTTAAAACAGGAGCTATGTTTCTGGATTTAGCGCCATCTGTTCAGTTTATTTTCCTGAGTAAAATGAGGCTGGATTTCGGGTATAGATTTCCGTTAGTGAAAGATCTTGGCAGAACTGCCGACAAAGGATTTCTCCTTAGGTTTGAATACAATATATTCAATGCCTATAAATAATTGGTTTGATTCCGGATTTCTGACTGTGATCATGCAGCTACTCCCAATAAAATTTTATCAGGAATACCTTCTTTGATAAACTGATTGCATAGCGCCGAAGCATCTTTCAGCAACTGATCTTCGAAAGAAGGATCAACGTTTAATATTGCACAGGCTTTTGCTTTCGCTTCAGCGCTGCTGCAATTTTGAATTTGCTGAACTGCTTCTGCGACGGCAAAAATACCCAGACCTTTGTCTTTGATGAAGCCTGTTTCTGCAATAAGCCAACTCAGGCTGAGGAAATAATTTTTATCGAAATACAGGATATAGGAAAGTCCATTCCTGTCGGGCATTTTATTGTAAGGTGAATTGACAATTTCCGGCGTTAAATATTTTGCAGTTGCTGTTTCTGTTTGGTTTGTTTCTTTCAATTGGATCAAACCTCTCAATGCCTGCGGATAAATACTCAGCCAGCGGAGATCTCTCCTGATTTCATGTACCTGTGTTTCCATTTCAGAAAATTCAGGGCCAGATTCTTTTATAAATGCCTTTATTGAAGCAATTTCTTCTTCGTAAACAGATTTTACTTTCTCTGCTTCTTCCTCTTCCCTTAACCAATCTGCTTCTGATAATTTTTTCCTGATCTTTTTCAGGCGATCTGCATTTTCGCCTATCCAATCTTTATCAGTCAAAATTTCATTTAAGTGCTGGAGTTTTTCTCTGGCCTGGCCACGCAGGTAATCGGAAATATCTGCAGGTAAGCCGGGCTTCTTCGCTTCATTGTCGTAATAATCAATAGCGCCTAAACCATCTTCGAGTAATTTGAAATGATCCTTTAATTTTTCGAATTTATTTTTGTTGTGCATTTTGCTGTAAAGCCGCGACAATCCTTCAAGCATGAATAAAGGAGTACGAGCATTATTGCTGTACAGCCACAATGCCGGGTTTAATTCTTTGGCAGACTGGCTGAGCAGTTCTTCCAGTTTAGTAAGAAAGTAATCGAAACGTTCAGGGCCTTTCATGATAGCTTGTTTGTGTTTAGTCTTTTTCAAAAAAAGCGATGGAACCACCCACCCAGGTTTTGTCTTTGTTATAGCGGGTTCCGATCATTTTTCCCTTGCTTAACCGGGCCAGATTGTGCACTGCCACAGGCCTTGGCCATTCATTTTTCCAGAAATAGAATAACCTGATTTCTGCTTTGGCCGGTTCATCCATTGTTGGAATTACGGGAGCGTAATTTACTTTGCGTTGCAGTATCCAGTTTTCAGGGTCTTTGATTTTATCAATATCTTCCTGCGTAACATCAATTACAACACCCATTCCGGCAAAAGAGAACAAGGGTTTTAAAACATATTTCGAAAGGTCAACCGGCGTTGTTACTTCATTGAGGAAAAAAGTTTCAGGAACATAACGGTTATCAATAAACGGAAGTGTGAACTTACTGATCCGGTAAAACCAATTTGGGTGCGGTACCCATTCAACATCGTAAGGTTTTGTAAGATCAATGATATTGCCCAGGTTTTCCTGTTGTTCGAGATCATCAAATATCAAACGATTGTAAATACGATTTATGAGTGTTTTTTTGCCGTTGTTATCATAATACAACTGATTTCCTTCAGCAATCAGTTTGGTGAGGCATACAGTTTTGATGCCCAGTAATTTTTCAGTACAGTAAAAATCAATCCTTGTTTTTTGTTTTTCAGGAAAGATTTCGAGGAGGATAACATTGGCCGGGTCAAGTGAACCAACGATTATATCTTTCAGCAATTGAATATAAGATTCCCTGTTGTATCCGTTCAGGTAAGAATCATAATTGGAAGGGAGTTCGGCATATTTAGCAGTGATAGCACTATGATAAGCCTGGAATGCATATAAGGTAGGGAATCCCTGCATTTCAATCAGCTGTGGTTCCAGCTCGCCGGATTCATTTTCACAGATACCAAAATCAAACACCAGCATCTGCGTGTGTGCATCCTCGTTAGGTACCTGCAGGTGGGCAGGTATGCTTCGGTTGGTAAGTTCTTTAAAATTCGGAGCCACCAGTACATCAATGATATCTTCACAGGCTTCCAGCATTTTATTTTTAAATGCTTTTGGAATAAATACAGGCGTTTCCGCATTTCTGAAATCAAGGGCACCTGGTTCCAGCGCATCTATTTCCTGCATATATGCATTGTATTTATCTTCGGTGTAACGGGCGTTGAATTTTGCCCTGAGTGATTGATCCATGCTTCAGTAATTAATTGTTTAGCTGGATTTAAAAATAATCTATTTAGCCTTTCCGTTGTCAACAAAAAGCATAAGATTTATAAACTGTTGATGAAACAGCATCAGGTCTGATATATCCTGCGATAAAAAATTGAAACTGTCTTTAAGCTTCTACAAGTTGCAGTTGGTTTACAGAACTGCTCAGAAAGTTAGGGAGTATATGAGAATAAGTGTGAGAGATTTTGTCGGGGTCGTTCAGGTGGTCAATCATCGACTGCCATTTTTCCTGTCCGTAGTTTTCAATAACCGTTTTTTTCTTTTCATCCGATTGAAGATGGAGTAACATACCGGTAGGATCGGCTTCGGGATGGAACTGAGTTCCAATCATGCTTTCATTGAAACGAACCGCCATGATGGCTCTTTCGAGTGGCACGTGCGGTCTGGCTTTTTCAATGGCCAGGATTGAACCTCCCATTTCATGAATGCGGTTATGATTGGGTTGAATTACCTGGTAATCCCGGCTGTCTACTGCATAAAACGGATCGTTCAACCCTTCAAAAATCGGTTCTGCTTCAGCATCATTAAGGTAATGAACGGGGAACACACCAAAAGCGGTACTCTTTCTTTTGGTTACATGTGCAATGGAAAAATAGCGGCAGGCAAGCTGGAAGGAATGACAAATGAAGAAAACATTTTTCTTGACCGTATTGGCTGGATTGGCATTGTATTGCACCATCCTGTCGACCCATCCGAAATAAGCTTTTTCCCAGTCGCTGCCCTCGCTGTCTAACGGACTTCCAGGGCCACCGCTTGAAATATAAATATCATATTCCAACCCGGGAACTTCATTTTTCAGGCGTACATCAAATTCATCAAAATGCAGTTCGAGGTGGTTCAAATCACCGAACTGGTTGAGAATTTCACGCAAACACCTCATTCCCTGGTTAGCAATGCCTTCATAAAGGTCCAGGATAGCCACCGAGATTTTTTTCCTGTCCATATCGATCATGGGGTTAAAATTACAATTTTTTAAT
>Ga0075163_10013179_pt1 | contig 10734 bp, 10 predicted proteins | sample JI1023141ADNA_FD_71478 | JGI IMG/M metagenome (GOLD analysis project Ga0075163, IMG submission 71478) | Wastewater effluent complex algal communities from Wisconsin, to seasonally profile nutrient transformation and Carbon sequestration -... | ecosystem: Engineered > WWTP > Effluent > Algae... | reverse complement strand
GACGCTCGACTCCACCGAGGGAAGAATGAGGCGCTCGTAGTCTGCGCGGCGCAGCGGCACGTCGACGTCGACCTCGACGCCCGCTTCGTCCGTGCACAGCGAAGGAATCTGCACGGCCACGAGCTCTTTGCGCGACAGCAGAATCTTCGCCTCTTCACACGCGGCCTTGAGCCGGGCGAGCGCGCGCACGTACGTCGCGTTGCCGCGAGCAAGCCGGGGCAGCGCGTACTGTTGCTGCAGCTGCGCGATGACGAGCTCGACCACCTTCCAGTCGAAGTCCTTGCCGCCGAGGAAGTTGTCGCCTGCGTGGTCGATGACGCGCATGCGGCCTTCGCTGGTGTTCATGAGCGAGGTGTCGAACGTGCCGCCGCCGAGGTCGTAGACGAGCCAGTAGCCATCGGTGGGCGCGCCCTTGAAGCCGCAGGCGATGGCCGAGGCGATGGGCTCTTGCAGCAGCGGCGCGGTGGTGAAGCCGGCGAGGTTCGCCGCGCGGCCAGTCGCTTCGCACTGAGAGAGCTCGAAGAGCGCGGGCACGGTGATGACGGCGGCGGTGGGGTCGATGCCGAGGCGGTCGCGCGCGTCGGCCCGCAGCGCCTTGAGCACCTCGGCCGAGAGCGCCTCGGAGGTGAGGGAGCGCTTCGCCTTCTCGAACGTCACCGTGTCGGTCGTGCCCATGAGGCGCTTGAACTCGGCGCGCGTGTTGGCGGGGTCGACCTCGAGGTGCTGTCGCGCGCGCCGACCGACCGTGATGACGCCACGCTCGTCGATGCGAACGACCGACGGCGTCACCTCCATCTCTTCGCTGTTCTTGATGACCAGCGGCCCGCTCTCTTCGAGGTACGCGATGGCGGAGTTGGTGGTGCCGAGGTCGATGCCGAAGTCGATGGTGGTCTGAGCCATAGGGGCGCCAGAAGAACCCACGACTTGGACGACGAGTGCAAGCCATCAACCAATTGATTTCAGGGAATTCTCACTGCCGCCGCGTGCTATTCGCCAGCCATGGCGACCAGACGAAAGCCACGCTCGACGGAATGGGTCGAGGTGCCGCTCGATGAGCCGAAAGAGCCCTGGTGGAACAAGGTCAGCGGCATGGTGCCGCTCGAAGGGCAGACGTTCGCGCTGAACATCGACTTCGTGAAGCTGGTGATTCTCGAAGCGCAGCCCTCGGGCACGCCGCGCACGCTCTCGGTCCCCACGCTGGCCGCCCGGCCCGTGCGGGTGCACTTCCTTCCAGAGTGGCCGCTGCTCGCGGTGTTCTCAGACGAGTCGCTCGAGCTGCTCGACGTGAGCGACCCTCGCGCGCCGAAGCAGGTGCGCCTGTTCGAGTACGAGCAGGGCCACGAGCGGGCCATCACGTCGATGGGAGAGGACCTGTACGTCACGCACGAGAACGGCGTGGCGTGGCTCGACCCTGCGTCACGAAAGCCGCAGCACCTCTTCGATGTGCCCAACGACAAGTTCTTCGGCAGCTACCCGACCGCGCTCACGGCTGCGGGTGACTTTCTCTACGTCGTCGGTCGCCACGCGGGCCTGCATGTCTACCGACGGACGGCGCGCACCGACTTCACGCTCGTGCGGTCGACGCAGCGTGGGTACGCGCCGACGAGCTGTCACTGGTGGGCGCCGGGCGTGCTGCTGTTGGTTGGCAACGAAGACGTGATTGCCGTCGACGTCTCGGTGCCCGAGAAGGCGAAGCTCTCGAAGTCGTGCAAGCTCACGAAGCTCGACATCGACGGCCCGCTCTGTCGGCTCGACGGACACCACGCGTTCGTGGCTGGCCCGAACGTGCGCACGGGCGACCTCACGGTGGCCACCCTCGACCTCAGCGAACCGCTCGCGCCCCAGGTGACCGAGACCCACCTGCTCGGCGACGCGACCCTCGACTGGCGCTCCTCCCGCGCGCTTCGCGTGGGAGATCAGATCTTCGCGGGAACCGTCTACGTCGACCGGCTCCACGTCTTCCGGAAGCGCTGATCAGCCCTTGATCAACGCCTCGAGCGCCGTCTTGTCGCTGCCGACCAGGTCCTTCACGCGGTCTTTCACGACTTCCGTCACGATGATTTCGCCAATCTCGGTCGCGACCGACTTGAAGATGCCGCGCGCCTTCATGCCCTCGCACTGCTTCAAGTTGTCATCGGTGGGCGTGAGGAAGTGCACGGCGTCAGCCTTGTACCGATGAATCAGGAACAGCTGCACGAGCGTCATCAGGCGCTTCTTGCGCAGTGACAGGTCGAAGTTGTTCTGGTCACGCACCGAGACGATGCTGCGGCCGCGCCGGTCCTTGATGGTGTTGAACACCACGTTCAGCACCTTCTTGTCGCCCGAGAGCAGCGCGAGCTCGAGCAGGTCGGCGCCGGCCGTGTTGGGCCGCAGCGACACCTTCAGCTTCCCGGTGAACGCGTGCTGCTTGCGCCACAGCTCGAGCCAGTCTTCGAGCACCTTCGGCGGAACCTCGGTCTGCACGAGGTGCTGGAACTGCGTCGAGCCCTTGCCCATCGCCTTCGTGGTGGCGGTGCGGCCCGAGATGGCGCTCAAGCCGGCGTCGGCGCGCGGGCCTCCGACGAGTGTCTGCGGCGTGCGGTACGGAGACTCGAGCAGGCGGAACTTCCGCTGCAACCGCGCGAGCGCGAGCATGCCGTCCTGCTTGAGGGCCGAGGCGAACTCTTCGGCCGCGAGCCCGTCGATTTGGTGCCCGCCGTAGGTGATGAAGTCGAACACGAAGCCGAGCTTCCCGAGCTCTTCGGGGAAGTGGCGCATCTCGTCTTCGCTCATGCCCGTCGTGTCCCAGTTGAACGAGGGCGACAGGTTGTACGCGAGCATCTTGCCGGGGAACTTCGCGTGAATCGCGTCGGCGAACTTCTTCGCCTCGTGCAGGTCGGCGGTCTTCGTCTCCATCCACAAGATGTCGCAGAACGGCGCCGCGGCGAGCGACTTGGCGATGGCGTAATCGAGGCCACCACGCACCTGGTAGTAGCCGTCGGGCGTCTTCGCGTGCTCGCAGTCCCACTTCACGTCGATGCCCATCGAGCGCGCCTTCTCCTGCGCCTCGAACCAGCCCACGCGCCCCGAGAACTCGAGCCACTGCGCCGGCGTGAGCGGGAACTGAACACCTTCGGTCGCGCGGAACGTCATCGCCTCGGCGACCGCCTCGCCGTACGTCTTCACGCCCGCCTCGACCTGCCAGGCGTCGACCAGCTTGTCGAAGCCCTTGTCGAGCGCGTCGTCGACGTTCTTCACGGCCTTCTTCTTGAAGTCCGCAGCCGCCTCGACAATCAGCGCCGACAACCCGTTCTTCTCGAGCCACGCATCGGCTACCGAGAACTCGGCTTCAGAGACTGCGTACAGGAGATGACCGCTCAGCTCGCCGATGCCGGCCTTGCGGTACTGGCGCAGCATCGCGAGCAGCGCCGCGCGGAACGTGGGCAGCCGCGTGTTCGTCGCGCCGAGCACGAACGGCTGATCTCGCTCGTCACCACGCCCGTCGAGCAGCGTGGCTGACTCGGCGTCGGTGCGCGCGACGATGATTCCCGCGACACCCATGATGTCGAGCTGGAACCGCGCCGCCGACAGCCGCTTGAGCTGCTCGTCTTCACTCACCAGCACCTTGCCGCCCTGGTGCCCGCACTTCTTCACGCCCGGCTTCTGGTCCTCGATGTGGTACCCGGGCACGCCGACCTCGACGAAGCGCCGGACGAGGTTGCGCACGTGCGCGTCGCCACCGTGCCCCGTGTCGGCGTCGGCGATGATGAACGGGCGGAAGTCGATCTCGGGCGTCGCGGCGCGCTGCTCGTCGCTCATGCGTGCGCGCGTGTGGAACTGGTTCTTGTCGGCGGTGAGCAGCGCACGAACGATGGGCGCGGCTTCGTTCGGCACCTGGCTCAGCGGGTAGCTCGCGAGGTCGGGGCCCGGGTCTTCCTGCATCGAGCCCTTGGCGCTCGTCGCCCAGCCGCCGAGGTAGATGCCCTCGATGCCGAGCTTCTTCATCGTGACGGCCTGGCCGGGAGAGTACGGGCCGAAGGTGGTGATGCACTTGCCCTGCGCGTACAGCTCGAGCAGTCGCGCCCAGAACCCTTCGGCCGCGCCCTTCGCGATGGCGTAGTCCTGCCTGATGGCGCCGCGCTGCTCGACGACCTCGCGCGCCGTGTGCACGCGAACGATGCCCTTGAAGCGAGGGCTCGCGAACCAGGCCTCGGTGCTCTGCACTTCCTGCTCGAACGACGCTGTCATGGTGTGCCTCCAGCGGCAGGTGTGCTCCTGTCATCACCCGAGAGCAACCTCGTTTCGCTGAACGAACCCCAAACGCAGTAGGGTGTTTGAAGACGATGTGAATCGATCGTGAAGGCTCGGTCGCGTCGGGTGTGTCGCAGCCCCGGCCGAAAGCGCGTGTGCCAGACATGACGGAAGACAACCCGGCGGGCCCGCTCCCCGATGACGCTGGTGCCAGGCGGGAGCGCGACCTGCTCGACGCGCTCGAGCAGCTGCACGTCGGCTTCTATTCCCGGTCGCAAGAGGCGCAGTTCAGCTCGAGGTCACAAGGGTTCCATGCGCATCGTGAGGCGCTGGGCTATCTGCTGGTGCGATGAATGACGCTCGCACGGTGAAGGGCTTTCTCGTCGGCGCGGTGGTCGCTGGAGCCGTCGCGTTGTTCGTCATGTCGTCGAAGCAGCCAGCCCCGGCGGCGGCGCCCGCGATGCCACCGATGGCCGCACCGACCTTCGCGCCGCCCAAACCCGCGCTGAGCCAACCGGCGAGTCCGAGGGAAGCGGCCGACGAGCTCTTCAACGTGGCGATGATGGCGAGTGAGAAGAACGACCAGGCCACGCTCACCCAGACACTCCCCCAGGCCATCGCCGCGTACCGCGCGCTCGGGCCGCTCGACGGCGACGCGACCTTCCACCTCGCCGCGCTGGAGCTGGCTGGCGGTCGCTATGCCGAGTCACGCGCGACGTGCGCGACGCTGCTGACGACGAACCCGAACCACGTGTTTGCGCTGGGCCTCTCGATGCGGGCCGCCGACCGCGCGGGTGATGCGGCAGGCAAGCGAGACTTCGCCGAGCGGCTGTTGAAGGGCTACGACGCCGAGGCCGTGCGTCAGCTGCCCGAGTACCGCGACCACCAGCGAATGTTGCCGAGCTACCGCGCCGAAGCGATGGCCGCTCTGAAGTAAGCGGCAGGGCACTCGAACACCGTCTTGCGCAGGTCGCTCGCTGCGCGAATGTTCGAGCAGGTCCGAGGAAGGACTTCCCTGGCCCTCTCGCGCCCGCTGGAGACACGCGCACGACTGACGGAAGAGCTCAGCCCGGCCGGTGGCCGCTGTACGCCGGGTCGTTGATGTACTTGCTGGCCGACGTCACGTGCACGCCGCCGGGCACCGATTCGATCATCTGACCGTTGCCGATGTACATCGCGACGTGACCGTTCTTCACGAGCAGGTCGCCGGGCTGCAGCTGGTCCTTCGGCACTTGCGGCAACTGCGCCTTCATCGCGCGGCTGCTCGCCATGCCGCTCAGGTCGATGCCGGCCTTCTTCAGCATCGTCACCATGAGGCCCGAGCAGTCGTAGCCGACGACACCTTTGGGAGAGACGTACGCCTTCTGCCCATCCATCTGGTACGTGTTGCCGTTGCCCGGCTTACCGAAGCGGAAGGGGCTGGCGCCGCCGACGTACGGAGCGCCCTGCTGCGAGACACCGAAGTCGATGGCTGCCTGAATGTTGGCCGGCGCTCCGGTCGAGGTGCTCGGCGTGACGGGTGCTGAACCCTGCGTGGGAGCCTGCGCGCCCGGCTTGTTCGCGTCGACGAAGCGCTTGAAGGCCTCGGGGTCTTCCTTCGCGACGCGGAAGAAGTTCTGAAGGTCCTGCCGCTCCTTCGGCGTCATCTTCGCGACCTTGAGGCCGAACTCCTTGAGGTCGTTCAGCTGCTTCTTCAGCTGCGCCCGCGTGTCAGCCTGCTCGGCCTGCGCGAGGCTCTTCGGCTTCACGTTCGCCCACGTCGCCGGGTTCTCGTTGGCCGCAATCTTCTGCTCGAGGTCGTTCATCGCCGCGCCCACGCCGTCACGGTCGCGCAGCACGTTGGCGAGCTCTTCCTTCGCACCGGGAACGCCGTTGGCCACCGCGCGCCGCAGGTTGGCGATCTGCGAATCGAACGCGCGCTGCACGTGCTGCTCGGGCGTCAAAGGAGCCTGGCCAACCGCCTGCTGTGCCGAGCGACGGTGCGCACGGCCGCGGCCAGTCGACATCTCGTCCCGCAGGAACGCGGTTCTCGCCGGAGCTGCCTTCGCCGCTGGCTTCGTCGGCCGGGCTGGCAACGTCGAAGGGCGTGAATTCGAGATCTTGGCGGTCATGCAGGCTCCTCGCAGAAGGTGACCCATTGTCAGCTGATCGCTGAAGCCTGCCCGTCTTCATTCCGTAAAGCACCTTGGCGGAACGCGCGAATTTCCACCGGGAGATTCGACCGGAAGCCGGGGCCCGTGACGGGCGGGTGAATCAGAGGTGCTACAGCGAGGAATGCACCACGGACGAAGCCTGATGGTCACGGTGCTGCTGCTCGCGGGGAGCGCTGAAGCAGACGACGGCCCGGCGACGCTGCGCTACTTCAACCGCGACATCGTCACGCTTCGAGCTCCGCTGATGGGCTTGCCACCGGCGCAACGCGTGGCCGCAGCGCTCGTGCGGCTCGAGCGCGCCCGCTCCGAAGAAGCGCCCGTGGTCACGACGAGCGCGGTCGACCTGGGCACCGCCGTTCAGCTCGATGGCACCCTCGTGTTCTTTCTGCAGCAGGCCGACGTCGACCCGCTCTCGGGCGACTTTTTCGAGGCGCTCACGCAGCGCACGAGCTGACGACGGCGGTCGCCACGAGCCGCCAGGAGCGACACCTCAGCGCGGTGCTCTGGGCGCTGGGCCGCATCGCGTTGGCTTCGTTCGCGTGGCTCGCCTTCGTGCTCGTCATCAACCGCGGCCGCGCGAAGCTGCTCGCCCTGCTCCACCGCGTGTTCACCAGACGCAGCGAGGTTCAGCACGGCGCGGGCCGGCCCATCGTTCGCTGGGAGTGGGTCAGCACCGTCAGCACCGGCGTGGTGCGCTCGGGGCTGACGGCGGTCATCATCGTGCTGTCGGTCGAGTGGGTGGCCTTCGCGCTGACGCAGTTCGCGTACACGGCGCCGTGGGGCGATCGCCTGAATGACTCGCTGCTGGGCCTGGCCAGCCGTGCGCTCTTCGCCGTGCTCGACGCCGCGCCCTCGCTGGCGGTCGCGCTGCTCATCGGCTGGGGCACGTGGTGGCTGACGCGCCTGTCGGGCTTGCTCTTTCTTCAGGCCGAGACGGGCCGCTGGCGCACCACGTGGCTGACGCCCGAGACGGCGCACGTCACGCGCACGCTGGTGTCGACGGTGCTGTGGCTGTTCGCGCTCGTGATGGCGTACCCGTACCTTCCGGGCAGCGACACCGAAGCCTTCAAGGGCGTGACGGTGCTGCTGGGCCTGCTGGTGACGATTGGCGCGTCGAGCAGCTTCGGGCAGGCCGCCGGTGGGCTCATTCTCATCTACACGCGCGTGCTGAAGATCGGCGACCAGGTGCGTATCGGAGAGCACGAAGGCCGGGTGCTCAGCATCGGCATCTTCACGACGCGGCTGCTCACCGCGGGCAACGACGAGCTGATGGTGCCCAACGCCAGCATCGTCGGCGGCGCCCTGAGGAACTACTCGCGCGGCGGGCCGGGCTACGCCATCGAGGCGACGGTGACGATTGGCTACGACACACCGTGGCGGCAGGTCGAGGCGATGCTGCTCGAGGCCGCGCGCGCCACACCCGACGTCGCGACCCAGCCGGCTCCACGGGTGGTGATGAACTCGCTCGACAACTTCTCCGTCGCCTATCGCCTCGTGGCCTTCACCACCGGCGACGGACCGGCGGTGCGGGCCCTCGCCCTCAGCGCGCTCCACCGCTTCGTGCTCGACACCTTCAATCGGTACGGCGTTCAAATCATGTCACCGCAGTACCTGGGCGACCCTGCCAGCGCGAAGCTGGTGGCGCCCGAGGCGTGGGCACCCGCGCCCGCACCAGCAGAGAAAGCGAAGACAGCGCCGTGAACCTCGAGAGCCTGCTGCGAAGCCCCCTCGACCTGCGCCTCAGCGACGTCTCCTTCACCGAGGAACAGCTCGTCGTCCGGAGCACGCCGGGCCTGGTGCGTCGTTCGCTCGCGGGCGTGCTGGCCCTGCCGTTTCTCACGATGGCCTTCGGAGCGGTTCGTCACCCCGACGCCGTGATGCTGGGCCTGGCGCTGGTGTCGGGGCTCGTCACGCTGCCCTTCGTGCTGCTCATCGGCGCGACGGTGCAGGAGAAGTCGTTCAGCCGTCGGGGCCTCATCGCCCGGCTCCAGTTGTTCAGCTGGTCGTCAGAGCAGCGCCTGCAGCCCGGAGGCGCGGTCGTCGTCCGGGTGGCCCACGCGAAGGGCGGCCGCCGCTTCACGGTCAGCGTCGGGCGCGGAATGGACCTGACCGTGTTGAACGATGAACCGCAGGCGCTCGAGGTCGCGCGTCAGCTCTCGCAGGTGCTCGACCTTCGGCTCGAGGATGAGACCCGCTCGTAACCTTCGCAATCGAGCCGCCTGGCCCACGTCAGAGGAGCCATGAAGAAGGTCTGCATCGTCGGCGCGTCGGGAAAACTCGGGGTGTACATGGTGCGGCAGGCGCTCGCGCGAGGGCACGAGGTCGTCGGCGTGTGCCGCGCCAACAGCGTCAGCAAGCTCGACGAGTTCAAGGGGCGCATCACCATCATCCCCGGCGCTACGAACGAACGAGAACTCATCAAACGCGCGGTGGCGGGCTGCGATGGCGTGTTGGTGGTGCTCGTTCCTTTCGGCGTTCAGCAGTACTCGACGGGCACTGCGCAAGCCGTGCTCGACTTCGCAGCTCCGGGCGCGCGGCTGGTCTTCTCCTGCGGCTGGCACATCACGAGAGACGGGAAAGACGTCTACCCGCGCTCGATGAAGGTGCTGCTGGCGCTCTTCGGTCCAATCGCCCGCCTGTTCCGCTTTGCCGACGTCGATGATCAGGTCGAGGCCTGCCGGCGCGTGTTCGACAGCCCCACCCGGTGGACGGTGGTGCGCGGGAGCGACCTGGACGAGGGCGAGAGTGAGGGGCTGCCGGTGTGGAGCCAGCACGTGGGCGACCCCGTCCTCGCGAGCAATCGCACACGGCGGGTCGACTTCGCGTCGTTCATGGTCGAGGCGCTGCAGAACGACGCGCTGATTCATCAGGCTCCAGCCATCGTCGGCTGCAAGACGCCGTCAGCGCTCGCGCACGCAACTCCAGTACCGAGCGTCTGATCAGCTCAGGCTCTCGCGGTAGAACCGCTCGGCGGCCTGACCACGCGCGGGGCTGATGACCGCCGGACGCTCGAAGTACCTGCAGAACGCCATGCCCGCGTCGTACGGCGAGCTCGTCTGGCGCAGCTTGCCGAGCGCGTTGCTCTCGCTGTGGTTCAGCTCGTGCCAGAGGTACTCGAGCTGGCCCTTGAACGAGGTGGGCGAGTAGCCGTGCGCCGCCGTCCACTGCTTCATCGCGTCGCCGCGCCCGTTGTGCCACTGCGCGATGCCGAACGAGGTGCCGCCATCGCCGACCGCGCTCGGGTTGAAGTTCGACTCGTGGAGCAGGTTGCCGGCGATGCCCGCGGCCTGTGCTCGCGTGAGCCCCTTCGACATGAAGAAGTCGATGGCCTGGCGCGCAGTGCCGCGAACGCCGGGGCGGTTCTCGATGCCAGAGACGGGACCGGGCGTCGGCGTGGGCGTGGGGCCAGGCGTCGGGGTCGGCGTGGGAGTCGGGTTCGTCCCCCGCCCGGGAATGGTGAGCTGCTGGCCCGAGTAGATGCGGTTCGGGTTCGCGATGCCGTTCGCCGCCGCGATGGACTGGTAGCTGACGCCGAAGCGCGCGCCGATGGCCGAGAGCGTGTCGCCGGGACGAACGGTGTAGCGATTGCCTCCGCTGCTGGGCGCGGGCTGAAAGCTGTCCGACGAGCCGGGCAGGTTGAGCTGGTGGCCGGCGATGATCAGGTTCGGGTTGCGAAGCTGCGGGTTCGCCCGCATCAGCGCGGCGACCGTCGTGTGGTTGCGCGCTGCGATTCCCGAGAGCGTGTCGCCTGATCTGATTTGGTAGCTCATGCTCCTTCATTGTCCTGAGGCTGGCGTTCTCGACGCGTGAGCGAACTGCAAAGCCGCTGCGCAGACGCCGGGGAATTTCCGGGGTGAATTCTGCAGTGCACACCCGAGTTCCCGTATGACGCGAACATGATCGGCAACGACGTGTTGCGCAGCGTGCGGTTCATGCTCGACGTGGGTGACGCGGGCCTCTGCGACATCGTCCGGCTCGGCGGCGGCAGCCTCACGCCGAAGCACGTGACCGCGCTCCTCAAGCGCGATGAGGAACCGGGCTTCGTGCTCTGCGACGCGACGACGCTCGGTCAGTTCCTCGATGGGCTCGTCATTCATCGACGCGGTCCGCCTCCTGCCGGGCACACGCACGCCGGCGAGGCCAACGTCACCAACAACACGGTGCTCAAGAAGCTGCGCGTCGCGTTCGAGCTGAAAGAAGACGACCTCGCCGAGATGATGAAGTCGGCCGGCTTCGAGGTGTCACGACCCGAGCTGAGCGCGCTGTTCCGCAAGCCCGACCACCGCAACTTCCGGCCGTGCGGAGACCAGTTCCTCCGCAACTTCCTCAAGGCCCTCACGGCGCGCGTTCG
>Ga0075163_10013178_pt1 | contig 10736 bp, 14 predicted proteins | sample JI1023141ADNA_FD_71478 | JGI IMG/M metagenome (GOLD analysis project Ga0075163, IMG submission 71478) | Wastewater effluent complex algal communities from Wisconsin, to seasonally profile nutrient transformation and Carbon sequestration -... | ecosystem: Engineered > WWTP > Effluent > Algae... | reverse complement strand
TTCGTTTTTTTTTACAATGATTATACATGTGTCAAGAGCGACAAGAGTGCGTTTATGTCGAACGTTTCAATGCGTTCGGCGATAACTTAATCTTCAATGATCTGACGCTTGTAAGTCCACCTTTCTTAACAAATAAAAAAAATGGCCAGTGTTTCCCCTTATAGTCCGTTGGTGTCTCGTCGAACATGGGATCTTTGTCATCCATCGACTTGGCAGTATTTATCGAAACGGGAAATGTGTCATTCCTACCTCGTGGGCATCTCTGAGTTTCAAGTGGACCAAAAAAGTATGACCGTTCGTGTGTCCGAACAGACCGGCCGAATATGTGTACCTTTGAATCCTCAGGATCCTCAGAGCCGGTCCCTTTTTTGGACGACCGCCTACAAATGGTTGAGTGCTCTCAACATTCTTCATGAAAACGGGTATCGTCATGGTCGTGTCTGTGTACTCAACTGTTATCTGGATATTGGTATAGGCGAGCATCATGAACCGGGTCCCATGTATCAAGCCCCAGAAGCCGGTTTTGCCAATCGGTATTCGCCGAGTAAAAAGGGGCCGACCGGACAGTTCTTCGTGGCTTCCGACATCTGGTCACTGGGTCTCGTCCTCTTTTACCTCTTGACTGGTGTTGTGGATCCGTTCAAACAAATGTCCTGGATCGACGTGTTTGGCTCCCAGATTCCCGACGATTGGCAGATTCAATCCTGGGGATCGGTGAAAAGTCCGTACCAACCGAATGCGCCTCGACTGTCTTTAACAACTCATTATCAACGCCATTTGGATGTCACACAACCTGAGATTCAAATGATTGATCGTATGTTGCATTGGAATCCGAAAGAGAGAATCACCGCTCGCCAATGTTTGGACCGGTTTGTCAAGGAACGAGTCCCAAAAGACATTTGGTCGTCGGGCAAAGGTCATTGGGAAGATGCACCTCATCCCGTGATATCCAAATGGTCGCGCGAGGATCAGGCGTATCGTCGAACCTTGTTGGCTCAAGTTCGTCAGGATCTGGAATCCGGTTATTTTACTTGCAAGCCAGCAGTTTGGCGAGGTCTATACATGTGGGACCGATTGAAGGATCGCATGGTGGACTTTCGCCATTTGTATGATCTGGCTTACGCGTTTTACACCGGGTCGTGGGAAAAAGGTCGAGAACTGTTACCGGAACATTTGGACATGCTGGAACGTTTGCACTACAAATGGTACGATCAAGCCATTCGACCGTTTGACGCCATGAATGCAGAAGATGTATGGACTAGGCTGGAGAGACAGGCGTTGCCGTTTTACGAAAAGAAATACACCCGCAACTCTAGTAAATAAACATATTGCCGGCGGGCATTGACACAATCCTTGTATTGATTGATCGCTGAGAATGAGTGAACTTGAGGCTAAAATGATTCATTCGTTGTGTGCGCTCGTGGCTAAGAATGTAGGTGATAAAGTAACATACATGGGCGATATATATGACTTCGAAAATCCGGTTTTTATGCGGGCACGATTGAAGAAGGTTGAAGATGCTAAGTCGCCCCAAGAGTCTAGATTTTTTCTAGCATCAGCAGTCTATAATGATTTGCCGACATTCCTGATCCTTCAGAGTGGCGACCCTGGAATATGCACCATCTTTTTCGATGCACATATGAAAGATATATGGATAGAAATGAGTATTAACATTCCTAGATACACTGATCACGCTTCGGAAACATGGGTCACGGAAAATATTGTTAACGCCAACGGTGTATTCAGAGCTCTTCGAATTGTATGGGAATACTTAAAAAATGAAGACCGATCCCAAAGTGTACCGTGGAAAACGATTTTAGTGTTGAGAGACGTATCTGAGTCGATGGACGACGAATGGAACAGCATGTGTGCGCTCGCGGAATCGATCAAGTACAAACTAATCACACCTGTCGCGCAATATCTGGAACTCATATCAAGCCTGTCTCAACATGCATGTTTCATACCAACGAGATTCGAATACGAAGTCTCGATGGATGGAAAGACGGTGGTTACAATGTTAAGCAGCGGTGACGTTGATCTGGTCGAACATGCTTTATACATTGACGTTCTTCATTATCGCTTACTCCCAGGGCACGTAAAATATTTATTGTTCTTAATGGGACCAAGTGGACATACCCAATTATGTATCCTTGATCGAAGGGACCGGAAAAAGATAAGGTTTTATTTATTTGATCCCGAGTGGTCTCAAAATAACAGTATTGATGGAACTAACAATGTGGAATGTTTCCGTTCTCAACTTCGTTCACTATTTCCTGGCTGCCAAGTGAAGTCATTTTCCGAGGTATGCGAACTGGAACCTCAGTCTGTGTCAGGCGGAGGGACGTGTCAACTGTGGTGCACGTGGCTCGCCAAAAAGTGTCTGCTAAACGAATCATTTGATCCGGAGAAAATTGCAGAAATGACAGCAGCTAGCTGTGACATTCAAAACGAGTCCGCCTTGTGTCGTACAGGAGAGGAACTAAAACGTATTACCGACGATATTCAAGATATGGTAGTATCTGATATCTTCAAGACTATTCGAAAGGCCTTTGACTGTGGAACAAGCCCCATGCCTGATTATTCTAAATACATATATCCTGCTCCCCTCGAGGACAGTGTGAAATTTCAGGTATTGAAAATGATGCGACTTGAGTATTTGATACCATTAACAGCCGAAGAAATAAGTCGCGGACATCAGTTGTATTCTATCGTAGCACAAAAATTGTCCGAACTCAAAACATCAGATCCTGCGTCGTGGCTGTCGGCAATGAATAGGACCTGGACAGGCGACGATTTAGCCGCCCGTATAACGGGCTATTTCCTACGTATGCCTGAGGCAAGAGCTATGAAAGGAATATCGGAAATGACACATTTGATGTTCCTTTTCGTGGATGGCTCCTTCTATAACTGTAGACCGTTCCGCCCATCTGCCGAGCCATCTATTGAGATATCGAGTCAGAATGGAAAGAAACGTTCATACAGTGATAACGAAGGCATAGAGAATGATCATTCAATGAAAAAAATAGATTCTGGCGAAAAACCGTCTACACGTTATGGCTTGCCTGCCTCGCGACAATTGAGATTGATGAAAGACTGTTCTCAAAGAGAAAGACTTGGTCGTATCAAATATGCGGTCAAGCGGTACGGAAAAGGGGAAGTCAGGCGTCATTTAATGGCTCATAAGAGAAAGACAAACAATGTATCGATTCAACGTATGATCGAGAGGGATATGCGTCGTCTACGGCTCGATCCATAATTCGTTATGTTTCTGTTGTCAATGTCAGTAAAGCCTTACGTTTGCTAATACAGTGGAACAAAGTCCCAATCAATCACTTGTTACACATCAACAAAATGGCCACCGCCGTTTGTAAAAAGAAGTAGGGCAAGGTTCTCGTAAAGAGTGGCCAATTCATAATCAATGTCAGAACAAATACAAGTCCCACGAACGAGACATGCGTGTATCCAATGGAAGCATAGTCGGACGCGGGCAGGGCAAAGACGAGAGCCAGTTGGGTCAATGTCCACAATAAAATCATCCAGGCGCCAAATTTGCCAAACGGACACACTCCGGTGGTGAACAGTGCTCCCGTCTGACCATGATCAAACACTGTTCGTCCGCCAGTACTAAGCCATGATGAATTTTCATGCATTTTGAACGACCAATAGGCCCACAACAAGGACGGGACCTGGATCAAGGTCAATATACTTTTAAACGCAGCGGGGTCCATTTTATTCATTCGACGTTGAAAAAAAGTTGATTTGTTCTTGAAATCACTCGATCTAGACGTTCAAGTGCCGAGCGGGCTCTTTCGGATGCACGAATTTTCTTTTCCACGTGTACGCTAGACGGATAATGTGAAGTGTTGGCGACTGTAATATCTGACATTCTTATTGAATGAAAAGCAAATGAATGTTTATTTTGGTGCATAACAAGAGAAGCGTTTACCGATCAATACATGCTTTTAATTCGTACATTAAAAAATTATCGTCATTGTCTACCAGTACTTGTACTTCACCGTTTGACCCGTCTCCATTACACGTTGAGCGACCAGACCCGCCAAGAGAGACACATGATCGTTCTCAGGAGCAGACAGAAGATTGGCTCGTTCAATTGAGTCGTTCAGACCGTTGACCGTATTGAAATTGAAGAGATTGTACTGGGCCGCATCTGTTCTCTCGTCCTCCTCCTTATCATCTTCGTTGAAGGCTGTCTGGACCGCCAGGTAGGAAGTGGCCGCCAAGCTCTTGCGTTGGAGATACGTCAGTCTCTCCTTGTTTTCGGCGGTGAACATTGGCTTGTACAACAGAGCGGTCAAGACACCCTGGACATCTTCCACGGTCATGTTCGAAGCAAACGGATGACTAACCACTTGTTCGGCCATACGACGAGTGGCTCTGAGGGCCAGGCGACTTTCGGGATTAGCAGAGACGCCGTCTCGCACCGTGTACAGCACCGGACGGAGGTACTGGGATTTGGCCGTCAGCTCTTGCATCTCCTTCTGATCGTCTTCCGTAAAGACCACAGGAGTCTTAGTCAAGGAGTCAATGAACTCCTTGGCTGCCTTAGTGGTCATCAGGGATGGGTCGAAGAATCGCTCGACCAAACCCTTGTCTTGGCTCACCTTAGGTTTGCGTTGTCTTTTGTTTTGAGAACGGCGACCTGGACGACCTTTCTTGGATGGCGTTTTCGTTTTCATTGATTGAATCGAGTTCATGTTCTTGATCACGTATAAAAATAAATCCAAGTTAGACGTTTGAGATTTGATCTGTTTCTTCTGTCATGTGTTCTACATTATGGTCGTCCATGAAATGGACAAAAAACATTGACGGACCTCTTTTGTTCAGTCGACCCGGATGTCAAGGTGCCTATCAAAAAGGCCAATCCATACGTTCCATGATCGTACCTGAACCGTTTCATCTCACCTTGATCCACTCCAATGGACTGGAAACTATATACGAGGGGGATGGAATGGAAGAGGATACGGATGACCGAGTGGTCGCGTGGACAGATCCCAACGATCCTAACCATCCCGGTCAAAAAGTCACGTTTTATGAACAGATGAGCGAGGCGGTAAACTTTGAGACAAACACGTCCTTGGTCACTTCGTATCGAGAATGGATTCGAAACGAATGTCGGAATGGGCGAACACCGAATCTTTGGACCAAAACCGAATGTTCAAAATTGTTGGCGGATAAAGAACATACTCTTGACCAAAACGATGAAGATGAGGAGGTCTTTTCGGTGAATCTCGACAAGGGTTCCAACAAACGCTCAGGTCTCAAGGAATTCAACTTTCAAGACATGACCACATTTGATTATGTCATGTTTACGATACTGATTGTTATGGCATGTGTTTTGGTGTATTTTATTGTGATATATATCTATCGAAAGTTCGTGCCAATGGGAATACAGCCTGCTCGGTCTGAAGAAACCGAGCGAACACACAATACAGATAGATGATAGGCTTCAATTTGAAGGAGGCGTATTGATGAACACGCCAACCAGTGCCAAGAGCACGTCGCGTTCGGCCCGAGTGGTTTGCAGCAATTGTTGCGCGTGAACCAATGCCTGCTCACATGCCATGAGTTTGCTTTGAAAACGGACCATGTGGTATGCAATATCCTTGTGCTGTTCGGGCACCTGAGGCTCACCTCGTTGCTTCGATTCTTCTTGTCTGCTTCGATCCTGTGGCTCACTGACAATACGCATCTCGCGCTCCGCCTTGTTTGCAGCGGTCTTCTTCGCTTCAGCTTTGGCCGACGCCTTTACCTGGCGCTCCAGGCAGTCCATGACGGTTGAGAGCATCTTAGGGTTCTTTTCCTTGCAGATGGCCACTGCAGATTGTCCGTGGTTATTCTCTGCCAAGAGATCCAGTTCCGACGCTTCAATGACCGTCTCTACTTGGGCGCGATTGTCGATCGGGTTGGATAGATACTTATGCAACAAAGTATTTCCGTCACTATCTTTGTACGCGATAGATTCGCGGCTGATATGGCAATTGTTCATCAGATCAAACACCAGATTAAAGTTGTTGCTGGCCGCCAGAAACACCGCTGGCACGCCATCGGAGTTGGTGGCGTTCATATTGAAACCGTCCATCGCTCGGATTCGATTATATGTAGTATGCGAATAGTACTGGAGACGAGGCGATTCCATACAAAGATCGATAAACTGCTGATTGACGGTCAGAGCATTGATTTTTGTTGTCAGTTCGGCCGCGGACTTAAAGTCCTCCTTGTTCATGGCCTCGTCGAGCTGAAGCTTGAGCGTTGCAATTTGGTTTTGGTCCGGAGCGGTTTGGGAGTCCATGGCTGTTTCCGTTTGAAAAGTGTGTGAAATAAAAATGTGTAAACATACGTCTATGGTCGTGCACCTTTCACCTTTCACCTTTCACTTAAATGTTGCATGTATTGCATTCGATGGGTTTTGATCATGTCCATGCATTAAATTATTATTACATTATTATTACACATAACGGGCCAACAACGGTTTGATCGATTTCCCATCCAAAAATTGTCTCTGTATGAATGAGGATTCAATATCTGTTATTGGAGCACCATCCCTGATTCGATGGATCTTGAATGTCGGATACCCTTTAATCTCGTAGAAATTGTCGACGATGGGTTGCAACGTTTTACAGAGATCGAGAGACGCCGAATAAAAGGGCTTTCCGCTGATATATTCTTCATGCCCGTCCAGATCCTCCGGATCGGCATTGATAAACACCATGACATACTCTCCCTTCCCATCCTCTTCATCGACATCTTCCCCGGTCTCCTCGAAATCAGGATGACTCATCATGGATTGGCTAACGTTTTGACAGTGTCCGCAAAACCCAGCACCGACGAAAATTACGACGAATTGCTTATCTTGCACCATATCGTCATAGTCAACTTTTTCATTTCGAGAATCGCGTACATCGGTCAAAAGAGTGCTCACGTCAATCCGCGTCCCGTTCGCAAAGGTGGGTTTTTGGGTCAATTTCTCATGCAAAGACATGCTGTTTTATTTTATAATTGTCTAGCAAGACTCGGCCATCATTTTCCAAACGTCAAACCAACCAATATTCATAAAACATGGACATCGATGATACCAAATTTGTGGAGCAGCACTGGACGGCTTGTAATGCGATGTGGGAAAATGTTCAAAGTGAGATGAACGTTCTGTGGGTCCGAGGCGTCAACAATGTGAGCTTCACAGCGGACGAGAAGGGGCCGGCTATTCTCGTCATGTACGACTCGTCAGAAAGACCACCAGTTCCCGAGACGGTCAAAGGATTTCGAGTGAAGACGCGATATGTGAATTTTAATTGGTAATTGTTCGGGTCGGTTGGCCTGAATCGTGTCTCAAACCACTCGCAACAAATAAACACATTGTCTTTGTATGTCAGTCAAGCCATACATTATCCTTGTATTGTTCATATTATTGTTCATTCTCCTTTTTCGGTGGATAGAAAGAGGTCGGCGACATCGATCACTAGATGTCGATTATGATCCGAACGAAACGAATAATCCCCAGGTTCACGCACAACACGGTGATCACTTGGAAAAAATAGCTGCTGTTCGTGTGCTGGCTCAAAAAGACACCGACATCAATACAAAAGACCGGAGTGAAACGGCTTTGATCGCCATGGCGAAACAGGTGGACAATAGACTTTATGAGGTTTATTTGAGAGAAGAGCAGGATAAATGGAATCCGGTACAATCGAGTGTTGATTAAACTTCCCTCGCAGACGCCAAATTTAATCATGGTAAGATTGACGTATTCTGCAAGGAAGTTCTCGACCACGACTCCAATCTCCAGTAGAAGTCCGTCAGAGGCACTGCTGACCGGACGCTGCTTCTCGCAATTGGCGGCGGATCGTGCGGGAAGCGAAATGATCAGATGAAAAACGAGGTGCCGATTTATCGGACGAAGAAACATCGAAATGGAACATGTCGGTGAGGCCAAGACGACTTATTACCATAGGGCAAAAAATCTATCGTGGCTCCTTGGCATCAAGCCAACAATAGAGCAAGTTTTGTTGCGCTTCCATATGTCTGAGACCGCCAATTATATGTTTGATACTCTTAAACAGATTTATGCATACCGAAAAGAGAAAGAGAATTGTCCCGGCCGCGACCAGAGTCGCTAACATCGTTTCCAGGTAGTTGATGGCGTAGATCGAAAATGCCAGCATGACCGCGGTAAATAACGAGATGGAGACTTGTAAGTGATCGATGGCGGAATTGAACTCGTTGAGCTCCCGGAACGGCCGTTGTCGGATCCAGGACGGGAGCTCTTGATTGTTTTCCAGGTGAGACATAGTGCGTTTCAAAAGTTAGAGTAAAGGGCTGTTTGGAAAGTATGTCTGACCAATAAATAAATGTCTGCCGACATGAGCTCTATTTATTACACACAGAACGAAGTTTATTCGTGGTTGTACAAAGTCATCATTGTGGGTCAGCAAGCAACTGTGTATCGGAGCATTCATCGACATGAACCAAATATGTCATCCAAAGATGTCTCTTTTCATGAACAACCATGTGCCGCTTTCAACTTTAAGCGATTGTTTATGAATGCCCACCAGACAACCTTTTTGTTTCACGTGGATGATGTGAAGCACACCTCGAGTCCTTGCGATTACATTCATGTAGACATGAAAGTGACATTCTTTCGAGCATATTCACCAATCGAAACGTATCATGAATGTAGTGCAACGGAATACGAGTTTGCGGTGGACCAAAACAAAAATGTGTACTTGTTCGCGCTCGGTTTCGTGAAAAAAATAGCGTCCAACTTTGACAATCCTTACTCTCAGTATATAGGAAAAACAAACTTTGTGTGGGATGTACCATACCATCTAAGTTCTGTGTATGGTGCCGGAGTGATTAGTATGGTGCCGTTCATGACCAGTCGCACAAGGGCCAAGCGCTATTTCGAGTCCAAAAGGTCTAAGGGTCTTACGCTCAGCAATGGGATTGACCCGTTGAACACGTTCGAGCAATATTTTGAAATCGTAAAAAAACTGAATGTCCATCCGTTTCTGAAACAAAATGTATTATGTTAACTAAAAGCATGAAACCAATTCTACACGTCCTCTTCATCACTGCTTGACCCTGACGAGCCATAGCGATCTCCTTTCATTTGTTCATGGAGTTCCTTGACTCGTGACGATCCTGTCTTGACAAAGCAGTCGGGATAGATAGCATGGCAGAAAAAAATGATGCTGGTGACGAATGAATGACAGGCCAAACTCAATGCATGACCGGCATGCTCAGCATATGTCGTTTTTTGCGTCCGAATATGTCGAAAACAGGATTTCCGCGGGGAGCTGGGCACTTTGGAATTCAAAAGCATGGAATGTGGATGGGTTTTTAACGTATGAAAAGGCGACAAACGTTCGGAGAATGAATCTTTTCGGGACATGTATTTATTTGTAAGAAACAACAATGTTTGCCAGGCTGACACTTTATGCCATCATGGAAAATGTCCCCGTGAAGTGTTTGTTCCTGTACGGACCAAACCGGTGCTGGTCTTTCTCTTCGATGTCCACGGTAAAGTATGTGACTTCAAAGATGATGCGTCCTTGGCATATGTAAAGATTGGCGCCGACCGTACTGGGCGCTTGAGAACCTTCGACCGCCTTGGTACGAATCTCGGGTTGTATGTTCCACGTACCCGGGATTTTGACCAACACAAATCCGTCGTATCCGTTGAACCCGTCGTTCTCGCCAAACTTGACGCCTAATTTCACCAGTTTTTTCTTGTCGTCATAGGATGGAGCAGGAATGTATGAGAATTTGTCACTCATTTTGCTGTTGATTGTTGAAGTCATATGGAAGCGCTTTTGGAAAATGAACAATATGTTTCGAAACATTTATCACATTGAACATTGAACGATTCAATATTTCAATATTTCGTATCGTCATGGTAAATGCTTCGCATGATCTCCACGGATTTTCTCCAACAAATAGTAATGGCATCTTCAGGCGCTTCGCGCGCAGAACGGGGCACAAACATCTTGGGAATGGGCTCGAAGTCCAGTTCAAAGACGGATAACCTGCGGCTCTTGTACTTCTTGACGGTGACCGCTTGAATAAACTGGACCTCTAGTCTGTCACACGTGCCGAAAGAACTTGTTTTGTCGGTGTAGTCGGCCTGCACGACTCTCTTGGTTAGGTGTATGGACAGGCACACCATGCTACGAAGGTTCGAAGGAGTTGGATGATGGTCGTTGTACTGGATGGAAACAATGGGTCCTTCAGGTTCCGTCATATTTTGCTCCCGCGCACGGAGGATGGCGTGGTCGAAGGTCGGATAGAGGGCGGGGTCGGGATCGGGGACCGGATCGAAGGTGATTTTATACGGTAGAAGAGTGCCCTGAGATAGATACACTCCGCCGGCAAACGCTTCCACCGTGTTGTCCGCAAAGTTGATGCGCATCGATGATACGGCTCGACCGTCGAGGTGCGGACGCCGAGTGCTCCATGTGCCGAAGAATAAGGTGACGAACGTATCGTGACACTTGACGTGGTCGCGTTCCAGTTGCAGCTGACTGATGTCCAAAACACATTCTTTCGACGGGGACGAGTGATTGGACAAGGAGTCCTTGTTATTGTTGTGGATGGGATCGATGTTCACGTGAACGTTCAGATTGTTAAAATCCTCGCTCATTTTGAAAAGTGAAGAATATATATTTAAACATCACGCATACAGCGTTCAATTAAACTGGAGACGGCGAAAGACGAATTTG
>Ga0075163_10013177_pt1 | contig 10736 bp, 12 predicted proteins | sample JI1023141ADNA_FD_71478 | JGI IMG/M metagenome (GOLD analysis project Ga0075163, IMG submission 71478) | Wastewater effluent complex algal communities from Wisconsin, to seasonally profile nutrient transformation and Carbon sequestration -... | ecosystem: Engineered > WWTP > Effluent > Algae... | reverse complement strand
GCCTTGCTGCTTGGGGAGTTGTGCGCCTGTGTCCGTAACATCAAGTTCCGAAGTGCCTGCCGAAGGCAAGGTCAAACGGGTATCGCTGCTGGCATTTTCGGGCGTCAGCCTGCCGCTGGCCGCCGCCGGTCTGCCGTTCGTCGTTTATCTGCCGCCCTATTATGCCGGCCCGCTCGGCCTCAGCCTGTCGGTGGTCGGGGTGCTGTTCCTGATCGTCCGGTTGATCGACGTGCCGCTCGACCCGATCCTCGGGCATGCGATGGACCGCACCAACGGGCGGTTCGGGCGCTACCGGCCGTGGGTCATCGGTTCGGCGCTGATGATGTTCGCCGGCATTTGGCTGGTTTTCATGGCGACGCCAGGGATTACCCCGGTGCGAGCGTTTGCCGGGTTGCTGGTGATGTATATCGGCTATTCGACATTGCAGCTGGCGCAGACGGCGTGGGGGTCGACCTTGACGCTCGACTATCACGAACGCTCGCGGGTGTTCGGCTGGTGGCAGATCGCCAACATCATCGGCATGCTGCTGATGCTGATGGTGCCGCCGACGGTGGCGCGCTTTGTCGAGGACCCCAACCACAGCAGCGGCATCCACGCGATGGGCTGGCTGGTGCTGCTGACCTTGCCGGTCGCGACTTTCGCGATGGTGCGGCTGCTGCCCGAACGCACCGTCGTCAACAGCCATGCCCACAAGCTTGGCGACATGATCGCGATTTTTTCGATTCCGCTGCTGCGCCGGATCATGCTGCTCGATTTCCTCGCCGCCATCGCTGCCGGCATGGCCGGGGCATTGCTGCTATTCTTCTTCGAGGCGGCACGTGGCTTTTCGCCCGCCGAAGCCAGCCTGTTGCTGCTGATCTATTTCATCGCCGGGCTGGCCGCGGCGCCGTTCTGGATCTGGCTGTCGGGGCGGACGTCGAAGCATGTCGCGCTGACCGCGGCGCTGGCGATCTACGCGACATTCCAGACCAGCCTGTTGTTCCTGCCGCAGGGCACCTTCCTGATGACCGCAGCGGCGATGGCACTGGCGGGCACGCCGTTCGCCGCCGCGTCGCTGCTGCTGCGGTCGATGCTCGCCGATCTGTCGGACGCCGAAACCGTGCGCACCGGCACGCAAAAGACCGGGCTGTTCTATGCAACCCTGATCGCGGTCAGCAAGCTCGGCTATGCCGCAGCCGTCGGGCTGACCTATCCGGCGCTCGATGCCATCGGCTTCGTTGCGGCCAAGACCACCGCCAACACCCCCGACGCGCTGCTGGGGTTGACCATAATGTTCGCCTTGCCGCCCGGCGTGCTGCTGGCAATTTCGGCGCTGATCGCGTCGCGCTGGCCGATCAACGCCGCCGAGCAGGCGCGCATCGCGGCCGAGCTGGCGGCAAGGGCAAATCAACCCGGCCAACCGCACGGGTAAAGCCCGCCAACCAGCAGCCGTATTAACCCTGACTCGGCGCCACATCGGCCCGGGCAAGTCGAGATCAGGAGCAGTTCGATGTTGAAATTGGTAAAGCGTCTGGGCGGCGATCGCAGCGGCGCGACGGCGATCGAATACGGCCTGATTGCCGCTTTCATCGCGCTGGCATTGACCGCTTCGCTGCCGTCGATCCGCAAGAATCTGACCGGCGTTTTCAATACGGTCGATACCGAACTCGGCCAGGCGAAAAAGGCCGCGAAGAACTAGCGTAGCACCGGGAAGCGGCAATGCTTGCCGCGCCGCTGCTCGCGGCGTTGCTGCTGTCGGTTGCGGTCATGCTCGCTGCTGCCGCGATCAGCGACATCCGCCGGATGTGGATTCCCGACCGCTACTGGCTGGGCATCGCACTGGCGTTTGCCGCGGCGGCGACACCGCAGCCGTGGCAGGTCGCGGCAGGCGGCGTCGCGACGGCGCTGCTCGTTTTCGTCGGCGGCGCCGTGCTGTTCGCGCGTGGCTGGATCGGCGGCGGCGACGTCAAGCTGCTATCGAGCCTGGCGCTTTGGGCCGGGTTCGACGGGCTGTCGTCGCTGCTGTTCGATACCGCGCTGGCCGGTGCCGTGCTGGCGCTGGTGATGCTGGTGCGCATGCGCCGCCGCACCCCGGCCAACTGGCGCGTTCACGAACCGCTGCGCCAGCCGATGCCGTTCGGCGTGGCGATTGCCGCGGCCGGCTGGGCGCTGGTCGCCACGCGCTGGCCGTTCACCTGAAACCGCTTCACCTGCTGACAAGGGAGTGTTCGATGCCGCGCCGGATACTGCTGCTGTGCGTTGCGCTGCTGATTGCCGCGACCGCCACCTTGCTGACGCAACGCTGGCTCGGCGCGCGACTGTCGGGTGCGGCAGCGGCGGCGACGCCGGTGACGGTCGAGGTGCTGGTCGCCGCGCGCGCCCTTGATGCCGGCAGCATCATCGCGCCTGGCGCGCTCGCCTGGGCGCACTGGCCCGTCGATGCAGCGAAAGGCCTCCACCAGCGCGGTGCGGCGGATATGGCCAGCTTCAACGGTGCCGTCGTACGCAGCGCGCTGCTGGCGGGCGAACCGGTCACTGCCGGGCGGCTGGTGCTGCCCGGCACGCGCGGCCCGATGGCGGCGGTGCTGGCGCCAGGCGCGCGCGCCGTCACGATCAGTGTCACCCCGGCCAGTGGCATGGCCGGGTTCGTCGTGCCCGGCGACCATGTCGATCTGCTGCTGACGCAGACGCTGGCGGCGGGCGAGACCAGCGGCCAGCGCCACCTCAGCCAGATCGTTCTGCACGACGTCCGCGTGCTCGGCACCGACCAGCACGGTGGCGGTGGCGGCGCGGGCGATGTCGCCGCGGCCGCACTCGATGCCAGCGCCGGTGCGGCGATGCTCGGCGGCAATGCCGACGCCGCCGCCCCGCCGACCACGGTAACACTCGAAGTCACCCCCAAGGGCGCCGAGCTCGTCGCAGTGGCGGCCGAGCTGGGCAAATTATCGCTGAGCCTGCGCAGTCTCGTCGGCGGCGCCACCGCGCCGCGCGGCCCGACCTGGGACAGCGATGCATCGTCGGTGTTGCCGCGCCGTGCTATGGTCGCACCCGTACCGGCGGCCGCGCCGCCAGTGGTCGTCGCGGCCGCGCCGGCACCGCAGGCGGCACCACAGCGCGCCAGCTCGATCGTCGTGCGCGGCATCGGCTCCACCCCCAGCGAGGCGACCCCGTGATGGCATTGCGAAGCCTGTTGTGTGCGACGCTGCTGGCGCTGCTGGCGCTGCTGCCTGCCGCCGCCGGGGCGCAGACGCTGGTGGCGCCCGCCGTCAACGAAGTCGCGGTTGCCGTTGGCAGCGGGCGGCTGATCCGCCTTGACCGCCCCGCCGCCAGTCTGTTCGTCGCCGATGCGACAATCGCCGATGTCCAGGTCCGCGGCCCGACGCTGATCTACCTGACCGGCAAAAAGGCCGGGACGACGACGCTCTATGCCGTCGACGGCAGCAACGCCATCATCGTCAACCTCGGCGTTTCGGTGGGCTTCGATGCCGCGCTGCTGCAATCGACGCTGGCGCGGCTGCTGCCGGGCCGGACCATCACCGCGAGTGCGGCCAACGACGCGCTGGTGCTCAGCGGCACGGTCAGTTCGGCTGCCGAGGCCGACGAGGCGGTACGCATCGCGGCACGCTTCGTCGCCGATCATGATCCCAAAAGCATCATCAACCGGCTGGCCATTGACGCGCCGACGCAGATCAACCTGCGCGTCCGCATCGTCGAAGTGTCGCGCGATATCGTCAAGGAACTCGGCTTCAACTGGAACGCCATCGGCGGCATCGGCAACTTCGCCGTCGGGCTGGCGACGGGCAATCCGTTCGTCGGCGGCAGCGTCGTCCCGCCCAAAATGCCGCTGCGCAACGGCAAGACCGACAGCCTGTTCGGGGCGTTCAAGCAGGGCACTGTCGACCTCAACCTGCTCATCGACGCGCTCGATGACCGCGGGCTGGTGACGCTGCTCGCCGAGCCCAATCTGACAGCTTTGTCGGGGATGCCGGCGAGTTTTCTGGCGGGCGGCGAGTATCCGATCCCGGTGCCGCAGGCGCAGGACGTCACGACCATCGAATACAAACGCTTCGGCGTCAGCCTGGCGTTCGTCGCGACCATCGTCGATGGCGGCCGCATCAATTTGCAGGTCAAACCCGAAGTCAGCCAGTTGTCGAGCGCCGGTGCGATCCAGTTGAACGGCATCACCGTGCCGGCGCTGACGACGCGTCGCGCCGAAACCACCGTCGATCTGGCGAGCGGGCAGAGCTTTGCGATTGCCGGGCTGCTGCAGAACAACAGCAAGGACAATGTCCGCAAATTCCCCGGCCTCGGCGACATTCCGGTGCTCGGTGCGCTGTTCCGCTCGACGCGCTACGAACGCAACGAAACCGAACTTGTGATCATCGTCACGCCGTATCTGGTGCGCCCGGTTTCGGGCCGCCTCGCGGTGCCGGGGGAGGCCAGCCAGTGAAACGCCTGCTGTTATTGATGCTGGTCGCGGCGTCCGCCGCCGCCCCCGTCTTTGGGCAAGTGCCGCCCTGCACCGCGCGACCGGTGGTGATGGGCTGCGCCAACGCCGCCAACCTCGCGGCGATGCTCGCCAACCCCGCCGACTTGACGGCACCGCAGCCGCCGGCACCGGCAATGGGCGCGGCGACGCTGCTACCGATCGAACGCTACCGCACTGGCAAGCTGGCGCCGCTGGCCGATGTCGGCACCGACGGCTCTGCCGGCGGCACGGCGCCGAAATGACCGAGCAACTGGCCATCGGTCCGGGCATGGCGCGGGCGCTGCGCCACGTCGCGGCGCTGTGCGATGCACCGACGCGCGCGGTGGTGACCGGGGTGCTGCGCGCCCGCAGCGGTGCGCCCGCCGAAATCATCGACGGCGGCATCGATGCGGCAACGCGGCTGATCGCGGCGACGCTGCCGCCCGAACTGGTGATCGTCGATATCGATGCCGCGCCCGATGTCGCGGCGAGCATCGAGGCGCTGGCGAATGTCTGCGCGCCCGAAACCCGGGTTATCGTGGTCGGCAGTCTCAACGACATCCTGCTCTACCGGCGCCTGATCGCCGCGGGCGTTGCCGACTATCTGGTCAAGCCGCTGGCGCCCGAGCGGCTGGCGGCCAGCATCGACGCCGCGCTGGCAACACAGCGCGGCAGCGGCGCGCGCGTCGTGGCGATGATCGGTGCGCGCGGCGGCGTCGGCACCAGCGCGCTCGCGCTGTCGGCGGGCTGGACGCTGGCGCAGCAGTGCGGCCACCGCGTCGTGCTGCTCGACCTCGATCTGCATTTCGGCGCGCTGGCGCTGGGGCTCGATGTCGTGCCGGGGCCGGGGTTGCGCGACCTGCTGGCCAACCCCGACCGCGTCGATGCGACGCTGATCGACGCGGCGCTGCTGCGCGTCGACGGCAGCAAGGCGGGCGATGCGCGGCTGGCGCTGCTCGCCGCCGAGGTACCGCTCGAAGCCGAAACGGGCAGCACCGCAGCCGGTGTCGCGGCGCTGCTCGCTGCACTCGCCGGCAGCGCCGACACGATTATCATCGACTTGCCGCGCCAGCTTGACGCGGTGACGCGCGGGTTGCTGCGCACCGTCGATAGTGTCGCCATCGTCAGCGATTTCACGCTGGCGGGGCTGCGCGACACGCAGCGGCTGGTGCGGCTGGCGGCAGGACTGCGCGCCGGGGCGCGGCCGCTGGTCATCGCCAACCGCAGCGGCCGCGATGCCCCCGGCCAATTGACGCGCGCGGCGTTCGAGGCGGCCTTGGGCGTCGGCTGCGACATCGAAATCGCCGAGGATCCGGTTGCCGCGCGGGCGGCGGCGCTCGCCGCCGGCCCGCTCGTCGCCAGCGCCCGCAGTGCGGCGCCGTGGCAGGCGCTCGCGGCGTTGCTCGGCGGCGTTGCGAGTGCCGCCGCGCCGCGCGCCTCGCTGTGGCAGCGACTGCAATCGGTGCTGCGTTGAGCGCGTTCGGACGCCGTGCCGACACGGTCGCGGTCGCCGCACTCGGCCCGGCGCGCGGTCTGGCCGCGTCGACCCCGCAGGCGGTTACGGCGTTGCTGCAGCCATTGGTCGCGCATCGCTTCGATCCGGCGCGCGACGGCGCCCGGCCACGCGGCGAACTTGCCGCCGAGCTGTCGGTGCTGATCGACACGACGCTCGCCGACCAGGCGCTGTGGCTCGACGCCAAGGTGCGGCGCGGGCTGGTGACGCAGTTCCTGCACGGCATCATCGCCGCCGGCAGCGACGCTGCGCCCGCCGCCGCACCGCTGATCGCGCGCAGTGCGCTGCCCGGTGCGGCGCTGGGCGACGCTGCTGCGGCGCCGGTGCAAAGCGAAGTCGCGCACGTCGTGCCCTTGGTCTACCCGCGCGTCATGGAGCGCATCGACAGCGCAGCCGCCGCCAAGCTCGGGCGCGGCGAGCTGGCGCGGCGGCTGACCGGGGTGGTCGCCGAGGTGCTGACCGAGCTGGCGCTGCAGCTCAACCAGCGCGAACAGCGCGAGCTGGTGACCTTGCTGCTCGACGACATGCTCGGGCTCGGGCCGCTCGAACCGCTACTCGCCGATGACAGCATCAACGACATTCTGGTCAACGGCGCGTCGCAGGTGTTTGTCGAACGGCGCGGCCGGCTGGAGCGCACCGACGTCACTTTCCGCGACAATGCGCATGTCATGGCGGTGGTGACGCGCATCGTCACGCAGATCGGCCGCCGCGTCGACGAGGCCTCGCCGTTGGTCGACGCGCGGTTGGCCGATGGCAGCCGCGTCAACATCATCATCCCGCCGCTGGCACTCGACGGCCCGTCGATTTCGATCCGCAAATTCTCCAAAATGAGCATCGATCTCGACCGCATGGCGACGCAGGGCAATCTGGCGCCGGCAATGGCGACGGTGCTCAAGATTGCCGCGCGCTGCCGGCTCAACATCCTGATTTCTGGCGGCACCGGATCGGGCAAGACGACGTTGCTCAACGCCATGTCGCAGCTCATCGGCGCCGATGAACGCATTGTCACCATCGAGGACGCCGCCGAACTGCAGCTCCAGCAGCCGCATGTCGTGCGGCTCGAAACGCGCCCGGCGAATCTGGAGGGCAAGGGTGAGATCAACATGCGCGACCTGCTCAAGAACGCGCTGCGCATGCGGCCCGACCGCATCATCCTCGGCGAAATTCGCGGGCAGGAGGCCATCGACATGCTGCAGGCGATGAACACCGGCCATGACGGCTCGCTTGGCACCATCCACGCCAACCGCCCGCGCGAGGCGCTGACGCGGCTGGAGAATATGGTGGCGATGGCGGGGTTCAACCTGCCGGTTGCGGCGGTGCGCACGCAGATTGCCGCAGCGGTGCACATGGTCGTGCAGATCGCGCGAATGCGCGACGGCGTGCGGCGCATCACCAGCATCACCGAAATTGCCGGCATCGAAGGCGACACCATCGTGCTCAAGGAACTGTTTGCGTATCACCTCGATGACGGTGCGGCGCAGACGGCGGCGGGTGCGGTGCGCGGCGGCTTCGAATGTTCGCGGTTGCGGCCGCATTTCAGCCCGCGCGCCGCCTATTACGGGCTCGACGCCGAACTCGCTGCGGCGATGGCATGACGTTGCTGGCGCCTTTGCTGGTCGCCGGTGCGGCGACGCTGCTGGCGCTGGTGGCGGCGGCCGTGCTGCCGCTGGTGCGCGACCTGCGGCTGACCCGCCGGGCGCGGCGCCTGCTGCACGCGCGCGACCTGGCGCGGGCGGCCGCCGCAACGCCGCAGACGCGCGGTTCGACCGCAGCGCCGATCATGCGCGACGGCGCCACGGACGACTGGGCGGCGCAGCTCGAGGCGCGGCTGCCGCATCTGCGCGCACGGCTCGATGCGACCGGGCTGGAGATTCCGTTGCGCCGGCTGCTGGCGCTGGCTGCTGCCGTCACGGCTATCACCGGGGTCGGCGCGTTGCTGGCCGGGGCGGCGCCGCTGCTGGCGCTGACCGGCGCGTTGGCCGCAGGCGCGTTGCTGCCGTGGCTGGGGCTGGGGACGCTGGCGCAGCGCCGGCGCGCCAAGTTCGCCGCAGGGATGCCCGATGCGATCGGGCTGATCGTGCGCGGGCTCAAGGCCGGGCTGCCGATTGCCGATACCATCGTCGAAGTCGGCCGCGAGGTCAGCGGGCCGGTCGGCGAGGAATTTGCCGGCATCGCCGACGAACTGCGGCTCGGACAGGGCTTGGAGACGGCGCTCTGGGTGGTGGCGCGGCGGCTCAAGCTGCCGGCGCTCGACTTCTTCGTCATCACGCTGTCGGTGCAGCGCGAAACCGGCGGCAACCTCGCCGAAACGCTCGCCAACCTCGACGAGATCCTGCGCAACCGGGAGGCGATGCGCCTCAAGGTCAAGGCGATGTCGTCCGAAGCGGTGGCGAGTGCGGTGATCATCGGCTCGCTGCCGCTGGTGATGGGCGCGCTGATGCTGGTCGCGTCGCCGGGCTATATCGACCCGCTGTTCACCACCAGCCTCGGCCATGTGCTGCTCGGCGGGGCCGCCGCCAGCATGGCGGTCGGCGCGCTGGTGATGCGCCAGATGGTGCGGTTCGAGCTGTGACGCTGCTGCTGGCGGGCATCGCGCTGCTCAGCTTTGCTGCCGCCGTCGTGCTGGGGCTGGCGCTGCAGCCGGCGGACGCCTTGACGGTGCGGGCGCAGGCGCTGGCACGGCGCGACGCCTCGGTGCCTGAGGCGCGGACGCCATGGCGCGAGGCGCTGATCGAGCGGGCGACGCAACTGTGCACGCGCTTCGACTTGCTGCGCGGTGACGAGGCGCGCAGCGCCGCGCTGGCGCTGGCGCAGGCGGGGTGGCGCGGCGCTGATGCGCTGGTGCTGCTGCTGGTGGCGCGGCTGGTGCTGCCCGTGGTTGTCGGGGTGGCGGGGTGGCTGGTGCTGCGGCAGGCCGGCGTCGCTGCGGCGAGTGCGCTGGCGGTCGCGGCGTTGCTGGTTGTCGTCGCCAGCCGGGTGCCGACGCTGTTCGTCCAGAATGCTGCGGCAAAGCGCCGGATCAAGCTGCAGATGGCGCTGCCCGATGCGCTCGACCTGTTCGTCATCTGCGCCGAGGCCGGGTTGAGCCTGGATGCCGCAATGCGCCGCGTGGCGCGCGAGATGGCACCCGGTGCCCCCGAAATCGCCGACGAGCTGGCGCTGACCGCGGTCGAACTGGGGTTCCTGCCACGGCGCGGCGATGCGCTGGCGAACTGGGCGGCGCGGGTGCCGCTGGCGTCGGTGCGCGGCATGGTCAACATCCTGGCGCAGACCGAACGTTATGGCACGCCACTGGCGCAATCGCTGCGGATTCTGGCGACCGAATTCCGTTCGGCGCGCATGATGGCGGCGGAGGCCAAGGCGGCGCGGCTGCCGGCGGTGCTGACCATTCCGATGATTATTTTCGTGCTGCCGCCGTTGTTTATCGTGCTGATTGGCCCGGCGATCATCCAGGTCATGGGGCAGTAGCGCGCCGCGAATGTGGTCAGTCTTTACGGGTGCAGGGGGTAAAGGCGGTTTGTCATTTAGATATATCTAAATAGGGAACCGCTACCCGACCAGCTGCGCGACACAATCAGTCTTTTCCGCATCGTCACGCTTGTCGGGCTTTTCGGCCTTCTCGCCCTTATCCTTATCGCCCTTGTCGGGCTTGTCCGCGCACGCCGGGTCGGGCGCGGCGCTGGCGCTCACCTGCAACCCAGAGGTCTGGCTGATGAAGGCGCGCGCGAACAGCAGCGGCGTCGGCCGGGTGATGGTGACATCGAACACCGCGTCGCCGCCCTTGCCGGCCTTGCGCCAGCCGCCGGTGACCGTCACGCCGTTTTCGCCGTCGATCAACCCGTGCGCGGCGGCCATCGCCAGCGCCTCCGCCCGCGCATCGCCGCCGCTCATCGCGGCGGCGGTCGCGGCATTGTCGGCGATGCCTTGCGTCGCGGCACGCAGTTGCAGCCACAACCCGGCATCAACCCCGAGCCCGACAAAGCCGAGCATCGTCGTCATCATCAGCGCGGTGAAGACCGCGGTGGCGCCGCGCCGGTCGTGCAAAGCCTCGCGCATCACGGCACGCATGCTGTTGCCTCCAGCTCAGGCGCCAGCCAGCCGAAGAACGGCACCAGCGCATGGTAGCCGAGCCGGGCACGCACCTGGACACCGCAAAAGCCGTGCTGCAGCGTGAATTGGGCGTCGCCAAGCGCCGATTTGGTCGCCGATGTGCGCGCAAATGCACCGATTTCGTCCGGATTGCCGCATATGTCGGGCGTCACCGCAGCGCACCGCGCCGCGCGTGCTACTGCATCGTGCAGCGCCGCGCGCGTCCACAACAGTCGCCCGACATCCATCGTGCCGATCAGCAGCATCAGCAACGGCGGGGCGATCAGCGCAAATTCGAGCGCGGTCGCGCCGCGTTTGCAGGTGCGGAGGCGGATGCCAAAATTGGAAGCCCCGCTCATCCCGAGCGAAGTCGAGGGACGCGCTAACAGGTGGGCGGGTCCCTCGACTTCGCTCGGGATGAGCGGGGTGGGTTTGGTGGATATGAAGTCTGACCCCGCCACCCTAGCCAATCCGCACCAGCGCCTGCCCCGAAACGCTGTCGGGTAGCAGTGCGCGCGAGCGCAGCAGCATCGGTGCTGAAGCGGCCGTCACCGTCACCTCGACATAGACGCCGGGCTTGCCGCCGTCCGCGCAGCGCTTGTGCACCGGCGTCGTCGTGCCATCGTGCTGCAAACACCCCTCGATCAGCCGCGGCACCGCGCGCGCGTCACTGAGCGTCGCCAAACC
>Ga0075163_10013175_pt1 | contig 10737 bp, 6 predicted proteins | sample JI1023141ADNA_FD_71478 | JGI IMG/M metagenome (GOLD analysis project Ga0075163, IMG submission 71478) | Wastewater effluent complex algal communities from Wisconsin, to seasonally profile nutrient transformation and Carbon sequestration -... | ecosystem: Engineered > WWTP > Effluent > Algae... | reverse complement strand
GGTTGCGGCGTCATGCCCATGCGCCGGCTGCGCACCACCTGGTAGGGACGCACCACATAGGCCAGGGTGCCGAAGCCGCTCCACACATGCACCAGGCGGGTGAAGGGGAAGATCACGAAGATGCTCATGCCCAGGAACATATGGGCCTTGAAGACCCAGCTGGCCTCGACCAGCAGCTCGGGTGCGCCGCTGCGGAAGGTGACGATGCGCTGTGCCCATTCGGCCAGCTTCATCATCATGCCGCCGTCCAGATGCTGAGCCGACAGCGGGATGGTGGCCAGCCCCAGCGCGAACTGGGCCCACAGCAACCACAGCAGCACGATGTCGCTGGTCTTGCTGGTGGCGCGGATACGTGCGTCGCTCAGGCGGCGGTGCAGCAGGATGCTGACCCCCACGAAGCCGAACAGGCCGAACAGGCCGCCCGAAATCATGGCCATGAGTTGCTTGGCGCCGGCCGTCATGAAGGGCTCATACACAAAGTGGGGTGTGAGCATGCCCACGCTGTGGCCGAAGAACAGGAACAGGATGCCCACGTGGAACAGGTTGCTGCCCCAGCGCAACTGCCCTTTGCGCAGCAGCTGCGAGGAATCACTCTTCCACGAGTACTGGTCGCGGTCGAAGCGGATCAGGCTGCCCAGCAGGAAGATGCTGAGGGCGATGTACGGGTACACGCCGAAGACGAAGTGGTGGAGGTAGCTCATGCCGTGGCTCCTTGTGATGCACCCTTGGATGCAGAAGTGTTCTTGCGAACGATGTGGATGGGTTGCGCCTGGCCGGGGCGGGCCTGGCCCTGGGTGCTGCAGCCGTCAAAGGCCTGGGGCTCGGCCCAGCTTTCGTCGATGGACTCTTCCACCGGAATCGCTACGGCCTGGGCCTTCTGGCCGGCCAGCTCCAGCACCGCTGCGATGACAGCGGCGTAGGGGCTTTCGCGTTTCAGCAGGGCACTGAAGACGGCGTTGAGGATGTGGGCCATCTCACCCAGGAAGGCCTTGGCCAGCGCAGGTGGCTGGGTGGAGGCGAACTCCAGCACCACACCCAGGTGGTCGGGCAGTTCATCGGGGCCGAGGAACAGGCCGGCCTTCTCGTAGGTCTGCACCAGGTCGATCATGGCGGGGCCACGGTCGCGCGAGTCGCCGTGGACATGCTCGAACAGGTGCAGCGAGGTGGCACGGCCCCGGTCGAAGGTCTCGACGTAGTGGCCTTCCACCAGCAGCGGGTCTTGCCGCAGCAGGCCGGTGGCCAGGGCGCGCAGCTCGGCGCGGCGCTTGGCGGGCACTACCTCTTCGTCGTCGAGCACCTGCAGCAGGGCATCGAGTTCGCTGCGCATCTGCGCATCGGGGTAGGCGATCAGCCGCGCCAGGGCGCGCAGGGAATAACGGGTGTCTTGCATGCTGCGCTCCTTCAGACCGAAGATTGGATGGGGATGGTGCGGCGCTTGGTGCCGCCGAACAGGCTGGCTTCGCTGGCACCGTCCGAACAACCATTGCCGAACGAGAAGCCGCAGCCGCCGCGCATGTCGAAGGCGTTTTCGGCGTATTCGCGGTGCGAGGTGGGAATGACGAAGCGGTCCTCGTAGTTGGCAATGGCCATCACGTGGTACATCTCCTCCACCTGGGCACGGGTCAGGCCGGTCTGCTCCAGCACGCGCAGGTTCTCGACACCTTCCACATGTTTGCCGCGCTGGTAGGCGCGCATCGCCAGCATGCGTTCCAGCGCACGCACCACCGGGGCGGTGTCGCCGGCAGTCAGCAGGTTGGCCAGGTACTGCACCGGAATCCGCATCTGGCTGAAGTCGGGCAGTTCACCGTTGCTGCCGATATGGCCGGCATTGGTGGCGGCCGAGATCGGCGAGAGGGGCGGCACATACCAGACCATGGGCAGGGTGCGGTACTCGGGGTGCAGGGGCAGCGCCACCTTCCAGTCGATGGCCATCTTGTAGACGGGGCTGTTGCGCGCGCCTTCGAGCCAGGTCTCGGGAATGCCGTCCAGGCGGGCCTGGGCGATCACCGCGGGGTCATGCGGGTCCAAGAAGATGTCGAGCTGGGCCTGGTACAGGTCTTTCTCGTCGGGCACGCTGGCGGCTTCGGCAATGCGGTCGGCGTCGTACAGCACCACACCCAGGTAGCGGATGCGGCCCACGCAGGTTTCACTGCACACGGTGGGCTGGCCGGCTTCGATACGTGGGTAGCAGAAGATGCACTTCTCGGCCTTGCCGGTCTGCCAGTTGTAGTAAATCTTCTTGTAGGGGCAGCCCGACACACACATGCGCCAGCCGCGGCACTTGTCCTGGTCGATCAGCACGATGCCGTCGTCCTCGCGCTTGTAGATGCTGCCCGAGGGGCACGACGCCACACACGCCGGGTTCAGGCAGTGCTCACACAGGCGCGGCAGGTACATCATGAAGGTGTTTTCGAACTGGCCCACCATGTCCTTCTGGACCTGCTCGAAGTTGGCCAGGTTGGCATCCTGGCTGCGTTTGCTGAACTCGCCGCCCAGGATTTCCTCCCAGTTCGGGCCCCACTCGATCTTCTCCATGCGCTGGCCGGTGATCAGGCTGCGCGGGCGTGCGGTGGGTGCGGCCTTGACCTTGGGCGCCGACTGCAGGTGGTCGTAGTCGAAGGTGAAGGGCTCGTAGTAGTCGTCGATCTGGGGCAGGTTGGGGTTGCTGAAAATCTTCATCAGCAGCGACCACTTGCCGCCCTGCTTCGGGACGATGGAACCGTCGGCCTTGCGGGTCCAGCCGCCGTTCCATTTGTCCTGGTTTTCCCAGTCCTTGGGGTAGCCGATGCCGGGCTTGGTTTCGACGTTGTTGAACCAGGCGTATTCCACGCCCGGACGGCTGGTCCAGACGTTCTTGCAGGTGACTGAACAGGTGTGGCACCCGATGCACTTGTCCAGGTTCAGCACCATGGCGATCTGCGCGCGAACTTTCATCGTGTTTCTCCTTCTTCTTTTCTGCGTCAGGCTTGAACGGTGTCGCGGCCTTCGCCGTCGAGCCAGTCGATCTTGCGCATCTTGCGCACGATGACGAACTCATCGCGGTTGGTGCCGATGGTTCCGTAGTAGTTGAAGCCGTAGCTGAACTGGGCGTAGCCGCCGATCATGTGGGTGGGCTTGGTCACGATGCGGGTGACCGAGTTGTGGATGCCGCCACGGGTGCCGGTGATCTCGGCGCCCGGGGTGTTGATGATCTTTTCCTGGGCGTGGTACATCATCACCATGCCCGGGTTGACCCGCTGGCTCACCACCGCACGGGCCGCAATGGCACCGTTGGTGTTGAACAGCTCCACCCAGTCGTTGTCGGCAATGCCGGCGCTCTTGGCGTCGTCCTCGCTCAGCCAGATCACCGGGCCGCCCCGGTTGAGCGTGAGCATCAGCAGGTTGTCGGTGTACGTGCTGTGGATGCCCCACTTCTGGTGTGGCGTGATGAAGTTGAGCGAGATCTCCTTGTTGCCGTTGGGCCGGCGGTCGATCATCTCGTCCACCGTCTTCAGGTCCACGGGCGGGCGGTAGCTGGTGAGGCCTTCACCGAAGGCGATCATCCAGGGGTGGTCCATATAGAACTGCTGGCGGCCGGTGAGGGTGCGCCATGGGATCAGCTCATGCACGTTGGTGTAGCCGGCGTTGTACGACACCTTCTCCGATTCGAGGCCCGACCAGGTGGGTGAGCTGATGATCTTGCGCGGCTGGGCCTGGATGTCGCGGAAGCGGATCTTCTCGTCCTCGCGGTGCAGCGCCAGGTGGGTATGGTCGCGGCCGGTGATCTTGCTCAGCGCCTCCCAGGCCTTCACGGCCACATGGCCGTTGGTCTCGGGGGCGAGTTGCAGCACCACTTCGCAGGCGTCAATATCGGTGTCGATGCGGGCCATGCCCTTGGTCACGCCCTCGGTGTGCACCTGGCCGTTCAGCTCCTTGAGCTGGCCGACTTCGGTCTGGGTATTCCAGCCGATGCCCTTGCCACCATTGCCGGCTTTGTCCATCAGCGGGCCCAAAGCGGTGAAGCGGGCGTAGGTGTTGGGGTAGTCGCGTTCCACCACGCTGATCTGTGGTGCGGTCTTGCCCGGAATCAGCTCACACTCCCCCTTGTTCCATTCGGCCACGCCGAAGGGCTGGGCCAGCTCGGCCGGCGTGTCGTGCATCAGCGGCGTGAGCATGACTTCCTTCTCCACACCCAGGTGCCCCACGCAGACCTGGCTGAAGGCCTTGGCGAAACCCTTGTAGATTTCCCAGTCGCTCTTGCTCTGCCAGGCCGGGTCCACCGCCGTGCTCAGCGGGTGGATGAAGGGGTGCATGTCGCTGGTGTTGAGGTCGTTTTTCTCGTACCAGGTGGCAGTGGGCAGCACGATATCGCTGTAGAGGCAGGTGGTGCTCATGCGGAAGTCGAGCGTGACCAGCAGGTCCAGCTTGCCTTCGGGGGCCTGGGTGTGCCATTCCACTTCGGTGGGCTTGGCATCGTTGGGGCCCAGGTCCTTGCCTTGCACGCCGTGGGTGGTGCCCAGCAGGTGCTTGAGGAAGTATTCGTGGCCCTTGCCCGACGAACCCAGGATGTTGGAGCGCCACACGAACATGTTGCGCGGCCAGTTCAGCGGGTTGTCCGGGTCTTCGCAGCTCATGCGCAGCGTGCCGTCCTTGAGGGATTTGACTGTGTAGTCCTTGGCATCCATCCCGGCGGCGGTGGCGTCCTTCACCACCTGCATCGGGTTGGTCTGCAGTTGGGGCGCGCTGGGCAACCAGCCCATGCGCTCGGCGCGCACGTTGTAGTCGATCAGGCTGCCGCCGAATTTGGATTTGTCGGCCAGCGGCGACAGGATTTCGTCCACGCCCAGGCGCTCGTAGCGCCACTGGTCGGTGTGGGCGTAGAAGAAGCTGGTGCTGTTCATCTGGCGCGGTGGGCGCACCCAGTCGAGTGCGAAGGCCAGCGCCGTCCAGCCGGTTTGCGGGCGGAGCTTTTCCTGGCCCACATAGTGCGCCCAGCCGCCGCCGCTCTGGCCGATACAGCCACACATCATCAGCATGTTGATGATGCCGCGGTAGTTCATGTCGCTGTGGTACCAGTGGTTCATGGCCGCGCCGATGATGACCATGGACTTGCCCTTGGTCTTGTCGGCGTTGTCGGCAAACTGGCGGGCCACGGCGATCACCTGGTCGCGCTTCACGCCGGTGATCTTTTCCTGCCAGGCGGGGGTGTAGGGCACGTTCTCGTCGTAGTTCAGCGCTGCGTTCTCGCCCGGCAGGCCACGGGCCACGCCGTAGTTGGCGACCGTCAGGTCGAACACGGTGGCGACCAGGGCGTAACGCTCTTCGCCGTCCTTGCCCAGTTTGATGCGGCGCACTGGCAGCTTGCGCACCAGCACGTCGTCCACGGCGCCCGCCTGCTTGTTGGCGCTGAAGTTGGGGGTGTCGATGCCGCCGAAGTAGGGGAAGGCCACCTCACCGACTTCGTACGCGCTGCCTTCGCCTTCCATCAGGCTGAGCTTGAGCTTGACGGTCTCGCCGCTGCGGGCTTCCTTGTCTTCCAGGTTCCACTTGCCAGTGTCGGTGCGGTCGGCCGCGCCCCAGCGGAAACCGATGGAGCCGTTGGGCAACACCAGCTTGTCGCTTTCGTCCAGCGCCACCGTCTTCCAGTCGGGGTTGTTGGCCTGGCCGAGCTGGCCATTGAAGTCGCTGGCGCGCAGGTAGCGGCCAGGCACCATGACCTTGCGTCCATCGGGCAGGGTGCGTTCTTCGAGCTGCACCAGCTTGGGCATGTCGGTGTAGCGTCGCACGTAGTCGTCGAAGTACGCACTGCGCTTGTCGAAGTAGAACTCTTTCAGGATCACATGGCCCATGGCCATGGCCACTGCGGCGTCGGTGCCCTGCTTGGGGTGCATCCACAGGTCGCAGAGCTTGCTGATCTCGGCGTAGTCGGGGGTGATTGCCACCGTCTTGGCGCCCTTGTAGCGCACCTCAGTCAGGAAGTGGGCGTCGGGCGTGCGGGTCTGGGGCACGTTGGAGCCCCAGGCGATGATGTAGGTGGAGTTGTACCAGTCGGCCGACTCGGGCACGTCGGTCTGTTCACCCCACACCTGGGGGCTGGCCGGTGGCAGGTCGCAGTACCAGTCGTAGAAGCTCATACACACACCGCCGATGAGCGACAGGTAGCGGCTGCCGGCGGCGTAGCTGATCATCGACATGGCGGGAATCGGCGAGAAGCCGATCACGCGGTCCGGACCGTACTTCTTGGCGGTGTACACGTTGGCGCTCGCCACCAGGCGGTTGATTTCTTCCCAGGTGCTGCGCACGAAGCCACCCAGGCCGCGCTGCTGCTGCCATTCGCGCCGGGCGTCTTCGTTCTCCACAATGCTGGCCCAGGCGTCCACCGGGCTCTTGGCCACGGCCAATGCGGCACGCCAGTGCTGCAGCAGAGCGCCGCGCACCATGGGGTATTTCACGCGGTTGGCGCTGTAGAGGTACCAGCTGTAGCTGGCACCGCGGGCGCAGCCACGCGGCTCGTGGTTGGGCAGGTCGGGGCGGGTGCGGGGGTAGTCGGTCTGCTGGGTTTCCCAGGTGACGATGCCGCCCTTTACATAGATCTTCCACGAGCACGAGCCCGTGCAGTTCACCCCGTGGGTGCTGCGCACGATCTTGTCGTGCGCCCAGCGGTTGCGGTAGGCGTCTTCCCAGGTGCGGTCTTCACCGTTGGTGACGCCGTGGTTACCCGAGAAGTTCTCGCGCGGGGCGGAGAAGTGGGTCAGTCGGTCGAGGAAATGGCTCATGGGGGATCTCCGAGGGTTCGGTTCTTGTTTCTTGGGAGCGGGGTCAGGGGTTCTTGATCTCTGCGCCTTTGCGCAGGTAGAACCACCAGTTCAGTACCAGGCACAGGGCGTAGAAGGCGGCGAAGCCGTACATGGCGAACTGCGGGGTGCCAGCCTTGATCTGGGCACCGATGACCACGGGTGCGATGAAGGCGCCGTAGGCGGCCACGGCCGAGGTCCAGCCCAGCACAGGGCCGGCTTGCTGGCGGTCGAAGATGACACCGATGGTGCGGAAAGTGGAGCCGTTGCCGATGCCGCTGGCGAAGAACAACACCAGGAACAGGCCGAGGAAGGCGTGGAAATACTGCTCGGGCGTGGCCGAGCTGTAGGCCTGCATCATCACGTAGCCCACCGCACCCGAGGCCACCACCATCACCGCCGAGATGATCTGGGTGACGATGGAGCCACCGACCTTGTCGCTGATCCAGCCGCCGATGGGCCGCACGGCGGCGCCGACGAAGGGGCCGATCCAGGCGTAGGTGAGGGCCGAGGGGGCGTTCGGGTTCTTCAGCGTGTGCTGCATCACACCAGCGGCGTCGGGAATGTGCTGGAAGCCGAAGATCACCGTGATGGCCAGCGGCAGCACCATCGAGAAACCGATGAAAGAGCCGAAGGTGACGATGTACAGCGCGGTCAGCGACCAGGTGTGCTTGTTGCGGAAGATGGCGAACTGCTTGCTCACGCCCTCTTTCATGGCGCCGAAGGCTGCCAGTTTCATCATCAGCAGGGCCAGGATGATGTCCAGCGGAATCGCGACCCACATGTTCAGGATGCCCAGACCGGTGGGGGCCGGCAGGTACAGGTAGAGCATGAAAATGGCCGGTATGAAGGCCAGGGTGTAGAGGTAGGTGACCTTGGCGAAGGCCACCAGCGGGTTGCCCGTGTCGGGCGACACCGTCTTCAGGTTGTTCATGCCGAACCAGGCCAGGATGGCCAGCGGCACCAGCGAGAACACCCAGGCGAAGCCGGCGTTCTGGATCCAGGTGGGCGTGCCGGCAGCGATCTTGCCGAAGATCCAGCCGCTGTCTTTCACCAGCGTCATCGGCTCGCCGCCGAAGGCGCCCAGCAAAGGCATGGTCATCACCAGCGGGATGACGATCTGCATGGTGGTCACGCCGAAATTGCCCAGGCCCGCATTCAGGCCCAGCGCCGTGCCCTGCAGCCGCTTGGGGAAGAAGGTGCTGATGTTGGACATGCTGGAGGCGAAGTTGCCGCCGCCCACGCCCGACCACAGCGCCATCAGCTGGAACACCCACAGCGGCCACTCGGGGTGCTGCAGGGCCACGCCGGTGCCGATGGCCGGGGCCAGCAGCATGGCGGTGGTGAGGAAGATGGTGTTGCGGCCACCGGCCAGGCGCACCAGGAAGGACGCCGGGATGCGCATGGTGGCGCCCGAAATGCCCGAGATGGCGGTGAGTGTGAACAGCTCGGCCTGGGTGAAGGGGAAGCCCAGGTTGAGCATCTGCACGGTGATGATGCCCCACATGCCCCAGACCGCGAAGCCGCACAGCAGGGCGGGCACCGAGATCCAGAGGTTGCGGTAGGCGATGCGGCTGCCGGTGGTTTGCCAGAAGCGCTCGTCTTCGGGCTGCCAGTCCTGCACGTCGGCGCTGGAGGGATTGGTAGTGTTCATGGGGTGTGCTGACCTGCGGGATCAGTTCTGAAGGGAGAAAGGCTTGGCGTGGGTGCCCATGACTTCGGTCTTGCGCACTTCGGTCCAGTACATCCAGATGAGCGACACCCAGACCACGCCATACATCAGCATGAAGGCGCTGGAGCGGATGCCCGTCCAGTCCATCAACATGCCGAACAGGATGGGCAGGACGAAGCCGCCCATGCCGCCGGCAAGGCCGACGATGCCGCTGATGGCGCCGATGTTCTTGGGGTAGTCGTCGCTGATGTACTTGAAGACACTGGCCTTGCCGAAGGCGAAGGCGATGCCGAGCACGGCCATCAGCCCGGTGAAGGCATAGACGTTGAGGCCGATGTGGAAGGTGGTGGGGCCGTTCACGGTGAGCACGGTGAAGTCGGTTTGCGGGTAACTCAGCAGGAACAGGCAGATCCAGCTGACCCACATTACCCACCAGGTGACCTTGTGGGCACCGTATTTGTCCGACAGCACACCGCCAATGGCGCGCAGCACGCCGCCGGGCAGCGAGAAGCAGGCGGCCAGCAGGGCGGCCACACGGATGTCCAGACCGTATTCCCCCACGTAGTACTGCACCATCCACAGGCTCAGCGCCACATAACCGCCGAACACGATGCTGTAGTACTGGCAGTATTTGATGACCTTCGGGTCCTTCAGCGCCTTGAGCTGGTCGCTGAACTTCACGTTGCTGGGCACCAGGTGGGCCGGGTCGCTGTGGCTGAACAGCCAGAACAGCACCAGGGTGCCCAGCATGATGGCTGCATAGACCTGCGGCACCATGGCCCAGCCGAAGGCCACCAGCAGCACCGGGGCCACGAACTTGTTGACTGCCGCGCCCGAGTTGCCGGCGCCGTACACACCCATGGCCATGCCCTGGCGCTCCTTGGGGAACCAGCGCGCCACATAGGGTGTGCCCACCGAGAACGAGCCGCCAGCCAAACCGACGAACAGCCCGATGGTGAGGAAGTGCCAGTAGCTGGTGGCGTAACTCATCAGCCAGATGGCGGGCACGGTGATGGCCATCAGGATCGCCATCACGATGCGGCCGCCGTAGCGGTCGGTCCAGATGCCCAGGGGCACCCGCACCAACGAGCCGGTCAGCACCGGCATGGCGGTCAGCAGGCCGAACTCGGTGGAGTTGAGGTTCAGCATCTTCTTGATCGGGATACCGATCACGCCGAACATCATCCAGACCATGAAGCAGACCGTGAACGCCAGCGTGCTGACGATCAGGACCGACCAGGCCTTTCTTTCATTTCTCAGTTCTGAAGCCATGTTTTCTCTCCGAAAGACATGCCATGACTGTCCCTTTTCAGGGCCAGGCTGAACATCCGCCGGAGGCACGCGCCGCCGCGGCAGAAGGACGATGCGCCCACGCAGCGGCATCGTCCGGACGAACTATGCCCCCGGGTTTTTTCGGCCTGTTTGATTCAGATCAAACCGGACCCCAGCGCAACTCGCCCTCCGGCACCGCTGGATGAACGGTAGCTTGAACATAAGTAATTGATGAATTACATTTCAAGCCATGCCCACCCCGTCCACCCCCAAACAAGCCACCGAACAGCGCCAGGCCAGCCTGGTGGCGGCCGCGCTGGCCCTGGCCGCGCAGCGCAGCCCGGCCGACGTGACCACCGCCGATCTGGCCCAGGCCGTGGGCATCACGCAGGGCGCGGTGTTCCGCCATTTCGAGAGCAAGGCCGCGATCTGGCTGGCGGTGATGGACGCCGTGCACGACGACCTGCTGGCGCGCCTGCGCACCGCCGCCACCACCCAAGCCCAGCCGCTGGCGGCCCTGCGCGCGGTGTTCATGGCGCATGTGGATTTCGTGGTGGAGCAGCCGGGCGTGCCGCGCGTGATCTTTCAGGAGCTGCAGCACCCGGAGGACACGCCGCTCAAAGCGCGCGTGCGGCGGCTGATGCAGGACTACCGCGGCCTGATCACCGGCCTGCTGCAGCAGGCGCTGGCCGCACGGCAACTGGCACCCGGCACCGACCTGCAGGCCGCGGCGGTGCTGTTCATCGGCTCGGTGCAGGGGCTGGTGATGCAGTCGCTGCTGAGCGGCCAGGTGGGGGCCATCCGCCCGCTGGCGCCCGCCGTGTACGACCTGTTCCAGCACGCCCTTGCCGCCCCCCCCACCCGCACCCGACGCCCCCAGGAGACCCCCGCATGACGATGATGAAACCCACCACCTCGCGCCGGCTGCTGCTGGGCGGTTTGGCGCTCGCGCTGCTGGGCGCGCTGGCGTTCGTGGCGCTGCGCACCGGGCCGCTGGCCCCGGTGAAGGTGCAGGTGACC
>Ga0075163_10013174_pt1 | contig 10737 bp, 10 predicted proteins | sample JI1023141ADNA_FD_71478 | JGI IMG/M metagenome (GOLD analysis project Ga0075163, IMG submission 71478) | Wastewater effluent complex algal communities from Wisconsin, to seasonally profile nutrient transformation and Carbon sequestration -... | ecosystem: Engineered > WWTP > Effluent > Algae... | reverse complement strand
GCATCCCCCAGCTGACTGCCAGGCACCAGAACGCGAGCGCGAACCACGAGAAGAAGCGATCGGTCCGAGCGCGTGCGTACCCGAGAAACACCAGGCCGGCGACGAGACAGCACACGAACAAGCCCCCGTACATGAACATCAGCAGTGACTCGGTCACCGTGCCTCCCGGACCAGCGCCGACACGAGCACGAGCATCGCCAGGAACGCGATGCTGGTGCGCAGCACCCGCAGGTCGAGGTCGGGAACCAGCGCGAGATCGATCACCAGGATGACGCTGTTGGCGGCTAGTCCGAGGAAGCACCAGGTGCTCCACCACACGAGGCGATTGCGGCGCACCCGATGGCTGCGAAACAGCAACAGTGCGCAGCACATGCTCGTGGTCGCGCACAGCACGTAGACGAGCTCAGGCATCGTCCTCACCCTTGCGTCCGAGATCGAACGCGTCGGCGAAGGCCTGGGACGCGAGGCTCCTGATGCGCCTCAGCGCGATGTCGGACAGCAGCCGCATGATCTGGATCGGGTCGCTCCGGTACAGCCGAATGAGCTCCTCGACCGACTCTTCATCGAGCGGCGAGGAAGGAAGAAGCTGGACCTGGCCACGGTAGGTGAACTCGACGAGACCTGCTCCGCGTAGTTCGACGCTCAAGCGGCGGGCGACCTCGCGACGGAGCTGGAGCTGGTCCGCGAGCTCGGGTACGGCGCGGGTCCGATCCGGCGCGCGATGCAACAGGAGCACGAGCTCGAGCTTCTCGAACGAATCGATCCGCGTCTCGAGAAGGTCTCGAAGTCGAACAGGCAGCTCCGTCATCGATCCGCGAGGGTCCAGACAGGAACGGCCGCCAGCTCGACGGTGAGCGCTGCGATCGCGCACGCGACCGTGGTCGAGCAAGATCTCACAGCGAGAGGACGGCCCCCGTACGTCGCTGTTCACGGATCGTGGCGGCAGGTCACCTCCTGCCCAGACACCCAGTGTCGTGAAGACCATCCGACACGACGAGCCGAAGAGCATCTCGGCGCTGGACAGGAGTACCCACCATGATGCCCTGAATGACGGACGCGGTCGGGTCGTGTTCACGCCCGGGTCTATGGGCCGATGGGTCGCTCGCTCGCCCGGGGCGCTCCGGCGAGGCGTGCCAGCTCCTGCTGGAGCTTGGCCAGGGCGCGTCGAGCGTCGTCACGCTCGGCGATCGCCGCATCCCGAGCCTTGGTCGCAGCGTCCCGATCACCCCGCGTTCGATCGCGCTCTGCCCGGAGTCTCTCCTGGTTCTTGGTGGCCGCGTCGAGCTCGGCACGCACGGCCGCAACGTCCTGCTGTCTGCGGGTTGACTCGGCGCGGGCCGCCTCGAGCTGGTCGATCAGCAGCCGCGTGGCCGCCGTGGCTTCGCGCAGGGCCGCCTCTTTCTTCTCCAGCACCTCCTGATACGAGATGCGCTCGGCCTGGATCGAGACCTCGAGCCTGGCAAGGTCTTCACCGCGCTGCTTGAGGAGACGCTCGGTGTCGGCGAGTCCCTGACGCGTCTGGGCGACGCTGTGGTCCAGGTCGTCGAGCTCGCGTTGCTGTGTGGCGACCTCGTCGTTCAGGGCGTTGCGCTCGCCGCGCAACCGCGTCACCGTCGCGCGCGTGGCGAGCACGAGCAAGATCAGCCCGACGGCGACCAGCGCGGTCAGCGTCAGCTGTGGATTGCGGCGACACCACAAGCCGATCCGCACGTGACGATGGCGATCGAAGCTGGTCGGCCGACGCGCCAGGAAGGCTTCGAGCTCGCTCGCCACCCGCGCTGCGGTCCGGTACCGGTCACTCGAGTTGCTCGCCATCGCCTTGTCGACGATGCGCCGCAGCCGCGACGGGATCCGCTCGCCCCACGGTGTGCGATCGCCGAGTTGGGGTGGGGTGGCGGAGGCCGCGAGCTCCCACGGCTCGCTGTCTCGGGACGCAGTCCACGGAGGCTCGCCCACGAGCAGATCGTACGCGAGCGCTCCAAGGCCCCACACGTCGACGCCCACGAGCACGGCTCGGTCATCGACCACGCTCGGATCGAGGTGGACCGGCAGGCCACGAGCCTGCTCCGGAGCCATGTACTCCGGGGTCCCGCTCACGCTGATCGGGCCGGTCGACGTACGGGCGACGAGCGAGGTCGCCGCCGGTCCGAGGCTGTCGTTGGCGGCGCTGACAGCGAGCCCGAAGTCCGCGATTCGGGCGTGGCGTGACAGTGGGGTGATCAGGACGTTGTCGGGTTTGAGATCCCGGTGGAAGACATTTCGCGCGTGCGCATCGTGCACGCCACGCGCGACCTGCATGACCCACTTGACGGCCTCCGCGATCGAGTGCGGTCGGCAGGCAGACGCGGCCGTGCCTCGCACGAGCTCGCCTCGCTCTGCATCGTGCTCGCCGATCAACTCCATGACGATGTAGGGACGCGGCTCGTCGTCGTGGACATCCAGGAGGCGGACGACGTGGTCACTGATCACATCACACGCGGCGCGAGCCTCGCGAATGAGCTGCGCGATGTTCGCCGTCTCGTCGCGGCCGTGCAGCACCTTAATCGCGACGTTTCGCCCCAGCTTGCGATCGTGGGCCTGCCAGACCGACGCCGTTGCCCCGCTATCGAGGCGGAGCTTCAGCTCGTACCGCTGATCTCCAACCATCCCGAGCTCTGGACGCACCTCGTGATCGGCGCGTGCCCCCGTGGAGTGCAACCAGAGCAACGCCTGCTGGATCAGCAGCGGTTGGTGCGAAAACTGCTTCGCGAGCAAGGGCTCCCAGTCGGCGATCGGATGCGCGGCGATCTCGGCAAGGACCTCGCGAATGCGCTCGTCGGTCACGATCCGGATCCGATTCCCTGCTCGATCCCCTGCAAGACAACCAGGTAGTTCGTGCCTTCCACGATGCGCTTGTTGGTCAGTCCCAGCGAGATGCCGAGCTCGGTCGCGATCTGACGTTGGGTCTTGCCGGCGAGATGGAGCTGCATCGCGCGGCCGGTCTGCGCAGCGTGGGCGAGTGGAATCAGCACGCGGTCGTCGAGGATACCTTGCTGCAGATCCTCGATCCGCGCGTCGATCCACTCGCGAAGCTCGGCGAGCTCGATCATGTCGATCAACGTGGCCTCGTCCGGGAGATCGATCTTGTCCTCGACGAGATCCTCTCGCTCGCCACGGCGGCGTACCTGATCGAGGCGATCGAGGATGAACCGCCGGACGCTCTCACCGATGTGGCGGTCTTGAGATGGCAGTTGCTTTAGCCGCACCCACTCGCCGCTGTGAATCCACCGCACCACGAGAGACCCGAGGATGTCTCGCGTGCTGTAGGAGCCGCGATAGTTCATCGAGTACTTGACGCGCCTGATGATGCGTTCGAACTGGGCCGCCATCTGGTCGTCGTGGTGATTGGTGGGTTCAGGCATCGGCGCATGGGCCGCGTCTCTGGTGAAGACGCCGGCCTCCTCGATTTGTTCAGCGACGATAGCACCTGCCCTCTGCGTGCCAAACCACTGACCCCGAGACGCCCGATCGTGAACACGACGAGCTCCAGCCCGTCTTCCGCTCGGTGATCAGGTGAGCCTGCGGAACCGACTCGTCGTCGCGCAACTCGGGCTGTGGATCGTGATCGGGATCGCGGTCATCAACGCGCGCCTGGCCGTGCAGGCCGCTTCGCATGGCCGGCAACGCGCGCGAGCGCTGGCGAATCACGTGACGATCGCCGAGGGCCTCAACGTCGACCTCCGCCGGTTCTCCGAAGCGAGCCATCGCTATCTCCTGACCGGAGATCCACGCGCTCGGTCCCGCGTGAACGATCTCGAGCTCCAGTTCAGGACCACCGGCACGAGGGCGATCGAAAGTGTCCGCCGACTCGACGGTGACCCGAGCGCCGACCACCTCGCGGAGGCGCTCGCGGGCGTGGCGTCCCTCCTCGGGCAGGTCGTGGTCAGGCGACCCTCGAACGCCGAGGGGGTGCGCTTCGGGCCCGAAGACGTGGTCGAGATGGGGATTCGATTCGAGGCCGACCTCGCGACCGCGTCTCGACGCATCGACGAGGCGCTCGCGCCCGTGCGCTCGACCCTGCATCACGCGATGACCGTCGCGTTCGAGCGCGCGGATCAACTCGAGCGTCGCGCACGATGGACGATCCTCGTCACGGCGGTGGTCTCGTTCGCCCTCGGCGCGGCGTTCACGATCACCGTGTTGCGCACGCTCGCACGGCACTCGAGACCGCCCCGGAGTGCCACCGAGCTCGCGACGCGCGAACCTCTCGGCTCGTGACTGCCGGCTCGCGAATCGGCAGGTCTGCGGGTCAGCCGGTCCCGTGATCGCTCACGTCAGGGGAGACAAGCGGAGGATCTTGCCGAACACGTCCCCGCTGGTCGGATCGATCTCGGGATCGATGAACAGCCTGGTGACCGCGGTGTTTCTCAGTCCGCCGAGCATCTCGTCGGAGAGCATCGCACCGGCATCGGTGCCGATCGCGAATAGCGCCTCGCCGTTGCCCATCTCCTTCGCGAACGACTCGGCGCGCACGCCATCCGAGAACAGGAAGCCGTACGGGCGCCGGCACCACATGTCCTGGCCGTTCGAGGTCAGGTACCAGATCCGCGGCGGCAGCAACTCGACCAGCTGCTGCATTGTCACGTCGTCGGCCATCGCGCGGACCCTGCCATGATCTGAGCCTCCCGGGCAACCAGGGTTTCGTGCTCGTGGTCGAACCGCGTGTTAGCGTGCGCGCATGATTCGCCTAGCCCTGTTGTTGACGTTTGCAGTCGGTGCCTGCGGGCCCGGCATCGCCGGTGGTCCGACGATGAGCAACAAGATCGGCGCCGGCGCGCCCAAGGATCTCGACGGCGCGCAGTCGGCGGTGGTGTCGGCAGACATCCTCGCCCGCGAGCCGCTGGCGAACACCGCGATGGTCAAGCACATCCTGATCTCGTGGGCCGACCTCGCGGACACCTTCCAGGGTCGCCAGGACGCGCGAGCGACCAAGCGCAGCAAGACGGACGCGGAGACCGAGATCAAGGCGCTGCTCGGTCAGATCAAGGCCGGCGGTGACTTCGACAAGATCATGAAGGAGAACTCCGAGGACAAGGGCAGCGCGATGAGCGGCGCGCCGTTCAAGGTGACGCCCGATGCCGGGCTCGTGATCGAGTTCCGCCAGCTGTCGCTGCGCCTCAAGCTCGACGAGGTCGGGGTCTGCCAGAGCGACTTCGGCTTCCACATCATCAAGCGCTATCAGTGAGAGGCGTCGGGATCGATCTCGTCGAGCTCGTCGAGATCGAAGCCCTGGCGGCGCGCCCGGCGATGCTCGCGCGGATCTTTACCGAGGCCGAGCTCGCGCACTGCGAGGCCCCGAACCGGCTCGAGCGCCTCGCCGCGCGCTACGCCGCGAAGGAGGCCGCGTTCAAGGCGGCGGGGACGGGGTGGACCGGCGAGATCGCGTGGCGCGATGTCGAGGTGATCGCGGGCTCGCCGCCGACGCTGAACGTGACCGGTACGCTCGCCGCCATCGTCGGCGAGGCGCGCTGGATGGTCAGCTTCAGCCACACCCCGCACTATGCGGTCGCGATCGTCGTGCTCGCGTAGGGGCGGTGATAGTAACGAAGGATGCGGCTACGGCTTCGTCGGTTGGCGGTGTTCCTTCCGGCGCTCGGACTCGCGCTGGTCCTGTTGATCTCGACGCGCGGGCACACGCAGCCCGCGGGTTCGGGATCCGGATCTGCCGAGGCGCCGAAAGACGCGCCCAAGGACGCGCCCAAGGACGCGCCCAAGGACGCGCCGAAGGAGCCCGAGAAGCCCGTCGTGAAGGGGCCCCGCCCGCAGAAGGTCCACGTCGGCATCTACCTGAAGGGCGTGCCGTGGATCGATCTCAAGACCAACAGCTACCTGATCGACTTCTACCTGTGGTTCCGCTGGCAGGGTGACCTCGATCCGACCAAGAGCTTCGAGATGACCAACGCCGTGCAGGCCTGGGACATGGTCAAGGCGCCGGTCTACGAGCAGCCCGAGACGCTCGAGGACGGCACGAGGTACCAGGTGTTCCACGTCCAGGGAAACTTCGCGCACCCGTTCCCGCTCCACGACTATCCGTTCGACACGCAGCAGATCACCGTCGAGCTCGAGGACACCGACAACCAGACCAGCGACGTCATCTACGTCGCCGACACCGCTGCGACCGGCGTGCATCCCGGGATCTCGATCCCCGGCTGGGAGATCGGCAAGGCGGTGCTCGAGGTCTCCGACGCGAAGTACACGACCAACTTCGGTGACCCGCGCGTCAAGGGCACCGGCGATGTCTACTCGCACGCGACGTTCACGCTGCACATCGAGCGACCGACGGTCGGCTACCTGATCAAGACGGTCTTGCCGATCGCGATCGTCATCCTGATCACGTTCGTCGTGTTCTTCATCGAGTCGAAGTACTTCGAGGGCCGGCTCGGCCTCGCGATCACGAGCCTGATCTCCGCGGTCGCGCTGCAGCTGACGGCGAGCGCCGACCTGCCGTCGGTGGGGTACATGGTGCTGCTCGATCGGATCTACAACCTGTCGTACGCGATCATCTTCCTGACGCTGTTCGAGAGCGTGTTCGCGGTGCGCCTCACCGACGCTGGCAAGGAGGAGCAGTCGAAGCGGCTCGACAAGATCTCGCTGGGCGTCCTCACCCTGGTGTTCTTCGGCGGGCTGCTACTGATCGTCGTGCTTCGCTGAGCGCCCGAACCGGGCGTAGAGCGCCGGCACCACCACCATGTTGAGGGCGGTGGCCGACAGCAGGCCGCCCAGGATCACGACGCCCATCGGCGCCTGGAGCTCGTTGCCGGTCTGGTTGCCGGCGATCACCAGCGGGATCAGCGCGAGCCCGGCGCACAACGCGGTCATCAACACCGGCGACAGCCGCTCCATCGAGCCTCGCTCGACCGCTTCGTCGAACGACGCACCCTCGTGCCGCTGCAGGTGATCGTAGTGCGAGATCATCATGATGCCGTTGCGCGTGGCGACGCCGAACAACGTGATGAAGCCGACGAGCGATGCGACGCTGATGATGCCTCCCGACAGCTTCACCGCGACCAGGCCGCCGATCAAGGCGAGCGGCAGGTTGACCATGATCAGCAGCGCGTTGCGCCACGACCGGAACGCCATGAACAGCAGCACGAAGATGCCGATCACCACGCCGATCCCGATCACCCCGATGGTCCGCGACGCCGCACGCTCGCTCTCGAACTGACCGCCGTAGACGAGGTAGTAGCCCTGCGGGAGTACGACGCTCTTCGCGATCGCCGCCTGGAGATCGGCGATCACGCTGCCGAGATCGCGGCCACTGGTGTTGGCGGAGACCACGATCTTCCGCTGCACGTTCTCGCGCGAGATCGTGTTCGGACCGACGTCGTCGCGGATCGTCGCCAGCATGCGCAGCGGGATCTTGGCCCCGGAGGGCGTGTCGACCACGGTGTCCTTGATCGCCTCGAGGTTCGCGCGCGCGTCGTCGCGATAGCGCACGATGACGTCGTAGGTGCGCTGCTGCTCGAGGACCTGGGTGACCTTGGTGCCGGCGAACGCGGTCTCGATCGACTCGGCGAGCGCCCCGGCGTGGAGGCCGTAGCGCGCGATCGCCTCGCGATCGATCTTGATCGTCAGCTGAGGCACGTCGACCTGCTGCTCGAGGGAGAGATCGACGATGCCCTCGATCGGCTTCATCACGCTCTCGATCTGCGACGCCACGGCTCGCAGCTGCGTGAGATCATCGCCGAACACCTTGATCGCGATGCTCGCGCGCGTGCCAGAGAGCATGTGGTCGATGCGGTGGGCGATCGGGCCGCCGATCGTGCACACCACGCCGGGGACCTGCGTCAGCTTCTGCCGGAGCTCCTCGAGGAACGCCTCCTTCGAGCGGTCGGTCGAGGTCAGCCGGACATCGATCTCGGCGGCGTTGACGTCCTGCGCGTGCTCGTCCAGCTCGGCGCGGCCGGTCCGCCGGGCGGTCGAGACCACCTCGGGGAACGACATCAGGATGTCCTCGACCCGGCGCCCGAGGCGGTCGGACTCCTGCAGCGAGGTGCCCGGCAGGGTGATCGCACCGACGGTGAGCGCCCCTTCGTTGAACTCCGGGAGAAACGTGCGGCCGAGAAACGGCACCAGCGCGATCGCCCCGGCGAGCATCGCGAGGGCGGCGATCCCGATCACCTCGGGATGCTTGATCGACCGCACGAGCACGGGCCGGTAGAGGCGCTTGAGCCCACGCACGAAGAACGAGTCCTCGTGCTTGAACGCGCTGGACTCGCGGAACACGAACGCGCAGAGCGCAGGCGTCACGGTCATCGCGACGAGCAGCGACGCGAAGATCGCGACGAGGTAGGCGTAGCCGAGCGGTGCGAGCAGCCTCCCCTCGACGTTCGACAGGAACAGCAACGGCACGAACACCAGCATCACGATCAGGGTGGCGAACACGATCGAGCCGCGGACCTCGCGGGAGGCCGCGTAGATCACCTCGGTGATCGGGCGCTGCGTGTCCGCCGGCAACGCGCGGTTCTCGCGCAGTCGCCGGAACACGTTCTCGACGTCGATGATCGCGTCATCGACCAGCGCACCGATCGCGATCGTGAGCCCGCCGAGCGTCATCGTGTTGATCGTGACGCCCTTGGCATCGAGCACGACGATCGCGACCAGCAGCGAGACGGGAATCGAGACCAGCGAGATCAGCGTCGTCCGGATGTCGAGCAAGAACAGGAACAGGATGATCGCGACGAGGATCGCGCCGTCGCGCAGCGAGATCGCGACGTTGCCGACCGCCGTCTCGATGAAGTCGGCCTGACGAACCTTGTTGCGCTCGATCGTCATGCCCGCCGGCAACGTCTCCTGGATCGCGTCCAGCTCGCGATCGATGCGCTCGGTGAGCTCGAGCGTGTTCGCGCCGGGTTGCTTCTGGATCGCGATGACCACCGCCGGCTTGCCGTTCGAGGAGCCCTCGCCACGCCGGATCCCGGGCCCGACCTCGACCTTCGCGACCTGACCGATCAGGATCGGCGCGCCATCGCGGACCGTGATCGCGGTCTGCTCGAGGTCCGCCGACGACGAGATCCGCCCGACCCCCCGGATCAAGGACTCCTGGCCGCCGCGCACGAAGAAGCCGCCGGTCGAGTTCTGGTTGGAGGCCGCGAGCGCCTTCTCGACCTGATCGAGCGTGACGTCGAACGCGCGCAGCCGGTCGGGATCGACCTGCACCTGGTACTGGCGCACGCCGCCGCCGATCGGCACGACCTGCGCCACGCCGGGGAGCGCGAGCAGGCGCCGCCGCAGCACCCAATCGGCCGTGCTGCGCACCTCCACCAGCTCGTGCTTGTCGCTGCGCAGCGCGATGAACAGGATCTCGCCCATGATCGACGAGATCGGTGCCAGCGTCGGAGGTGAGATGTCGGGTGGCAGCTGAGCGCCGACGAGCTGCAACTTCTCGTTGACGATCTGCCTGGCGACATAGATGTCGGTCGCCCAATCGAACTCGACCCACACGATCGAGATGCCGATGCCCGAGGCCGAGCGCACGCGGCGCACGCCACTCGCTCCGTTGACCGCCGACTCGATCGGGAACGTCACCAGCGTCTCGACCTCCTGCGGTGCGAGCCCGTGGGCCTCGGTGACCACCGTGACCGTCGGAGCCGACAGATCGGGGAACACGTCGACCGGCGCGCGCGCCGTGACGATCACGCCGTACGCGACGAGGGCGAGCGACGCGATCGCGACCAGCAAGCGGTTCGCGATCGACCACTGGATGATGCGGTCCATTAGTGCGCGTGTCCGTGCGCGGGGACCGCGCCCGAGGCCGAGGTCAGCTTGATCTCGTAGGCGCCCCGCGTGACCACGCGCTCGCCGGCCTGGAGGCCCTCGACCACCTCGACCCAGCCGTTGGAGCGAATCCCGATCCGCAGCGGCCGCCGCTCGAACGACTCGCCCTCGACCATCACGAACGCGATCGCCTTGCCGGCGTCCTCGACGATCGAGATCTCCGGGATCGCGAGCGCCTGCTTCGGTGTGCCGGTGGCGATCACCGTCTTCGTGAAGTTGCCGATCCGCAGCTTGCCGGCCGTGTTGTCGACCTCGAAGATCACCGGCGCGGTGCGCGTCCGTGGATCGATGACGCGCCCGACGGTGACCAGCTTGCCCGTGGTCTCGTCGACGGTGAACGGCCGCTCGTGACCGTCGATGGTGAACCACGCGGCGCGCGCCGTCTCGACGCGAGGCAGGTCGGCCTCGTACACGTTGGCGACCAGCCACACGCGATCGAGATCCATCACGATGAACAGCTTCTGCCCCTCCTCGACACCCTGCCCCGAGGCCGCGTCGATCGTCACCAGCGTGCCATCGGCCGGTGCCCGGACCTGGAACACGCGTCCGCCACCGGCGCCACGCGCCCCCGCTTCGAACTGACCGAGCCGGCCGCGTGCACCGCCGAGTCGGGCCTCGGCGATCCGGAGGCGCGTGGTGGCTTCATCGACGGTCCTGGGTGCGGCGGCTTGGGCCGCCACCAGGCGCTGTGCGCGCTCGAGCTCGGTGCGCGCCGCGGCGACCTCGGCGTCGGCGGTCGTGACGTCCGCGGCCATCGTCGGGCGATCGCCTCCGGTGGTCCGCGGGGTGATCGTGGCGAGCACCTGATCCTTCTTGACCGGCATGCCGAGGATCGGCGCCGGCTCGACCAGCGACACCCGCCCCGCCGACGGGGCGGTGAGCTGCGCTTCCTTGCCGGCCACCGGACGGATCTCGCCCGCC
>Ga0075163_10013172_pt1 | contig 10737 bp, 7 predicted proteins | sample JI1023141ADNA_FD_71478 | JGI IMG/M metagenome (GOLD analysis project Ga0075163, IMG submission 71478) | Wastewater effluent complex algal communities from Wisconsin, to seasonally profile nutrient transformation and Carbon sequestration -... | ecosystem: Engineered > WWTP > Effluent > Algae... | reverse complement strand
CTCGGGGCCGCGCGCCGAGGTTCGCCGGCCGCGGCCGAGGTTCGCCGATCCGCAGCCTGGGTTCGGCGCGGCGAACCTTCGCCCCCGCCGGCGCGAACCAAGGCCGCGCGGTCAACCGCGGTTGCGCGCCAGCCTGGCGCACGGCCCCGGGCGAAACGCCCCGCGGACATCAGGTTGCACCGCACCGGGGTGCGTTGGCGCCCGGCCGGCCTGGAACCCGGCCGGCCCCGTGTATAGTCGCGGGCGCATGTCCGACGTCGATCGGCTCGTCGATCTCATCACCGCCCGCGTCCGCGAGCGCCTGTCGGGGCCCAGCCTCACCGTGGTCAAGCCGCGCGACCGCGGCGAGTGCCACGACGACCAGGCCCCGGGCGAGGACTGCACCGGCTGCGGCGCCTGCGTGGTCCGCCGGCCGTGGTCGGTGCGGGCGATGGAGGGCGCGGGCGCGATGCGGGTCGGCGCCCCGGCCGGCGTCGGCTCGGTCCCGGCCGACCTGGCCAAGCTCATCGATCACACCCTGCTCAAGCCCGAGGCCACCCGCGACGACGTGGTCGCGCTGTGCGACGAGGCCCGCAAGCACCGGTTCGCGTCGGTGTGCGTCAACACCACCTGGGTGCCGCTGGCCAAGGCGATGCTCGGCGGCACCGACGTCATGGTGTGCGCGGTGGTCGGCTTCCCGCTCGGCGCGATGAACCCGACCGCCAAGGCCTACGAGGCGCGCGACGCGGTCCGCCAGGGCGCGCGCGAGATCGACATGGTCATCAACATCGGCGCGCTCAAGTCGCGCGACTACGAGACCGTGTTCGAGGACATCTGCCGGGTGGTCAAGGCGGCGGCGCCGGCCGGGGTCAAGGTCATCCTCGAGACCAGCTCGCTGACCCAGCAGGAGAAGATCATCGGCTGCACCCTGTCGAAGCTGGCGGGCGCGGCGTTCGTCAAGACCTCGACCGGCTTCGCCAAGGGCGGCGCCACCGTCGAGGACGTCCAGCTCATGCGCGAGATCGTCGGCCCCGACGTCGGGGTCAAGGCCTCGGGCGGGGTCCGCACCGCCGAGGACGTGGTGCGCATGGCCCAGGCCGGCGCCAACCGGATCGGCGCGTCGGCCTCGGTCGCCATCGTCACCGGCAAGACCGACGGCGCGGCCAAAGACGGCAAGAAGGGCTACTAGCACGATGCATCGTCACGTCCGTGGGACCGCGCTCGCAGGGGCGCGGTCGTGACCGCTGCCAGTCACCGCCTCCCGGTCGAGCTGATCCGCGCCAAGCGCGACGGCCTCGCCCTCACCGCCGCCGAGCTGCGCGGCTTCATCGCCGGCGTCACCGACGGCTCGCTGCCCGACTACCAGATCGCGGCGATGCTGATGGCGATCTACTTCCGCGGCCTCGACGACGCCGAGCTGGCGGCGTGGGCCGACGCGATGGTGCGATCGGGCGACGTCCTCGACCTGTCGTCGATCGCGGCGGCCAAGATCGACAAGCACTCGACCGGCGGCGTCGGCGACAAGATCTCGATCCCGCTGGCGCCCGCGGTCGCGGCCTGCGGCGTGGCGGTGCCGATGGTCTCGGGCCGCGGCCTCGGCCACACCGGCGGCACCCTCGACAAGCTCGAGTCGATCCCCGGCTTCGCCGTCCGGCTCGACACCGACCGCTTCATCCGCCAGGTCGCCGAGCTCGGCACCTGCCTCATCGGCCAGACCGATCGGGTCGCGCCCGCCGACCGCCGGCTGTACTCGCTGCGCGACGTCACCGGCACGGTCGAGTCGATCCCGCTGATCGCGTCGTCGATCATGTCGAAGAAGCTGGCCGCCGGCATCGACGGCCTGGTCCTCGACGTCAAGGTCGGCCAGGGCGCGTTCATGAAGGACCTCGACCGGGCGCGGGCGCTGTGCGCGGCGATGCGGTCGATCGGCCACGCCGCCGGCAAGCGGGTGACCTGCGTGCTGACCGACATGGACGCGCCGATCGGGGTCGCGGTCGGCAACGCGCTCGAGATCGCCGAGTCGATCGACGTGCTGCGCGGCGGCGGTCCGGCCGACACCCGCGAGCTGACCGTGGTGCTCGGCGGCGAGATGCTGGCGCTGGCCGGCGTGGTCGCCGATCCCGCGGCCGGCCAGGCCCGGATCGCCGCCGCCCTCGACGACGGCAGCGCGCTGGCCTGCTTCCGCCGGGTGGTCGCGGCCCAGGGCGGCGACCCCGAGGTCTGCGACCGGCCCGAGGCGGTGCTGCCGCGCGCCCGCCGCCAGGTCCCGATCGCCGCGCCGCGGTCCGGCGCGATCGCCGCCGTCGCCGCCGAGGACGTCGGCATGGCCGCGCTGGTGCTGGGCGCCGGCCGGCGGACCAAGGACGACGTCATCGACTTCGGCGCCGGCTTCGAGCTGCGCTGCCGGCCCGGCGATCGGATCGAGGCCGGCCAGCCGCTGGCGGTGATGCACACCGATCACGGCGACGACGATCCCCGGGTCGTCGAGGCCACCGCCCGGCTGCGGGCGGCGATCGTCATCGCCGACGACGCGCCCGCGCCCCGCCCCACCCGCGTGCTCGAGGTCCTGCGCTGAGCGCGGGAACGGATGCCATGACCCACGCCGACCCCACCGCCGCCGGCGCCGACCCGCGCCCCGCCGATCCCGCCACCGACCTGTTCGAGCGGGTCCACGCCGCCGCCGACGTCGTCCGGGCCCGGATCGGCGCCCGCGCCCCGCAGGTCGGGCTCATCCTCGGCTCGGGCCTGGGCGGCTACGCCGACCGGCTCGACGACGCGGTGGCGATCGACTACCGCGACATCCCCGGCTTCCCGGTGTCGACGATCCACGGCCACGCCGGCCGGCTGGTGATCGGCACCCGCGAGGGCGTGACCTGCGTGGCGATGCAGGGCCGCGTCCACCTCTACGAGGGCTGGCGCGCGGCCGAGGTGTCGTTCCCGGCCCGGGTGCTGGTCGCGCTCGGCGCCCGGGTGGTGATGGTCACCAACGCCGCTGGCGGCCTCGAGCCGAGCTGGGCGCCGGGCACGCTGATGCTGATCCGCGATCACATCGACATGCTCCGCGACCAGGCGCTGCGCGGGCCCAACGACGAGCGGCTCGGCCCGCGCTTCCCCGACATGACCACCGCCTACGCCCCCGAGCTGCGGGCGCTGGTCCACGAGGTCGCCCGCGCCCGCGGCCTGCCGCTGGCCGAGGGCGTCTACGTCGCGATGCCCGGCCCGACCTACGAGACCCCGGCCGAGGTCCGCATGCTCCAGATCCTGGGCGCCCACGCCACCGGGATGTCGACCGTGCCCGAGGTCGTGGTGGCGCGGCACATGGGCGCGCGGGTCATCGGCATCTCGTGCATCACCAACCACGCCGCCGGCATCACCGGCGCCGCGCTGTCGCACGCCGAGGTCACCGAGGTGGCGACCCGGGTCCGGTCGACGTTCGAGGGCCTGCTCGACGGCGTGCTGGCCGGGCTGCGCAGCGGCAAGGAGCTGGCGTGAGCCGGCCCGCCGCGAAGCCCGGCAAGCCCGCGAAGCCCGCGAAGGCCGCGGCCCGCAAGGCGGCGCCGGTGACGCCGACCGCCGCCGTCGACGCCGAGCTCGAGCGCCTGGCCCGCGCCATGCGCGATCGCGCCTACGCGCCGTACTCCCAGTTCCGGGTCGGCGCCGCGCTGGTCGCCGCCGACGGCCGGATCTTCACCGGCGCCAACGTCGAGAACGCGTCGTACGGCCTGACCGTGTGCGCCGAGCGCAACGCGGTGATGGCGATGGTGCTGGCCGGCGCCACCGACATCCGCGCCATCTACGTCGCCTCCGACATCGCGCCGCCGGCGTCGCCGTGCGGCATGTGCCGGCAGACCCTGCTCGAGTTCGCCCGCGATCCGGCCACCACCCGCGTGGTCGCGGTCAGCCCGACCGACGGGCCCGACGGCCGCGTCGGCTGGACCCTGGCCGAGCTCATCCCCCACGGCTTCACCGGCGACCAGCTCGATCGGCCCCGCCCGGCCGCCGCCCCGGTCCGCGCCGCCCGCCCGCGTCCGCCGCGGGCCCGCTAGCCCATCGGGCCGCGTGAGGTCGACCGCCGGCGCGCCGGCGACCGCGCCGACCACGCTATAGTCGCGGCGATGGCCGAGCTGATCTTCCGCGGCGGCACCATCGTCACCGTCGACGACGACCACCGGATCACCCACGGTGATCTCGCGATCGCCGACGGCGTCATCGTCGCGGTCGGCGGCGACTACACCCCGACCGGCAGCGACTACACCATCGTCGAGGTCCCGGGCGCGATCGTGATGCCGGGCCTGATCCAGGCCCACGTCCACACCTGCCAGACCCTGGCCCGCGGCCGCGCCGACGACCTCGAGCTGCTCGACTGGCTGCGCAACGTGATCTGGCCGTACGAGGGCGCGCTCGACGCGCCGGCGCTGGCGGCGTCGGCCCGGCTGGCGATGGCCGAGCTCCTGCTCGGCGGCACCACCGCGATCCTCGACATGGCCACCGTCCACCACACCGACGAGGTGTTCGCCGCCGCCGAGGAGTGCGGGCTGCGGGCCACGATCGGCAAGGCGATGATGGACGCGCCCGATCCGACCATCCCGCCCGGCCTGCGCGAGACCACCGCGGCGTCGCTGGCCGCGTCCGACGCGCTCGCCGATCGCTGGCACGGCGCGGCCGGCGGCCGGCTGGCGTACGCCTACGCCCCGCGGTTCGTGCTGTCGTGCACCGACGAGCTGCTGGTCGAGGTCGGCCGGCGGGCGGCCGCGCGCGGCCTCGGCATCCACACCCACGCCAGCGAGAACCGGGGCGAGATCGCCGCCGCCCACGCCCGCTACGGGGTCCGCAACATCGTCGCGCTCGATCGCCTCGGCCTGCTCGGCCCGCGCACCGCCATCGCCCACGGCATCCACCTCGACGACGAGGAGATCGGGCTGCTCGCCCGCAGCGGCAGCCACGTCGTCCACTGCCCGAGCTCCAACCTCAAGCTGGCCTCGGGCATCGCCTCGATCCCCGAGCTGCTCGCCCGCGAGGTCGCGGTCGCGCTCGGCGCCGACGGCGCGCCGTGCAACAACAACCTCGACGGCTTCCTCGAGCTGCGGCTGGCCGCGCTGCTGCACAAGCCGCGCTCGGGCCCGCGGGCGATGCCGGCGCCGATCGCGGTCGGCCTCGCCACCCGCGGCGGCGCCGCCGCGCTCGGTCAGGCCGACCGGCTCGGCGCCCTGACCGTCGGCCGCCGGGGCGACGTCATCGTCGTCGATCTCGACGGCCTCCACACCGTGCCGTCGACCAGCCCGTACTCGACCCTGGCCTACGCCACCCGCGGCACCGACGTCCGCCACGTCGCCGTCGACGGCCGGCTGGTGGTGCGCGATCGCGAGCTCTTGACCATGGACCGGGCCAAGGTCGTCGCCGACGCCCGCGTCCACGCCCGCCGGGTCCTGGCTGCGCTCTAGCGCGCTACTGCCCGCCGGTGCCGGTGTGAAGGATGGTGCCGCGCTGGCCGACCGCCCAGCACGAGGTGGCGTTGGCGCAGGCGACGCCGTACAGGGTCGGCGCCGCGGTGCCCGCGCCCGCGACCTGCACCGACCAGGTCGCACCGCCGTCGCCGCTGTGGATGATCGATCCGCCGTAGCCGACGCCCCAGCCGAGCTGCGGGCCGACCCAGGCCATGTCGTAGATGCCCGACTCGTTGCTGGTCTCGGCGGCCCGGGTCCAGGTCGCGCCGCCGTCGCGGGTCACCATCTTCCGCTCGCCGTGGCCCGACAGGCTGTCCTGCCCGAACGCCCACGCCGTGGTCGACGATGTCGGCTCGACGCCGAACAGGTAGGCGAAGTGCAGCCCCGACAGCCATTGCTGGGTCCAGGTCACCCCGCCGTCGTCGGTGCGATAGATCGCGGCCCAGGAGTCGCCCGCGGTCGGCACCGCGCCGACCAGCCAGCCGCGCGACGCGTCGACGAAGCGGACGCCCGTCCAGTCCCCGGTCGGCAGCGGGATCTCGACCCAGTCGGCGCCGTGATCGCTGGTGCGGAACAGGCGCGACGACGACAGGATCCAGCCGCGCTCGGCATCGAGGAACTGGACGTCGACGAAGCCGTCGCTGACACCGGCCGGGCCGCGCGGCCGCCAGCTGTTGCCGGTGTCGTCGGTGGCGAGGACCACGCCGTCGTCGCCGACGATCCAGCCGTGGCCGCCGTCGATCAGATCGATCGCACGCAGGTCGGCGGCGGTGCCGACGTCCTGCCGCCGCCAGGTCGCGCCGCCGTCGGTGGTGCGGACCACCGTGCCCGCACGGCCGATCGCCCAGCCGAACAGCGGGGTGTAGCAGGCGACCGCGCTCAGCTCGGCGTCGGTGCCGCTGACCTGGGGCAGCCACGGCCGATCGTCGTGGAGCGCGAGGTCGAACACCAGATCCGACGATGTCGCCGCCGCCTGGTGGACCTCGACCGCCAGCACGTTGTCGCCGTCGAGCAGGTAGGGCAAGGCCGCGTCCCAGGCGAGCACCTCGTAGCCGACCGCCTCGTGCCCGGTGGACAGGGTCGCCGCCGTCACCGGCCCGCTCGGCATCGCCCGGCGCGCGATCTCGTGGCCGTTGAGGTAGGCGACGAAGCCGTCGTCGTACAGCACCTCGGCGGTCAGGCCGGCGTAGGGGCCGTCGGCGCGGAAGGTCGTGCGCAGGTAGGTGGTGATCGATCCGGGCGCGGTGTCGCCGACGATGAACGGCTCGCCGTAGCCGAGCGGGCCGGGCGCCACCGACCAGGCGCGATCGTCGTAGCCGGGCGCGCGCCAGGCCGTACTCAGATCGCCGCCGCGATCCCACAGCGACCACAGCGCGCCGCGGGCGATCGCCTCGGGCACCGGCAGCGCCGCCGGCCGGTCGACCCAGGCGACCAGCTCGGCGTCGAACACCAGGTCGCTCGACCCGGTCGATGTCTGGTGGACCTCGACCGCGAGCTGGTTGTCGGGGCCAGCGTGGAGGTTGGCGATCTGGCTGCTGATGTCGAAGGTCACGTACCGGCGCTCGGCCTCGTGCCCGCTGGCGAGGGTGGCGTAGCGGACCGGCCCCGCCGGCATGCTGGCCCGGCCGCCCTCGTGGCCGTTGAGGTAGAAGACGAAGCCGTCGTCGTACATCACCCGCAGGTACAGCTTGCGGACCCGGGCCGGATCGTCGATCGCGAAGCCGCGCCGGACGTACACGGTGGTCGGGTGGCCGCTGCTCGCGCTGGTCACCGTGGTGGCGAGGTAGCTCTCGCCGTAGCCGAGCGGCCCGTCGCCGTGCGGCCACGGCGTGCCGACGTCCGCGGTGCGCCAGCCGGGGCCGAGCGCGGCGAGATCGATGCCGCGCGCGTCGTAGGCCCAGCTCGTGGTCCGCGGCACCGGCCGGGTGAACAGCGTTCCCGGCGGGCCGAGCGCGGTCCGGGCGGCGGCGGTGGTGCCGACGTCCGGCTCGGGCTCGGCCTCGGTGGCGATGCAGGCGGTGGTCAGGGTGGTGAACAGCGCGAGCGCGGCGACGTCGAGGCGCGGCATGGGATCCTCCGTGAGAGCTCGGGGAGGCGTCCTGCATCGGCCGTGCCCCCGCCGGCTGCGCGCGGCGGCCGCCCATCCCCGCCGCGCCGGGCGGAAGCGCCCGCCTGTGCCGGCGACGCGCGCCGACGCGCCTCGTCCGCGCGGTGAGGCGAGGCGTCCGGCGAGCGGACGGCTGGCACGGCGGTCGCAGTGAACGTGGTCCGTGCGCACCTCGATCGCGTCTCTGTTCACCTCGCTCGGCGCTGGGCTGCTCGCGTTCGCCGCCGCCTGTTCCGACGATCCCGCCGGCGGCGGGCCGGGCCCGGGCGACGCCGGGGTCGACGCCCCGCCCTGCACCGGCAACCCGCGCCCGGAGCAGGCCGGCAACGGCGACGACGACGACTGCGACGGGCTGATCGACGAGCTCGACGTCTGCGCCACCGGCGACGCCGGCTACCGCACGGTCGGCGAGGCGGTGGTCGCCGCCACCGACGGCGGCGCCATCGACGTCTGCCCTGGCACCTACGTCGAGCGGTTCGTGGTCGCCGGCAAGACGATCACCATCCGCGGCGCCGGCGCCGACGCCACCATCATCGACGGTGCCAGCACCGGCACCGTGATCGCGGTGACCCGCGGCGCCGGCCTCCACGTCGAAGGCGTCACGATCCGCAACGGCCACAGCGACGGCGGCGGCGGCGACCTGGTGTGCGACCACGGCGCCCTGACCCTGGTCGACAGCGCGGTCAACGCCGGCCGGGCCGAGGCCGGCGGCGGCGGCGTGTTCGCCGCCGGCTGCGCGCTCCAGGTCACCCGCACCCGCTTCATGGGCAACGAGGGCGTCACCGCCGGCGGCGCGCTGATGCTGGTCGACAGCACCGGCGCCATCGTCGACAGCAACCTCACCGGCAACGCCGCCGAGCGCGGCGGCGCGATCGCGGTCCTCGGCGGCGCGATGACCATCCGCGGCGGCGAGCTGCGGGCCAACACCGGCCGGGTCAGCGGCGGCGCGCTGTTCCTCAGCGCCGACACGGTGGTCGAGGACGCGACCATCGCCGACAACCACGCCGGCTGGACCGGCGGCGGCGTCTACATCGACCAGCACGCTCCGGTGATCCGCCGCTCGACCATCGACGGCAACGACGCGGTCGAGGAGGGCGGCGGCGTCTACCTGCACATGAGCCAGGCCACCCTCAGCGACAACCGCATCACCGACAACCAGGCGATGGACGACGGCGGCGGCCTGCGCTTCTTCACCTGCAACGCGACCGTCCTGCGCAACGTCATCGCCGGCAATCGTTCCGGATCCGACGGCGGCGGCTTCAAGGCCTCGCACCTGCCCAACCTGTTCGTCGACAACGAGATCGTCGACAACGACGCGGTCTGGGGCGGCGGCGGGGTCGAGCTGGACAACGACTCGAGCGTCATCCGCGGCGGCACCATCGCCCGCAACCACGCCGGGGTCGGCGGCGGGATCCACGCCATGCTCGCGCCGTGGGCCGGCGCCACCATCGAGGACGTCGCGATCGTCGACAACGTGGCGGTGCGGGGCGGCGGCATCCTGCTCAACGACAACTTCCAGCCGTTCGCGCTCCGCCGCCTGACCATCACCGGCAACGTCGCCGACGGCGAGGGCGCCGGCATCTACGCCCGCACCACCCGCTTCACCCTCACCAACGCCACCATCGCCAACAACCGCGCCGGCCAGCGCGGCGGCGCGATCATGATCGCCCAGCCCGAGGAGGCGTGGACCGATCCGTGCCCGTGCCCGCCGGTCGCGCCGCCGGTGACGGTGGCGTTCGCGGTGCTGGCCGACAACACCGCGCCGGCCGGGGCCGCCGCCTGGATCGGCGTCGCCAACGTGACCGTGACCAGCTCGATCGCCCACGACAACCACGGCGTCGGCGTGGTCGTGGCCGGCGGCGTCAACCCGACCTGGAGCTACAACGACACCCTGCCGGCCAGCTTCGAGGGCATGGCCGATCCGACCGGGGCGATGGGCAACCTGTCGGCCCCGCCCGACTTCATCGATCCGGTCGCCGGCGACCTCCGTCTGCGCGCCGGCAGCGCCTGCATCGACGCCGGCGATCCGGCGCAGCGCGACCGCGACGGCAGCCGCGCCGACATGGGCGCCTTCGCCGGGCCGGAGGCGCCGTGATCACCACGGCCGCGCCCTCTCGCCCCGGCGGCGCGCGCGCCCTGCTCGCCCTGGCCGGCCTCGCCACCTGGGCCGGCGCGCTGCTCGCCGCCTGCGCCGACGACCCTGGCGACCCCGGTGACCCCGAGCAGCTCCTCGGCTACGACCTCCTGCCCGAGCTCGAGCTGACCGTCGCGCCCGCCGACGTCGCCGCGCTCGAGGCCGATCCGCGGACCTACGTGCCGGCCACCATCGGCTACCGCGGCCACCGCTACGGCCCGGTCGGCGTCCGGGTCAAGGGCCAGAGCTCGTTCCTGCCGTTCTCGCAGAAGCCGTCGCTGCGGATCCACGTGAGCGAGTACGACCGCGACGCCCGCTTCTGGGGCCTCGAGGACCTGACGCTCGACAACATGCGCAGCGATCCGTCGATGATGCACGAGCGCCTGGCCTACCGGGTCGCGCGCGAGGCCGGGCTGACCGCGTCGCGCGCCAACCACGCGCTGCTCACCGTCAACGGCGAGCCGTACGGCCTCTACGCCAACGTCGAGACCGTCAGCCGCCCGATGCTGGCCGGCCACTTCGACCAGGCCGCCGGCCCGCTGTTCGAGGCCACCGACGTCGACTTCGTCGCCGCCGACGTGCCGCGCTACCACCTCGAGGCCGGCGCCGACGATCGCCGCCTGCTCGACGGCCTCGCCGCCGCGCTCGCCATCCCCGACGCCGATCAGGCGCTGGCCGCCGCCGCCGCCTACGTCGACATCGCCCACTTCCAGCGCTACTGGGCGATGACCACCATCATCGGCCAGTTCGACGGCTTCCCCTACAGCATGCCGGGCGACGACTACTTCGTGTACGCCGATCCGGCCAGCCAGAAGCTGTGGTTCATCCCCTGGGGCATGGACGAGACCTTCCTGTCGGGCGAGTTCCCGCCGCTGCAGACCAGCTCCGTGCTCGCCGCCCGCTGCCAGGCCTCGCCGGCGTGCAAGCAGGGCTACGTCGATCAGGTGTGGGAGCTGCTGGCCATGACCGAGCGCATCGATCTCGAGGGCGAGCGGGTCCGGATCGCCGCCGAGCTGGCCGACGCCATCGCCGCCGATCCGCGTCGGCCCTACGGGCCCGACGAGATCGCGGAG
>Ga0075163_10013171_pt1 | contig 10738 bp, 13 predicted proteins | sample JI1023141ADNA_FD_71478 | JGI IMG/M metagenome (GOLD analysis project Ga0075163, IMG submission 71478) | Wastewater effluent complex algal communities from Wisconsin, to seasonally profile nutrient transformation and Carbon sequestration -... | ecosystem: Engineered > WWTP > Effluent > Algae... | reverse complement strand
CGGTTGGGGTCCTGCAGCGGCGAGGCGGTGATGATGTCGCCGAACGCGACGCGCGACTTCTTGAAGCCGTTGGTCGAGGCATTGGCGATGTTGTTGGCGACCGTTGCGAGTTCGGTCTGCGCGCCGGCGAGGCCGGTGAGGGCGGTGTAGAACGACATGGGCTATGCTCCCTTGGTTGCAGGTGCGAGCGCGTCGAGCCGCGCCAGAATGGCATCGAGGCGCGCGTTGGTCTGGCTGATCGCGCCGTTGGTCTGCGAAATGCCGGTGACCGCCGAAAACTGCGCGAGCTGCGACACATATTCGGCATTGTCGACCGGCTTGGTCGGGTCCTGGTTCTTGAGCTGCGCGGTCATCAGCGCGAGGAAGTCGGATTGGTCGAGCGTGGTCTTCGACTTCGGCGCGGGCGCCGTGTCGCTGGTGGTGCGCAGGCCGAGAGCGGCAATCGGGTCGGACATGACGGTTGCTCCTATTTGCCCAGCCGCAGCGTATCGAGCAGCAGCGACTTGGCGGTTTGCAGGACTTCGACATTGTTGGCGTACTGGCGCTGCGTCTCGACCATCTCGACGAGCTCCTGGTTGGCATCGACGGCGGCGATGAAGACATCGCCGTTGGCGTCGGCCAGTGGATGCGACGGGTCGTGGCGCGTTTCGGGGGCGACATGGCCTGACACGATGCGTTCGACATCCACCGTGGCGCGGGCGCTGTTGGCGCCGTCATAGGCGGTCACGAACAGCGGCTTCTTCGCCTGATAGGCGCCCGCCGCACTGCCGGCGACGCTGCCGGCGTTCGCCAGGTTCGATGCGGTGGTGTTGAGCCGCGTCAGCTGCGCCGCCATGGCGCGGCCGGCGATATCGAAGATCGACAGCGAGGTCATTCGCCGCCCCGGATCGCCGACATCAGCGTCTGGATGCGACCGTTGAGGAACGACAGCGTCGTGCGGTAGTCGACGGCGTTTTCGGCGAACTGCGTCTGTTCGGTGCCGAGTTCGACGGTATTGCCATCGAGCGAGGTCTGCGCCGGAATCCGGTACTTCGTTGCGGCACCGACCGAGGCGCCGTCCATCGCGGCGCGGAAATCGAGATCGCGCGCCTTGTAGCCCGGCGTCGCCGCATTGGCGATGTTCGACGCGATCATCTGCAGCCGCGTGGCCCGCAAGGTCAGGGCCTGGGCATGGATGCCGAGCTGGCGGTCGATGAGGTCCATCGTGAAAGTTTCCCGTGCTGGGTCGTGTTCGGGGAATGCCAAGCAAGCGCCGTGCCAAGTCGGCTGGTGCAGAGGGAGCGGGCGGCAGCGTGAGGGTGAACGGCAAAGGCTTGCCGGTTGCCGGCACCGCATTGCCGCTCGCTGCGATTGCGCGGCATTCCATCACTGGCGCTGCCGCTTGGCCCGAAGCTTGCAGGGCACCGCGCAACCAAGGAGTCCGCTCATGCCCGTTGCCCTGCTGGCGCTTGCCATTGCCACTGCACCGCTGCCACACGACCTAGACCGACTGCGCGCCGACATCGCGATTTATAGCGGCGGCGTGCCTTTGCTCGACCCCCGGCTGGCGCTGGCGGCGTGCGCGGCGCCGCAGCTCACCTGGGTCGATGCCAGTCATAGCGCCGTCAGCGCGACTTGCGCGGTGCCGGCGTGGCGAGTGTTCGTCGCGGTGCAGGGGGCGGCCATGCCGCCGGCACCGCGCAGCGCCGCCGCCGTCAGCACGCGGCCGCTGCTGCTGGTGCGGCGCGGCGATGCGGTAACCGTCAACGCCGGCGGGCAGGGGTTCAGCGTCGCGGTGGCCGGCGTTGCCGAAAACGACGGCGCGGCAGGCGCGCGCATCCGCGTCCGCAACCGCAGCAGCGGCGGCAGCGTGCTGGCGCTGGTCGGCGCCGACGGCAGCCTGCGCGCCCAGGCGCAAAGCCCGGCGCCTTAAAGCCCGCGCGCAGCCGTCGTTATTCCCGGTAGCGGCCTGCAACTGTGCGGGAGTTTCCGCGATGGAGGACGAAATGATGGATCGCATCGGCAGCCGGCCCCCGCTGCCACCCGCCCGGGAAATGCAAGCTGGCCGAGTGATCGAAGGCGCGCGCAGCAATTCCCCCGTCGGCTCAATCGGCGCCGCGCCCAAGGTCGCACCGCGCACACTGCCGCCGACGCTGGTCACCGAGGCGCGCGACATGGCGCGATTGCCGCCGGTCGATTCGGCGCGCGTCGCGACGCTCAAGGCCGCAATCAACAGCGGCAACTATCCGATCAAGCCCGACGCCATCGCCGCCAAGATGGTCGAGCTGGATGTGCCGGTGAAATCCGGTGCGGTGAAATCATGAACGCCATGCTGCTGGAGAGCCCCGCCTACAGCGATGCCGCGGCGGCACCGTTCAACACGCTGCTCGAGGCGATGCGCGCCGAACTCGCCGCGCTCGACACCGGTGATGCCGAAGCCATTGAACTGGCGACGCGCGCCAAGCTGTCGGCGCTTGTGGCGGCGCGTGATGCCGGCCCGGCACCGCGGGCGCGACTGGCCGAAGCACGCGATCTCAACGCGCTCGCGTCGGCACGCGTCAACATGCTGATGGCGAGTGTCGGTCGCCGCCTCGAAACGCTTGCGGCGGCGAGTGGCCGTGCGCCGACGCTGGTTTATGGCCGCGGCGGGCAGGGTTTGCAGCACGGCTGAGCCGTATCAACAGTTTGCGATGTTCGCCGCCCATCCTCCCCTGATGGGCGGCGTTCTGCGTTTTGAACGCTGGACCCGTAAAGACTGACCAGATTGGCCGCCGAATATTGCGGCTCCAGACTTGGCACGGCGCTTGCAAAGCATTCCCCGAAAGGGGCTTGCACGCATGTCCAGCACCGTCATCGGGAACGTCATCGGGGTCGCCGGCACTGCCGCCAAGACCGCCGCCAAGACTGCCGTCGAAGCCGCCGTGCGACTCGCCGCCAGCCGCACCGGCATCGATTTCGGCTATCTGATCGCGCAGGCGCGTATCGAAAGCGGGCTCAACCCCAAGGCGCAATCGCGCAGCAGCAGCGCTGCCGGCCTGTACCAGTTCACCAACGCGACCTGGCTCGAAACCGTCCGCAAGCACGGAGCCGAGCACGGCCTTGCCTGGGCGGCAAACGCGCTCAAGGACGGCGCTGCCGCACTGGGACACGAAACCCGCACCGCCATCCTCGCGCTGCGGGGCGACGCGCAGGCCTCGGCGCTGATGGCGGCGGAATTCGCCGCCGACAACCGCGACGCGCTCGAAAGCCGGCTCGGCCATGCGGTCGGCACCACCGAGCTCTACCTCGCGCATTTCCTCGGCAGCAGCGGCGCGGCACGCTTCCTCAAGGCCCATGACAGCAACGCCGCGACCAGCGCCGCTGCGGTTGCGCCGTCGGCGGCACGCAGCAACCGTTCGATCTTCTTCGCCGCCGACGGCCGCGCGCGCAGCGTCGGCGAGGTGCTGCAACGCTTCGCCGACAAGCTCGGCACCAGCGCGCCGACCGGCAAGACGCTGCCGCCTTCCGGCACCACTTTGCCGGTTGTGTCCGCCGCGACCGCCGCAGCACTGACGACGCGCGATCTCAACCAGCGCCAGCTCGCCGCGATGCTGGCGCCGCGCCTCGACCTGCAGGCCTGAGGTGGCGGACAACAGCCTGGCCTTGCCGACGCGCTTCCGCCCGCAGGCGGCGATGCTGCCGCTGGCGATCCTGACGCTGGTGCTGCTGATGGTCGTGCCGATCCCCGCGGCGCTGCTCGACATTTTCTTCATCGCCAACATCGGCATTTCGTTGATCGTGCTGATGGTGGCGATCAACTCGCAGCGGCCGCTCGACTTCTCGGCATTCCCGTCGGTGCTGCTGTTCGCGACGCTGCTGCGCCTCGCGCTCAACGTCGCCTCGACGCGCGTTGTGCTCGTCAATGGCCACACCGGCACCGGGGCGGCGGGTCATGTCATCGAAGCCTTCGGGCACTTCCTGATCGGCGGCGACTATGTCGTCGGCATCTTCGTCTTCACCATCCTGATGATCATCAACCTGGTGGTCATCACCAAGGGCGCCGGCCGCGTCTCCGAAGTGTCGGCGCGCTTCACCCTGGACGCCATGCCCGGCAAGCAGATGGCGATCGACTCCGACCTCGGCGCCGGCCTGCTCACCGCCGACGAAGCGCGCACGCGGCGTGCCGATGTCGCCACCGAAGCCGACTTCTACGGTTCGATGGACGGTGCCTCGAAGTTCGTGAAGGGCGATGCCGTTGCCGGCGTGCTCATCCTGATCATCAACATCGTCGGCGGGCTGATCCTCGGCATCTTCGCGCACGACATGTCGCTGGCCGAGGCCGCGAAGGTCTATCTGCTGCTCACCATCGGCGACGGGCTGGTGGCACAGGTACCGGCGCTGCTGCTGTCGATTGCCGCCGCGATGATCGTCACGCGCGTCTCCTCGACGCTTGATCTGGCAGGGCAGATCAGCAGCCAGTTCGCCTCGTCGGCGGCGTGGACGCCGGTGGCCGCCATTCTGGCGCTGCTCGGGCTGCTGCCGGGGATGCCGTATTTCCTGTTGCTGCCCGCAGCCGCTGGCGCCGGCGCACTGGCGTGGCGGCTGCGCGTGCGTGCCGACGCCCCCGCCGTCGAGGCCCCGCCGGCGCCGACTTCGACCATCGACTGGGCGGACGTCGGCGACAGCGCCACCGTCGGTTTGGAACTCGGCTACGGGCTGGTCGGCATGGTCGACGAAACCGTTGGCGCCCCGCTGATGGCGCGCATCACCGGCATCCGCCGCCAGTTGTCGAAGGAACTCGGCTTCGTCGTGCCTGTCGTGCGGGTGCGCGACAATATCGCGCTCAGCCCGTTCGCCTACCGCGTCATCGTCGACGGTGTCGTCGCCGGCGAGGACGAGGCCTGGCCCGACGATCTGCTGGCGCTCGAAGCCGGTGCCATCGATACACCCATCGAAGGCCGCGCCGTCAAGGACCCAAGCTTCGGGCTCGATGCGCGCTGGATCGACCCGGCGCTGCGCGACCTCGCCATCGCCAGCGGCTATACCGTCGTCGACGCCGCGACCGTCATCGGCACGCACCTCAACCATCTGCTGACCGGCCAGGCGCAAGTGCTGCTCGGCCAGGACGAAGTGCAGAAACTGCTCGACACGCTCGCCGAGAGCCAGCCGCAACTCGTCGGCGGGCTGGTGCCCAAAACCATGTCGCTGCAGACGGTCACCGCGGTGCTGCAGAACCTGCTCGCCGAAGGCGTGCCGGTGCGCGACATGCGGCGCATCGTTGCCGGGCTGGCGGCGATTGCCGGCCGCACCGCCGACCCCGATGACCTGACCGAACTGCTGCGCCCGGCACTCGCCGGATTGATCGTGCAGAAACTGGCGGGCGTCCGCGAGCCACTGACCGCAATCACCTTCGACGGCGCGCTCGAAGACTTGCTCGCGCAAGCCGTGCGTGCCGCACCCGGCAGCGCTTACCCTTTCGAGCCGGTGCTCGCCGGCCGCGTTGCCGACGCGGTGCGCGCGGCGTCCGAGCCGCTCGTCGCCAGCGCCCAGCGCTTCGCGGTCATCACCACGCCGCTGCTGCGCCGGCCGATCTGGGGGCTGCTCAAGGGCCAGCTCCCCGATGCCGCCGTGCTCAGCTTCACCGAAATCCCCGACGGCAAGGCGATCGATGTCGCAGCCGTGGTCGGCGGCAACGCGCCATGATCCAACCCAACCCGCACACAGGAGACTGAACGATGGACGCACGACTGGGACTCGATCTGGCGCTCTATGCGCCGGCGCGGCTGGTGCAGACCGACCCCGAGCGACTGGTGCGGACGCATCTCGCGCTGGTCCGCAAGATCGCCTGGCACGTCCACGCCCGCGTCTCTACCGCCATCGAGATCGAGGATCTGGTGCAGATCGGCATGCTGGCGCTGGTCGAGGCGGCGCGTGGTTTCGAAGACCGCGGTCATGCGGCGTTCGCCACCTATGCCACAGTGCGCGTGCGCGGTTCGATGATCGACCAACTGCGTAAAAGTGCGACGCTGGTGCGCTCAGCAATCCGCCGGCGCCGCGAGTTCGGGCAGGTCAAATCGGTGCTCGAAGGCCTGCTCGGCCGCGCGCCGACCGACGAGGAAATGGCCGAAAAGCTCGAACTGACCGTCGCGGCCTTTCGCGTTGCCAACAATGCGACGCAGGCGGTGCGCTACGAATCGATCGACGATGTCTATTCGGACCACAGCGAATGGTTTGCCGATGATGCCCCCGATGCGTTCGACAATCTGGCGCGCGCCAATTTGAAACGCGCCATCAGCAATGCCGTCGGCGACCTGCCCGAGCGCGAGGCGCTGGTGCTGCAGCTCTATTATGTCGAGGAAATGAACCTCGAGGAGATCGGCCAGGTGCTCGATGTCGGCGCGGCGCGCATCTGCCAGATCAAGAAGTCGGCGCTCGGCAAGCTGCGCGCCAAGCTGGAGGGCTGGGATGATTGACGCCGGCAATGTTGGCTTGCGGTAACAATCAGAACGCTGGACGCCCCGCGCTGGCGCGCCTAGCGTCAGGCGCAACCGAGGATCACCGCATGTCGAAGTCGCACCGCGCCCCCACCACGCATGACCATGTTGCCGGCATGGCCGATCTGGCGCGCAAGCACGGTGAGCTGGCGCAGGCCAGTCACCAGGTCATCTCGCGGCGTCTCGAACTCGCGGCATCGCCGAACGTGCTGACCGCCGACGGCCAGGCCGAAATGGCGCGCATGGTGCCCGAAAAGGCGCATGCCTTTGCGCGTTCGGGCAGCGAGGCAGTGTTCCACCTCAACGCCATGCTGCTGCGCGCCGGAAGCGACTGGCTACGCGAAACTACCTTTGCCGCACAGGCGACGACGCACATGCTGACCGCAGCGACCCCGGCGGCGGCGCTGCAGGCGCAGCAGGATTATCTCGCTGGCCTGAGCCAGCGCATGGCTGCTGCGGGCAACGCGCTGGTTGCGGCATCAACGGCGCTGCAGGCGGCAGCATTGGCGCCGGTGCACCGCACCGCGACGTCGAACGCGCGGCGCTTGAAGCGCTAGGCTCAACTCTCGGTTCGAATAACTCAACCTCGCTCTTCCCGAGCGAAGTCGAGGGACACGCCCAGCGTTGCGCCAATCCCTCGACTTCGCTCGGGATGAGCGGGGTTTGTTCTGAATTGCCGCGAAGAGCGGCTAGGGCGCGACCGGCGGCGCAGCCATCACGAAGCGCGCGACGTCATCCAGCACCGGAATGTTCCAGCGATACGGTGCCGCAAACGCCGCGAGCATGTCCTTGTGCTCGACGCCCGGATAGGTCTTGACCGTCACCGGCGCGCCGGTGACGCGCAACGCGGCGGCAAAGTCATAGGTGATACGCGGCGCCGCCACGTCATCGGCGGTGCCAGTCAGCAGCAACGTCGGCGGTGCACCGGCACGGACGAAATCGATTGGCTCGACAGGGGTGCCGCCGGGTGATTTGGCGAACGCGGCCGCGAGCTTGGCGCGAACGCGCGGTGTCAGCGTGTAGCGGCCGCCCGAAATACCGATCAGCGCATTGACCTTGTCGGCCACCCCGAATGCCGGATTCAACGCCAGCATCGCCGCGATGTACGACCCCGCCGAATGCCCGGCGACCGCGACACGGTGTGGATCGCCGCCCAGTCGCGCGGCATTGGCAATGGCCCATTGAACCGCCGTTGCACCGTCGGCGACGAAATCTGGGTAGGTGACATGCGACACCAGCCGGTAATCGGGCACCACCGCGATGATGCCGCGCGACGCCAGCGCGCGGCCGACAAAGCGGTGGTCGCCGCGGTCGCCCTTGACCCAGCCGCCGCCGTAGAAAAACACCACCACGGGCGCGTTCGTCACGTCACCGGCGGGCAGGTAGACATCGAGCCGCTGGCGCGGGTCGGGGCCATAGGCCGTGGATTCAGCCAGCCTGACGCCGCCGCTGCCCGGCGTCACCGCATCGAGCCGGTTGAGGTTTAGCAGTGGGTCGGGACCTTTGAGCGACGACAGCAGATAGTATTCGCGGCCTGCAGCAGTAGCCGCGATCACCGCCACGGCCCCGCCACCAATCAGCAAGCGACGCGTAACCGGCTTCATGCGCGCTACTTGTCGTCGCCCATGCGCAGTGCGGCGATGAAGGCTTCCTGCGGAATATCGACGCTGCCGTACTGGCGCATCCGCTTCTTGCCTTCCTTCTGCTTGTCGAGCAGCTTCTTCTTGCGGCTGATGTCGCCGCCGTAGCACTTCGCCGTCACGTCCTTGCGCATCGCCGCGATGGTTTCGCGCGCGATGACCTTGCCGCCGATGGCCGCCTGGATCGGGATCTTGAACAGGTGGCGCGGGATCAGGTCCTTCATGCGCTCGCACATGTGGCGGCCGCGCGCTTCGGCGGCACCACGGTGGACGATCATGCTCAGTGCATCGACCGGCTCGGCGTTGACCATGATGCTCATCTTGACGAGGTCGCCCTCGCGGTGACCGATCTGGTGGTAGTCGAACGACGCATAGCCGCGCGAAATCGATTTCAGCCGGTCGTAGAAGTCGAACACCACCTCGTTGAGCGGCAGTTCATAGGTGATCTGCGCGCGACCGCCGACATAGGTCAGGTTCTTCTGGATGCCGCGGCGGTCCTGGCACAGCTTGAGGATGCTGCCGAGGTATTCGTCGGGGGTGAAGATCGTCGCCTCGATCCACGGCTCCTCGATCAGCTCGATGGTGCTCGGGTCGGGCATGTCCGATGGGTTGTGCAGTTCGATTTCGCGACCATCACGCAACAACATCTTGTAAACCACGGACGGCGCAGTGGTAATCAGGTCGAGGTCATACTCGCGCGTCAGCCGCTCCTGGATGATTTCCAGGTGCAGCAGTCCCAAGAAGCCGCAGCGGAAGCCGAAGCCCAATGCCGCGCTGCTTTCGGTTTCGAAGCTGAAGCTGGCGTCGTTGAGGCGCAGCCGCCCGAGCGAATCGCGCAGCTTCTCAAAATCGGCGGCGTCGACCGGGAACAGCCCGCAGAACACCACCGGCTGGACTTCCTTGAACCCCGGCAGCGCGTTTGCGGTCGGCTTCTTGGCGTCGGTGATGGTGTCGCCGACGTTGGTCTGCGCGACTTCCTTGATCTGTGCGGTGATGAAGCCGATTTCGCCTGGGCCCAACGCGTCGATGACTTCGATCTTCGGGCGGAACACGCCGACGCGGTCGACCAGATGCTTGGTGCCGGCCGCCATCATCATGATTTCCTGGCCCTTGACGAGCTTGCCGTTGATGACACGGACCAGAATGACCACGCCGAGATAGGGGTCGTACCACGAATCGACCAGCATCGCCTTGAGCGGCGCGTCGAGGTCGCCCTTGGGCGGCGGGATGAACTTGACGATGGCTTCGAGCACGTCGCCGATGCCCAGCCCGGTCTTGGCGCTGGTCATCACCGCATCGTCGGTCGAAATGCCGATGACGTCCTCGATCTGTGCCTTGACCCGTTCGGGTTCGGCGGCGGGCAGGTCGACCTTGTTGATGACGGGCACGATGACATGGTCGTGTTCGATCGACTGATAGACGTTGGCCAGCGTTTGCGCCTCGACGCCCTGCGCGGCGTCAACGACGAGCAGCGCACCCTCGCACGCGGCCAGTGACCGCGACACTTCATAGGCGAAATCGACGTGACCCGGCGTGTCCATCAGGTTGAGAACATAGACTTTCCCGTCGCTGGCCTTGTAATCGAGCCGCACCGTCTGCGACTTGATGGTGATGCCGCGTTCCTTCTCGATGTCCATGTTGTCGAGCACCTGCTCGGACATTTCGCGCGCGGTCAGGCCGCCGGTCTGCTGGATCAGCCGGTCGGCGAGCGTCGATTTGCCGTGATCGATGTGCGCGATGATCGAAAAATTGCGGATTTGGGAGAGCGATGCGGTCATGCGCGTCCCTGTAGCAGAGCGCGGCTGGCAAGCAAATGCGCGCACCCGATACCGTATGGCAGCTTGACGCGGAGGCGCGCTGCATAGCAGTCTGCGGCATCATCGCCCAACGAAGGAACCCGACCCATGCGCCTGCTGCCCCTCGTCGCCACCACGTTGATGCTTGCACTCGGCAGCGCCGCCGTCGCCCAGGTGCCACCCGCCAAGGTGATGGAAGCGCGCGAAGCCAATTTCAAGCAAATCGGCAAGGCTTTCAAGGCGATCCGCGACCAGTACAGCAGCGGCAAGCCCGACGCCGCGGTCATCCAGAAGAATGCTGCGGTCATCGCCAACCTTGCGCCGCAGATCACCAGCTGGTTCCCCGCCGGTACCGGTCCGTCAGCCGGCAAGACCGAGGCGCTGCCGGCAATCTGGGAACGGCCCGCCGACTTCAAGGCCGCCGCCAACCGGCTGGTCACCGAATCCGCCAAGCTCAAGACGCTCGCCGACGCCGGCGACCTCGCCGGCGCCGGCGCACAGGTCAAGGCTGTCGGTGCATCGTGCGGCGGCTGCCACGACAATTTCAAGAAGAAGGACGACTGATCCCCATTGGCCGACCAGCGTCCCGACGCGGCAGCTTGACGCCGTCGCGCCGGGCAACGCACAGTCTTCCAAATCAACGAGCGCCCGACCAATAGGGCGCCAAAACCATCGGGGAGGGGGCATTGCTCCAGATTGCAGTTATCGGTGCCGGGCCGGCGGGCTATTACACCGCCGAAGCGCTCGCCAAAACGCTGGGCGAGGTCAAGGTCGACATCATCGACCGGCTGCCCACCCCGTTCGGGCTGATCCGCGCCGGCGTTGCCCCCGACCACCAGTCGATCAAGGC
>Ga0075163_10013168_pt1 | contig 10741 bp, 7 predicted proteins | sample JI1023141ADNA_FD_71478 | JGI IMG/M metagenome (GOLD analysis project Ga0075163, IMG submission 71478) | Wastewater effluent complex algal communities from Wisconsin, to seasonally profile nutrient transformation and Carbon sequestration -... | ecosystem: Engineered > WWTP > Effluent > Algae... | reverse complement strand
GTCAGCAACTGTGCGGCCTGTGCGAACTGGGTTGGGTTCTTAACGTTGACGTTCCAATCCCACGCTCGACCCTCGAGGTGCTCGCTGATTCCGTCATCGGTGCAATTGCGAACTGACCCCCAATCTCGTCCCGCGGGATACGTACTCATGACAAGTCGTTTGAAGGCTGTGATGCCCGGCTTCTCCCTGGGGTCACAGCTCGTCTGTGGAACATAACTCGGGGTGCGATCAAGAACTGCCGGTGCGTTCTTCCCGCCTGGGAGTCCGGGCAGGACTGCTGGCACCGGGAAAGGGGCCGGAGCGTACGCCCGCAGTTGTGGTGTCTGATCGGCAGCGAGCGATTCGCTCGCGCCTTGCGAACTCGCGCCGGCAGTGGCGGCAGCAGCGGCAGGGAGCACAACAGAAACCCCCACAGCTAAGGCACAAGCCACAAATCGGCGCATGTGATGACCATCGTCACGGCGTCAAGGCGACAAAAACCTGATTCATCCATTTGCCGTACAAGTTTGATACTGCGAGGAGAGGGTTAGGGGCCCTCGGACTGGGTCAGATCGTTGTTGTCGACGCCGGTATATGACACAACGCCGCGTCGAAGACCTGCCATTGCGTCACGCGCTGTGCGTCGTAGCTGCGCATCGGGAGCGGCATCTGAAATCTGCGCCATCAGGTCAATCAGCTGACGGCACCAGCGGACAAAGTCACCGGGGGCAAGTTCGCTGTCCCGAAGGACGGTGTGAAGCGGATTCCCCTTGGCCCACGACCACGCAGCCATTGTGAATCCGGGATTTGGTCGACGCACAAAATTGACGTGGTGACGGGACTCGCGCTCGGCGAGATCCTCAGCGATATCCAGCTGTTGGGCCAGTGCCTCAGCGAGAGCTGGAGACCGTGGCAACGGAGGTAGCGCGCCGCCCTCATCAGCACCACGACTCTCGAATACGAGGGCAGCTGCGGCCCCGGCGAGCTCGGCGGAATTCAAACCGGCCCATACGCCCTCGCGGATGCATTCACTCGTCAGTAGATCTTGATCGGCATAGAGCCCGGCTAGCATGTTGCCGTCTGGGGTGACAACCACTGTCCCGTCCGCTTGTTCCGTCAGGTATCCGAGGTCGTTGAGAACTGCGCAGACCCGGTCGAACTGTCTGGCGATCGTGTTCGTGCGTGACTCAACCCGACGGCGAAGTTCTTTCGTATCCTTGTTGAGGCGGTTGTATCTTTCCGCCCACCGGGCATGCGCTTCGCGATCCGAACAGCCGTGGCAAGGGTGACTGCGCAGGCGGCGGCGCAGGTCCTCGATCTGTTCATCGGGCGATGCAGAGTCGCCAGACTTCCTAGGGCGCTTGATGTCGAGGTCGGATGTGCGATCTGCCAAAGTCCGAGCAAGGTCGCGTCGCCAGTTCGCGCTGCGAGCGTCGAATCCGCGCGGGACTTTCATCCGGGCAACTGCCTCGATGCCATGAGGGACATCACTGGCCGCGATCCGTCTGACCCGGCGGTCCAGAGACAACAGACTCGGCCGCGGTTCGTCATCGTTGGGGTTCGCAGGTGTGACGACGAGGGCAGGCCCGGCCCGTCGACCGGAAGCCAGCACAACTACATCTCCCACCCGGAGCTCACTGAGCTGTTGCGACACCTGTTGCCGGCGGCGGGCCGAAGAGTCCCGCGACACGGCGCGCTCCCGATCGGCGAGTTCCTGACGTAGATTCGCGTACTCCGCAAAATCGCCGAGATGGCACGTCATTGATTCGGAGTAACCGGCGAGCGCCTGTTCATGCTTGCGAATCTGGTTCGCCAGACCGACCACTCCAGCGTCCGCCTGATACTGCGCAAACGACGTCTCCAGGAGTCCTCGGGCCTCACGTACGCCCATTCGCTCAATCAGATTCACCGCCATGTTGTACGACGGTCGGAAGGATGACTTGAGTGGATACGTTCGCGTTGAGGCAAGGCCTGCCAGGTTCTGCGGATCGATTCCGTTATGCCACACAGTGACTGCGTGACCTTCGACGTCGATACCGCGGCGGCCAGCGCGGCCCGTCAGCTGGGTGTACTCCCCTGCGGTCACGTCGGCGTGAGTCGATCCATTCCACTTGACGAGGCGTTCGAGCACCACACTGCGCGCCGGCATGTTGATGCCCAAGGCCAACGTTTCGGTCGCAAAGACCGCCTTGATGTATCCCGCGCTGAATAGCTCCTCGACGGTTTCCTTGAACATGGGCAGCATGCCGGCGTGGTGCGCAGCAATGCCGCGTTCAAGTCCCTCGCGCCATTCGTAGTAGCCGAGGACAGCCAAGTCTTGGTCTGGCAACTCCCCGCAGCGCTCGTCTACATAGGCGCGCACGGCGGCCCGATCGGCGGCGTCGGTCAAGGCGATACCCGAGGCAAGGCACTGCTTGACCGCTTCGTCGCAACCTCGACGACTGAAGACAAAGACGATCGCGGGCAGCAGCCCAGCTCGATCGAGGCGTTCCAACACTGCGGGCCTCGACACGTAGTTTCCGCGTTGGGGGCGACCACGCGATTTGCTCGATCCGCGACCGCGGCCACGACCTGACTCGTTGAACCTTGCTGACCGTGAATCCTCTTGAGCGCGCCTGATAAGCACGGGATTCACTTCGGTGCGCAGCTCGCGTGCCGCTTCTTTGTCCGATCCTTCAAGTTCACCGTCGGGGTCAAGGTCCTCGCCGACGAATAGGTCCACGAGGCTGCGGCCCGCGAGTACATGCTGGTGCAACGGGATCGGTCGGCGTTCTTCGACGACTACCTCTGTGTCGCCCCGGACCTGACGCAACCAGGCACCGAACTCCTCGGCGTTGCTGACAGTAGCTGACAGCGCAACCAGCGTGATGCGTTCCGGCAGGTGCAGGATCACCTCCTCCCAGACGGCTCCTCGTTGCCGGTCGGCAAGATAGTGAACTTCGTCCATCACAACGTGAGACAGAGTGTCAATGGCGGCGGAGCGTTCATAGAGCATGTTCCGAAGGACCTCGGTGGTCATGACAACCACCGGCGCATCCCCGTTGACCACACTGTCGCCGGTCAACAAGCCAACGTTGTCGTTGCCGTGTCGTTCGCACAGGTCGCGGTACTTTTGGTTGCTGAGCGCCTTGATCGGGGTTGTGTAGAAAGCGCGGGTGCCACCGGTGAGGGCGAGATGGATCGCGAACTCGCCGACAACGGTTTTGCCGCTACCGGTCGGGGCTGCGACCAAAACGCTATGCCCCTGCTCAAGAAACTCGCATGCCTGCACCTGGAAGGGGTCGAGCCCAAATTCGTAGCTGCTCTCGAAAGCGGCAAGTTGAGTCTTCGCTCGGGAATTGCGGCGTTGAGCTTGCGCGAATCTTTCGGCAGGCGACTTGGGTTGTTCCTCCCGATCATTCACACGTAGAGGCTACGCCCTCGGCACTATTCGTCGGCACGCTGAAGGTCCAAGCCACAGGCATCTATCGCAATCAGAAGATCGCAGGCCGCGGCGCGAGCGCCTCGCGCACATCACCGAGCAGGCCCTCGGTCTTTGGATCAAGATTCAACACTGGAGCGCCTTCACTGAAGTCAAGGTCACCGATTTCCAACCAGATCAGATTGGGGCTTGTAACAACTTGGAAGTAGTAGCAGAGGTTGGTGACGTCGACCGCGCTGATCCACCACGTCGGATAGACGGCGAAATCGTCGTAGGGCGCTCCCGGCGGCACCGCGACATTGCGCGCGATGAGAATCGGGCCAGCCAACGCCTCGGCATAAGTCTGCGGCTCGGGCAGGTAGTGCAAGAAGTAACTGGCGCGCACAAAACGGTCGGGCGACAGGATGTCTCCCGGAAGGGGAAGCTCGCCACCAAATGGCCGGTACCTTGCGAGGTTCACCAGTTGCTCTTCGTAGACCGGGTCGTTTGTCATGACCGTGCAAGAACGTTCGTGATGCACCCGCGTCACGCCGTCCACGATCTCGACGATTGCGGTGTCCCCCGACGCGTCCTCGAACGCGAAATGGACACCTAGGTCTTCGCCATTGACCGGCGTCGAATAGATACGCACTTCAGTGAGCCTCGCGACGGCTTCACTCACTGTCGCGCAGGTATCAGCGATGAACTGCATGATGCGGGTATTCGAAATGGCGGGGCGGGCGTCGGCTGGTTCATAGGTGGTTTCTTCCAGATACAGCAGGTGGTAGCCAAGGCCGACTTCATTGATGCCGTCAGTGATACCAACACCAAATCCAGATACCAACACGCTGCCGTACTTTGAGACCCATGTAAGTGCGTGTGGGTCGTCTCCGCCAGCACGGCTCATGCCGCGGGGCAGCACCCAGATCTCGGGTTGATCCGATATTGCCCAGTCCATTGTTCGCGCGGCCACAGCAGCAATCGGGCTATCAGGCCAGAAGACTCTTGAACACATGATCAAACTCTATGAGGCCGGGGAAGGTGTCGCAGGGTCGGTACTCCGGCTTTTCAGATTCATCTTGGTTTGTCGCCTGGATCTGGAATGTGCTGTTCGAAACTTCGCAGTGTCAGTTCGTGGATACCGCGCAATAGGAAGGGCCGTTGCTCGCCCAGATGCAAGGCGCAAAGTCCGGGCTCAAAAGTGCTTACCTTCCAGCATGTTTGACTGCCGGCTCGTTGATCTGCGGCAGGCTAACCGATATTATTCGTACAGGTGTTCGAAGGCGTGGAGTGCGATCCGAAAGGGGGTCACAGACGTGCAAGGTTCAATGGAATGTCCCGGCGGTTCAGCCGGGGTGATTGAGCATCTCATTGAAATTCGGTCTGAACTGGCAGGCGCGGACGGAGAGGCGGCGTCTAGTCGGTTGGCTGAGCTCGACGCGGCAGCCGCGGTCCTTGATGGGTTACGCCTGTTGGCGGTGTCGCGAGTACAGGAATCTACGATCTGGCGTGACGACCCAAACGGAACCGCAAACTCGTATCTCCGATCGCGGCATCGCCGCTCACATAAGGAATCTGCAGCCGACTTGCGCGCCGCCCAGTCTTTGGTTGACTTTCCCCAATTGCGCGAAGCCGTGGATTCAGGGGCAGTCTCGCGAAGCCATGTCGATGTGATCGTTGCGATTGGCTTGCGCAATGACACTCGCGCCCGAATGCTGCCTGACTTCCTACCTGCATTTATCCAAATCGCTACACACTACCCGGCGACAACTCTTCGCACTGTGATGCGACGCTGGGCAGACCAAGTCGACCCACTCATGACCGCACGCGATGAAGACGAGGCACACCAACGCCGTTACCTGCATGTGAGCCAACTAGCAGACGGCGTCGCCGTCGAGGGCTTCTTCGGTCGCGCACAAGGAGCGACGATCTTGGCCGCGATGAATGCAGCGCTTTCAGAACTGCACCGTTCTGGCAGCTCCGCCGATGAGGCCGACAAAGACCACTCGGATCAAGGGATGCCCGTGTCAACATCTCAGCAGCGTGCCGACGCGCTCGTCAACCTCATGGATCGAGTCCTGGCTGGTGGTGGCTTACCGGCCGCGGGCGGCTCGCGAGCCACCGTGACGGTACTCGTTCCCCTTTCCCGCCTGGAGCAACCGTGCGAACGTCCGGCTGACCACGACACACTTAAACTCCAGGTGGCGGCCCACCATCATTTGGATCCCCGATTCTTGTTCGCGACGGGCAGTGCTGAAATTGGTGTAAGCAATGGACCCGGACGCGACGTCATCTCGGCGCAAGCGGCACAGCGTCTCACCTGTGACTGCGAAATTCACCGCATCGTGCTCGACCCAGATGGGCTGCCAATTGATGTCGGCCGCAAAATGCGTACGTTCCCAACCCACATGCGCAAAGCACTCGAAGTCCGCGATCAAGGGTGCGTCTTTCCTGGGTGCTCGAAACCACCGGGCTGGGCTGACGCTCACCACATCATTCACTGGGCACAGGGCGGCAAAACGTCACTCGACAATGCCGCCCTACTCTGTTCGCGACACCACCACGAGGTCCACGCCAACAACCACACCGTCCAAGTCCAACCGGACGGCCGAGCAACCGTCACACTCAACCGAAGACGATTATGAGTCCCCGGTCACATAAGGACGATCCCCGATAGACCTCGCGAGATACGCAACGCCCTACGCATTGGTTGGTGCGTAGACATGCACGGCACCAGGCTTCACTGACACGGTCACCGGAACGGGACCGATTCGCTCCCCATCGGCGTAAGCAACTTGGCCCGGAGCGTTGATCTTCCCGGTCCGGAATCGGTGCTGAACGACAAATGGCTCATTGACGTGGGTTCCCTTGAACACGCTCGGGAATGACTTCAAGAACTTCAACTTGCTGACAGCACCCAGGACAGTCATATCGAGCATCCCGTCATCTTGGACGGCATCCGGGCAGACTTTCATCCCGCCGCCATAGGAGATGCCGTTGCCGACTGCCACGAGCATCGCTGACTGATCCACGGTGGTCCCGTCGAGTGTGATCTCAAATGGAACCGGTTTGAATACCCGCAACTCAGCGACGGTGGCAGTCAAGTATCGAGCTTGCCCATGCGGCCACGTCATAGCGTTCGCCCGTTCGTTGACCTGTGAGTCGAAGCCGACGGACATGATTCCCAGGAAATACCGCGAAGTTCCGTCAGCGATCTCCAGGTGGCCACAATCAATCTGCATCGTGCGCCCATCCGCGATGACATCCGCGGCGGCAGCCGGATCCTTCCTTGGCAGACGCAACGTTCGTGCGTTGTCGTCACCGGTTCCGACTGGGATGAGCCCCAGTGGCACGTCGGTTTCTGCAACGGCCTGTAGAGCGAGGTGCAGGGTTCCGTCTCCCCCACATGCGATCAAGGCCTGCGCGCCCTCACGGATCGCGGTATGCGCGAGTTCCAACGACTGCTCTGCGCTTCCGCCCGTGAGTTCCGTAACTTGGATCCCACGCTCCCGGAGTCGGCGGGCAGCGATGGGTGCGATCTTGGCACCCTTGCCTCCGCCGGACGCAGGATTGATGAGCATTGCGACTTTGCGTTCGGTCATAGATCCAGAACGTATCTCATTGGCTTGGATGCCTCAGCAAGTGTCAGTGGGTTTCTGGTGCGTGCGCCCAAGGGTCACAGCGGACTGGTCTCGTCATCCGCCCACTGGTTGAACTCGGATTCGGTCGATCGCTTCGCCCGGCGCTTGTCGTTCAAGAAGCAGAAGATCAGCGAGGCGCCGACCAGGATCAGAATCGGGGTCGCGAGCATCATCAGGTTGATGGGGTCCGCAGTCGGTGTTGCGACCGCAGCGAACACGAAGACGGCAAAGATGATCCCGCGCCACCAACCGAGCAGTGTCTTGCCGCTCAGGATCCCTAAGAGGTTCAGCGCAACGATGAGCAGCGGCGTCAGGAAGCCGACGCCAAACACGAGCACCAAGCGAGTAAAGAACGACAAATAAGCATCAACGGGCAGGAAGTTAGCGACGCTGTTTGGCGTGAAGTCAAAGAGGATTTGCAGTGCACCCGGAAGCACCACGTATGCCATGACGACGCCCGCGAGAAACAACGGTGTAGCGATACAGACAAACAGCAATGCCCAGCGGCGCTCATGCTTGTGCAGGCCAGGTGTCACAAAGCGCCACAACTGATAGATCCAGATTGGACACGCCAGGATGACACCAGTCACGAGAGCAACTTTGAGTTGCAGGGTGAATGCGCCGGCGACATCAGTAATCGTCAGGGTGACGTCGCGTCCCTGTGCGCGCGCCTGTTCGACAACTTCATTGATGGGTTGCGCGAGGAAGTCGAAGATCTGCTGGTAATAGATCCAGCCAATTGCCGTTCCAATGATGATCGCCAATGCGCTCTTGAGCACGCGCGAACGCAGTTCTCGCAAGTGATCGGGCAGCGACATGTTTCCAGAGGCCGTCGGACCACGTCCACGAGGTTGGCTGGTACCACTGGTACCGCTCATAGTGACCGTCACAGGTTGCGCCTAAACAACGGTGTTATGCGCTCGCTGAGGGATTTTTGGCCTCGACGGGCGCGGCGGCAGTACCTTCCGCGGGCTTCGTAGACACCTCGGCTACTGGCGCAGGCGCCTCGGCATCGGCGTCTGGCTTCACTGCCTTGTCGGTGTCGTCATCGGCCAGACCCTTGGTCTCGGCCTTGAAGATGCGTAGCGATCGACCGACGCCACGCGCGGCATCGGGAAGCTTCTTGAATCCACCAAAAAGTAGGAGTGCCAAGAGCAGGATGATGATCCATTCCCAGCCGCGAAAGTTACCCATGCCAGGGAGCATACGCCGAACTATCGAAGAATCACACTGCCGACTAGCCGAAAACTTCCAATTGCCGCCGGTTCTAACTCAGGCTCAGGCGCCAGGTGCTGGACTGAAATCGCCCGCAACCAGGTCGTTCTTTTCGAGCCACAGAGCGAAGTCGAGAACATCGTCGTAGGTGAATGCTGCGCCGGAATGGCCTTCTAGGGCTTCAGCTGGCACTCGATCGATGGCCACACCTGCGCTCGAAAGCAATGCGACGACTTCTTCGTCCGCGGGCTTCTCAACGTTGTCGTGGCACTCGCTGCAACGGAAGGTGTAGGTCGCCCACCCGGCTGACTCAGCCACCGTCAAACGGACATCACTCGGCGTCAGGTCGACGTCCCCGCACACCGGGCAGGTGGCCTTGATGGTAGTCATCCCAATCGCCTCCGTAGAAGAAATCCGCCTTAGCGGTCACCGCTTCTGGGTGTTCCCTCGACAGGAGACTGACCGAACTTGAGCCCCTATTTCACGGCGAGTTGTCAAAACCGCACCAAATCGTGGATTTGTGACTCTCTGTATTCGTAAATGGGGCTAAATGGGGTAATTCGCCAAGGCCAATGCAGCCCGCTCCGTCACTGCTTGTGCAAGCGCCAACGGCTCGCGGATCGTGAGCTTTCCTGCCAGTCCCATGGCCGTGCGGACCGCCCAGGCATCGGAACTGACCCGCAGCGCCACCAAACGTGCGCCGGAACTTGTCGTGATGACCGCCTCGTGCGGCACATGGTCAGCCCACCAGCTGATCGACGGCTCAAGCTCAAACACAGCGTGTTCACCGTCCGGGGCGATCGTCGCCAGCAGTGGTCCGGCATCGTGCGGAACTACGCCAGGTTCGTCTAGCACCGTCAATGAGCGAATCCGGTCCAGCCGGAACAGGCGCACCGCTTCGGCTCGCCGACACCACGCCTGTAGGTACGTCGCACCATCGGTCGTCAGCAAACCCATCGGATCCACAACTCTGGTCGACATCGCGTCGCGGCTGATCGAGAAGTATTCAAGACTGATTGCGCGGGTGGAGTTGATGGCACCCACGATTGCCGCCCGAACGTCGGCGACGTCGCTATCAGCCACCGGAGCAGGCGAATCGATGGCTAGCTTTTCTGTGAGTCCAGCTGCATCTCCCACCGCTGAACGGAGCTTCTCGCTGACCGTTGCGACTGCGCTCAGATCGTGCGGGCCAGGGATTTGGGCGAGGAGATCAAGCCCCACCAATAACGAGAATCCCTCCGATTCAGTGAACCGAAGAGGCGCTTGAATCCCTTGAGCATCGCGGACCTGGATTGTGTTTCCCCACGCCTCGATATCCAGCGTTAGCAGGTTGCTGCCAAATTCCGTGCACACCGCCAGTTCCAGATCCTTGTGCAGGCGATCCACGCCCACACCGAAGTGGTCAGCGGCAAGCTCGTAGGTGACACCAGGGTGCGCTCGCAGCCAAGGAACCAGCGCAAGCAACCGTCCCAACTGGTCGACAGAGGACTCGATCGGATTGCGTTGGCGTCGCTTGACCTCTGCCATCAGCGCATCGCGCTCACTCTTGCTGCTTGGCTTGGTTTCGGCCGTGCTGAGATTCTCCAAGGCCTGGCGAACCCGATCCACGAGGTCCACTGGCTCAACCACTCGTGCATCGGGGCCTGCCCGAAGCACCTCCGAGAAAATGACGTCAGGATCTACGCCCTCGAAGCTAGCGGTGTTGTCGTCGACAGACGTGGCAAGTTGTCGCAGCCGAGTCGCGCGATCTTGCGCAAGCTCTACAACAACGTCGAGTGTCTGAGCCGGCGCGACGTGTGTGAGGACCAATTCACGCAGATCGACATCGTCCGGGCCGGAGAATGCGTCTGGCTCTTTGCCGACCTCAACCTTCCCGATGATCCGGGACAGTCGAAAAGCTCGGGTGTCATCCCGATCGAGGTCATGACCCACGACGTACCACTGACCGCGTGCTGCAACAACTCCCCACGGTTGCACGTGACGCTCCTGCGGAGCCGAATTTGTTGCCGTGCGGTACTCAAAGGTGACCTCGCGCTTATCTTGCGCCGCGCTTAGCAGGGTCGTGAGCGTCGCTGAGTCCACTCGCATCGACACGTTGAAAGCAAGATCCGCATCCCCTGCGAACCCACCGACCAACTCGAGTTTTCGCAGTCCGGTGGTCGCGGCATGCGACCACGCTGCCTCTTGCCACATCCGCGAGGCCAAGGCGAGCGCCAAACTCTCGGATTCGTCGACCTCGATCGCAGGCAAGAACGCCTCACGATGGGACAGGAGGTAACCGACACCCTCTTGTTCGTCGATTTCCACCGACTCGATTGGGAGCCCCATCGAACGGAGTTCTTCCTTGTCACGCTCGAACATGCGCTCGAACGCTTCTTCGGTGCCACCCGATGGGTAATCACGTACCGCTCGGCGAAGTTCCGATCTTGACAGCGGACGCCTGGAATTGATGAGTACAAGCGCCAGCGCCAAGAGCCGTTCGGTACGTGAGGCAGACACCAGCTTG
>Ga0075163_10013167_pt1 | contig 10741 bp, 6 predicted proteins | sample JI1023141ADNA_FD_71478 | JGI IMG/M metagenome (GOLD analysis project Ga0075163, IMG submission 71478) | Wastewater effluent complex algal communities from Wisconsin, to seasonally profile nutrient transformation and Carbon sequestration -... | ecosystem: Engineered > WWTP > Effluent > Algae... | reverse complement strand
CGTTTTGCTGGTTCTTAAACTACAAGTGTGACAGGTTGAAACATTTGAGGCTGTTGAGCGTAGAATACCGCGTATTACACACCCTTCACATGAACAAACCTTCACTTCGTTCGAGTCAGAGATTATCTACTAAAGCACGGCTCGTTGTTTATTCGTCTTCCATTTTAATAATTGCTGCTGCGCTTACCTATGTGCTAAATTTTGGCAGTTCCAAAAGTACTCTGGCAGCCGCAGGTCAACATGGAAGTAAAATTGTTTCTACGAGTAATGTGATTTTAAATGAATATACCACCCTGTCAAATGATGCAGCAGTTGGTGCAACAACGATAACCGTTGCCTCATCGTCATTAAATGCTAATGGAAGATTTGCATCAGGATTAGCTGCAGGAGAATTGGTAATGATTATTCAGATGCAGGGAGCCACTATCTCAACATCTAATAACTCTTCTTATGGATCTGTTACGAATTATAATAATTGTGGTAATCATGAATTTGCAGAAGTTTTATCTGTACCTTCTTCAACCACAATCAACCTTACAGTTGGATTAAAGAAAAGTTATACTGCAACAGGTGGTGTTCAGGTTATTCGTGTACCACGTTATTCGTCATTTACTGTTAACAATGGTGCATCTGTTACTTGCCCGGCATGGAATGGGAGTACTGGTGGTATTGTTGCCATAGAGTCAAACGGAACTACTAACATAAACGGAACTATTAATGTAACTGGAAAAGGATTCAGAGGAGGTGCAACAGAACAAAACACCAATACTCCCGGTGATCATACCAGCTATCGTTCTACAAATGCAATTGATGGTGCAGAGAAGGGTGAAGGTATTGCCGGACTGTCATCATCATTGAGTGGAGGAAGATACGGTCGTGGAGCTCCGGCTAATGGCGGTGGTGGTGGTAACTCACATAATGGCGGTGGTGGTGGTGGTGCCAATGCAGGTACAGGTACCTGGAATGGTGGAGGCATCCCAGATGTTTCATTAACAACATGGCGTACAGCATGGGACCTTGAAGGCGGTTCTTTTTCTACTAATAATTCACCAGGAGGTGGACGAGGTGGTTACACCTGGTCATTTGATTTCAGAGATCCAATTACTGTGGGCCCAGGTAATGCAGTATGGGCTGGCGATAACAGATATAACATGGGTGGATTCGGGGGAAGAGTACTGGATTACTCAACAGGAAGAATATTTATGGGCGGAGGCGGAGGTGCCGGTGATTCCAATAATGGTGTTGCTACTCCAGGAGGTGTTGGAGGTGGAATAGCTTTTATTATTTCAGCAGGTATTGTTGATGGAACGGGATCGATAACAGCAAATGGAAGTTCAGTCCCACTTTCCAGCGGCGCACCAGGTGATGCTTCCGGTGGCGGTGGCGGTGGTGGAACTATTATTATATATACATCAGGAGCTAATGTTAAAAATTTAACATTGAATGCAAATGGTGGAACTGGTGGAAGTCAATCATTGAATAGTGGCGCAGAAGTAGAAGGTCCAGGCGGCGGCGGCGGCGGCGGTTATATCAGTACAACAAGTGCATTTTCCTTAACAAGAACTGTTAGTGGTGCAGCAAACGGTCAAACAGATGCTCCTCCGATGTCCGCATTTCCTCCTAATGGAGCAACAAAAGGAGCACCAGGTATTATTACAACATTACCACTGAGTCCGTATTCCGGAGTTAACTCTTTACCAGTTGAACTTTTAGCATTCACTGCTAAACAAAACGGAGATCAGGTACTGGTAACATGGACTACTGCATCAGAAAGAAATAATGATTACTTTACCATAGAAAAAAGTAAGGATGGAAGAAATTTTGTGATGCTAGGTCGTGTTGACGGAGCAGGCAATAGTATCACTGCACGGAATTATCATCTACCTGATGTAAATCCAAATAAAGGTCATAATTATTACCGGTTAACACAAACAGATTTTAACGGAGAGTTTGAAACATTTAACAGTGTCCATGTTTTATTTAAAGGACAAAGTAAGTCGGCAGAATTAAAATCCGTTTATCCGAATCCATTCAGTGATATACTATCAGTATCTTATTACACGGCTACTTCATCAGCAATTCGATTTAAATTAATTAATAGTGCCGGACAAGAAGTGAAATCTATGGTTGTACAGTCAGAAACAGGTTCTTCAACAGTGGAATGGAAAAATTTATCATCGCTTCCTCCAGGCAATTATATGATCATAATGGATAATAATCAAGAAAAAATTGCAGGCAAAACATTGATTAAGGAGAAGTAGATACGGAAAATCTTTAGTCGTAAGCGCAGTAGACCATGTTTACTGCGCTTTTTTATTTTAAATGAAATGATATCTTTGTTACCTTAATCAATAATTCTGTTTTATGATACAAAGAAAGTTTCACTTCATTTTAACATTCATTTTTCTATATATATTTTCTGTAAGCAATGCACAGCATTCAGCTTCCGATTCTCTGGTGAAGGCAATGATGGAAAATGAAAGCCTCACTAAAAATGATAAAGGTGCTGAGCTTATTCTGAATGGAAATTTATCTGCAGCAGGACAATATTATTCATCGGAAATAAAAAAAGATGAAGGTAATGTGGAGGCCTATTTTGGCAGAGGGATTGTTCATCTGGCAAAGAGTGATACAATGAGTGCATGCCGCGACTGGAGCGCAGTGTTGGCACTGGGAGATACTGCTACTTATAATTTACTCGAAGCTCATTGTCATGGCACCATGACTATTGAAAACGATATAATTCCGCGCAAGGAATATAAGCAGATGTTTACCATGGAGCGTAATAAAGGTAAAGTTTTATCTGATGCTACTAAAGCAAGAACTATTGTAGAGCAGATGCCACAGTTTCCTGGAGGAGATGCCGCTCTCATCAGTTACTTTTCAAAAAAAGTGAAGGTTCCTCCTACAGCAAAAAGTAAAAACATCAAAGGAACTGTATATATAAACTTTGTAATTACGAGTAGTGGAAATGTTTTATATCCTTATGTGGTAAGAGGTATTGGTGGAGGATGTGATGAAGAAGCACTCCGTGTTGTTCGTGCCATGCCCAATTGGAATCCAGGCAAACAAAAAGGCAAGCCGGTATTGGTAAGATATAATGTTCCGGTTAAATTCAGTTACTAATATATATGAGAAGTATAGTAGTTCTATTATTTTTAATTTTTATGGGCAGCACACTTAATGCACAAGATAAATCAAACTTGTCTGATGTTAAATCAGCTACTCTTCGCTTAAAACCGGGTGAGGATCTGAAATTAATTCTTGATGCTTATATAAAATTTAATGAAATTAAAGCGGCTTGTATTTTGTCATGTGCAGGAAGTTTACAAGTAGCCAGCATCCGTTTTGCTGATCAAAAGGAAACGAACATACTTAAAGAGAAATTTGAAATCGTTTCTCTAAGCGGTACGCTTTCTGTGAATGGATCTCATTTACATATTTCTATTAGTGATTCAAACGGTAAAACTATGGGCGGACATTTAAAGGAAGGCTCCATTGTTTATACCACAGCCGAAATTGTGATTGGAATTTTCCCGGATCTTATTTATACCCGTGAACAGGATGATACTTATGGATACAAGGAATTAAAGGTAAACACCATAAAAGAATAGGTAGACATTATTTTTTTAAAGGGGAAGGGTGGTCTGGCAGGTTGATTTAACCGGGATTATCATTTTTTAACAGTGGCATATTTCTGTTGCATAGTTCAATATCATGCTGTACATTGCCTACAACCTGTAACAATAATTTTATTGTTTCTTAAAACCTTAGTTCTATGAAGTTTTTTAAATTATTTTTTATTGCATTGTTTTCCATTAACAATGTCAGTTATTCGCAAATACCACAAGTTTCTGATTCACAGATACAGGTAGCGTCATTAATGTCAGTGAAACCCTATGCGGTAAGGATTGCAAAGAATCCGGTTGATCAGCAATTATACTATATTACTTATACGGGAAATATATATAGAGTGTTGAATAATGGGATTAACTACTCCGACACATTGGTAGCTACAGCAACACAACATAACATTAATTATCTGCAGGGAATGCTGTTTGTTGGCAATACACTTTATCTTGTTGGAAACCGAAAAGCTCCTAACACTGCAGGTCATGGTTTAGTTATGGCAGGACAGTTTCAGGGAAATGGAACATGGTTATGGGATACACTTATGTATACAGCCAACTATCCAAGCACAGCAACTTTGTTTGATCATGCATTTGCAGGAATTTGTTTATCTGGAGGAGGAGATTCTCTTTTTATAAGCAGTGGCTCAAGAACCGATCATGGAGAAGTGCAAACATCCGGTGGGCTATTTCCAAACACCAGAGAGGTTCCTTTAACAAGTAAAATATTTTGTATTCCACGTGTATCACCAACCACTATATATATTCCAAATGATTCTGCTGTACTTGCAACAAGCCCATATGTTTACAGTCGTGGAGTAAGAAACACTTTTGATATGGCATTAGCATCTAATGGTGATTTGATAGGGACAGAAAATTCAGGTGATAGAGATGATCCTGAAGAACTGAACTGGATCAGAAAAAATAATCATTATGGATTTCCATGGCGAATGGGTGGTAATGCAACTGGTATGCAATTCGCAACATATAATCAGAATAATGATCTTCTCATAAATCATAATTCACTTGCCTGGACTAGCGGCTTTTTTTATAATGATCCTTCTTATCCACAAGTTGGAAGCACCATTTTAACAGAGCCAATACGAAATTATGGGCCTGATGCTGATAAGTTCCGTGATCCGGTTACCGCCGCTGTACGTGACGCAAGTGATGAAGGAACATACATAACAAGTTTTACATCACACAGATCTCCATTGGGACTTGTTTTTGATAATGGAAGTCAATTGAACGCACCTTATACCAATGGTGCTTTCATGTTAAGCTATACAGAAGGTACAGCAGGACCAACGGGCACTCTTCCCAATGGAAGTATTGGTCCTTTCAATGATACAGGTCAGGATTTATTGCATTTGGTTTTAAGTAAGGATGTTAATGGATTGTATTCAATGAACTGTTACAGGATTGCATGGGATTTTAAAAACCCTGTTGATGCATATCTTGATAACAATGTTCTATATATTATAGAAAGCCACTATCCAAACAATCCAATTGCGCCTAAACTATATAAACTTACTTTTCCTGTTAATACGAATTCTAACAATACTTTTTTACCGGGAGATACTACGCTATGTTCAGGCTCCTCATTAACATTGATTCCAAACGTTACAGGACAAAATCAATATCTTTGGTCAACAGGTGCTACTACTGCACAAATAACGGTTTCACCAACGGCTAATACCAGCTACTGGTTAAGAGTAACAAGCGGATTAGTAGTAAGGCGAGATACCGTAAATATCACAGTAGTGCCATTACCAACAACACCTTCTACGATTACAGTTTCCGGAGGAAGCGCAAAGGTTTGTCCTGGGAATACACGTACCTATACAACAGGTCTTACACAAGGTGTTACTTATGATTGGGATGTTCCTGCTGGTGCAGTGATTAATAGTGGACAAGGAACAAGAAGCATCAATGTGAGTTATAATAATAATTTTACCGCAAATGGTGTGATAACTGTTTTAAAAACCAATTCGTGTGGAAGCAGTGCAGCACGAAGCTTGAATATAAATAGAAATTTACCACCAACACCAAGTACTATTACCGGACCTAACTATGGTTTGTGTTCATCTCAGAATAATATATATAGTGTTAATGCTGTATCAGGAATAAGCTATTCATGGATAGTTCCAGGTGGTGGAACAATACTAAGCGGACAAGGGACAAATAGCATAAACGTAAATTATACATCTGCAAATTTTACAGGTACTCTGTCTGTGAGAGGAAATAACAGTTGTGGTTTGGGGAATGCCAGAAATCTTACCGTACGTGCAGTTCCTTCAGTGCCTGTTGCTATCAATGGAGCACAGATTGTATGCCCGAATTCACTAAATATTCCTTATTCAATTGCACCTGTTATTGGAGCCACAAATTATACATGGACAGCACCAACTGGTTCGCTCATTACTGCTAATGGATCAACATCAAGTTCTAATGTACTTACCACAACTGCCACTAATGTAACAGTAAGATTTGCAAATGTAACTTCAATATCAACAATGAGAGCAAGAGCGAATAATAGTTGTGGTAATGGCAGTGTCCGTACATTGCAACTTCAGCCATGCGGATTTCGTAGTGATGAAGCAGGTATAACAAATCAGTTGCATATTATCTCAGAAAATCCCGCAAGTGATTTTATTTTACTCTCAAATGTTAGAAGAGATTTAAATATATATAATGCACTTGGAGAAAATGTATATCATCAGTTTCTAAATAGTAATGAATATGAGAATATCAATATCTCCATTATTAACTTTCCTGATGGCATTTACTTTATAAGATCAGGAGAATCGACCATACGGTTTATCAAGAATTAACCTTAAACATAAATTATCAATCGTTAATCGTTAATTGTTAATTGTTAATTCTTCATTATTAATTATTAATTCTTAATTGACCTTCCACCCATCGGTTCATCTTCTCTTCCAGAACATGTAATGGAAGGCATCCTTCATTCAGTACTTCATTATGGAATTTCCTGATGTCGAATTTGTCTCCGAGCTTCTGTTCTGCTTTTGCTCTCAACTCACGAATTTTTAGCTGTCCGATTTTATAACCCAAAGCCTGTCCCGGAATGGCAATGTATCGTTCAATTTCAGAGGTAATAGCTGCTTCATCTTCCCCTTCATTATCAAGTGAAAACTGAATTGCCTGTTCACGTGTCCAGCCTTTCATATGCATTCCAACATCAACAACTAAACGTATGGCACGATGCATTTCTTCACTTAATGCTCCGAAATACTGATATGGATCTTTATATATACCTAATTCTTTTCCTAATGATTCTGTATATAATGCCCATCCTTCACCATATGCTCCATACCATATATATCTTCTGAATTCAGGTAAAGATGTATTTTCAATAGTTAGCATATTCTGATAATGATGTCCGGGAATGGCTTCATGTAAAAATAAATCTTCCATTGCGAAGGTGTTATATTTCGCTGGATTGGGTATCGGAGTATAAAATATTCCGGGACGTGAGCCATCAGCCGTTCCCTGATTATATTCAGCACTGGCGCTGGCTTCTCTGAATTTTTCTGTTTGACGAACTTCAAATTTTGAACGCGGTGTTTTATCAAACAGTTTACTTAATTGTGGTTTGATGGCATTGTGAATATTATTGAACGAATCGATAACGGAAGCAGCAGATTTAAATGGGAAGAATTGTTTATCAGTTCTCATGAATTCAAAGAAGGCTTTCATGTCGCCTTCGAATCCCGTTTCTGCTTTTATCTTTTCCATCTCTGCATGCAGTCGTTTTACCTCACTCATACCTAAATTGAAAATGGAATCAGGAGTAAGGTCGGTCGTAGTCCAGTATTTAGCCAGAAAAGCATACTGTTCTTTTCCTCCTGGCACTTCTCCTAAACCAATACTGGTTCTGCAATTCGGTATATATTCATTCTTAATAAAATCATACATCATTTTATAGGTAGAGATGATATTTTTTTCAATGGACGCACTATATAATTCCGTTAATCTTTTTTTATCATCTGTAGAAAAATCAGCAGGAAATTCCTTCACGGGAAGATAAAAAGTGTTTTCCTTCAGAGGTACTGTCATCTGTTCCATTTGTGGTAGTACTTTTTTCATTAGCACTTGTGGTACTGTAATTCCTTCTTTAATTCCAGTACGCATATTTGCAACAGCTTGTTCACACCATGCCGGGAACTTCGACATCCTGCCCAGGAAGTTTTCATAATCTTTCACTGTTTTAAATGGTTGATTACCCTGTCCGGAACCCATTACAGGAAACGATAAAGTAAAACTCCAGAACTGATTAATAGGAATGTAATGATCAGGAAAATTATACGACTGCACAGAGTTGCTCATCTCCCAATGTAATATATCATATGTTACTTTATCTTCTTCACTCAGCGATGTATAATCTACCTTTGTAAGTATATCAAGTTGATTCTGATAAAAAGATTTTGTCTTGGCACGAAACTCCTCTGAAATATCTACAAAAAGCTGATCATTATAATTATTGTTTCCATTTGCAGTTGCTTCAAGTGGGAAAAGCTTTAGTCTTTCATCATAATAATTTTTGGCAATGTCAGCCATAGATGTTTTGGTCTGTTCATTGGTTGTTGCCTGTTTATTGGTACAACTGTTAAAGGAGACTATTAAGGTAACCAGTAGAATATTCAAATATTTCATAGAAATGATTTTTATGTTGCCAATATATTTTATAATGTTAATTAAGCAAAAAGAAAACGACCTATGAGCTATATTCCATGACCAATGTTAACAGGATCAGGACTTCTCTTCCTTATCATCTGAAGTTGAAGAGAAATAGTTCATTACAACTTGTGCTTTTGAAGCGCCAACTACTTCCGCTAATTCATCAAGACTTGCTTCTTTAATTTTTTTCACTGAACGGAAATGCCGGAGAAGAGTAGTAGCCGTTGCATCACCAATACCTTTTATATCACTCAACTCCGTTTTAATGGTTCCTTTGCTTCTTTTTTTACGATGATGAGTAATACCAAAACGATGTACTTCATCTCTGAGCTGTTGAATTATTCGTAATGTTTCACTCTTCTTATCAAGATACATCGGCACAGAATCTCCTGGATAGTAAATCTCTTCCAGTTTTTTTGCTATACCTATCACACTAACTTTTCCTCTAAGATCAAGTTTTTCCAAACTTTGCAGAGCAGCAGATAACTGTCCTTTACCACCATCAATAACGATGAGTTGAGGCATCGGAAGATTTTCTTCCTGAACTCTCTTATAACGCCTGTAAATAATTTCTTCCATCGATGCAAAGTCATCAGGACCTTCCACTGTTTTAATATTGAAATGACGATAGTCGCTTTTCGAAGGACGACCATTTTTAAAAACACTCATTGCAGCAACGGCATAATCTCCCTGAAAATTGGAATTATCGAAGCATTCAATGTGATAAGGTTTCTGCGGTAAGCGAAGATCCTTCTGCATCTGTGTCATCAACCTGTCGATTCGATGATCAGGATTCACTTTATCCAGTTGATTTAATCGGTCCTTTCGGTAATAAAATGCGTTTTTTTCAGAAAGACTGAGCAGATGTTTTTTATCGCCGATTTTCGGAATAGTATATTCAATACCTGGAATTTGTACATCGGGTAAAAACGGAACAAGTATTTCTTTGGATTCACTTTTAACTCTTTCGCGCAATTCACTAATAGCCATTGAAAGCAGTTCTTCCTTTTCTTCATCGAGCTTCCTTTTTATTTCAATAGTATGCGTTTGTATGATGGCACCACTCATCACCTTCATATAATTAATGTACGCAGTATCCTCTTCCATTACAAAAGAGCAAACATCAATATTATGAATAGCAGGATTTACTACAATCGATTTGCTTTTATAACGCTCCAGTTTTTCAATTTTATCTTTAATGATATGCGCCTTTTCAAATTCGAATTTTGCAGCATGGTCTTTCATCTGTTTATCCAGATGTTGTATCACCCAGTTGATATTTCCTTTCAGTAATTCACGGATGCTTTCAATATCTTCATTGTAATCACTTTGTTCCTGTAATCCTTCACATGGACCTTTACAATTTCCAATGTGGTATTCCAAACAAACTTTGAATTTCTTTTGTTGGATATTTTCAGGAGAAAGATTTAAAGTGCAATTTCTCAGTTTATATATTTCCCGGATGAGATCCAGCAGCGTATGCATTACCGTTCCTGAGGCATAAGGACCAAAATACTGTGAACCATCCTTTATATATTGTCGTGTATAAAAAACTCTCGGGAAACGTTCATTCTTTACGATAATCCACGGATAGGTTTTATCATCCTTTAAATTAATATTATATTTAGGCTGATGATTTTTGATGAGATTATTTTCCAGTAGTAATGCATCATATTCTGTTTCAACAACGATATATTTGATATCATAAATCTGTGAAACCATTCTGCTGGTTTTGGCACTTTGCTGGTTTTTATTGAAGTAGCTGCTAACTCTCTTTTTGAGATTCTTAGCTTTACCAATATATAAAAGCATGCCTTCTTTATTAAAGTATTGATATACTCCGGGATTTCCGGGAAGCATGGATACCAGTTCTTTTACGCGTTCCTCTTCTTTCATTTCTGCCATCGTAAAATTAATCCAGCCGCTTCGTCAACAGAAATATTTTTTATACAAACACACTTTTCAGGATAACCTTTGCATTCGACACAGTTAGGTTTATTAAAAGTGAGTGTATGAGCATTTATACCAAGCGGCGCCCATCTTCCTGCATGTATCGGTTTAATTGGAGGAAAGAAGCCAACTGTATTTCTTCCAAGAGCAGCAGCAATATGTAAAGGGCCAGTACCACCGGCTACGATGCCATGAGATTCATTAATGAGTGCGATGAATTCATCCAGTTGTAATTTGCCGGTTAAATCAATTACACCTTCCGGAAGTTCCTTTATCCATTCCTGCAGTCTTTTTTGCTCTGCTGCCGATCCTGTAACAATACAATTGCAGCCGGAATTATTTAATTTTATAATGAGACTTTTATAATTGTCGAGTCCCCACTCTCGTCCATGTCCATGCGACAATGGATGAATCAACACATTTATTTTTTCTGTAATAACACTTTTATATATTGATGG
>Ga0075163_10013166_pt1 | contig 10742 bp, 9 predicted proteins | sample JI1023141ADNA_FD_71478 | JGI IMG/M metagenome (GOLD analysis project Ga0075163, IMG submission 71478) | Wastewater effluent complex algal communities from Wisconsin, to seasonally profile nutrient transformation and Carbon sequestration -... | ecosystem: Engineered > WWTP > Effluent > Algae... | reverse complement strand
AATCAGTGGTTGTGTATTGCTCTTGTTGGTCTTATGTGTTTCTGGACGGTTTTGTATTATCTGACAAATAAAGCTGAAGCTATTGGTTCTTCTCTTGTAGCAGAAAGCTATAGTAGCCTAGGAGTGAGTAATTAAAGGACAAAATTCCCGTAATCCATTTCAGATTTTCCTTCTGGAATTATTTTTTCGATGATGAGTTGTCCGTCTTTAAATGTCGCCTGAGTGATTTTGACTCGGATTTTTTTGCCATCTTTTTCAACGAAGAAGAATGCAGAAGGCCAACCATGGTATGCCTGAATTTTTAAATAATTCTTATAAGGGTCACCATTGAGATCAATAAGCCCGTCTTCTTTTTGAATCATTTTTGTAAATGTAGCCTGTGAATGATCCTGTTCAATCTCAGGAATTTTTCCTGCGACCCAGTCAGGCAAAATAGAAACGAGAAGTTCTGATCCGGTTTTGACTATTTCGTTTCCGAGAACTTCTGCTCGAGGCGGCCATGGCTCTACAATGACATCTTTCATAGCGACTACAGGCCCATGATCCATCTCGCTACCCATACGGATAATGGTCGCGCCTGTTTTCTTTTCATCATTTAGAATAGCTGTTTCAATAGGACATGATCCACGAAGCTTCGGCAAAAGGGAACCATGAATGTTGAGAGATTTTGCTTTTGGGATATTCAAAATTTCGTCAGGGATAATTTTCCCATACGCGATTACGACAAATACATCGCAAGAGAAACCCTTGAGAGATTCGATAAACGCTGGATCGCGAAGCTTCTCAGGCTGGAGTACAGGAACTTTGTGCTGTTCAGCCCAGACCTTTGCGGGAGGGGGAGTAAGAAGCATTTTGCGACCCTGGGGGCGGTCAGGCATAGTCACAACAAAAGCAATCTCAAATCCTGCTTGATGCAGAGTATCAAGGGTCATGACGGCGTAGTCTGGTGTTCCAAAGAAACCGACTTTTATTTTTTGTCCTGTAGTATTATTTTGCATTTTTAATTTTTCTCTAAATCTTCTGGGGGGATATCTTGAACATCAAAAGCTTTGTCGATAAAGAGTGTCCCATCGAGATGATCTGTTTCATGTTGAAAGACTTGCGCGAGTAGTCCGCTTGCACCGCGGATGACTTTTTCTCCAAGTTCATTGACCCCACTTACTGTCGCTTTCATTGAGCGCTTCACTTTTCCATATTTCCATCGCACTGAGAGACAACCTTCCTCGACATCATGCTTGTCTCGAGAGAGTTTTGTAATTTCAGGATTTATAAAAACGAGATCTCGACCGATGCTTTTGTATTCCTTGTCAGCCTCTTTCATGATCTCATCTGAGACTATGAAGATTCTTAAAGGAACTCCGATTTGAGGTGCTGCGATAGCAACGCCGTCTTTTTGTGAAGCCATTGCGATCTTCATATCAGAAATGACCTTCTGGATTTTTTCAGAAGAAATGTCTTTGAGCGGTACCGTTTGCGCACATTCACGTAATACAGGATCGCCAGTTTGGACTATGTGTACTGTCTTGACCATTGGCTAAAATGTACTACAAAAGCGTCTCTGGGTCTACCTTGACGACGATTGCTGGGGAGAGGGAACGAAGCTTCTGGAGTATATCAATGTCAGGCCACTTTTCTGTCGGTAGTCTGAGAAGTCCATGCAACACGTAGTTGCCACGCACAGTATGAGTGAAGGCAGGGAACACCTCGACCTCATAAGGATCAAGAATATTCTGAGCTTCTTCCATTTCTTTGACGATAGAATCTTTTTTACCTTCGAGAGTGAGCTTAATAAGAGTAGTGAACGGCGGGTACTTGAATTTTTCTCGCTCAGCAATAGCACCTCGATAAAAATCGCTCATGTTTCCTTTGAGTCCGTATTCAAAAACTTTCTCATCTGACTTGCGGGTTTGTACGATGAAATTTTTTGTTGTGAGCGTGCGAATCCTTATGAGCATATAAAGTATTTTTTCTTGGATTCGAAAATCAGGCAGAGCAAAAAGGGAATCGAGAGAAATAATAGCTGAGTTCTCAACTTTTTCATTGAGATACTGAAGCATCATTTCTGTTCCGATGAGAATGCTTCCAGGCTTTGCTTTGAATTTCTGCACGACGGACTTCATATCTTTTTCCTCTTTTGCAACGTCTGCATCTATTTTGAACACAGAGACATCTGGGAATTTATCCTTGATTTTTTGGATGACAAGATCGATACCGATGCCGACAACGCCAAGCTTCCAACTTCCACAGATTTTGCAATATTCTTCCGTAGATCTTCGCTCCCCGCATCGATGGCACATGAAGTAGCTTTTTTCTTTGTCGCCCGAGCCAGTTTTGTGAAGCACGACAGGAGAGCTGCAGTTGTTGCAGGTCACAATGTTCTGGCAATCTCCACAGACCGTTGTTGGTGCAACTCCACGTCGCGTCGCAAGGATGATCATCTGTTCGCTCTCATTTTTTGTTCGGTGTATGAGATCCTCGACTTCATCAGAAAGGATTTTGAAGCTTGCGTTCGGAGTTTTGTATGCTTTCATGTCGACGAGCGTGTCTCCAGCTGTACTGAGTGACCTGAATTTAAAAGGAGAAGCTTGCACGAGTTCGCCTTCATGTTCGCGCCACAGTGTCTCGATTCGCAAAAAGTTGTCAGCATAAAAGATTTTAATATTTCTTTTATCAGCAAGGACCTCCGCAATGTGTCTAACGTCGAGAAAGGGTCGTCGAGGGACTTTGTAAGTTTTGCTGCTTTCTCGCTCAACAATAATTGTCTCAATATCAGTTCGTGGAAAAGAAAGAAAGCCTCCCGTCGCAATGATGACGATAGGATGCTCTTCTTTGAGCGCAGTGTTCCATTTTTCTATGATGACTTTAGGAGTCATAGAGCCGTGGAGGAGCACAGCATAGCCTTCGATACCTTTTTCAAGAAGCTCAAAAGCTCTTTCTGCATCTTCGATGGTCGGCATCAGGAAAAAGAGCGAGCGCTTCTTTGCAAATTCCTGACGGATGAGACTTTTCCAAGTTCCATATCGCTCTTCATCATCACCCTGTACGACATATTTTTCTTTAATCGTTTTGAGTTCAGTATCTGCCACTTCTTTTTTCTTTTCAGTTTTCAGTTTTCCGATATTTTTAAAAATGTATTCTGGCACAAGGACATCGATGATGGCTCCGGCGCTTGTCGCATAATAGTTTGCAGCTTCTTGGACCATTTCCATAAAAGCTTTTGAAAAGAACTCGGTGCTTTTTATCTTATCGATTTTTTTGAGGGCGTATCCAGCGCTTTTTATCTCACCCTTCATGTCCTCAGCTTTTCGAGAAGATATGACGATTCCATGAATCTTTTTTGAGCGCAAAGGTACATCGACGAGTGCTCCGAGAGGAAGTTCGAGCGCAGTGAAGTATGAAAGGGTATCGGTACCGATTCCTCGGCTTATAGGGATAACCTCGATGATGTTCATGACCATATACTACACCTAAAAGGCTGTTTACTTAATATTCGTTTGTATTGTGTAATTTAAAATTAATTATTGCTTTAGTACTTATTAAGTTTCTTTTCATCTTGGTTTGTTAAGCTTTTTTGGCGAAGGCGGCCTTTTCGCTTTCGTCGGGCATAGTATGGTTACAGCTACTCGCCTCATCAACGAAGAGTTGTGGGTTCGATTCCCATTATGTCCATAAAGAATCTTGACTAAGAAATTTATCTTATTTATACTTAATGCATCGGTCAACAGATCGGTTGGTGGACAGTAAAATCAGCTGATGACACAGAGCCCCCTTCGGGGCTTTTGTGTTTCTAGGAAAATTTGTAAATCTACCTCCAAACGCGTACAATGTAAACCACATTAATTATATGAAAAACGACTCTTTTATTATCGAAGGCCTTGCAGGAAAGAAGACCCTAAATGGCGAAATATCAGTCAATGGAGCAAAAAATGCTGTTTTGAAGGCTATGGCGGCTTCTGTGCTTTTTTCTGATGAGGTGACACTTGAGAATGTACCTTTTACTGAGGATGTAAAGAAAATGAATACACTTCTCGACAAGCTTGGTGCAAATGTTATTCATTCTGGAAACACCGTTAAAATTGATACATCAAAAGTCGCTATTTCTGATCTTGATGAAAGTCTTGCACAAACAATGCGTGCGTCAGTAGTTCTTACTGGTCCGCTTCTTGCACGATTTGGAAAAACTTCTTTTCCGGCTCCAGGAGGATGTGTTATCGGAACTCGGCCGATTGACCAGTTTGTCGAAGGTTACAAAAAAATGGGAGCAGTCATCGAATTCAAAAACGATACATATTATATGTCAGCGCCAAACGGCAAGCTCAAGGGTGCTGAAATCTTTTTCAATATGCAGACAGTTGGTGGTACCGAAACGCTCATGATGGCGGCAGTTCTTGCAGAAGGAAAAACAGTTTTGAAAAATTGTGCGATGGAGCCAGAGATCGTTTCTGTCGCGGAATATCTCAATTCATGTGGAGCGCAGATAAAAGGTGCTGGAACAACGACGATTGAAATCACTGGCGGAGAGCTTCTTTTATCAAAGGGTAAGTCATACGTTACACTACCAGACAGAATCGAAGCGGGAAGTTTTCTTCTTCTCGGAGCACTCTGTGCAGACAACCTAAAAATCACAAAGTGCAATCCAGCGCATCTCGAAATCACTATAAACATGCTTCGTGATGCCGGCGTTCCGATTACAACAACAAAGGATACTATTGAAATCAAAAACAATGGAAAGATAGAGAACTCATCATTCAAAGGTTTCAATGTTCGCACACACGAGTACCCAGGATTTCCTACAGACCTTCAAGCGCCAATGGTTACATTTTTAACTCAAGCGACCGGAGAAAGTATTGTACTTGAAACTATTTATGAAGGCCGGTTCAAATTTACTCAAAATCTCATGAAGCTTGGTGCGCAGATAACGACGATGAACCCAAGAGAGATTCTCATACATGGAAGCGCGGAATTCAAAAGCATGCCAGATGAAGCGATGGACGCGTATGATATTCGAGCTGGTTTTGCAACGGTTATCGCAGCCCTCCTTGCAAAAGGCACGTCAACAGTATCTAATGTCTACTATATAGACAGGGGATATGAAAGCCTTGAGACACGACTCAATGCCCTCGGTGCACACATCACCCGCAAGACCGCTTAGTCTGAAATATCAATCATGAAATTTTTCTCCCAAAAGCTCGGAATAGATCTCGGAACGGCGAATACGCTAGTTTTCTTGCCGGGAAAGGGAATTGTTCTCAATGAGCCATCGGTCGTCGCTGTTTCAGAACAAGATAAAAAAGTTCTCGCGGTTGGATTTGAGGCAAAAGAAATGATTGGAAGAACTCCGGACAATATCATTGCATACCGTCCAATGCGTGACGGTGTCATTGCAGACTATCGAGTGACAGAAGCAATGCTTCGTTATTTTATCGACAAGGCTCTCGGTAAATGGAATATTTTTAAACCTGAAGTGATGGTGTCTGTGCCAGCTGGAATTACCTCTACAGAACGACGTGCAGTTGTTGAAGCCGCTATTCGTGCTGGAGCTCGAAATGCTTTCGTAGTGAAAGAGCCGATTCTCGCAGCTATCGGTGCAGGTATTCCGATCCAGGAAGCTCGAGGCCATATGATTGTGGATATTGGTGGTGGTACGACTGATGTTGCTGTGATTTCTCTCGGAGGAATTGTCGCGTCGACTTCTGTGAAGTGCGCTGGAAATCGCATTGATGCTGCGATTGCAGACTATATAAAGAAGACTTTTAATCTCGCAATCGGTGACAAGATGGCAGAGGATATAAAAATAAAGATTGGTTCAGCGATTCCACTCGAAGAAGAGCTCGCGATGCAGGTGCGTGGACGAGATTTCATTTCAGGTCTGCCGCGCTCAACAGAAGTGAAGACAAACGAAGTTGTAAAAGCTATTCACAAGGAGCTTCGAGATATGATCAAGGCGATCAAGGATGTGTTGCAAGAGACGCCCCCAGAGCTTGCTGCAGATATCATCGATCAGGGAATCATCATGACGGGAGGGTCTTCAATGCTCCGTAATTTTCCTGAACTTGTTTTCCGCAGAACAGGAGTGAAAGCAAAGTTGGCTGACGACGCTCTCTACTGTGTCGCAAAGGGAACTGGTATCGCACTTGAGCATTTGGATACGTATAAGAAAAGTATCATTTCTAAGAGGTAGTATAATGATGTTATGAATCCCTTTGAATATCTTGTAAAGAATCTTAACCACCACGCATACTTTATACATTCTTTCAAAGACGGAGCACATAAGCTCAAGGAATTTTTAAAAAAAGAATTTCACATTGACCATTCTCAGAATCCTGATTTTTACCATGAGAAATTCGAAGTGCTTGGCATCGATGAAAGTCGAAAGATAAAAGAAATGCACCTTTCAAAAAGCTTCGTAGAAGGAAACAAAAGGATTTATGTAATAGAGGCTTCAGGTATGACGCATGAGGCGCAGAATTCGTTGCTTAAGGTTTTTGAAGAACCGCATGAGCACAGCCACTTCTTTTTGATAATGCCGTCCATCGATGTTTTGTTACCTACGTTGCGGTCGAGGCTTTTGATTTTAGATAAACAAGAAGATGAGAACGTCTCTACTGAAGCTGTTAAATTTTTGAAACTTTCAAAAAAGGATAAAATTGCTTTTGTAGATGATTTAGCAAAGCGGATCAGTGATGAGGAAGCGACAAAATCAGATGCATTACGATTTTTGGCAGAGTTGGAGGTTGCTGTGCATGCTCGATTCGTGCAGAATAATTTTAATGAGAATGATTCTCAATCACTCAAAGCAATCATAAAAGCGCGAGACTACATGAATGACCGATCGCCATCAGTTAAGCAGCTTTTGGAATATGTATCACTCATGTGTTAAGCCGTCAAAGCAATCTTGGACCTTGGATCAAGGAGGGAGAAAATCGCTGGCGCCAATGCCTCACAACTTTGGCAAAAGCAAGCTATAAGGTAATCCAGAATTGCGACAACAGGCCGAGTCTCCAACTTCAATGTGGGAGGGGACTCGGCCTCATTTTTATACACTTGCCCGTTTTTCTAAATCATATTAGACTTTTATACGAGTTGCTCTTTGAAGGTTCGTTCGGTGGGGTATACCTCACACGAGCTTACATTGGCAACGCAAACAGCAGACCGAAAACGTATGAAAACAAACACTGGCCACTCACGTGGCTCTCCTGTGACGGAATACGCGATTCGTTCATTCGACAAGCTCGGCCGCGTTGCGCGTTACTAAGCCGTATCGGCGGGTATCATGAATATTTGAGATCGTATTCGTGAACCTTTGAGTTTTTTGTGTTTCGAAAACAAGCCACCTCGAGTTCGAGTGGGCGGATGTAAACATTCGGCCATCAGTGCCTCTAAAATGTTGAACCGCCATCCTCTTGTCATGATTCGTCTCTCGGAATTGTGATTGGCATAAAGAGGAAAAGATCTTAGCGCGCAGACCTATCAACGGTACCTGCGCGCTTTTCTTTTTTTTTGTACAACTTGTTTTCTTTTTAATCAGTAGTATTATATATAAATCGTCCGCATCAACAGCGGCGATGGCAGGTATAGACACAGTGAGTGTTTAAAACCAAGAAGGGAGGTGACCTTGATCTAACTGGAGTCCGCACGAGTGTGCAGGACTCCTTTTTTATTTTCAAAACCAAATATGCTATACTACCCTTATGTCATACGATTTCACTAAATTCAAAAAATCATTATCAGGTACCGAGGAGTGGATGAAGAAGGAATTTACAAGCATACGAACAGGTCAGGCAAGTCCTTCATTGCTTGATAGCGTTAAGGTAGAGTCATATGGAGCCCTTGTACCGCTTTCACAGGTTGGAAGCGTCATGACTGAAGGTGCTCGATCTCTTCGCATCACTCCTTGGGATCTTTCTCAATCAAAGGATGTTGAAAAGGCTATCACTATAGCCAATCTCGGCGTATCTGTTTCTGTTGATGACAAGGGCCTTCGAGTCAATTTCCCAGAACTCACTGCAGAACGAAGAGTTCAGATCGTAAAACTTGCAAAAGAAAAGCTCGAGGATGGAAGAAAGCAGATTAGACTTCATCGAGATGAGGCCATGAAAGATCTCAAGGCTAAGGTGAAAGAAGGAGGAATCGGAGAGGATGAGATGTTCCGACACGAAAAAGAAATTCAGAAATTCGTCGATGATACAAACAAGAAGCTTGATGAGCTTTATTCAAAGAAAGAAAAAGAGATAACTGCTTAAGCAAAACTGTGACCGCACTTATATTTTTAATTGTTCTCGCAATACTTATTTTTGTTCATGAACTTGGGCATTTTCTCGTTGCAAAGGCCTGTGGTATTCGTGTTGACGCATTCGCACTCGGATTTGGTCCAAAACTTATTTCAAAAAAAGTTGGAGAAGTAACATACTCACTTAACCTCGTACCGTTTGGCGGTTATGTGCGAATCTTTGGAGAAAATCCTGATGATGAGTCAATCAACGGTCCTGACACCGCACGAAGCTTTGTGCATAAGCCGAAGTGGCAGCAAGTTGCTGTGCTTTTCGCTGGAATATTTTTTAATTTTGTTTTTGCATGGCTGCTTATTGCTATTGCTTTTTCTTCAGGCGTCCCAGCTTCTGTCAGCAGTTACCCTGAGTATCGTGATCAGATGAAGAATGAGCGAATTGTTATCACATTTGTGAATAAGGGTTCTCCAGCTGATAAAGCAGGACTCAAGGCGGGAGATACACTCATAACAACTTCAGTTGAGGATTTTCAAAATACTATAAACCAAAGCGCTGGAAAGGATGTTGAAGTTACTTACAAGAGAAATGATGCAGAATCAAAGACTACCATCGTTGCTGAGCCGGGCATTATCGAAGGGAAGTATGCAATTGGAATTGCAATGGACGATGTTGCGACCCTCCAACTTCCATTCCACAAGGCAATTATCGAAAGCGTGCGCTTTACGCTTCACATGATATCAGCAACTTTCACTGGCCTCTATGATCTCGTTGCAGGCATGTTCAAAGGAACTTCAAGTCTTGAATCAGTCACTGGTCCTGTCGGAATCGCTGGCCTTATTGGAGATGCAGCGAAAATCGGCTTTTCATACCTCATTATGTTCACTGCAATTATCTCTATAAATCTCGGTGTTCTTAACCTTATGCCGTTCCCAGCACTCGACGGAGGACGCATTCTTTTTGTAATAATTGAGGCAATCATCCGTCGTCCTATAAAGCCGGTTATTGCGAACACTTTGAATGCTATTGGCTTCAGTTTGCTCATTCTTCTTATGGTTGTCGTGACATATCGTGATATTGCGAAATTGTTTGTGAAATAGGACGGTTTCCTGTATTATAGGCCTATATTTAACCCCATATTTATGCGCCAATCGCTACTTTTTACTAAAACCCGAAAAGACGCCCCAAAGGATGAGGTTTCAAAGAATGCTCAGCTTCTTATCCGAGCAGGCTTCATACATAAAGAGATGGCTGGAGTGTATTCGTACCTTCCGCTCGGTTTGCGAGTAATGAATAAAATCGTCCAGGTTATCAGAAATGAAATGAATGCGCTTGGCGGTCAGGAACTTTTTCTCACCTCACTTCAGGACAAAAAAATTTGGGAAACTTCAGGGCGATGGGATGATGCAGTTGTAGACAATTGGTTCAAGACAAAGCTGAAGAATGACAGCGAGCTTGGACTCGGATTTACGCACGAGGAGCCTCTGACTAAACTCATGACTGAGTATGTTCGCTCTTTTAGAGATCTTCCAGTCTATACATATCAATTTCAGACTAAATTTAGAAATGAAGCTCGGGCAAAGAGCGGAATCATGCGAGGTCGCGAATTTCTTATGAAGGATCTATATTCTTTTACTCGAACAGAACAGGAGCATGCTGATTTTTATGAAAAGGCAAAACAGGGTTATATCAATATTTTTGAAAAGCTCGGACTTGGAGATAAAACGTATGTAACCTTTGCTTCTGGAGGTTCGTTCTCAAAATATTCTCATGAATTCCAAACGCTCACAGAAGCGGGTGAAGATTCTATTTTCGTAGACGAAAAGAAAAAGATCGCGATCAACAAGGAAGTTTTGAATGATGAAGTTCTTGCTGATCTTGGAGTAAAGCGAGAAGATCTCGTAGAAAAGAAAGCAGTTGAGGTTGGAAATATTTTCTCTCTTGGTACGAAATTTTCTGATGCATTTGAGCTTCAGTATGTTGATGAAAAAGGTGAAAAGAAACCAGTAATAATGGGAAGCTACGGTATCGGTCCAGGACGTGTGATGGGAACTGTCGCTGAAGTTCTTTCAGATGATAAAGGCCTTGTTTGGCCAGCATCTATTGCTCCTTTTGCCATTCATCTGATTTCAATAGAGGACAAGAATGGAAAAGTGAAAGCAGAAGCTGAAAAGCTTTATGAACGCCTGACAAAGAAGGGTGTTGAAGTTCTTTATGATGATCGAGATGCTCGTCCAGGAGAAAAATTTGCTGACAGCGATCTTATCGGAATTCCTACACGCATTGTCATAAGTGAAAAGACTTTGGAATCAGATTCTGTAGAAGTTAAAGACCGAACGACTGGCACGGTTGAAATGAAGAAACATGAAGGAATTTAAGAAAAAAATCTATGCATATTTGTCGAACGATATTGGTATAGATCTCGGAACAGCCAATACGCTTGTTTACCTGCGCGGACACGGCATCGTCGTGAACGAGCCTTCTGTCGTTGCTGTAAATCAGAAAACTGGCCGCGTG
>Ga0075163_10013165_pt1 | contig 10742 bp, 8 predicted proteins | sample JI1023141ADNA_FD_71478 | JGI IMG/M metagenome (GOLD analysis project Ga0075163, IMG submission 71478) | Wastewater effluent complex algal communities from Wisconsin, to seasonally profile nutrient transformation and Carbon sequestration -... | ecosystem: Engineered > WWTP > Effluent > Algae... | reverse complement strand
CGCTCGGGAATCCCAAAGGAGTGGATGGGAGTGCATGAACGGAGTCTGGTTCGTGACTCCTTTCGCGCAATTGAAATCAGGTATCAGATAGCTGATTTCTCGTCGGAAATGGCAGACTCAGGTGGTAATTCGAGCAACCCCACTCGGACTCTAGCAAACTGAGGCGGAGAATATGGGGGGATGGGTCAGGATGGCGACTCTGCCGGGGTGGTTGATGGCCATCGTCAGGCGGCGTTGCGGGAGGTCGGAGACGGCTAACCGGCGATTTCTCTAGACTTTATGACCGGCGGCGATAGCATCCTCCATCGGGTTGGCGTTATCACCCTGTTCGATGGCATAGGCTCTGCCCCTTCTCCACTTTCCCGTCGCGCTATCCAAATACCCAACTCATCCGCGTAGGATGAGAACCACACCCTAATTTCGAGGGAAGGTCACTTCTTCAGCGACTCGGCTCTCGCTGAAAACTCATCTCAAACTCACAGGACAAACAGCCACTGGCCGACCTCGCCACATTCGATGTGCTGACCACACAGTCTTTGGCACCCACCATGCTCAGCAATTGTTCAAGATAGGCCTGTATCACGAGGGGCATGATGGCGGAATTCGTTTCTAGGTCACGGAGATGTACGACTACGGAGGTAGTATTTCCCTTGTGAGATACGACGGCGTTAGACAAGGTGCCGCCGTCGATGAACGCAGACCATATCGTCTGCAACTTCCCACACAAGGCAAGCGGATTGGACTTCTGTACGTAAGGTCGATAGACACTCTGGAAATCACGCTGACAGACTGCGCGAATCAGGCGACGAAACTTAACTTCGTCCCGTCGAGCAACGTCATCATGTAACACTTGGAGAAATGGCGTCCAAAGATCAACATTGAGCCACTCAACAGCCATGAACGATCGACTCAACAATTGGCGAGTCTCTACAGGGCATTGGGATACCAACTTCTCATAGCGAACGCTGCTAGCTGTCTCACGGAGAAAGGCGATGCAGTTGAGTATGACGGCACCTTTGATCTGTGTGGCCATAGTTTTGCCAACTATCGCATGCCTCGCCTGCTCTGGTAAAGAATGGAACCTTGTTGAGTCGAGTTGCTGAGGCACCGATGACTCTGTCCGCGTTCACCATAGGCAAACTTCCTGACCGTGATGTGAGCGCAAGCTCCATCAGAGTTTAGACTTGTGAACCTGTGAATGGAGAACGGGCTCGCACGCCGCCGGAGGAGACTCCGCCGCTCATTTCCGTATCGAGCGGCCTACCTGCGTCACCAGCCAAAAGAGAACAACTACCCCAGGCTGCCGAGGAACTGCGCTAGGCGTTCGTTAAACGCTGCTGGATTCTCCAATTCACTGAAGTGACCCGCGTCCGGGATGGTCGAGAACTGGGCCCCTGGGATACTGGCAGCAAGAAACTGGTTTGCCTCGACAGGCGTCGCACGATCCTCTGCTCCAACCAGCACGAGCGTGGGAGCGTGGATATCGCCCAGTCTGCTCGCGATGTTCCAAGCGAACGGACCCTCTGGATCAGACAAGAAGGAGAAGAACACCCGACGAGGAAACGTCTCCTCATTGGTCAGCAAAGACCTCATTGTCGTCAGAATCTCAGGTCGTTCTCGGCGGGTATGGTCTGCAACTGCGGTATCCATCAGACCGCAGAACATATTAAAGGGATCCCGCTGGAATGCCTCCATCACTTCCTTGGGCATATTCGCTCCCATATTGGTTGCGGTTCCCGCCAAGACGTTTCCCCGCACCCGATCTGGGTGATCGAGGTTGAACTGCATTGCTGCCATTCCCCCGATCGAGTTTCCTACCAGAACTGCCTTGTTGATGGCCAGATCATCCAACACTGCAAGGACATCTTCGGCAAGCTGGGGCACGTTGTAGCCACCATCAGGCTTTTCGGACCGCGAGTGGCCCCTTGCATCGATTAGGATGCACCGATTGGTACGTGCAAAGGCAAAAACCTGATGGTGCCAAATGTAGCCATTGGCCGCAAGAGGTGCGAGAAACACGAGAGGAACGCCCGTTCCATAACTCTCATGGTAGATCTTTACTCCGCGCGACGAAGTATATGGCATCGCTAGCTCCTTGTTCCCAGTAGGGATGGGAGGATCCTACGGTAAGCAGCATCGCTTGTAAATCAGACTCCGTGAGACTCCTCTTTGCGCGAAGCGTCGCCTTCATTCCCTGTCTCGATGGTTTAGCGGTCCAATCACTGCTGGAAGGGCGGCAGGTCGCGCCTTTCAGAGTAGATCTTCAGCACATGTGTTCAGACACTGCACATGTATTCATGTCACCACGAAAGGCCCTGACTCCATCGTCCGATTTCTCGACGGAGAAGTCACTATAATTGTCTTTGAGCTTTGGCTGCCCCGCATGATACAATAGTTGATGCGAGGGTGACCAAGCAGATCGCGCCGTCCCCACCCTCTCTGATTCATGGAAGTGGTCTCTGATGTCCGTCCGTCGGGTCGCGGTCGCTGTTTGGCGCTGGTGGGAGTGAGAGAAAACGATGTGGAGCCTGGGCAACTACGACTTGGGGGAGAAACTCTACGAGAGCGCCGATGCCGCACTCTACCTCGGCAAACAAAAGGAGAACTCGTCGGCAGTTATCATCAAGACTCACAAAGATGAGTACCCCACTGCCCTGCAGATCGCGAGAATCCGCCATGAGTACACCATTCTGCAAAGCCTCAGCATTCCGTCGGTAACCCAGGCGCTGGCGCTCGAGAAGTGCGGTCCGGGCGTCGCGCTTGTACTTCGTGTCGTAGATGGCGTGTCGCTCTCCCGATTACTCCAGGCTGGCCGTTTGGAACTCGGAGACGCCTTGCGGATTGGCTGTGCCATAGCCGAGGTGATCGCGCAAATACATGAGCGCGGAGTCATCCACAAGGACATCAAGCCGGCCAACCTCATGGTTTCACCACGTACCCATGTGGTGACTCTCATCGACTTCGGGATCTCCACTCGGCTCGCTCAGCAGGCTCAGCGCTCCCTGAGTCCCGGGGCGATTGAGGGCTCGCTTGCCTACATGTCTCCGGAACAAACCGGACGGATGAACCGGACCCTGGATCACCGGACTGACCTCTATTCGCTTGGCGCGACCCTATACGAGATGCTGACTGGTAAACTGCCGTTTGTGCAGACCGACCCGATGGAGTTGATGCACAGTCACATCGCTCGCATCCCCTCTCCGCCCGTCGTGGTTGCCCCTGATGTCCCGCAGACAGTTTCAGACATCGTAATGAAACTGCTCGCCAAGAATGCGGAAGACAGGTACCAGACCGCTCGCGGAGTGCTCGCAGATCTTCAAGCCTGCGTGCAGAGTTGGGATCTACATCGGCAAGTGGTTTCCTTCGACTTAGGGAGAAGTGATCATTCTACCGAACTTCAGATTCCCAAGCGACTCTACGGACGAGAACAGGAGGTCGCAACACTCTTTGCGGCCTTCGAAAGGGCCAGCCAAGGCCGTCGAGCCGAACTCCTGTTGGTCTCTGGGTACTCGGGGGTTGGGAAGTCGATGCTTGTTCACGAGTTGTACAAGGCTTCGATCCGCAAACGTTCGTTCTTTGTGTCCGGAAAATTCGATCAGCATCAGCGGGGAGTCCCCTATGCCTCCTTGGTGCAGTCGTTCCGAGAGTTGCTTCGGCAACTGCTATCGGAACCGGCAGACTCGCTTTCGAAGTGGCGATCCCGCCTACTGAGTGCGCTGCGAAGCAACGGCGCACTGTTGACAACGCTGCTCCCCGAACTGGAGTTGATCATCGGGCCTCAGCCCCCAGTTCAGGAGGTTGGACCAGCCGAAGCACAGAACCGCTTCAACATGGTGATGCGGAGCTTTCTTCATGTCTTCATCAACGCGTCACCACCGTTGGTGCTCTTTCTGGACGATCTTCAGTGGGCGGACTCTGCCTCGCTGAAACTGATCAACATGCTCCTTACCGATGCGGACCTAGGCAGTCTGCTGATTATCGGTGCCTATCGAGACAACGCAATCGATGCGGTTCATCCCCTCACGCTTGCCATCAACGCCCTTCGAAAGTCCGACAGTCTGATTTCAGAGCTCACACTTCAGCCGATCTCACAAGCGACTGTTCAACAGTTGTTAGCAGACACGCTGCATTGCCACCATGATCACGTTGGTCCGCTCGCTCAGCTGGTGTTTGCAAAGACACATGGCAACCCGTTTTTTATTGGACAGTTTCTACGTGCTCTCCATGACTCGAAGCTCCTCCAGGTTGATCTGAACACTGGGCTTTGGACATGGGATCCCAAAAAAATTGAAGCAGCAGAGACCACGGACAATGTCGTCGAGCTGATGACGGCCAAGCTTCGAAGACTCAGCCAGGAATGCCAGAAACTGCTGATGCACGCGGCCTGCATCGGTCACCGCTTCGAGCTAGGAATGCTGTCGGTCATTGAGGAGAAACCGCAGTCCGAAGTGGCCGAGCGCCTGTGGGAGGCACTGCAAGAAGGGCTCGTGCTGTGTCTGGACCCAGATTCGAGAGTGTTGTGCCTCAACGAGGCTGAGGCGGAAGACCACGAGCGTGTTTCCTACCACTTCCTACACGATCGGGTGCAACAGGCTGCCTACACGATGCTAAGTGAGGAAGATCGTCAGTTGGTCCACCTGATGATTGGCCGCCGACTGAGAGGCACTGTGGGATCCGCTGTTCGAGAAGAACGACTGTTTGATGTCGTCAACCACCTGAACCTTGCGGTCGGCAGTATTGGAGATCTCGTGGAGGCCGCGGATCTTGCCCAGCTCGATCTTCACGCCGGAAGAAGGGCTAAAGCAGCCACCGCCTATGAATCAGCGAGTGAATTTCTCGCCGCTGGCCTGTCCCTTGTTCCAGACGGCTGGACGCGCCTACCAGAACTCACGTTTGCTCTCCATATGGAGCACGCCGAGTGTCTTTTTTTGCGAGGGCAATTTGAGCAGGTTGAGTTACTGTTCGACACTCTCCTTCAACACTGTGACTCGCACCTGCAACGAGTTGCAGTACAGAAGCGAAGAGTCGTCTTGTACTCGACTGTTGGGAGGATGAGCGAGGCCTTACAGGTTGGGGTGTCAACTCTATCGATGCTCGGCATCAGCTTGCCGACCGACCCAGCCGTCCAGCAGCAAGCGCTGATGGCAGCATTCGCCGCGGCGCGGACGAGCCTTGGTGGTCGCTCGATCGAGGAAATCAGCCGCTCACCAAGACTCCAAGATGACGGCCTACTTGCAGCGATGGATCTCGCACTGGCACTGTGGGCACCTGCTGTCTACTCCAGTCCTGCCATGGCTGCACTCATCGCGCTGACGCTCGTCAACCTGTCGGCGTCACGTGGTCACGGACCGGCAGCGGCTCCCGGCTACGCCAACTACGGAATGATCTTGCTCGGCAAAGGGCAAGCCACCCAGGCCGCTGAGTTTGGCCGGCTCGCATTGCAACTTGACCAGTTGTTTCCGGTGATAGCGGAGAGTGCTAAAGTTCATGTGGCAGCAGCCGTAAGCGGTTTCTTTTTTACCCCTGTGAAGAAGACCCTGGAAACCCTAGAGCGTGCGTTCAGGCTCGGTCTTGAGGCGGGCGACTTCCTGTTCCCATCGGTTGCGTGCTACCTGATGGCACAGTACCGATTCTTGTTCCTTGGCGAGGTCGGGTCCCTTCGCGAAGACATCACCAAATGGCTGAAGGTGGTCGAGCGGAGTAAGGATCCCAATGGTGCAGCGTGCTTGACCATCGTCCAACAGGCCATCGCATGTCAGCAGGGTCTGACGCTGCGTCCCGAGACGCTCAGTGACAATGATTGGGATGAAGAAGCGTTCGTTACCAAACTTCGCAGCGCTCGACAGTGGCGCGCCGCCCTCTTCTACTATTGCCTGATCCGGCTCGAACTCTCTTACTTTTGCCAGGACTATCGTGGGGGCCTGAATGCAGCGGCGGAGGCATCTGGACTAACTGACGCAATCTTTGGCGGTGGTGCGATCATCCACTTGACGTTCTATTCGCTATTGTCGCTGGCTGCGCTGTGGGATGGAGCGGATGAGAAGAAGCGGGCTGAGTACCAAACAGAAATTGACCAATTCCATTCGCGGCTAGCCGAGTGGGACCGTTTCTGTCCCGGCAATCTGCATCATCGCTACCTTCTTGCATCTGCCGAGCTGGCAAGGATTGCCGGACGTCACCAAGAGGCCGGTCAGCTATATGAGCAAGCCATCGATTCTGCCCGGGCTGGTGACTACTTCAAGGACGAAGCATTAGCAAATGAGTTGGCTGGGCGATATTATTTGAACCGGCAGCGAGTTCGACTCGCTCGCATACACATGACCGACGCACACTATGGCTATACGCGCATCGAAGCGAAAGCCCTTGTCGATCTGCTCACAGCTCGCTTCAGTTCACTAATTATTCAAACTGGCGGTGTGGCAAAGAGACAGGGCACCACGACCACCACACTTCATCGGATCGATGAGCTTGATGGTCGAGCGGCCGTTAAAGCATCACAAGCGCTATCAAGCGAAGTTAGCCTGGAGAAACTGCTTCATCGATTGGTTTCAATCGTCACGGAGAATGCCGGCGCAGAACGTGGAGCGCTGCTGTTGTCTCGCGATGGTGATCTATGGCTCCATGCCGAGATTTCGGCCAATCAATCTGACTTGGTCTCATCGCAACCTGTTCGACTTAATGAATACGACGGCATATCGAGCGGCATCGTTACCTATGTCGCACGAACGCAAGAATTGGTTCGCTTGGTTGATGCCTCCCGTGCCGGAGCTTTCATCCAAGATTCTTACATTGCAAGGAACAACACAAAGTCTTTGCTCTGCATGCCTCTGATGAATAAGGCAAAAGTGCAAGGAGTGCTTTATCTTGAAAATAATTTAAGCTCTGGCGTGTTTACAGAGGATCGAGTTGAATTGCTACGAATCGTGTGCGCTCAAATGGCGATCTCGATCGAGAATGCTTACTTATATGCTGATTTGGAACGGAGAATCGAGGAACGAACTCGTGAACTGCGTGACGCCCAAGATCGCCTGATTCGACTTGAGCGTGAAGCCGCAGAGGTGCAAATGGCCGGCGGTTTTGCGCATGAGATGCGGAACGTTCTTGCCAGCGCAAAGATGATGCTACATCGCGTGCTCACTGCCGGTCCTTCTGGTTCCGAGAGTCTTTGCATGCAAAATAGCAGTCAGCTAAAATCACTTTTTGTCGCGATCAAGCCACACATCCCCACAAATGTTCGACAAGACGTCGTTCGGATTGTTAGAGAACTCAATGGAAATGAGCAAATGCTTGACGATGTTACGCGTAGCGTTGATGGGTTACTTAAGCGCGGATTGGACATCACAACACTGATCATGGAATACGCCCGGATCGGTCAATCCAAGCCCGGCACAAGCATCATTAATCTGAGCGAGCTGGCAAGAAGCATCGAAAAGGACTATTTCGCGATATTCTCTTCACAAGATATTGATTTGGAACTTGATGTCTCCAGTGACGCAACGATCCAGGGCACGGATGCACACTTCTATTCAATATTAACAAATCTCATTAATAATTCAAGAGATGCCATTCTAGACAATAAAGGTGCAAGACGCGGAAAAATACGGGTCCGTTTACGTCGAGAGACAGAAGGATGCTGGTTTATCGTTATCGACAACGGTGTCGGCATTCCGCTGGAGAACCGATCGCGGATCTTCACGCCGTTCTTCTCGACCAAACCGGAGAGCGGCACAGGACTCGGTCTCGGCATGCTGAAGCGGTTGGTGCACCTGTATGGCGGCAAGGTTGAGTTCGATAGCACGCCAGGCGAGGGTACAACGTTTTCAGTCTTTGTTCCAAATATCATGGGTTCGTCACTTCTGACAAACCCAGAGCAGAGATAGCGGGAATCGGAGAACACCCATGGGTTTCAGCGATCTTGACAGCTTACTTAACGAAGAGGGCGATGTCCCCAAGAAGCCACAGAAGACATCTCGATTTCCGGAAATCCTGGTCGTGGATGATGATCCGGCAATGCGGAAATCCCTCGGCATGCTCTTCTCCGGACGTTTTGTTGCGCGAATTTGTGCAACTGCGGATGAAGGACTGAAGACCATGCATGACCTAATTTGTGCAGCAGTCCTCGATGTTCGGATGAAAGACAAAGACGGGTTCTGGCTTTGCTCAGAGCTGAGAAAGCGCTATTTAGACCTGCCGATAGTCTTCTATTCTGCATATCAGGATGCAAAGAACCCATACGAGATCATCAACCAATTCCGACCGTTTGCATATATCGTGAAGGACAGCGACCCCAGCCGCTTGCTCAATGCTGTAGACATGGCAGCATCGATGCATAGTATGGTCCTTCGTAGTCGCAGGCTCGTCAATAAAGTCAAGAAGAAGTAACATTCTTTTATCAGCCTTTGAGCTTCAAAGCAGCAAGGCCATTGGACGGTCCCCGCAAGAGCTCCTCGAACTCCAGCAATTCTGAGATCCAACCTGCACTATAGGTGTTGTGCAGGGGCTTCGCGATCAAACGCTTGATCGCACCGAGCCCTTCCCGCGGATACGATGCCATCCGAATTACATAGTCATGAACGGCTGTATCAAAATCTACACTACTAGGTGCTACTCGGCTAACTAGCCCGATCTGAAATGCCTGCTCTGCAGTTAGTTTCTCTGCTGTAAGCAGCATGTTTCGGGCATGCATGACGCCTACTATGGACATGAGCCGCACCGCTGCACCGGCTGTTGTTGTGAGACCCATGCTAACTTCTGGGAAACCCAAGGTGGCGTCCTGTGCGGCGATGGCCAAGTCGCAATGCAGCAGCAGTTCGAGTCCTCCTCCCAGACACCATCCATGGATGGCGGCAACCACCGGCGTTGATAATGCCTCGAGTCGCCGGAAAGCGACGGTGGCTTCCCACATGAACTGCCGTGCTTGTGCGGCTGAAAACGACCTAAGCATGCCCAAGTCTGCCCCGCTGCAAAAGGACCGACCTGCCCCATTCACAACTACCACGCGGATTTCCGCCGATCCTGCCGCTCTCTCTAACTCCGCCACCTTCGCCTCCAGATCAGCCTTCATGGTGCAATCGAGGGCATTGTGGCGTTCAGGACGAGAGAGCGTCAGCCAACCGATCTTCTCCTTGATTTCCAAGAGTACGGGCATGTAGAACCTCCGCTGCGGCGATTATGCGATCATCGGGCCGCTGTACCTATTAGCCGTTGGGGATTTCGTGAAATTGACGCATGAATATCGACCATACTATTCTAACATCAGATGCAAGCTCTGAGCTAGTTTCCGATCGTGCACCGGAAAACCAATGCGTCGCTTGGAGCACGATGGTTGGTTGCCCGACATTTGCACCCTAAACTGCGCAGGGTCAGACTGTGCAAGGCTGGACGGAATCCACATTGAAACTAACGCTTTGAGTAATGAGTTGAGGGGGCCGACCGGCGACAGTAATCTACAAGAGGCGGATCACTTGGTACAGGGCCCGCTCAAGGATGAGTTCCACAGAAAATAGTCTTCCGAATACCGAGCTTGTGGATAAACTGAACTCAACGTCCTGAACCGCGCCTACGGAGAACTGAAGCGGATCGGATGCTTTTTGAGCACTCGCAGTGACGGCGAAAAGGGAAATGGTCGCGGTGGAGGACGATGAAGATGGGCAGTTACGTAATCGACAATGACGATCCAGATGAGCTGAAACGACTTCGTTCGATCGAAGCAATTTGCGACGGGGGAACTTTCCGGAGACTCAGCTCGCTCGGAGTGACCAGCGGTTGGCGCTGTCTAGAATTCGGGACTGGCGCGGGATCCGTTGCCCGCTGGATGGCGGCGCAAGTCGGCGACCCGATGCTCGTCGTTGCCACGGATCTTGAGCCGCAACGTGTGGCCGCTCTTCGCGCCGAGGGGCTAGATGCCCGCGTCCACGACATCACGAGAGAGGACCTCCCGCCCGAATCATTCGACCTGATTCACTGTCGGTGCGTGCTGCACCATCTTCCCTCTCGCTACGAAGTGATGAGGCGGCTCAAGCGGATGCTCCGCCCTGGTGGTTATGTGCTGCTCGAGGAATACGACGCATTCGCAACCCAGACTGGCTGCAACGTGGAGATCGGGGCGATGTGGCGAGCTCTCATGATGGCCATGGAGGTGGCAGGTGCCGCCCCGGTCTGGGCGCACGAACTGCCAGCTGATCTTCATGCGATCGGCATGCAAGACATTCAGGCGACCGGCGAGATAGAGTACTATAGTCCCGATTCACCAGCAGCAGAGTTTTGTCGCCTGACCTGGCAACAGCTTGCACCATTGTGTGTCAGCAAAGGTTGGCTGACGACGGAGACGCTCGAGGCGAGTCTCAAGTACCTCTCCAGCCCGGGCGCATACTTTATGCTGCCGGCGCTGATCGCCGTCTCAGCTCGTCGCCCAGTCGTGGAATAGACACCTCCCGATACGCACCGCTTGATCCATCCTGCGCCCTGCCTCTCCGTCTCGACAACAATCTTGGGTCCTGTCACCAAAGATGGCTCTTCGCGATCCAGCGTAGGTGGACAAAGGATGTGTTCGCTGTAAGCTGATGAGTTCGCCAGCCTCGGAGCGCTGACCCTCTTGCGGGCTAGCAAAGTGTGGCCATCGGGAGCTATCTGGAGAGTGTCACCACTCCGGAGTCCCCCGATGACCACCAGCCTCCTGTACCACGCCTTTTGCATCCGCTCCTATACCCTTTTGCGCACCGAGTACCGCGACGGTTCGGTCT
>Ga0075163_10013164_pt1 | contig 10743 bp, 11 predicted proteins | sample JI1023141ADNA_FD_71478 | JGI IMG/M metagenome (GOLD analysis project Ga0075163, IMG submission 71478) | Wastewater effluent complex algal communities from Wisconsin, to seasonally profile nutrient transformation and Carbon sequestration -... | ecosystem: Engineered > WWTP > Effluent > Algae... | reverse complement strand
CCGCACCGCCCGCACCGCCTGCACCGCCCGCATCGCCGATGATGTGCTCCTCCCCGCCACAGCCCGCTGCCACCAGCGCCACCACCAAACCACCCAGCAGGTACCTCATTGGATGTCTCCCTTCAGCGTGTAGCGCACTCGATGGTTGATGGGGTCCGATCTTACCAGGGCCACGCCTGTGGCGCGCAGTTGGGGGCCGCCACACCACGAAGTGGGACACCAGCGGCCCCGCCGGGTACAGTCTTGCCCGATGAACATCCTCCCTGCCCGATGAACATCCTCGGCGTCAGCGCCCTGTACCACGACAGCGCCGCCGCGCTCCTGCGCGATGGCCAGATCATCGCCGCCGCCCAGGAGGAGCGCTTCTCCCGGGTGAAGGGCGACGCCCGCATTCCCCAGCACGCCATGGCCTATGTGCTGGCCGAGGGTGGGGTGCGGCGGGGTGACCTCGATCGCGTGGTGTTCATGGACAAGCCGCTGACCAAGCTCACGCGCTTGTTGTCCACCTACACCGCCGTGGCGCCGCGGGGCCTGAAGTCCTTCATGATGGCCATCCCCGCGTGGCTCAAGGAGAAAGGGCAGGCCCCCTACCTGGTGGAGCGCGCCCTCCAGCGCCTCGGGGTGGGCACGCCGCGCGACTTCCAGCTCACCGAGCACCACCAGGCCCACGCCGCCAGCGCTTTTTATCCGTCGCCCTTTGAGGAGGCGGCCATCATCACCTGCGACGGGGTGGGGGAGTGGACCACCACCACCGTGGGGGTGGGCGAAGGGCACCGGATGCGCCTGCTGTTTGAGCAGCGCTTCCCCCACTCCCTGGGCATGCTCTACAGCGCCTTCACCTGGTTTTGCGGGTTCAAGGTCAACTCGGGCGAGTACAAGCTGATGGGCCTGGCGCCCTATGGCGAGCCGCGCTACGCCGCGCTGATCAAAGAAAAACTCGTTGCGATTCGAGGGGATGGCTCCTTCCGGCTCAACCTCGACTACTTCGACTTCCTGGCGGGCTTCACGATGACCAACGCCCGCTTCGCCGACCTCTTCGGCGGCCCGGCGCGCTCGCCTGATCGCCCCATCTCCGAGCGCGAGATGGACCTGGCGCGCTCCGTCCAGGAGGTCACCGAAGAGATCATGTTGAAGCTGGCGCGCTACGCCCGGGCGGTCACCGGCAAGCGCCACCTCTGCATGGCGGGTGGCGTGGCCCTCAACTGCGTGGCCAACGGGCACATCCACCGCGCGGGCGTGTTCGACGACGTTTTTATCCAGCCGGCTGCCGGGGATGCGGGCGGGGCCCTGGGGGCGGCGCTCTACAGTTGGCACCACACCGATGGCCAGCCGCGCACCACCGACGGGGTGCACGACAGCCTGGCGGGCAGCCTGCTGGGTCCGGGCTTTTCCTCCGCGCAGATCCGCGCATTTCTTGAGGAAAATGGCATCCCGTTCACCGAAGTGGCCCCGGCCGACCGCGCCCGGAGGATTGCGCAGCAGGTGGCCGATGGCCGCGTGGTGGGGCTGTTCCAGGGTCGCATGGAGTACGGGCCCCGCGCCCTGGGCAACCGCTCCATCATCGCCGATGCCCGCAGCACCAAGATGCAGTCCTACCTCAACCTGGCCACCAAGTTTCGCGAGAGTTTTCGGCCCTTTGCGCCCATCTGCCTGGTGGAGGACGCCCCCGCGTTTTTCGAGCACATCCACCACTCGCCCTACATGCTGCTGGTGGATCAGGTGCGCGCCGATCGCTGCCTGCCGGGCTCAGGCCTCCAGCGGGGCAAGCCGCTGGTGGAGTGGGTGAACACCCCGCGCAGCGATGTACCCGCCATCACCCACGTGGACTTCTCGGCGCGTATCCAGACGGTGGACACCGAGCGCAACCCGCGGCTGCATGGGATCCTCAGTGAGTTCAAGCAGTTGACGGGCATGGGCCTGATGGTGAACACCAGCTTCAACGTGCGCAGCGAGCCCATCGTCTGCACCCCCCAGGACGCCTACACCTGCTTCATGCGCACCGGCATTGACCTCCTGGTCCTGGAGGACTTCTTCCTCGAGAAGCCCGCCCAGCCGCCCTGGGAGGAGGATGAAGCTTGGCAAAGCACCTTCACCCCCGACTGAGAGACCCGCGATGCTGCTCCTGAAGTGGACCGCCCGGCTCATCCGCGACATCGCCCTCTTTGGCCACGTCAACCGCAGCCCGGCGCTCAGCCTCTTTCTGCTGCTGTTGCTGCTGTTGGGTCTGGTCATCGGGGCCGCCCAGGTCTCGGCCCCCTTCATCTACACGCTCTTCTAAACTCGAGTTTCGCCATTTGGGTCTGCTGCGGACGGCTTCCGTCGGCCGACGCGGCGTCGCCCCCCCGATTTTTTTCTCGACGTAGCACCACTACGCCTCCGAAAAAAATCGGGCGGTCTCCTTGCGGCGGCTCGACGGCCGCTCGTCCTCGCGACGACCCAAATGGCGAAACTCGAGTCTAAACGGCTGGCCCGGCTGCGCCCGCCACGATCTTGAAGTGACCCGCGCGGGGGAGTAGGAGATGGGCTGTGGACCGCCGCACGCACATCCTGGAGGCCGCTCGACACCTCCTGCTGCAATACGGGCCGGGTAAGGTCACGGTGGCCGACATCGCGCGGGAGGCGGGGGTCGGCGTGGGCAGCGTCTACCTCGACTACCGCTCCAAGGACGAAATCCTGATTGCCCTGTCGGCCCAGCGCTACGAGCTGGTGTTGTCGGCCATGCGGCGGGCGGCGCGGCACGAGGCCAACCCGGCGGAGCGGGTGCGCGAGGTCCTGCGCGCTCGGCTGCAGGCTTTCTTGACGCTGGCCGAGGATGGGGCCCACGGCTCGGAGCTGCTGCACTGCTACTGCCCCGCGGTGGAGGAGGCCTGGCGCCGCTTCACCGTCGCCGAAGCGGAGTTGCTGGCCGAGGTGCTGGCCGAGGGCGTGGCCGCGGGCGCCCTGGTTGGGGAGGCTCAGGCGGCGGCGGAGACGGTGCTGGCGGCCTGCGCCACCCTCTCGCCCCCCCTGCTCTGCAAGCGCCGCCCGGCGGACGTGGCGGCCCGGGCCGAGCGCCTGTTTGCGCTGCTGCTGGACGGCCTGCGGCGCCATTGAGCGCGGCAGGCGCACGCGCCCGGGTCGCGGCGGTGGGTGAGCGCGCCCGCATCCGGGGCCGCGCAGAGAAGATGCGTTGCAAATTCGGCCCTTTCCGCTATCTTGCGGCCCCATGAGCGCCCCTGAGTCCCCACTCGCTGCTGCCAGCCAGTGGCCCACTGGCCTGGACGAGCCGGTCCGCACCGGCCACCACGGCATCTCGCCCGACGACATCGATCCCGATGCGGTGAAGGTGCTGCGCCGGCTGAGCCAGTTTGGCTACCACGCCTACCTCGTGGGCGGTGGGGTGCGCGACCTGCTGCTGCGCCGGGCGCCCAAGGACTTCGACATCGCCACCAGCGCCCGGCCGGCGGAGATGCGGCGGCTGTTTCGCAACTGCCGCCTGATCGGGCGCCGCTTCCGGCTGGCCCACATCTGCTTCGCCGACGGCAAGGTCATCGAGGTCGCCACCTTCCGCGACCTGCCCGAGCACGACGAAGGCGACGGCCCCATCCAGGACGACAACGCCTTCGGCACGCCGGCCACCGACGCCGTGCGGCGGGACTTCACGGTCAACGCGCTCTTCTATGATCCGGTCACCGACGAGGTGATCGATCATGTGGGTGGCCTGGAAGACCTGGCGGCGCGCCGCCTCCGCACCATCGGCGATCCCGTCGTGCGCTTCCGCGAAGACCCGGTGCGCATCCTGCGCGCGGTGAAGTTTGCCGCCCGGCTGGACCTCAACCTCGACGGCCCCACCGAGGCCGCGATGCGCAGCGAGAAGAGCGAGCTGCGCAAGGCCGCCATCCCCCGCCTGCTGGAAGAGCTGGCCCGCATGCTCTGGCAGGGCGCGGCCGAGCGCTCCTACGAGCTGTTGGCCGAGCTGGGCCTGCTGGAGCTGCTTCTCCCTGAAATTGCTGCGTTTTTGGGTCGCCCGGTGGACGAGCCCTGGAAGCCCCTCCGCAACCTCTTGCGGGTGCTCGACCAGCGCTTCAGCGGCGAACAGCAATACCCGATGGGGGTGCTGCTGGCGGTGCTCTACTGGCCGCTCTACCAGGCCATCGTCGCCGAGCTGCCGCCGCGCACCGATCCCAGCCGCCTGCGGCGCCTCGCCGAGACGCTGGTGGCGCCCGCGGCGATTCGGCTGCGCATTCCCCGGCGCGACGTGGGCATCCTCATCGCCGCCCTGGAGGGCCAGATTCGCTTCGAGGCCGCGCGGCGGCAGAAGTCCACGCGGGTGGCCTTCGCCCGCAGTGCCGCTTTCCCCGGCGTGTTGGACCTCTTTGAGCTGCGCCAGGAGGCCGAGCCCATCTCGGCCGAAGCCGCGGCCGCCATCCACCTGCTCGCCAAGGAGTCCCCGGGGGCTGACGTGCCGCCGGTGGGCACCCTGCTCGACTTCGAGGATCTCGACGACGGTGAGCAGCGCCGCCGCAAGCGTCGCCGGCGCTCGTCCTGAGCAGCGCGCTGTCGGCGAGGGGTCCATCGGCCCTCAATCGATTGAATTGATTGAGCTTTTCCCGGAAGGACGCGCCTCGAACGCGTCGGCCCGTCCGGTCACCCCCCGCAAAAAGACTTGCCAAATGTTCAGGTGATCGCTTCAATGACCCCGCCGCCTCTGCCGGCGGCGCTCACTTGAAGGAGTACCCGATGCGCTTGACCCTCCTGCTGACCCTCATCGCCGGCTTTGCCACCCCCGCCTTCGCCCAGGATCCCGGCATGCCCGCCCCCATCGCCCACTCGGCGGAGCACGACCACCTCAAGGCCATGGCCGGCAAGTGGAAGGTCGCCATGACCATGCATGCCCCCGACGGCAGCACCATGAAGTCGGAGGGCACGCATGTGGCGAGCCTGACGATGGACGGCCTGGGCCTGATCTTTGACCACCAGTCGCCCATGGGCCCCGGCAAGATGATCGGGCACGGCTTCCTGACCTGGATTCCGGGCAAGCAGAAGTTCCAGAGCATCTGGATGGACAACATGAGCCACAACGGCATGGCCACCGGGTGGGCCACCTGGGACGCCGCCAAGAAGACCATGACCGAGATCATGACCGGTCCTGGCCCCGACGGCACCGACATGACCTTCACCATCATCACCGTGGCGGCCTCGCCCGACACCCACACCTCCACCTTCATGATGAAGGGCCCCGACGGCAAGGAGTTCCCGATGATGGAGATGGTCTACACGCGCCAGAAGGGCTGAGCGGCGCGAGGCTGATGGCTGGGAAGAGCCGTTGGAGATCAACGGCTTCCGCGAGGGCTTCTGCGAGTGCTTCTGCGAGGGTTAGGCCAGCGAGGCAACCTGTTCAGCGGGGGGCGGGCGCGAAGCGGCGGTCGGCGGGGAAGGGGTTGGGCTCACCCGAGTAGCGGGGGGGATCGATGGGCACGCCCTTGCTGCGCAGGCCGTCGGCGTCGTCGTAGTAGAGGCTCAACACCACGTCGGGCGAGCTGCCGCGGCGCTGGAAGGGCACCTCCACCACCGAGCTGTACATCGACTCGCCGTACTGGGTACCCAGGTTCTGGGCCGCCGGCCGGCCGTAGCCCCGGCTGCGGCTCTCCTCGCGCTCGTCGAGGCTGGCCGACTTGCGCATGGGCGCGGCCTCGGCGGCGGCGGTCCCGGCCCCCAGGTTGCCCCCGCCACCGGTGTTGTTGTCGGCGAGGCCATCATCCCCGGCCATCGGCTCCATGGGCACCTCGACGCGGGGCGGGGCCGCGGGGCCCTTCTTGCCGCGGGCGCCGTCGGCGGCCCCGTACTGGTCGTAGCGGCGGGCGATGGGCTGCGGGTGGCGCCAGGCGCGGGCCTTCTCGCGGAAGACGGCCACCCCCACCACCCCGTTGTTGCGCACACTGCCGCGGCGGCCGGCATAGCTGTCGCCCGGCGCCGTGAAGCGGAACACCGCGACCTCACTCAGGTTTTGGCGAAAGCCCTCCACGGTGACCGAGCCGTAGGGGTCCAGCACGTAGCCGCGCTGGCTGAAGCTGCCGTTGTCGCCGCTGATGGCGTCGCGGCCATCCACCGTGATGACCGCCTCCACGCGCTCGCCGGTGCGGTTGACCACGCGCACGTTGTAGCGCTGGCCGTAGCCGCCCATCACGTAGGTGTCGCCGCGGTACTGGAAGGTGGTGAGGGGGGTTCCCCCTTCGCCGACGAGCTCAACGGAGTAGCCGGCGATGCTGGAGCGGGCGGCGGCGGGGAAGGCGAGCAGGAGGAAGGCCAGGGAAATCAAGGGCTTCATAACAACCTCGGAGTGCTGGGACGCTCATTGTACGAACCGTCGGCGCGGGGGATCTCAAGAGGATGCATCTTCTTGCGGCCACTGGGAGACATCTTTGGCATACAGGCCACCAAAGGTCTTGATCAGCAAGGGTAAATCGAGCGAGGGTGCCCCAATGGCCACCGATGCATACTCCGCCGCCTATGAGGCGGCCTCCTTCCTCCGCGAGCGCCTACCGGCCCCCCGGGTCTGCGCGGTTCTGGGCAGTGGCCTGGGATCGCTGGCGGATGGTCTCGTGGACGCAGTCTCGCTGTCCTACACCGAGGTCCCCGGTTTCGCCGAAGTGACCGTCGCCGGCCACGCCGGGCGGTTGGTGGTGGGTCGGCTGGGCGCCCACGGCCCTCAGGTGGCGCTGCTCTCGGGCCGCGTGCACCTCTATGAAGGCCACCCCCCCGCGCGGGTGGTGCATGCCATCCGCACCCTGCGGTTGTGGGGGGTGCAGGCGGCGCTGATCACCAATGCCGCCGGCGGCGTCAACGGCGGCTACCGCCCGGGCGAGCTGATGGCGATCACCGATCACCTGAACCTGACCGGGCAAAATCCGCTGACGGGGCCCGATGATACGCGCCTCGGGGTGCGCTTTCCCGACATGAGCCAGGCCTACGATCCCGAGCTGCGGGGGCTGTTGCTGGCCGTCGCCCGCGAGCGGGGCCTGGTGCTGCATGCGGGGGTCTACGCCGGCCTCGCGGGGCCCAGCTACGAGACGCCCGCGGAGATCCGCATGCTGCGCACGCTGGGGGCGGACGCCGTGGGCATGTCCACGGTGCACGAAGTCATCGCCGGCCACCACGCCGGGCTGCGGGTGGTGGGGGTGTCCTGCATCACCAACCTGGCGGCCGGCCTGGGCGAGGCCCGCCTCGATCACGACGATGTGAAAGAGGTGGCGGTGGGCGCTCGGCCCAGCTTCCTGTCCCTGCTCGAGGGCGGCCTCACGCGCATCGACGCGGCGTTGGCGGCCACATGAATGCCGGCCTGGATGCCGCCGCACGGCACCTCTGCGATCAGGCCCTGGCCGTGCGCCTGCACGCCTACGCGCCCTACAGCCGCTTCCTGGTAGGCGCGGCGCTGGAGGCCGAGGACGGCCAGATCTTCACCGGCTGCAACGTGGAGAACGTCACCTACGGGCTGACGCGCTGCGCGGAGCAGGTGGCGGTGGTCAAGGCGGTCAGCGAGGGGGTGCGCCGCTTTCGCCGCATCGCCATCGCCACCGACATGGAGCCACCCGCCGTGCCCTGCGGCATGTGCCGGCAGTGCCTCGTCGAGTTCGCCGAGGACATGGAGATCATCCTGGTCAACCCCGCGGGATCATTCCGGATTGACCGCCTCTCACGCTTGCTGCCCGGGGCGTTCTTGCCCTCGGATCTGCTGGGGCTGAAGCAGCCGTGAGGCGAGCATGGCTGTGCCTCTTGGGGTGCCCACTTCTGGGCTGCCAACTCCTCATCGGGGACATCGAGCTCTCGGGGGTGGAGAGCGCGGACGCGGCTGCCCACGCCGACGCCGCTGCGCTGGATGCCGCCGCGCTGGATGCCGCCGCAGATGGCGCTGCACCCGTCGACGCCGCTCCGACCGGTGACGCGCAGCGCCTGGACGCTGCCGTGGTGGCGCTGGACGCCGCCCCCGACGCCACCGAGCCGCCCGTGATGGATGCCGCGCTCCCCGATGCGGCCCCCACGCCGGTGGACCCGACCACGCTGGCTGGCACCTGGCACCTGTACGGCTTGCAAGGTCGCCAGCGGCAGGTCTCGATGTTTGTGGCGGCGCTCCGGGTGGACGCCGATGGCACCGCCATCGTGACGGACCTGGGATCGGACGCGCCGTTGTCCGACGCGGCCACCCCGTTCGGGCCCCATCCCGATCAGCCCAACCTGTTGTCCGTCAACCTGTTTCCCGTCGCCGGCCTGCTCATCGGCAACCTGGATCCGGTGGGGGGTGTGGGCATTCTGGTCAACGATCAGGCCCGCATGAGCACCCAGCCCATCTTTGTGGTGTTGGTGCGCCAGCAGGCCGCGGCCCAGTGGCCGACGGAGACGCTCTATGTGCGCCAGGAGCACCGACCGGTGGGTGGCGGTGAGCTGGGCGATCTGGTGGCGCGTGGTGGCGCCTACCAGGCCCGCGGCCGCGTGATCTTCGGCCAGCCCCCGACGGCTGGCCCCGATCAGGACGTGGAGCTGGCCCCCGCGCCCCTCGACCGGATCATCGCCACCTCGGCCGCGGATGCGGTGCACTCCACCCTCACGCTCTCCGCCGTGGGCGGCGGGGCGGGCGAGGTGGAGCGCGATGGTCAGCGGGTGGGCCTCGTGATGGCCTGGCCGGGGGGTGGCCAGGTGGCGAGTGCGCACCGCTACTTCTGCGGCGGCCCCTACTTCGACGCCAACAACGCCCTGGCCGTGGCCCGCGCCGGGGCCCGCATGGAGCCCCAGGCCGATGGACTGGCGCTCACCTTCAGCGATGGCCGGGTGGCGCAGCTTCGGCCCTGGCAGGGGGATCTCCTGCAGGTGGAGAGCCAGGTTGGGCTCTTTCGGCGCGCCGGGGGCACCGCCGTGGTGGGGCCGGCGGGCCGCGTGGTCTTCCTCGCCGATGGCACGCCCACGGGTGGCCTGGGTCAGTGGGCCAGCGGTCTGTGTGTCACACTGCCCGAGTAGGCCCACTGTGGATGGTGGCCGTCTGTGCTTAAGTCCCCGATCTCGCTGGTGAATCAGATGCTGGCCCGACCCGCGGCGCCCACCGTCGTTTGGTGGTCGCCGAGCCTTGTTGATTCTGGTAACGTGCGCGCGCGGATGCCTGGAGGGCGCCCACCCTGGGGGGTGGCGCGCGGCTCCCACCTGCCCCGCGCGGTGAGGCTGTGATGGATACATGGACCCTGGTGATTGTCCTCAGCGGCCTGGCGCTGGTCATCATGGATGTCTTCATTCCCTCCGGGGGGCTCCTGAGCGGGCTGGGCATTGCCGCGATCATCGAGCGCGGGCTGGCGGCCATGGGGGTGGCCGGCAGTGTGCGCTGGCCCCTGGCGGCGGTGGGCATGCTGGCCACGGTGGCGGTGGTCATCCGGTTCGGCGAGCGCATGAGCGAGGCGCTGTTTCCCGCCCGCATCAAGACCAACCTCGACCGCATCGTTGGCCTCCCCGGGCGAGCAGTGCGACCGGCAGAGGAGGGTTACCTGGTTGAAATTGAAGGGGATTTCTGGACGGCGCACGTGGAGCCCGGCAGCGTGCTGACGCCGGGTCAAGCGGTGGTGGTGGTGGCCTTTGTGGACCAGATGCCCCTCGTGCGCGCCGCCTGACCTGCCCGCCCGGGTGGGCTGAAGGCGCCCACGCGCCGGACTTCTCGACGCCAGCCCCCACAAGGGGCACCATCGGGACCGAATCGACCAAGGAGGCGCCGTGGCGCTCTTCTATAAAGTGCCCCAGGCCACGGTGATCATCATCGAGCGGCTTGGACGCTTCCATCGGGTGGCCCAGAGTGGCCTGCGCTTCTGCCTGCCCGTGCTCGACTCGCCCAAGGAGCTGCCGGCGTGGACGCAGGGCGTGCGGCGGCACCCCAACGGCGATCCCATCCTGGTGGAGCTGGCGGAACAGCAAACCGACACCCAGCCGCGCACCATCATCACCCGCGACAACGTGGAGATGGAGGTGGATGCCGCCGTCTTCTGGCAGATCGTGGACCCGGTGCGCGCCATCTACGAAGTGGATAACCTGCCGAAATCCATCACGGATCTGGCGGTGACCACCCTGCGCAACCTGCTGGGCGCCACCACCCTCAACGATGCCCTGGGCGCCCGCTCCCGCATCAACGAGGGCCTGCTGGCCGAGATCGACGCCACCGGCCGCAAGTGGGGCGTGCGCGTCAACCGGGTGGAGGTGCAGGAGCTGCGCGCGGCCAACGCCGGGGCCAGCGGCGCCATGTTGCAGCAGATGTCCGCCGACCGCGAGCGCGATGCGCGGGTGGCGCGGGCCCAAGGCGAGCGCAGCGCGCGGGTGCTCAAAGCCGAAGGCACCTCGGCGGCCCTGCAGCGCCTGGTGGACACCGACCTCCAGGTCTTCCGCCAGGCGGCCGCGGAGATGGGCCGCGAGCGGGCGTGGCGCTACCTGCTGGCGGTCAAGTACCTGCAAACCTTGGAAATCATCGCCGACAGCCCCTCGGTGAAGATCTTCCTGCCCAGCGGGCCCGAGTTCGACCCGGTGGCCGCCGCCGCCCTGGTGGGGGCCGGGACGCCCACCCCGGATCGGGCGCCCCTGGTCACCCCCGACGCCCACGACTGAGGCGCCCCCAAAACTGCGGGGGGCGTCATCCAGGCCTGGATGACGCGTTCCACAATCGGAGGGGGCGTCATCCAGGCCTGGATGACGCGTTCCACAATCGGAGGGGGCGTCATCCAGGCCTGGATGACGCGTTCCACA
>Ga0075163_10013163_pt1 | contig 10743 bp, 1 predicted proteins | sample JI1023141ADNA_FD_71478 | JGI IMG/M metagenome (GOLD analysis project Ga0075163, IMG submission 71478) | Wastewater effluent complex algal communities from Wisconsin, to seasonally profile nutrient transformation and Carbon sequestration -... | ecosystem: Engineered > WWTP > Effluent > Algae... | reverse complement strand
ATCACATCTTCACTTGGTGACATTGTGATCGACGGTTGTTTCCGCTCGCAGACACGCACTTACACTGCGACTGATGCATGTGGTAATTCTTCTACTTGTGAGCAAGTAATCACCTGGACAGTAGACGATACTGATCCTGTATTTACATATTGCCCGGAAGGTGGTGATTTAGGTTGTAATCCTGATGGTATTCCCGCAGCAGCATTGCTAGGAATCACCAACGGTATTCTGGTGGCAAGTGCTACAGACGAATGCGGTCAGCCAGTAATTACAGCTGAACTTGGCGATATAGTTGTTGACGGTTGCTACCGTTCACAGACTCGCACTTATACTGCTACTGATGCTTGTGGTAATTCTTCAACATGCGAGCAAGTGTTCACTTGGAAAGTTGATACAGAAGATCCAACCTTTGAAGGTTGTCCTTCTCCAACGGCTCCTGCAATTTTCGCTTGTCTTGATGAAGTGCCAGCTCCTGCTGATGTAATAGCATTCGACAATTGCGATGGAGAGATAACTCCAGAGTTCTTGGAAACACAAAGCAATCCGGGTTCTTCTTGCAACAACACAATTGTTCGCACATGGACTGCCACCGACGAATGTGGTAACACATCTACTTGCGTTCATACTATTTATGTAAACGACAATATCCAACCGGAACTTCAAAATGTTCCTGCAGATATCAATGGCGCATGTGGTGATATTCCATCACCTGCAATCGTTTCTGCTACCGACAATTGTGACGATAATGTATTCATTGATTACGATGAAGAAGTATTGAGCGACGGTTGCCCGGTAACCGTTCAAAGAACATGGACTGCATATGATGACTGTGGTAACATCGATGTCGCTGTACAGACCATCACATTTAACGACACAGAAGCGCCAGAATTGATAGGCGTTCCAGCAGACGATACCGTTGAGTGCGACAATGTTCCAGCTGCACCAACAGTTGATGCAATAGACAACTGTGCGTTTGACCTAGAAGTAGATTTCGAACAGTCAGCCAACACAATGAACGAGTGTGGATATACATTCACCAGAACATGGTCAGCTGTTGACTATTGTGGCAATGACGTATCAGCAACACAAACAATCATTGTTGAAGACACTCAAGCTCCGACATCAAACTTAAGTTCAGAAGAAATTATTGTTGAATGCGGAACAGACATTCCATTATTCAATCCTATCTGGACAGACAATTGTGACGACACACTTGAAGTATCCGCCATTTCATCAATAGGCACACTTGGCTGTGAAGACATCATTTCTCAGGTTTACTCTGCAGAAGACGATTGTGGCAACGTAGGAAACATCACAAGAATCATTCACATTGTTGACACTACCAATCCAGTCATTCTGGTTGGTCTTGAAGATCAGTTTATTCAGTGTAATGATGAAATCGTTCTAGACACCCCTGAATTTGATGACATCTGTGATAATGATCTAACTATCACATATGTTGCTGATACAGTTTATCTGCCACAAGGTGTTGTTATCAACAGACATTTCACTGCAACAGATGACTGTGGCAATTCAATTACTGATGATAGTCAGATTGTCATTGCAATTGACAATGATCCAATCCTAATTGATCTTCCTGAAGCAAACGTTGTTATTGAGTGTGGTGAGATCGAGGAACCAGCAATTGTATTTGGTGAGGACTATTGTGGTAATCAACTTGAAGTAGAGTTTGAAGAAACTGAAACTCAAGATGGCTGTTTGCTGACTATCACTCGCATCTGGACTGTTACTGACAGCAACGGAAATACAACTTCGTTTACACAGACAATTCAGTTTGGTGATACAACACCTCCTGGTATTGATTGTCCTTCGAATATTTCTGTTGAGTGTGCCGGAGACGTTCCAGCTCCTGTGAATCCTTACTCTTGGGATAATTGCTCGATACCTGTGATTACAGTTGTTGATAGCATTTCGAATCAAGAATGTGCAAATAGATATGTGATTCACAGAAAATACACTGCAACTGATGCATGTGGCAATAACGCATCATGCACTCAAATTATCATCGTAAATGATGAAACCGCACCAATTTTCGAAAGCATCCCATCCAGCTATAGCAGCTGCGGTGACGAAGCTGAATTCGGAGAAGTAATTGTTTCTGACAATTGCGGTGGCTCAGTGCAACTTGATTTCGTTGACGCAACAACTGAGGGTAATGACGACAACTGTCAATACACAACTTATTCGAAAGGCGGCTGGGGATCGCCATCAAACAGCGCACCTGGTTCATACCGTGATGCTAACTTTGATCTTGCCTTCCCAGATGGCCTGTCAATTGGTTGCGGCACTGGTTCATATACCTTCACAAGCGCTCAATCAATTGAAGACTTCTTACCATCAGGCGGTGGTGCTTCGGTGCTTCCTGCAGGTAACACAGTTGATCCTGATGCGAACATCGTAAGCAACAATTTCGCGGATCAATTAATCGCCGCAGTTCTAAATACAGGATTCGACGCATATGATCCTGACTTCGGAGTATCCAACGGTTCATTAGGCAACCTGCCTTTTGCCGCAGGTCCTTTCGCAGGCATGAGCGCTAACAGTGTAATCCAAATTGCAAACGATGTTATCGGAGGCTGCAGCAATGCATATGCGCCGGTAGTATTACTTGAAGCTATGGAAGAGATCAATTTGAGCTTCCATGAAGGCACTGCTAATTCAGGTGATTTAGTTTGTGATGAAGGTGAAAACAATCAGTGTGCATACACTTTGGTTCGCACTTGGACAGCAACCGATGCTTGCGGTAATACAAACACCGCATCTCAATCGATAAGTGTCTCGGATAATGAAGACCCAGAAGTAATCTACGCACCACTTGACGCTACGGTAGAATGTATCAATGATGTACCTAGTGATGTACCGGCATTCACAGACAACTGTGACGTTAATTTAACTGTGCTTCCATTGTCAAGCATAGTACAATTAGAACCATGCGGATTTGCAATTCATCAGACATGGACTGCGACCGACGATTGTGGCAATTCAACAACAGTTGCACGTAACATACTTGTACAGGACACAACAGATCCAGTGCTGTATGGCGTTCCATCTGACATCAATGCCGAATGCGGACAAGTGCCTTCACCAACAAATGTGCAGGCATTCGACAACTGTGACGAAGATGTCCTTGTAGTGCTTGCAGAAACAGGCGAACAAGATGGTTGCTACTACAACATCACTCGCACATGGACAGCAACAGATGATTGCGGAAACACAAGCACTGCATCACAGCATATTATTGTAGGTGATAACACAGATCCGATAATCGTTGAATCTCCAGCCGCTGAAATTTGGGTGGAGTGCGATGAAACCGTACCTGGATTGGAAGTATTGTTTGATGACAACTGCGATGACACACTTGCCTATACACAAATTAGCGGTATTGGCAATCTTACTGAATGCGGATACGATATCTCACGTTCAATAACAGCAACTGATGATTGTGGAAACTCAATTTCATTCGGACAAGTTGTTCACGTATCTGACACAACCGATCCAACAATCGTTTGGTCCCCATCTAGCTTGACTCTTGACTGTGAAGATGAGATCCCTGCGTCTATAACTCCACAATTTGCTGACAACTGCGATGAAGAACTTACAATTCTTCCTGCCAGCAGTATAGTTGAGCAAGAATGCGGTTATATGATACACCGCACATGGACAGCTACTGACGATTGTGGAAATAGTGTTACTGCAGAGCAGAATATCACTGTTACTGACACGGAAGCACCTGTGATCGATCCTTATGTTGTTTACCAGGTTGTTCAATGTGAAGATCTTGAAGACTTCGTTGGAATTACTGCTTCAGATAACTGCAGTGAAGTCACTATCACGGTTGATGAAGATAACTTCTCAGGCGGTTGCCCAGGTGTCATTGTACGCACCTACACCGTAACCGATGAGTGCGGCAATTCAGCAACAGCACAGCAGATTATTTCTGTTCAGGACACAACTGGGCCAGTTATCATGAATCCAGCAAGTGCTGAAGTAGAGTGTGAAGACGCTCCTAATGGAATGCCTGAAATTCTGATCTACGATGCATGCGGTATGGAAGTAGAGATACTTGAGGCTACAGAAGAAATAGTAATCATTGATGCTTGCACATACCAGGTTATCTGGCATTGGGAAGCAATGGATTATTGTGAAAACGTCACTGAAGCAACAACAATCATCACAGTTACTGACACAACAGATCCTATCTTCAGTAATATTCCAACTAACATGACATTCTCATGTAATGAGGAATTCAATGCGCCTGCACCTCCTAGTGTGAGTGACAATTGCGATGATGATCTAATGTTATTCTATGCAGCAGATACAATTGCAGGTGATTGTCCTCAATCATATGACATTGTCTATGTATGGCGAGCATATGATAACTGTGGCAATGAAGCAACAGAATACACAGTATATCAGATTCGTGATATGGATGGACCAGTATTTGACTCAGAAAACTCTAGTGAATTCACGTATGAGTGTGACGAAACTGTTCCAGTAATTCAGCCGACTGCTACTGACAATTGTGGCGTCGTTTCATACGATCACAGTGACTCTAACATTTGGTCAGACGGATGCACCAATGGCTTCACACGAGTTTGGAGTGCTACAGATGAATGCGACAACACAACATACTTCAATCAGTATATCACAATTGTAGACACCACTGCACCGGTTATTGAAGGTGAGGTTGAGTTGAACATTCCTTGCGATGAGTTTGAGGGTATATATATTACAGCAACCGACAATTGTCATCTTGTAGAAATTGACTTTTCAGATGAAGAAGTGTCTGGATCATGCGCAGGACGTTACATCCGCACATATACTGTAAATGACGGATGTGGTAACACAGCAACCTTCGTTCAGGTTATTAACTTGATCGATGAAACTGATCCAATTGCTGTAAATCCAATTTCTGACCTGATGGTTGAATGTGGACAGTCTTATGCGCCATATGTTGCGATATTCACCGACAACTGTGATGAAGACTTAACACTTCTTGCACTGTCAAGCATATCATATTCTGAAAATGGATGTGAGACTTATATCACTGAAACCTATACAGCAACAGACGATTGCAACAATTCAACAACCGTGAGTCGAATTATCACAATTGTGGATACAACTTCTCCTGAGTTGTCTGAACTTCCATCTGATCTCTATTATGAGTGCGGGGAAGAAATCGAAATGCCAATTGTTGATGCAACAGACAACTGTGATGAAAACGTTGAGGTAACTCATTCAGATGAAGTACAACCTGGTCAATGTCCAGCTAACTACACAATAGTTCGCACATGGACAGCAGAAGACAATTGCGGTAACACAGATGTATTCATTCAAAACATACACGTTGCAGATACCGTTGATCCTGTATTCACGTTCGTACCTCAAATGGAGGATCAATCATGTGATTCAGATATCGAATATGGTTTCCCAGTTGCTACAGATAACTGCAGCACAGTAGACATCACATTCTCTGACGAGTATGACTTTGAATGTAATAACACTTATACTATTACCAGAACATGGACAGCAACAGACGCATGCGGAAATGAGAGCACAGCGATAAGCTACTATCACATTTTCGACAATATGCCTCCTGTGTTTGGAACAATAACTGCGGACATCTATGTTGAATGTGCTTCAGAAATTCCTGCACCAGCAGAAGTATCTGCAACTGACAACTGTGGCATAGCAACTGTTGAGACAGACGTTATCCTTATTGAATCTGACGAGTGTGGCAATCAGACATTGTATGTTCAGTATACAGCAACAGATGATTGTGACAACGTTTCTTATGCTGGTTATTACATCACTGTTTTGGATGAAACCGATCCAATTCTTGATGGATGTCCATCTGATTTAGTAATTGACTGCAACGATGAACTTCCAGCTCCTGCTGACGTAAATGCATTTGACAACTGTGATGAAAACGTAACTCTTGATTTCGAAGAGTTCATTATTGGTGAGCTTCCAGCGGAAGGTTCAATTGCAGATTGCGATTTGATCACGCCAATTCGCCCTGCAGGAAATCCATGCGGATATCCTTACGACTGGGCGATGGCCATGTTCGGATTGCCAACAGCACATAAATACTATACAGTATCAAATGGCAACCTAGTTCAGTATCCTGATGGTTCAATACACGTGACTGCTGAAATGCACAACGCACAAAATGCAGCAAACGGATGGAACATCGATGTATGGTTCAACAATGCTAAAGATTGGTCTGAGTGGAATTCACAAGCGTTCCCAACTGGCTTTAAAGCTGATTGCGGTGGTGAAGCTGCCAATCACTTTGATTGGACTTATTTCATTCTCGAGGCTGGAGAAGGAGCAGAGCTTTCAGGTTTTGGCGCATACACTGGTTCGACACTGAACTTGGTTCATGCACCAGCCAATGAATACTTCGGCTTCCAGCTCGGTAATGGAGCGAACAACTACAATGGTGCAGATAATGGATTCGGAGGATGGTTCAGCTACAATGGTTACTTCCAGGTTAACAATGCACCTTATGGAAATAATCAGGGCACTATCACTGGAGCCGGTGACCTTGCATTCGAACTTGACTGCTGCCCAGACTATAGCGTTGTTCGTCAATGGACAGCAACAGATTGTTCAGGCAACAGCACTACATGTAGTCAAACCATCACATTCGGCGATGTTGCAGAAGATGGCCCGTTAGCACCTGAAAAACCAGGCAAAGAGACTATTATGTCAAGTGAGTTGAATGTAACAGTTACGCCTAATCCGTCGAACAGCATCACTTGGTTCACATTTGTGCCAGCTGAAGAAGCAATGACTACAATTGAGATCCTAGATGCTCGCGGAGCTAAAGTGGCAAACATTTACAACGGCAATGTTCAGGCTGGACTTGAGTATAAAGTTGACTATAATGTGAGTCACCTTCCAACAGGCATTTATATGTACAGAATTGTTAATGGTACACATAATGAAATTGGAAAGCTTGTAGTAAACAAGTAATTTAAAATACAACTTTGTAAAAAGCCCCGGAATGATTTCCGGGGCTTTTTCATTTATGGCTTATGAGGTCCCTAGGTGTGGTCATAGGTCATGTTTGAAGTAGACCTTAAAACCGCATTCAGTGATAGAAGTGCCATTTCTATTCAATAATTCGAAACACTTATTGGCAGTTTATCACACGAAGCTGGCTCACACTCAGCCAAACTTTTTCATTCTTAATAGACAATGTCTTCGCACCCCGTTTGACCAGCCCTATTAGGTTCCACTTCATTACGACTCATCAACTTAAAACGACGAATCGCAACTTTTAAGGGACAAATCCCGTAAAGGAGCGTTGAAATACCAGAATTAGGCATGGACAAAACGCTACTTAGCTGAAAAATAATTAATTACAAGCTACGGTGCTGGGATAAAAAATTGATTTGAAAAGGAAAATAAAATATAGAACTGCAACAGAAAACTCAACCAATTGACACAAATGAACAAATTATACAAGTGATGAAAACACGTATGAATCTTTCCACCCCAATCCCTTATTCCTTTGAGTCTTCAAGAAAGATCAAAGGGGCGCTAATCATTGTTCTCACATTCGTATTCCTGGCCGTGATCGAATACACAGCAACCGCTCAAATTCGTCCCGCCGCCACAGTGAATTCTAAAGGCGTCGTTCAATTGCCATCTGATAAGCCATTGGCAACACACTATGAGTTTGATTTGTCCAATCAGAACATTGGCAATTCCTCGCAGCTTACTGAATTTTTAAGCTGCAGATCAGGCTCAGATTATTTCGTAAGAGCAAATCCTGAAACAAACAAGGTCATTCTAATACTTGATCAATCTCAACATCCAGATTGGACAGTAGATAGATGGAATCAGCATTTGCAGTCTAAGACAACAGAAAAGTCATTTAAGAAATAAGTTCAAAACCACGCTTAACTCAACTCATATAAAATGAGCTCACTATACAACACACTCTTTAAAATCGTACTGCCGATCTGCATCCTATGTTATACGGATGTAAATGCACAGTTGAACGTCAACAACACTGCAACGGCAAACGCTTTAGTAAATGAAATTGTAGGAAGTGGTGTAACCATTTCGAACGTTTCATTACAAAGTGCAACTGGCGGTACAGGTATCTTCAGCAATGGCGGTACAACCAACGTTGGATTGGGCAATGGTATTCTTCTCACCACAGGTGATGCGGTCGATGCCATAGGTCCGAACAATGCCGGTAATACATCACGAGATAAAACAGATTTCGCTGCAGATCCGAACCTCGATGCATGGACAACATACACTATCAAAGACCAGTGTATTTTAGAATTTGACTTCGTTGGAGACGGTAATTTCATTTATGTTCAATATGTGTTCGCATCTGAAGAATACAACGAATGGGTGTGTACTCAGTATAATGACATCTTCGGATTTTTTGTTACAGGTCCTAATCCAAACGGTGGAAATTACACAGCACAAAATGTTGCGGTAATTCCGAACACTAGTCTTCCTGTATCTATCAATGCTATCAATAATGGAACAATAGGAAGCAACGGATCAGCAGGTGAATGTGAATCACTTTCTTATCCTAATCTTTACACATATAACACCCCTGGCGCTACCATCGGATATGATGGTTTTACGACCTTACTTTCGGCTGGTATACCAATTTCGCCTGGTGAAACATATCACTTCAAATTTGCGATTGCCGATATTTCTGATGGACTTTGGGACTCAGGTATCTTTATTAAAGCAGATAGCTTCTCAAGTTATAACTGTGAAGTAGGTGATTTGAACTTTACTTCAACACCACCGAATTTCTGCTCAGATGATTCTACTCCTGATGTTGTAAATGTTGCTCTCTCATCTTATGCCGCAGGTAACTCTCTGCGCTATTTTATTACAAACCCAAGTGGTCAAATCCTTGGAATGAATGGTACAGGAGCTTTCAATTTAGGGACTTACGGTGTTGGCACTTTCAATCTTTATGGCATGTCATTTACAGGACAAGTTATCGGTGCAACAATCGGAGGAAACATCAATACGATTAGTGCTTCACCCGCGACCGGTTGCTTTGCATTGTCTTCTCCACTTCAAGTAAGTCGTCAGGCTTGCAAACCAATTATTACCTGTCCCGCGAATGTGAATGTGAGCTGTTTGGCACAAGTACCTGAACCGAATAACTCATTGGTCCAAATTAACTACCAATTCTGTGCGGGTGGTTCAGTTCAATCATCAGATGTTACAACCGGAAACAGCTGCACTGGCACAATAACACGAACATATACATTCACCGATGATTGTGGCTATTCTACAAGCTGTAATCAAACAATAACATACAACGACAATATTCAGCCTACCATTTCAGGTTTGCCTTCGAACTCTACCGTTTCTTGTGCTGCACTGCCTGTTGGTGCAGATTTTGGCGTTAGTGCATCGGACAATTGTGATGCATCTGTGCCTGTTTCATCTTCGTTTGTTGATGCAACAAGCGGATGCAATATTGTGCGCACAATCACATGGTCAGCAGTTGATGATTGCGGCAATACAGCTTCGGCTTCAAGAACATTTACCTCAAATGATAATGTAGCTCCAACACTTATTGGTGTTCCTGCAAATGCAACTATGCAATGCGGACAAGCAGTTCCAAATGCCGTGGTCACAGCAATTGACAATTGCGACAATAGTCTGGTGGTTAGTTTGACAGCAAACACGGTACCTGCGGCTTGCGGGTATTCTTTAGTAAGAACATGGTCTGTCACTGATGATTGTGGCAATACAACCTCCGCTTCACAGACAACTACTTTCGAAGACACTACTGATCCGGTCCTCGTAGGATTACCGGCTAACACTTCCGTAGACTGTGGTAATGTTCCCGAAGGCAATGACTTCAACGTAACTGCAACGGACAATTGTGTTAATGGTGTAAACATCACATCAGCATTCGTTGATTCAGGTTCGGGTTGCAGCATAACACGCACAATCACATGGACAGCAACTGATGCATGTGGCAACTCAGTTTCTGAATCAAGAATGTTCACAGTAACAGACACCACAAACCCAGTCCTGGCAGGACTTCCAACCAATGCCACGGTTTCTTGCGCTGCACTTCCTGTTGGCAGTAATTATGGTGTTACAGCATCAGATAACTGTGATGCTTCCATTCCAGTTACTTCTACATACACGGATGCCACCAGCGGCTGCAATATTATACGCACCATTACTTGGACAGCAGTAGACGATTGTGGCAATACAACATCAGCATCAAGAACTTTTACTTCTAATGATAATGTAGCGCCAACGCTTATTGGTGTTCCTGCAAATGCAACTATGCAATGCGGACAAGCAGTACCAAATGCTGTAGTAACTGCCATCGACAATTGTGATACAGACTTAGTTGTAAGTCTAACTGCAAACACAGTTCCGGCTGCTTGCGGTTATTCTCTTGTAAGAACTTGGTCTGTTACTGACGATTGTGGCAACACAACTTCTGCTTCGCAGACTACTACTTTTGAAGATACCACTGATCCAGTATTAGTGGGATTGCCTTCAAACTCATCTGTTGACTGTGGTAGCATTCCTGATGGTGATTCTTTCAACGTTACTGCTACTGACAACTGTGTTAACGGTGTAAACATCGCTTCAACAGTTGTTGACTCAGGTTCTGGTTGCAACATCACACGCACCATCACCTGGACTGCTACTGATGCTTGCGGTAACTCGGCATCGGCTTCAAGAACATTC
>Ga0075163_10013161_pt1 | contig 10745 bp, 8 predicted proteins | sample JI1023141ADNA_FD_71478 | JGI IMG/M metagenome (GOLD analysis project Ga0075163, IMG submission 71478) | Wastewater effluent complex algal communities from Wisconsin, to seasonally profile nutrient transformation and Carbon sequestration -... | ecosystem: Engineered > WWTP > Effluent > Algae... | reverse complement strand
AAAGTAAGGCAATTACAACGCTTTGCAGAAGGAATGAAACTTACTTCGCAAGAGCGTTATTGGCGATGGGCTGGTTTTGCGACAGAAGATCAGTCCCTTCACCTACTTTCCTCAGACTCCAAGGAAAAGTTGATGGATCAGGAGTACAAAAATTTAAAAAACTTGCTCCTTCAAAACCTCTCTACTAAAGAGTCTATCAATGAAGTGTTGTTAACCGACACGCAACTTGTTCTCCCCAATGATATGCTCACCAAAGTCGATTTGATGAGCATGGCCAACTCACTGGAAGTACGCGTACCCTTCCTGGATTACGAAGTGGTGAACTTCATCTTCAGCCTTCCGGCTGATTTTAAAATCAACAGCTCTCTACGCAAGCGCATTCTGCAGGATGCATTTCGTGATGTGCTACCCGCACAACTTTACAACCGACCCAAAAAAGGTTTTGAAGTGCCTTTGTTGAAATGGTTCAGGGCTGAAATGAGATCACTCATTGAAAATGATTTGCTCTCCAAACAATTTGTTGAAGAGCAAGGTGTTTTTACCTATTCAGAAATAGAAAAATTAAAGCGCCAACTTTTCTCCAGTAATCCGGGCGATGTGCATGCCCGTATCTGGGGCTTGATCGTATTTCAGTGGTGGTGGAAGAAAAACAATATTGGGTAGAAGTAAAACGCTTGGCTATGCAGAGTTGCTTTTATCCTTTAAAAAATAATTAACCAAAAGTAATGCTTTATAGCCGTTGTTAGCACGCGTCTTTATTTCACTTTTTATAACGATAATGTCCAATTATTTTGAACTTAAACAGGCAATCTTCAATGACCTGACCGGCACCAATATTATGAACTATTAAATGTCTTTGTCCGTCTGCAGATTTCTTTTTTACTACAATTCCAATGTGAGTCACTGAACCACCTAAATTCCAGCATACTATGTCGCCAGGTAAATAGTCTTTTGAGTTGGTTGTAATTGGTTTTGTCGTTCCGTGCCTTGTAAAAAATGTCATTAAGTTTGGAACTCGTCTATGGTCAATATTTTTGTCGGGTTTAGATAGTCCCCATTTTTTTGGATATTCAGAAAAGTTTGATTTCATATCCTCATGAACCTCTTTTTGCAGATCAATGGCAAATTTTCTATAAGCTCTAATTATAACATCAGTGCATACACCTTTGTCTGGAGGAACGTCACCATTTGGATATTGGAGCTGAAAATACGTTGGATCGTATCGAACGATTTGCTTTGTCAATGTCAAAGTTGAGTCAGCAAGTCTGTCATAAAAATTTGATTGACCGACAACAGTCAAGATTGACGAAATGAATACAAATATGTTAAGTAATGTCTTTGTCACAATATGAGTGCTAACATCTGTACATCAATAATACCGCATCTTCATCAGCACTTTGCGATCACTGTCCAGAAAGAAATCAAAATCATCATAGACAGGTCTGCGAAAGGCAGTGTGGTAATAATCAGAAAACGCATGCCCTTCTTTGGGATAGAACCAACCCATGTCTAATTCCACATTGTTGTTTTCGTCATCACCCAAGGCAATGGCCATATTCTTGGAAGGGAAGCCCGTGTAGGTAACCGTAAAGGAATCACCTTCAAAGGCAGTTTTTGGAACCACAATGCGTAAAAAACCTGTCTCATGTTGAAAGGGTGTCTTGTCATCATGGAATTTAAACCGCAACACGCCCTCTTTATTGCGGATGTTGGTTACGGTAATGGTAATGGAATAGGTTGGCGCTTCCGGATTAGTCTTCTTTTCTGCTAAGAGCGGACTAATATCCACCGTAGGAAGGATCGTGTGTTTATCACTGGTTTGGGGTAGTGCTTCAAGGCTCGTACTGAAAAGAAACAGTAAAAGAAGAAGTCTACTGAATCTGTTTGTTTGCATTCTAAAAAAAATCATTCACACCAACATACACAATTGCTTCCAGATTCACTTTATTGATGTTTGCTTTTCTTTTACAATACTTTACAAACAACACCTAACTAGCGGTAGCTGGTACAAAGCCTTTACGCTGAATAACGCGTGATGTTATTTCCCATCGCTGATGTGGACATACCAGGAAAGCACTTCATCCTAAAATAGAAAACGTTGAAAGCAGGAGAAAAGTCTACTTGCCTCCTGCTTGCTTAGCCCACATATCTTTTAGGGTAACAGTGCGGTTAAAGATCAAGGTATCGGGAGTAGAATTCTCGTCCATGCAGAAGTATCCCATTCTTAAAAACTGAAAGCGATCCCCTGGCTTAGCATCTGCCAAGGATGGTTCTGCGTATACGGTTTTCTTTTCCAGAGAATGAGGATTGAGATGCTCGGTAAAATCACCCTCTGCAGCATTCATGTCTTCGGTTGTAAACAGTCGATCGTACAGACGCACTTCCATCGGTACCGCCTTTTCTTTACTCACCCAATGGATGACGCCCTTCACTTGTACACCCGAAGTGTCGTGGCCGCTTTTACTTTCGGGTATGTAAGTACATTTTAGCTCAACCACTTTACCGGATGCATCCTTCACAAATTCTTCGCACTTAATAATGTAAGCACTCTTCAAGCGAACCATCTGCCCGGGTGCCAGACGGAAGTACTTCTTAGGTGGCACTTCCATAAAATCTTCTTGTTCAATCCACAACTCTCTACCAAAGGGCATGGTGCGCATGCCTGCCTCGGGAGCTTCCGGATTATTTTCGCTAGGCAAATCCTCTGTCTGTCCTTCAGGATAGTTGAGGATGGTAACTTTTAAGGGATCGAACACCACCATGCGTCTCTCGGCAATTTTATTGAGGTGATCGCGCACACAAAACTCCAGCAAGCTAATGTCAATCAAATTATCGCGCTTGGCAATACCAATCCGTTCACAGAAATCGCGAATGGCGTCAGGCGTATAGCCTCTTCTTCGCATACCGCTAATGGTGGGCATGCGGGGATCATCCCAGCCTGTTACGTGCTTATCGTTTACTAATAATAACAGTTTGCGTTTACTCATCATGGTGTAAGTCATGTTGAGGCGGGCGAACTCATATTGGCGGGATGGATAGATCTCCAATTTCTCAATCAACCAATTGTACAAATCGCGGTGGGGAACAAATTCCAGTGTGCAAATACTATGGGTGATCTTTTCAATCGAATCGCTTTGTCCATGCGCAAAGTCATACATCGGGTAAATACACCAGGTGTCACCAGTTCTATGATGATGGGCATGCTTAATGCGATAGATAATAGGATCGCGCATCAACATGTTGGTATGGGCCATATCCACTTTGGCTCTTAGTACTTTTGCCCCATCTGGAAACTTTCCCTCCTTCATAGCTGTGAAAAGCTCCAGGTTTTCCTCTACACTTCTATTCCGATAAATACTGTTTGTCCCTGCTTGTGTAGGGGTGCCCTTCTGCGCAGCTATTTCTTCGCTGGTGCTGTCATCTACATAGGCTAAGCCTTTCTTTATTAAGGTTACGGCATAAGTATAGAGCTGAGGGAAGTAGTCAGATGCGTATAGTTCATTAGCCCATGAAAAGCCTAACCATTTCACATCACCCTTTATACTCTCCACATACTCTGTGTCTTCGGTAACCGGGTTGGTATCATCAAAGCGAAGATTAGTTTTGCCACCATACTTAAGGGCAAGTCCGAAGTTCAACGCAATACTTTTGGCATGGCCAATGTGTAAGTAGCCATTTGGTTCCGGAGGAAAACGGGTAGCAATGCTGGTGTACCTACCCTCTCGTAAATCCTTCTCAACAATCTCTTCCAGGAAATTCAAACTCTTTTCTTCCGACATAGCTTTTAGAACAAATTAAGGCTGGTAAAGGTAAAAACACCCAACGACAGGAAAAAATAGAAAAACGAAACTTTGAAGAAAGTCAGTCTGAATTGTATGAGAATGTTGGCTATTTTTACCTAACTCCGGCTTTAATCGTGTATCCGGTCTGCTATGAATGCCAAGACCTCATTTATTAATCAGACCTTTCTGATTATTCTATTATTGGTTACCGCTTTTACCATCGGTGTGGGGTACTGGAATTGGCAACAGATCAAGCAGGAACGCTTTCGCGATTTGGCCACCACCGGGTCTTTTCTCAACAGCTTTTACCAGCTTAGTTTTTATCAACGAGAGCTTGGGTTGGTCAGTGTAGGGGAACGTTTACTTTCCATTACCGGCCCTAATCAAATGGAAGAACGGCTCGAAGTGGCGAAGAGTGCTATCAATGTGCATGAAGAATTTTTAGCCATTGGTTTAGTCGATACTACGGGTCAACTCATCACCTTTACAGGCAGTCTCAACCAGGCAAACTTACCTAACTTAGCTGCCTCCGAAAAAACGAAACGCACTTTTGAACAGGCGAAAGAGGCTAAACAAATTGTCATTGGTGAAGCCTATTTCTTTGATGCCATCAGCGACTGGATTGTACCCATCCGTGTACCGCTAAGAAATAAAGACCAACAACTTGTAGCTGTAAACACCTCCGCCATCAGTGTGAACAAGCTGCTGAAAGAGTTGGAAAGTTTTAGCCTTCATCCAAAATATCAGGTACAACTTGTTAACGCCACATTCAACACCATACAGCTGTATTACCCCCTGGCACGGAATCGGTATGATAGTGTGTTACATCACGAGGCCTCCATCTACAGCAACAAGAAATTAGAATACCAGCAGGATTCCATAGGCTTCTTCACTGCGTATAGTTCTATCGACAAAATTCCTGTGATCGGTATACAAACTCCGGTTAACTACCTGAATCATTATACAGTTGTTACTGCTCCGAGAAGTATCTTACTAGATGAATTTAAACAAAACCTGTGGCTGCTGCTTATCGTCTACACCGCTGTTGTGGTCTCCCTCATTTTCATCTTTCGCTACCTGCGTAAAAAAGAACTACGCTACCGTGAAGAGTTAGAGGCCGAGCGCAATTATTCCAGTACAATCATTGAATCTACCTCAGCGCTTATTGTGGGCATTGATCACGCTGGCCTTGTCACCTTTATGAATCCGGCTGCTGAAAAAACTACCGGCTATTCCAAAGGCGAAATGGTTGGTAAAAACTGGTGGCGTGTCATGTATCCGGGGGAGGAGTACAAACAGGTAGAGTTGTTGGCCAGGCGAGTAAAGCAAAATGAAGTGCGTAATTATGAAATGACTCTACGCACAAAGACGGATCAAAAGAGAATCATCGCCTGGAACTCTGTTCGCCTCTACGATAAACAAGGGGCTATCAAAGAAACGATTGGCATTGGGATCGATGCGACTGACCAGCGAGAAGCCGAACGCATTACCTTACAACGAGAAGCGAATCTTAAATCGATTGTCGAAAGTACTACCAACATTATCGGTTTGCTTGATAAAAACTTACGCCTCGTAGAATACAATCATACCTTTCAAAAATATGCGCGCACCGTAACAGGTTTGGAGCTGTATAAAGGAATGCCCATTCTCGATCATCTAAAATCTCCTTTGCCTGAACTGTTCCGACCACTCTTAACCAAGGCCCTGGAGGGTGAGAAACTTTCAAAAATTATTGATTACCCAGTGGCCAATGGGGTATTCTATTTCATATTCACCTGCAACCCGATCCTCCACGGGCAAGAAGTTACAGGCGTTTCTGTTTTCATACAAGACATTACAGAACTTCGAAAAGCACAAAATGAACTGAAGAAATACAGCGAAAATCTGGAAGCATTGGTGCAAGAACGTTCCGAACAAATTGTGTCCACCAATCAAGAACTACAACTCAGCAATGAGCAATTAAAAGCTGCACTCAACAACCTGCAAAAAACCCAGGACCAATTGATTCAATCTGAAAAGATGGCTTCGCTGGGTATACTTTCCGCAGGCGTTGGCCATGAGATCAATAACCCGCTGAACTTCATCAAAGGTGGAGCCAATGCTTTGGCCAGTCATTTAAAAAGCCAGCATACAAAAGTAGAAGAAGAAACAAGACCCTTTATTGACATCATCAATGAAGGAGTAAATCGAGCTACGGCTATTGTAAAAGGATTAAGTCATTTTAGCCGGCAAAACACAGATCAGAATGAATCGTGTGACTTGCATAAAATTCTCGATAACTGTTTGCTGATCCTGCAAAGTAAGCTTAAGCATAAGGCCGTTATTGATAAAAACTATCTCGAAGCACTGCCCACTATTCTTGGCAATGAAGGACAGTTACACCAGGCTCTTTTAAATATCTTATCCAATGCAGAGCAAGCCATTCAAAAGAACGGTATTATTCGCATTACTACCACTTTGGAGAATGATCAACTTAAATTGACAATTTCCGACAACGGCTATGGTATTGCGAAAGAAAACCTGCCAAAAATAAGTGATCCCTTTTTCACCACGAAGGCTCCCGGAGAGGGCACGGGGCTTGGACTTTCGATTACTTATAAAATCATTGCAGACCATAAGGGGAAAATAATCGTGAACTCTGAAGTAAACAGAGGAACAGAATTTGTAATTTTATTGCCTGTCTGACCAACCATGAACCCAACCAAACAAGTAACCGTATTGTATGTAGATGATGAAGAGATCAACCTCTTCTTATTCGAACGTTCCTTCCGATCTCATTATACCGTGCTGACTGCTAGTTCCGGAGAACAGGGGTTAAGCAAACTAGAGGATAATGCAAGTGATATTATTGTTGTGATCAGCGACATGCGCATGCCAGGTATGGATGGCATTGCCTTTATCAAAAAAGCAAAAGAGAAACATGCGAACATCGCTTACTTTATTCTAACTGCTTTTGATTACAGTGAAGAAATTAACAAAGCGCTGGAAGATCGCTTGATTAATAAATTCTTTACCAAGCCTTTCGATATTGAGCAAATCAAAGCCTCTATCGAACTGGCCATAAAGACACTTTAATTACTTTCTATTTCTTAAGGCGTTGTAAATCGGCCTCAGCTGCAATAAAACCGAAGGCCGTAAAAGAGGGGCCTTCCACTACTTTTTTGAATAAATCAATCGCCTTTGTCGTATCTCCTTGGAGCAAGTACCAATTACCTACCCCATAGCCTTGCGCAGCCAATACAAAATCCGGGTCCTGCCCTTCCTCTAAAACGGCCAGTAATAATTCAGGTTGATACTGTCCTTTATACATCAACAGTCTTTTATGATAGGCCTCGTTCTCCAAAATACTCATCTGCGCATCGATTTTGGTTAGCAGCGCTTGCGCTTCTTCTTTTCGTCCAAGACGTTGATAGGTAATGTACAACCAATCGGTAGTGGCCACTAACAAATCATCATTGTCCGAAAATTTCATGCACTCTTCATAGGCCTTGGCAGCATTCGCATAGTCAGCTTTTAGGAAATAGGCTAGCCCTAAGTGGTACCAGATATTTGACTGCGATGTCGATTTAGGAATATTCAACTTGTTCGGTGCACCATCCGGTTCACTTTCTACTGGCTTTCCCGCCACTAACTCTGCTGCTCTTTTACTATCGCTGATGGCCTTATCAAAATCTCGCATGGATATGTAGCGATGGGCGCGGTGGCGATATAAGCGATACGAGTCAGGATATTTTTCTAAACCCTCTGTATAGATAGCAATTGCCTTTTGCAAATGCATGAGGTAGGCTTCTCTTCTCCCATACCAGATGTAGTTTTCTTCGGAAGGATTCTCCTCAAACTTTTGTTTGGCTTCTCTCAGTTTTTGTTGCAATTGCTGTTCTTGTGTAACAGATCGCGAGGGTTCATAAAAGGCACGCCCATCCAATCCAATAACCTCTGGTTTTTTGGACTCCGTACAAGCGACAAGAATTACGAATAGGGCAACGTATATGCTGGGCTTCATATTCCGTTAGGATAAATTACTCTACACCTGGTTGCTTCAATACAAAACCAGTTTTTGCCTTTTCATCGGCCACAATCTTTTTCACATCCGCCAATAATTTTTTGGCATCGTACACAATGCCATCCTTAACGGTATACTTTACACCACCTACCCGCTCAACCTTATTATCATCCGACAACTTTACCGCGCCTGTTCCATACAACACCTGCAAATTGGCTATGGGGTTTTGATCAATGATTACTAAATCTGCCAGCTTTCCTACTTCCACGGATCCCAGATCTTGCTCCACACCCAATGCTTGAGCACCATACAAAGTGGCCGAACGAATGATCTCCAAGGGATGGAAACCGCACTCACGCAACAACTCTAATTCACGCACATACGCAAAACCATAGGTTTGGAAAATAAAGCCAGAATCCGATCCGATGGTAACACGCCCTCCTCTGTTCTTGTATTCATTCACAAAGGTCATCCATAATTGATAATTCTTTTTCCACTCTACTTCTTGTTCAGTTCCCCAGTTAAACCAATACGATCCATGCGCTCGTTTATTTGGCTGGAAGTAGGTCCAGAGTTGTGGCAGTGTATACTCCTCATGCCACTCCGCTCTTCTGGCCTTGTGCAAGTCGCGGCTGGCCTCATAGATATTGAAGGTCGGGTCGAGTGTAAAATCCAATTTCAACAATTGATTCATTACCTGATTCCATTTTTCAGAGTAAGGCGCTGCTGCTTGTTTCCACAGTCCCCCTGCATTCTCAAAACGATGCTGTTCATTTTGATAGTTGTAATCAAGTGGATAATCCTGAATGGTCTGATTTGTAAATAAGGCTTCTGGTAATCCATACCAATGCTCCATGGAGGTGAGACCCGCTTCTGCTGATTTGACAACATTCCATCGTGCGACATCCATTTGTGCATGATGGCAAGCTGAACGCAGGCCGAGGCGTTTATTTTCACGCAAGGCAGCATCCATTACCACGGGAGATGCACCGAAAAATTTTATACCATCGGCACCCTTGGCTTTGTTTTCATTTACCCAGGCACGCGCCTGTTCTGCCGTTACAATTTTTTCTTTAGAGCCCATACCAAAGGCTGTGTATGCATGGATGCGTGGCGCCACAATTACATTCTTGACACTCTTTTGCTTTTGATCCAGCACCCAATCAAGACCATTCCCTGCTGAAGGTTCGCGGATGGTGGTGATCCCATGAGCCATCCAAAGTTTAAATACATATTCCGCAAAAGGCGCTTGACTTCCACCAATGTGCCCGTGCATATCCACAAAGCCAGGCATCATGTACATACCTTCACAGTTCAGTTCTTTACCGTTCGCTTCTAACTTGGGTCTGCCTTCAGCATTAATGGCAACACCTGGGTACCCAACTGTTTGGATTTTAGTAATTCGATTTCCTTTTATTTCAATATCTACCGGTCCAATCGGAGGTGCGCCTGTACCATCAATAAGCGTAACTCCTCGAATAATGAGCTGAGTATACGGGCCTTCTCCTAACTTTTGCTCTGGAGCTTTTGCCACACGATCTTGCGCAACAGATGGCTTGGTGTTTACGAATTGTAGGGTTCCAAACAGGAGAACCAAAATCAGTAACTTTTTCATATGCTTAAATATAGGCTATTACAACAATAGTATAAATCACGGGCAATCACTGAAATGTATACATCAGCTGTTGAGAACTCCTTTTGGTGGTAAATTTTTGCTGTGGATTTTGTGAACATCTTTTATCGGCATCGGTTTCACCGCCTTTTCTTTTATAAATAACTGCTTTCCATTCATTTCGTAGCATTTATGAACACAAAGAATAGTGTGCAGTAAGAGAACTTCAACAACAGACTAACAGATGGTAGGCAATATGAAGAGAAAGAGGGCGGAACTGATGGCAGCAACATCGAACGGCTGCCTATTGGTTTGGGGATGCTCTTAGGAAAAGACAATAAAAAACCCGCTGGCATCAGTAGCACACTCCCCAAGCTGTATGCTGCTTCCTCCAACGGGATTATAAGCCGCAAGTAATTGCCACTTATGTTTAAAAGCAATACCCTGTTCTAGGTATTGTGTATATTTTCAAAGTTGATTGAGAGCGCTAAAGCACATCTCTCTTCAAATCTAATTTACTTCTTCAGCCAATGCAATACCCCGAAAGGAGTAGTTTAATGTACCCACCAGTACGGATGCCTATCGGTAAAAGCCTTAAATCAGGTTGTTGGAATAAGCAAATTTGATGAGCCCCACCAGTGAACTTGTGCCTGTTTTCCGAAAAATGTTTTTCCGGTGCGTCTCCACCGTTCGTTCACTGATAAAGAGTTCTTCGGCTATCTCCTTATTATTATACTCTTTGGCAATCAATTTCACAATCTCGCGTTCCCGATCCGTCAATAATTTCCCATCCTCGGGTTGGTCCAGATTCCTGATCAATAATTTATTGATATCATTACTCAGATAGACCTTGCCTTGCTGTACTTCCTGAATGGCCGTGAGCAATTCCTGTTGGGTATCCTTTTTCAGAACATAGCCATTTACGCCACTTTTAAGTATCTCTTTGGTCAGGTGTACTTCGTCATGCATACTCAGCACGATAATCTTAATGGAAGGTACAATTCTTTTTACGGCATGGATCAGAGCCAGACCATCCATACCCGGCATGTTAAAATCAGTAATTAACAAATCTGCCTGATTCATCTTAAAATAACTCAACGCATCTTCTGCCCGGTTTGCTGTATAAACCACGTCAAGTTCTTCCACGTTGGATAAAATACCCTTGATGCCATCTAACATGATCGCATGGTCATCTACTAACACAACACGCATGGGGGGTTTTGTTTTTCTGTTGTTTCGCAAAAGATAGTAAATACCTTTCAAAAGCATCCACTAAAAGTAGAAAAGCCTCTGCTTAAAAATTATCCGTAGTGGTGGGTATTTTAGACTACCTTCTCGGGGTCTTGTA
>Ga0075163_10013159_pt1 | contig 10745 bp, 7 predicted proteins | sample JI1023141ADNA_FD_71478 | JGI IMG/M metagenome (GOLD analysis project Ga0075163, IMG submission 71478) | Wastewater effluent complex algal communities from Wisconsin, to seasonally profile nutrient transformation and Carbon sequestration -... | ecosystem: Engineered > WWTP > Effluent > Algae... | reverse complement strand
GCCTACATACCTGTAATCCAACTGAAAATCTCCACCTGAACAGCCATAGCCACAATTATTTGGAACTGCGGCTTCCCATTTATTAAAGGACAGATAGGCAGCTGAGTCTATCCAATTTGACGCTCCGTCGATAAGGTCCGGTTGGTCAAACGCATGCGCCAGTGCTTCGAAAGAAACAAGATCCGGGGGTGGGCAATTCGCAAAACAAGTATCAATGGCGCCCAATGCGATCTCGCTATTGTTGATCGGAATTATCTCCGCATGCCTCTTGTCGAACCAATTGCCCCCATTCTGGTTGAATACATCTATGATGACATCAACTATGCCGTCATTGTTCATGTCGATTAAAATGGAATCACTGGAAATGTTAACAGGGTCTGGAGCGGAGAGAACTAGCTCTGGAGCATAGTTGTGGTAAAAGTCATTGCCATCAAACTCCCCGGCAACTATACTTTGAGCTTGGGCTTGGGTCAGTACAAGTAAAAATATGAGATTGAACAGGCTCTTCATTTTTTATAGCCAAAGTGAAGCTCAGGATTCGGATCGGGCAGTTAAAGATAAGCGATCCACAAGAACACAACGCCGTTTTCACCTTAGCACTTCCTATCCGAAGTTTCAGCCAGACACAATCAATACAGTAATGTCGTGGCCTAGGGCAGGTATGCCTCGGTCAGCACTGCGGTGAAGCCGGAACCAAGGCCATCGTGGCGCATGGAATTGGCGGTGAACTCTTAATACCCGGCCAAGTGTTCGGTCTACCAATAAACCGGTAGAAATACCGGTTTTCGTCCATTTTTTACACCGATCCGGTAATGTCGTGCCTACTTTGCATTGCCATGCGGATCTTTAGAAAGGAGGTATATAACTACGCGCTGTACGGTGCCCTTTTCGGATTGTGCTTTCCTCTCTTCGGTACGTTGATCCAGAGCGGAGACGCGGGAACAGGCTTCGGAATGGATGGTTTCATCGCCACGCAGCAGCGTACTCCGTTGCTGTGGATCATTGATACGGCGCCGCTATTCCTCGGATTGTTCGCTGCGTTGGGCGGCTATTACATGGATAAGCTTAAGGAGCGGAACAGGCACCTGAACGAGGATTACAGGGAGATGGAACGGTTGCGCGATCAGGCTGATTCGGCGAACAAGGCGAAGAGCGATTTTTTGGCCAACATGAGCCACGAGATCCGCACGCCGATGAACGGGATCATCGGGCTGAACCACCTGTTGTCGAAAACGGAGATGACGCCCAAGCAGCAGGATTACAATGTGAAGGTGGACCGGTCAGCGCGATCACTGCTGCGCATAGTGAACGACCTGCTTGATTTTTCCAAGATCGAGGCTGGGAAGTTGGAACTGGAAGCCAGGCCGTATTCCACGCAGGAGATGCTTGAAGCGGTGGTGGATACCGTGAACGCGAGGCTTTCCGGCAAGAAGGACGTGGAGTTCATCATCGACCGGCCGGCCGACCTGCCTTTGGAACTGATCGGGGATGAACTTCGGATCAAGCAAGTCCTTGTCAATCTGTTGGACAATGCGATCAAATTCACGGAGCAGGGCGAAGTGATCCTGTCGATCAGCTCGGAAAAGCGGGGGGCTGAGCATTGCGCGGTCACCTTCAGTGTAAAGGACCAGGGCATCGGCATGAGCGCTGAGCAGATCGCGGACCTCTTCAAGCCCTTCAGCCAAGCGGACCTCTCGCATACCCGCAAATACGGCGGCACTGGGCTGGGCCTTACCATCAGTGACCGTTTGATCCGCAAAATGGGAGGCAAGATCCAGGTGGAAAGCAAGACGGGCGAAGGAAGCCGGTTTTTTTTCACCATCGGGCAGGAGATCCGTGGCAAGCGGGGCACGGACGCGCTGCGCCTGCCTTTCAAGGACAAAGTGCGCGCGTTGCTTGTCGACGATTCAAGTATTGCCCGCACAGTGCAAGGTGCCATGTTAACGGAAATGGGCTTCGATGTGGTCACGGTTGATTCCGGAATGAAAGCGGTGGAAGCGGTGCGTGCCAGCATGATGGAGGCGAAACCGTTTGCCTTGATCATCATGGACTGGATGATGCCGGAGATGAGCGGATTGGATGCGGCCCGCTACTTAAAGGAGGAATTCCTGAGCGATGCCCCTATGGTGCTGATGGTAACGGCCTTCGGCGTAGATGATGTGCGCATCGCCGCCCAGGTAGGTCAGATCGACGGTTATCTAGTAAAACCGGTGGACCCATCATTGCTCTTCGACACGTTGAACGCCATCTTCAAGTTCGACTTGGAAGGCGTACGCAAGACCACCCGGGACCATTTGGACATGGACCAGGTACGCGGGTTGCTGGAGGGGAAACAGATCCTGTTGGCCGAAGACAACGAGATCAATTGGCAGGTGGCCTCGGAGCTGCTGCAGGACGCGGGGATCAAATTGGACCATGCGGACAACGGGGAGGAGGCTGTGCGCATGTTCACGGAGAAAGAGTACGACGGGGTGCTCATGGACATCCAGATGCCCTTGATGGACGGTCTGGAAGCCACGCGCAGGATCCGTGCCCTTCCGGGCGGAACCTCAGTGCCGATCTTGGCAATGACCGCGCATTCCATGAAGGGGGAACGCGAGAAGAGCCTGGCCGCGGGCATGAACGATCACCTCAACAAGCCCATCGACCCGATCCTGCTGTACAAGAGCTTGATGCACTGGATCTGTGAAACCAGCGAGAGTGAAGTCGGCGCGATGCTGGTATCCGGCACGGCAATGGAAAGCGGGGTCGACATCCAGATAACAGGGCTGGACACGAAAACGGCCTTGGCACGATTGCGGAACGATCGGGGCATCTACGCCAAATTACTGGAGCTGTTCGTTTCCAAATGGAGCGCTTCCCCGGCTGAACTACCCGAATTGTTGCGGCAAAGCGAGTTGGAAACCTTGCGTATCTCCGTCCACACCGTGGCGGGGTCTGCCGGCAACTTAGGGGCGGATGACGTACTGACGGCGGCGAGGAAAGTGGAGCAGGCACTGGTCGATGGCGCCCATGCAGATGACGCGGAGCTGAAGGAACACGTGGACGACTTGTGCGCTAAGCTGACCGGGACGTTGGAAGGCATCCGCGGATATTTGGGCTCCTCTCCACGAGTAGAGTTGGCTCATGTTCCGACAGCTGCGTTGAACGAAGAAGAGCTGCGGACCGCCGTTCGGGATGTCCTGCGGCTTTTGGCGGACCACGATGCCGGTTCACTTCAAGCGATGGAAGAATTGGCCTTGTCCACATCGGACCTTGCCAGGAAGCAAGTCTTCGACCGCGCGCACGCACAAGTGAAGAACTGGGAGTTCGACGAGGCAATGAGCACGTTGTCCAAAGTGACATCATGAAGCCCGCCACGATCATACTGGGAAATGAGAAGCAGACCTTGCTTTTAGTGGATGACAGCCCGGAGAGTTTGACCATGATGGTGGGTCTGCTGGGCGGGGACTACAAGGTGAAGGTGGCTAAATCAGGGGAGGCTGCGCTGGAGTTGGCCATCAAGGACCCCATACCGGACTTGATCATGCTGGACGTAGTGATGCCGGGGATGGACGGCCATCAGGTTTGCATGGCCCTGAAATCCAATAGCCAAACGCGCTCGATCCCCGTCATTTTTCTCACTTCTTTGGCCGGTACCGGGAACGAGGCCATCGGATTCGAACTGGGGGCATCGGATTACATCTCCAAGCCGTTCGACCCGGTGATCTTCATGGCGCGTGTGCGCACCCAGCTTGAATTGGTCTCGGAACGGAAGAAGACAGGACGTTTGCTGGCGAATTTCTTACCTCGACGAGTCGTACAGGAGCTTATTTCCACAGGTACTTCCAGGCCGGAAAAGATCGAAGAGCTGAGCATGGTTTTTTGCGACCTGGTGGATTTTACCGGCATCGCCGGTCAATTGGAAAAAGGGGTGTTGCTGGATGAGCTTTCGGACATTTTCAGCGCTTTTGACATCATCATGGAAGCCCATGTGGGCCAGCGGCTGAAGACCATCGGTGACGCGTACATCGGGCTGGTGGGATTGAACCGGCCCGTGCCCGACCATGCTGACAGGGCAGTGTCCGCGGCCTTGGACATGATCGATCACATGAAGGCCCGATCCAACGGGTCCGGCCCGAATTGGGCGGTCCGGATCGGGGTCCACTCCGGGTCCGTGATCGCTGGACTGGTCGGCACGCGGCGCTACCAGTATGATATCTTCGGGGATGATGTGAACATCGCCTCCCGCATCGAAGGAACATCGGAACCCATGCGCGTCACCATTTCCGCCAACACCAGGGAGCGGCTGAAAGGGGATGGCCTACAGATCGAGCCTCGTGGCCGGATCGATCTAAAGGGCAAAGGCGAGCGTGAATTGTTCTTCGTTGCCCGTGGTCGGTAGCCCTACGGGAACTCCTCACTTCCGCAGCTTCCTCACTAGTACAATTAGCAAAACCGCGCCTACCGTGGCACAGATCACCTGGCCAACGAGGTTGGTGGCTGCAATGCCGAGCAAACCGAATACCAGGCCGCCCACCAGACCACAACTATTCCGAGCAGGATGTTGACGAGCACGCCGTACCCCTCGCCCTTCATAATCGTGCCGGCCAACCAACCTGCTACGCCGCCAATGATGAGGCTCCATACAATTCCCATGGTCCAAGGTTTTTGTTCAGCACATAATTACAAAAAGAAAAGTCCCGCCGGACGGCAGGACTTTTCCAAACGGAGGTAATCCGCTTACTTCGCCTCTACGGCGTCGGCGGTCTTTTTGGCTTTGGCGGTTGCCTTTTCGGCTTTTGCCTTGGCGTTGGTGGCTTGTGTTTCCACGCTCATGCGGCGCTCCTTGATGCGGGCGCTCTTGCCTCGGCGTTCGCGGATGTAGAAGATGCGGGCGCGGTTCACGTCGCCGTGCTTGTTCACTTCGATCTTGTCCAAAAAGGGTGAGGCGATCGGGAAGATACGCTCCACGCCTACGGATCCGCTCATTTTGCGTACGGTGAAGGTGGCCGTGCTTCCGCTGCCCTTGCGTTGGATAACAACGCCTTGGTATTGCTGGATACGCTCCTTGCTGCCTTCGCTGATGCGGTAGTGCACGGTAACGGTGTCACCGGCTTTGAAGTTGGGCTGTTGCTTCACAGGTGCCCATTCTTTCTCGAGTTGCTTGATCTTGTCCATGGCGGAAGGCTTTTTACGGGGTCAGGTCCCGCGTTCGGGGGCGCAATATTAAGGAATAATCCGGGTGCAAAGTTAGTCGTTGGCGTTCTCCCTGAGACCCGGCAGGTCCGGTCGGCGTTCCCGGGTGCGCTGCACGGCCTGCTGGTGCCGCCATTCTTGGATCTTGGCTTCGTGGCCGCTCATCAGCACTTTGGGCACGGCCCATTCGCCGTAAACCTCCGGGCGGGTGTAGGTGGGCGGAGCCACCAAGCCGTCCTGGAAGCTGTCCGAAAGAGCAGAGGTTACATCACCGAGCACGCCGGGCAACAGGCGGATAATGGCGTCGCTGAGCACCGCCGCAGGCAGTTCACCGCCGCTGAGCACGTAATTGCCGATGCTCACCTCCCGCGTTATGAGGTGTTCGCGCACGCGCTCGTCCACGCCCTTGTAGTGGCCGCAGAGGATAATGATGTTGCCCAAAGTGCTCAGTCGGTTGGCCAGCGGCTGGTCCAGCAGTTCGCCGTCGGGGCTCATGTAGATCACTTCGTCGTACGCGCGTTCCGCCTGCAAAGCGGAAATGGCCTTGTGGATCGGGCCCAAGGTCATCACCATGCCGGCCCCGCCGCCGAACGGGTAGTCGTCCACGCGCTTGTGCTTGTCGAGGGAAAAAGCCCTTAGGTCGTGAATATGGACTTCGGCGGATCCTTTTTCCTGCGCCCTGCGTAGAATACTGTCATTGAAATAACTGTCCAGCAGGCTCGGCAAAGCCGTGAGGATGTCGATGCGCATGCCGCAAAAGTACCGTCACAGGCGGAAACGAGCGGTTTCCCAATGCGCGTTGCTAACTTCGGCACCGATCTTGCCTACTGCACCCAAGATCTCCTTCAGCATGAAAAAGAGCACGATTATCAACCTGCTTTCCGCAGCCACGTTCTTGGCCATGGCTTTTCCGGCCAGAGCACAGGAAAAACAGTACGACGACCTGCTGGTGAAGTACGTGGACGAGAAGTACGAGGAATGCATAACCAAGGCGGAGCGCTACACCGAGGCCGACAACACCAAGAAGGACCCGCTGCCGTACCTGTACATGAGCATGTGCCTGTTCGAGATGAGCAAGATCCCGAAGTATCAGGAAATGGAGGATTACAAAAAGGCCGACCGCGATGCCCTGAAGTACGCCGAGAAATATCGGAAGAAGGACAAGGAGAAGGAATTCTTCGGGAACTACGAGGACTTTTGGGCGGAGCTGAACACCATGGCCCAGGAGAGCGGGCTGAACGAGTATGAAAGCGGTGTAAAAGGCATGAGCAAGGCACGCAGGTTCTTCGATTCGATGACGGGCTATTACCCTGAGAATCCCGGCCCTTGGATGATGCTGGCGTTGTGCCAATACAACACCAATTTGCAGAAAGACGGTGATGAAAGCATGAAGCAATACCAAGCGGCTCTTGATGCTGCGGGCGGCCTTTCATCCTTGCCCGAAGACCAGAAGAAATTGATGAAGAGCGCACTGATCCACGATGCCGAATACCTCAATGGCAAAGGCGACAAGAGCGGTGCGAAAGCTGCGCTGGAATTAGGTAAGGATGTTTTCATAGACGATCCCGAATTCAAGGGCGCGTACGAGAGCTTCCATTGAGCACAGGAGCCTGCGGCCGCGAGGCGCGGGCAGGACGGAGGAACGGGCATGACGTGGAAAAGAAGCGGTCTGGTCACGGCCATTACAGCATTGTTACTGGTGCAACCGGCTAATGCGGGCAAGGTTGAGCGGGGCTTTGAAGCCTTGGGCATCCACGATTATTTCAAGGCACGGGAACTGTTCCTGTCCAGTACAAAAAAGCAACCGGCCGCCGCGTGGTACGGGCTTAGCGTGATCACCGGCAGGCAAGACAATCCGTTCTATCAGCTCGATTCCAGTTGGGCGGCCATCCAGCGTTCGCGCTTTGCCTATTCGGCTTTGCCGGAAAAGGGGAAAGGCAAACTTGCCAAATTGGGCGTGGACAGCATCACCATTTCCGCACAGGAAGCACACGTGCATGTCCTGGCTTGGCAATTGGCGGAAGAGGCCGACGATGTCGCGGCCTACACGCGGTTCGGGAATTTATACCCGGGGAGCGTGCAATGGCCCGAAGCCATACAGCGGCGGGACAAGCTGGCGTTCCAGATAGCCCGCGCGGCCAATACGGCAGCGGCTTATCGCGATTTCATTGCCACTCATCCGCAAGCGGAAGAGTTGTTTGAAGCGCGCTCGCGAATGGAGGAAGCGGTGTTCCGTGAAGGCACGCCCCATGGCACGTTGGAGGAATACGAAGCCTTCATTATAGCGCATCCGGAAAGCCCTTATGTACACGAAGCGGAAGACCGGCAGTTGGAGGTGATGACGCCGCACGATACACCTGCGGAATATGCAGCATTTATTCAGCGCTACCCGGCGAGCCCCAACGTGCCGCAAGCGTGGCGCAGGATCTATGGCATCTACACCAAAGAGCTCACCGTGGCCAATGTTACGCGGTTCCTGAAAGACTGGCCGACCTACCCCTACCTCACCGAGGTGATGGACGACCTGAAGGTGGCGAGCCTAACGCTGCTGCCCTTCCGGCACGAAGGCAAATGGGGCTTTGTGGACGACAGCGGCACGCCGCGGATCGAAGCGAAATACGATTTTGCCGAACCCTTCCAACACGGCCAGGCCGAGGTGGGGCTGAACGGGTTGGTAGGCACGGTGAACAAGCTGGGCAATCCCGTGGTGCCCATCCAATACGCAAACGTGCTGGACTTTCACGAGGGCATTGCCATGGTAGAGGCCAACGAACATGAAGGTGCCGTGGACCGGAACGGGAATGTGGTAGTTCCCTTGGAATTTGAAGAAGTAGGCGAATTTGATGACGGTTTGGCCCTTGCGTCCAAGGGCGGTATTTACGGTTACATAAACGAAAAGGGCGCGACGGTGATCCCGTTCACCTACGAAAAAGCGATGCGTTTCAACAAGGGCCTGGCCGTTGTGGCGAAGGACGAATTGAGCGGCGTGGTTGACGTGAAAGGATCTGTGGTGGTCCCGTTCAAATACGATTGGGTCGAAGGCTTCGGCAACGGCCTGCTGTCCCGCGTACGGAAGGACGGAATGATGGGCGTGATCGACCGTTTCGGCGAGGTGGTCTTGGCTGTGGAGCACGACCATGTCGGCGGGTACAACAGCGGTTTGGCGTTGGTGGTGGACAAAGGCAAATGCGGCTATGTGGACGGCACGGGAGCGTTCAAAATTCCGCAGCGATACGAGGCCAATGCGCTCACGGTAAACAACGGCGACTTCCACAACGGGCTGGCACGCGTGCTTTCCGCAGGGAAAATGGGCATGATCGACACGGCGGGAACACGCGTGGTCCTTGCTGCCTACAACGACATCGGCCTAATGGCGAACAACGCGGCCCCCGTGCGGAAGAAAAACAAATGGGGCTTCGTAAACAGCGAAGGAAAGGTGCTGCTGGAGCCGAAGTACGACCAAGCGTGGGAGATGCACGAAGGCTTCGCACGGGTGCAACAGGATTCGCTGTTCGGGCTGGTGGACAGCACTGGCGCGGAAACGGTGAAGCCACAATACAAGCAGTTAAGTGACGTGCAGCAAGGCATCGCCATCGCCGCAAACGCACAAGGCACGGGCGCCATCAGCACGGACGGCCACATCCTTGTTCCGTTGCTTTACGACGAGGTGAAGGTGCAAGAATCCGGTTTGTTGCTCGTCACGTTGGGCGGGCATTTAGCGTACGTGCGGAGTAAAGACGGCAGTTTTATTTGGAAGGAGGAAGGGTTTGGCGCCCCTTAGCGCAGCAGCGTGACCGAGCCCCGATGCTGCACCTGTTCGACACCTTCGTCCGTGATTGCCTCGTAGTGCAGCGTCCACACATACACGCCCACGGGTGCTTGCTTTCCGTTCGAAGTTCCGTCCCAGCCCTTGCCTGGCGCGGTGGTGTTGAAGATGCGTTCGCCCCAGCGGTTGTATACCGCGAAGTTCCATTCATCAACGAGGTCGGAAACTGAAGGCAGGAACACTTCGTTATGTCCGTCACCATCGGGGCTGAAGGCATTCGGCACAAAGACCAGCGTGGCGCAGCGGCCTTGCGTGATCTGCACGGTGTCCACCGCGGAAATGCACGTGCCTTCCACCTGCACGCGGTATTCGCCGGGCTGATCAACGAGCAACGTTGAAAGGTGCGAACCATCGCTCCACGTGTAAGTTGCACCAGCGATCCCGGCATCCAACGTAATGGTGTTGTCCGCGCAGATGCTCCGGTCGGGGCCGAGGTCCACGGTGAAAACGAACGGGCGTACGATCACCAGCACCGTATCGCGGGAAACGCATCCGGCCATGGTGAGCTGGCCCACAACCGGCCCCGTTGTGTTTATCGGCAATGGCAACGTTGCATCGCCATTGCTCCATTGGAATTGAGCTGCACCGGTCGCTGGATCCAGCCACAAGGTGTCGCCTTCGCAGATCACTTGGTCGGGTCCGAGGTTGAGCGTTGGCAACGGGGTGAACTGCACCGCCAATTCATCTTCAGCCATGCAACCTGCCAAATGGAACTGCGCCTGAAAATTGCCCGGTTGTTCAATAGTGCGCATGTTTCCCATGTAGCCGTCCTGCCACAGTACGCTAACGCCGGGCGCATTGCTGCCAACTGTAACGCTATGGCCGGGGCAGAGCGTGGTGTCAGGTCCCAAGGTGAACGCGTTCATTTCAACTACGGAGACCGCCGTTTGGGCTGATGCGGAGCAAGAGCCAATGCTGATGGTCACATCAAAGTTTCCCGGTTGGTCCACGACGATCGAGGGCGTGGTAGCTCCGGTGGACCAGAGGTAACTGGCACCGGTTTGCGCTACGTTCGGCTGCCAAGTGGCACCATCGCAAAGCGTTGTGTCCGTTGGCAAAATGGCTTGCGGTGTGGGCAATGCCGTTATGGTGATGTTGTCCGAAGTGGAGCATCCATTTGCAGTTGCCACTACGCTCCAAATGCCTGGCCCGACCGTTCGTTGGGGCTGGGTGTATCCATCGTTCCACACGTACGTGGCACCGGCTGAGGTTGCGTTCAGCGCCAATAGGTTAGTGCCGCAGAGCGCGGTGTCCGGCCCGAGGTCAACGGTTGGTGCGGGACCGAAGACAACATTGATCGCATCGGAACTGGCGCATCCGTTTGCGGTAACCACCACGCTGTAATTTCCGGAGGTGGTAACGCTTCGCGAAGCCGATGTTAACCCATCGTTCCAGAGGTAATAAGCGCCCGGCACGGCGGCGTTCAACCCCAGCGTTTCACCTTGGCAGAGCGCAGTGTCGGGGCCAAGGTCTACCGCGGGCGGCGTGGTGAATGCTACGGTAACGGTGTCACGGTCCAAGCAGCCGTCCAGGTCGGCTTCCACCCAGTACGTTCCCGCAGTTGCAACGGCCAAAGTAGGAGCGACTGAACCATTGCTCCACAAGAAAATAGCACCGGGCGTAGCCGCGGAAAGCGTGATGGTGTTGCCGGTGCAGAGCGTGGTGTCCGGCCCGAGGTCAACGGTTGGTGCGGGACCGAAGACAACATTGATCGCATCGGAACTGGCGCATCCGTTTGCGG
>Ga0075163_10013158_pt1 | contig 10746 bp, 10 predicted proteins | sample JI1023141ADNA_FD_71478 | JGI IMG/M metagenome (GOLD analysis project Ga0075163, IMG submission 71478) | Wastewater effluent complex algal communities from Wisconsin, to seasonally profile nutrient transformation and Carbon sequestration -... | ecosystem: Engineered > WWTP > Effluent > Algae... | reverse complement strand
TACGTATTATTTTCTGAAATCAAGAGTGATTTGTCCTAAGCCTCCCGTATTTCTTACCGCATAATAAATAGTGCTTGTCTGATCCTGCCTTTTTAAAAAATGGTTGGTCAGCAGAAGACCGGCGATGCAGAGAATGACGGTGATACTTGAAATAAAGGAGGTTAGCTTTTTTTGTTGCCTGTATAGGGAGTAGTCGGAGCTAATTGCTAAAGCTGAAATGATACCGGCAATGATGAGTAAGCCTGCTTGTACCAGGCTGTCAAACAAGTACTCCCTGTCAAAATCTGCATAAACTTTGTAAATACAGACAAGCCATATGAAGAGAACCAAAATGGTCTTTATGGGGAGACTGAATTTCATTAGCGTTTGATATGGTTGAAAATGGCCTGCAACATGTAGAAGCTATTCATTCAGGGGAATCGATTTACAAAAATGGATATGATTGCGAATGTTCAATTTTGCACTTCAGCCCGCCTTACCTAAACCCCTTATTCGGTGATGTTGTTTCCGGCTTCTTCATCCAGTTTGGTTATCAACTCATAAAAGTCTTTGTACTGGTCTTGCACCTTGTCGGGCATTTCATGGTCCCACAGCACAATCGGATAATTCTTGTCTGATTGATTTCTGTTTGTATCAAAACAAACTAATCCCCAGTCGCTCCAGTCAGCAAAGGGGATGTACCCTTTTTCAATGAGGTATGCTGTTGGGTAACCGTCAAAAATCATTGCTGTCAGACTTGCCCTCCAGGCATTAACCGGATGACTGCAAAAGGATACTTCTGATAGGTGAAGCTCATAAAAGTGCTTATGCTGAAGCAATATTTTATAATCGTCAGGTAAACCATATCCAATCCTTGCCTCCATTTCTTTGATGTCGGCATCAGTAACTTTACTGTCGATGGGGAGCCAACTGCGCCATTTTTCTTGTGCGTCCTGATGGGGACCAGCCATTGCAGGCTCAATTGGTCCGGGTATTTTGTTAAGTTCAGTATCCACCCATTTCTTTAAATGGGTGTCAATTATATTTTTTATGGTTTGTGCTTTCATACCCGTGTCGGTCTAAATATTTATGGAACACATAAATTTATGATATTTTTACTGGCTGGAGTCCCGGCATGTAACAGAAGGCTGGAGTTGGAGATGGCGGGTGGGAAAAGGGAATTTGTAAATAAGAAAAAAGCACATGAAATTATTTTTCCTCTTACTTTTTTTGCCAGGCATCTTGTTTTGTCAGGATGCCAAAATCAAGGTATTGAGTGAAGAAAAAAGGCCCGATAGCATCATCGTTACGATTGCAGAACTTACAATTCAGAATAATTCACTCGACCCGGTATGTATTACTATCTCCACCCGGTTTCTTATTAAAAACCTGGGCAAAGACACCATTGAACTGGCAACCTTTGGCAATGATTCTTATGCTGCTTATGATTTGTTGTATACTAAAGAGGATGTGGATTGGATAAGTGATTATAAACATGAATATCCTTTAATTATTAATGGACTCACTTCTTTTGTGGTCACTCTTAAATTGAAACGAAAATCAAGTTGTAAGGAACAGCTGTTTGAATTATCATATCTTAAAGCTACTAGAGAAACGTATGATTTACTACTTGCGGCAACTATGAAAAGGGAAGATTGGGATCCTTCTATTAAATTAAAATTTATTCAGAAATCTATTTTGTTTGGTAAGTAGTAAGACAAATCAGCAGCGAACAAAACTCAAATTTAGTTTAGATGTTGCCGGTAGAATGGTTCTCCGGAGCAATCCGGAGTCTCTGCCACACACACTAGGCTGGAGTAGGAGATGTTGGGTGGAATAATGATTATGGTTTTCACGGAACGGTGTTTAAGCCATCAATTACAAATTTCCCTTTTCGTTTTCTCAGATAAATAAAGCCCTGGGTTCCTTCATATTCTTTTGAGGGAGCTGTAATTATATATGAAAAAGCCCATTCCGACTTGATTTTGTTTTCATCAATTTTATGAAAGTAAATTGTGTCTGACCAAATGCCGTAAGCCGATCCGTTTAGGATTGGAATATCAAAAAATAGTTTATACACTGAGTCAAGGAATAATTGTTTGGAGACTTTGACAGTTGCATTATACCGGTCATTTGCCTGGACATAGGCAAGGCATTGATGGCAGTAATAGGGAAATTTAAATAAGCTGGCCAGTTTTTGTTTGTCCTTTTGCTGAACAGCGTTGCGAAAGGAATTCCAGAAACTATTTAAAGAGGTGCTGTCAGCTTTCGAAATCTTGGTCGAAAATCCTATCTGGGGATATAAGTCCGCGGTAGTAGTAAATAGTAAGGTTAAAATAAGACACCATCTCATTTATTGGAATGTTTTGTTGCTGACACCTAACGGCCAGAGCTTTGCGTTCGGCAGGGCATTTAGAAAACGTCCAGCCCGGAACTGCAGCCGACCGAAGTTACAAAAGTTAAAAACATATTCTGTTGCTCATCTGTGTTGGGTCAGCCAGATATGCAGCTGATAGAAGTACTAAGATGAGGATTTATTCGTCGCCCCCTGCTGACGCAAAACTGAATGTTGCCTGTAGTTTTATTTTGTCATAGAGTTGCAAAACAAATATTTTAAAGAAGTCCGCATTTAGATTTGGATTGTAGCCGTATAATTCATAAACAGATTTGTCTGTCGGAATTGCCATGCAAGCCCGTACAGTCCATCTGTAATTTTCATCAAATAGTTTTCCTTTGTCGTAATAGAAAAAACTGTTAGCATACATATCGTCCATTAGAGGGCTTTGTTCCCTTATTTTAACTGATACTAATTCTTTGTCTTTTGAATAGTAGCGAATTGTTAATACGCTTTTGCTATTCACAAATAAGCATGTCGCCACAACTCTATTTTTTTGCACTAGTGCAGTCACTTGAACGCTGTCAAATAAAAATGTTATGGAGTCAGATGTAGCCGCCCTTGATGTGTCAAGTTGATAAGCATACATGTCTATTTTATTTCTTTTAGGATTAGTTTTTTGTCCAAACAAATGGGTTTGTGTCAATAAACAAAAAGATGATATAATAATTGTCGTTTTAAACATTATTTTCTTGGATGCAAGTCGCTCTGAAATTGCATAAGGTGTCTGTCAAAAATTGCAGGCAACACATAAATTTATGATATTACCTGAACAATTCATGAAATACAGGGGTTGGGTATTATTGAGTTAATAGTATACATTTTGTATTGTCGTTAGAATAATCAGCTTTTTGTATAACAGCTGTGAAATAATTGTTCACGTCAAAAAGCAACGATAAAATCTGCGTACGGATAAATAAAAAGGGTTGCCAACTTTTAAAAAGTTGGCAACCCTCTGCATGAATGTGTTCATACTACTCCGTTACCACTCCCGGCACCCCCAGCTTTTCAAAAATGATCTTAACCTGCAGGGCGGTGTAGTAGCGGCCGGTCTTGGCACCCACCGCGGCTTCATGCAGCAGGATCCATTTCTTGATCGTTCGTACCGTAACCCCGTATATATGCGAGAGCTCTGTAAGACTATAAGGTTTTATTTCTATGCTGGTGTTTGTTGCCGTACTCATGTTGTTACTTGTTTGGGGTAAAGGGTATGGAAGGGTGCATGGCCGGGCTGTTATTCTCCGTAATAATGAAAGTAATCGTCCACATAAATATGCAGAATGGAGGCCAGCTGGCTCACTCCCAACTTGGTTTTGCCCAGGTACTGCGCCAGCAGTTGCCGCAGGGCCTGTGGTCTTTCCGGTGATATATCCAGCTCGGCCGGTTCCCGCCTCCTGATATTTTGCTGGTTGAACTGCTGCAGCAAATACCGCTTTTGATTGGGCGTAAGCAGTCCCAGGTCATCGGCCCGGTACAGCAGTGCGATCATGCTTACTTTCCATTTTAGTTTCAGCTCGCCCAGCAAGGGCAGTGTAACGCCTGCTTTCAGATCTTTGCGAATCTCTTTCTCCGGCATCAATAGCTCAGCGGCAAACAGGTTGGCTTCGTGGTTAATATCCCGGTGATGCGGCACTTGGGTGAAGGTGTGCATGAGCAGGTGGCCCAATTCAAAAGCCAAGGAGAAACGCTGCCGGTCGCCCATCAAAGTGCTGTTCAAAAATATGATCGGATGCTTATCATCGGTGAGCATGCTGCGGCTGTCCACTCTTTCTGTACCAAAGTCAAAGCTACTGATGATGATGCCCTGCTGCTCCACCAGTTTAGTAAGATGAGTGATCACCGGGGTGTCGATATTCCATTTCCGTCTGACCAGCATGGCAATTCTAGCCGGAGTATTTTTTCCGGACCCGGTTGCGCTGTCATCTACCTGGAACAGGGGCAATACAGGCAATGGCTTGTCCATCACCCGGGTAATGAACTGCACCTGCCGGCGGATGATATTGATCTGCGCTTCGATGGGGCTGATCATCTTTACCGGCACCTGTTGTCTTTTGCGGTAGGCCAGATTCACCGGCATGCTGCTGCCGGGTTGTAAAAAAAAGGAAGGAGGATAGGACAGGGCCTCGCTCAGGGCCAGCAGGGTTTGCTCATTGGTAATGGCATCTCCGTTTTCCAGGCGGGAGATGCCTGCTTTATAGGTATGCAGCTTCTCGGCCAGCTCTGTTTGGGTAAGTCCCCGGGCTTCCCGGGCCAATACGATCATGTGGGGATTGATTGCCTGTTCCATATTCACTTCCTGTTTTTATCGATACCAAACATAGAAATGATATTTGTAATTTTCAATAAAAAGTTTCAAAATGTGGATAAAAAAGCTAATAAATTTAGTAAGTAGTTGAGGATCATTTTCTGTCTGTAAAAGGATAGGGGTTTGGAGTTTGGAGTTTGGGGTTGGGGCGGACTCTACTCATCCTGGTAGCCGGGTATATAGTAGTAAAAGGAAAGAATTACAGCCTTTATGTATAGTTGTAATTTATCCGGCTTTAGATTACACGGTACAATAGTTGTCCGTAGCAGCGCAGAGTACCTGCCACACAAAAGGCCTGGAGTAGAAGAGGCCGGGCGGAAAAATATTTTTTAATTGAACGGGCAGTGGGAAGGGATCTGTGAGATCTACTTTCCAGGCCACAGATTTTTTCCTTGATACACATCTGCCGGAATGGTATGTCCTTCATAAATCTGTTCCAGCAGACGATAGAGTTCCGGATCATAGGCTTTCAGGTCCTCCGGCGACTGCACCCTTATTTCTCCATCATAAAATTCATAATTGGTCCAAAACCACCATTGTGTGCCTTCGGCAAAATATTCATCCAGGGTGTTGATAGCATATTGTCCCTTATACAATCCCTTTGCCTGGGCCTGCTCGTATGCTTTTTTAATTGCCCCATAGAGCTTTGGGTCTGCATTTTTTAGGGCCATAAAAACGGTATGTGCAAATTCATGAACAAAGATATTCTCCCCATAGTACCAGTCTGTTTTGTAGCCCAGCAGATTTTCTTCGGCGCAGGATACTTCAATACCGCCCATGCCCCGGGCCCGCTGGTTCCAGTACTCCGCATCGGTTTGACTACCGATGCCGCCGGGTTTATCATAGTCGGCCCTTTCTTTATCAGTTAGTCGGCCGTCGTTTTTCTCCGGTTTTTTCATATCCCGGTATTCGGGTAAGTCGGTTTGAAATTCTGTAGCCGCCATAATCATTACTTTGGAACGTTGCTGTACCAGGTATTGCCGGAGATCCGGCCGATCGTGCAGCATATAATTCACAATTTCGCCGGCAGTCAGTACCGCCGCATCGGGCACCTTTTCCGACGACAGCACCGGAATGCCGCCCGCATCGGCATATTTTTTATAAAACCCACCGCCTGCCAACTGCGCCGGCGGATTACGAATGAGTAATCCATCTTTTGCCGTCGCTGCATTTTTGGGATTGGCTGATTGTGCCGGAGCTTTGCCAACGCAGCCCAACATAAGGCCAAGTATAAATAAGGAAGTAGATAGTCTGCTCATTTGATGAAAGGCTTTGCGTTGTAAATTAAGAAAAAGAGGGAAGGGAAAAAAGCGTCATTTCCTCTCTGTAAAGGGAAGTGGAGTTTGAGGTTTGGAGTTGGGAGTTGGGGGCGGACTCCACTCATCAGGGTAGTCAGATATATATTAAAGTAACTGGAGAATTATTGACCGAATGTATAGTTGTATTCTATGCGGCCGGTAATTTGTTTTTCATTGTTGAATAACACTTCTTTAGTCTTCAGTCCTTTTTCATCATAGATATATCTCCAGATGAGGTAGCCGAGGTGCAGGCTGGAAGTGGTGGTGGTTTTTTGAGCCAGGTTTCCTTTGGCATCATATTCAAACATGATATCGGGCAGCAATTTTTTTAATCGTGTATTATAGCGGACAATATCCAGCAGCCTGTTTTGGTCATCGTAGTAGTAATAGAGATAGCCTGTTTCTATTCCTTTTTTAAAAGTTCGTTCTTCACCAATATTACCGTCTTCATCTTTTACAAAACGAATCTCCACACTGTCCAAACTATTTTCCGCCACACTGCTGTTGATGATGCGCCACATTTTTTCCGGCTTGCCATCGGCGGTGTATTGCCAACTATGTGTTTCGGTATGATTGAAATCGCTGGCCGAATCTGCCACGGTATTTTGTATCTGTAATACCCGGCCGGCCGCATCATAGCTATAAGTGGTGGTGCTTTGCATGGCGGCAGAAGAATCCACCACATTCACCACCCGGCCCATATTATCAAAGCGGGAATAGGTAACCGTTTTGGTGAAGTTGGTAATAGACGAATTTCTTAACGCCTTGCCATTTTCTTTGATCTCCTGCAATTCTGAAAAATCCGTGGCCTTGCTACCCCGGTTGTCGAAGCCCGTGGCGGAAACGGTCCTTACCTTATTGGCTGTGTAATTCTTCATCAGCTCATTGGTTTCCCGGGTGCCAATGATATCGTTGTAATAATACTGGGCGGTAAGTGCCTGGGAAAGGAAAAGGACAAAGGACAATAAGAGGATTTTCATGCCGGTGTGATTGTTTTTGCTGCTCAAAGTTACCTTAATTGTATAGTAACGAAAAAGAAAGGCTTCTTGTATTTTTTTGTACTTATTTTTAAGTAAAAATTTACTGTGTCTCATATTCCGCAACGAACAGAGAAGGATTGTCTTAATTGTGGCACCATTGTACAGGGCCAATACTGCCAGAACTGTGGGCAGGAAAATGTGGTGCCCCACGAAACCTTCTGGCATATGGTGAAGCATTTCCTGTATGATATCACCCATTTCGACAGTAAGTTTTTTGACTCCATGAAATACCTGCTCCTGAAGCCCGGTTTTTTACCCATGGAGTATATCAAAGGGAAAAGAGCCAGTTACCTGAACCCGATTAAAAAGTATGTATTTACTTCCGCTGTTTTCTTTATCATTTTCTTCAGCATACTAAAAGGCGGAGATAAGATCAATATCAATATGGGAAATGCGCTTACCGCCAAAGAGAAAACGGCTTATTTCCAAAAGGCTGAGGAGGTATTGCAAAAAGATCCCAACAACGAGCTGTGGCTTTCTGCCATGAAAATGTTAAAAGATACCAGCCGGGTGCTCACGCAGGAGGACATGAGAATGTACTGGGATGATTTTGATTTTATCAACCTCGATGACCGCAACTATAAAAACCGGCAGGAATACGATTCTGTACAACAGTCCTTACCGGCGGCAGAAAGAGATGGTTGGTTTGAACGGCTGCTGCAACGGAAAAATTTAAAATGGAAAGAGAAGTATAAGAATGATCCCAAAGGCGGTGCCACTAAACTGTTCGATATTTTCCTGCATAAGTTGCCCTATATGCTCTTTGTATCGCTGCCGCTGTTTGCCCTCATCCTGAAACTGCTCTATGTGCGGAGAAAGAATTTCTATTATGCGGATCATGGCATCTTCAGTATCTATCATTATATCTTCACCTTTATTCTGTTGTTATTGGTATTTGGTTCAGATAAACTGTCGGACCTGACCGGGCTCGGAGTGTTTGATGTGATCACAGTGTTATTGTTCTTATCCGGTGGTGTGTATTTATATCTTTCCATGAAACGATTTTATGGGCAGGGACATGTAAAAACAATGCTGAAGTATATCCTGCTGAACCTGATAGGATTCCTGCTGCTGATGATCTTATTCATTGGCTTTCTATTATTCTCTGTTTTTGAAATATAATTATATCTATGAGTGTAACTAATGAGCAGGCATTTTCCCGGTTGGTAGGAATTATGAACGATCTGCGGGAGAAATGTCCCTGGGATAAAAAACAAACCATACAAACATTGCGGCAGCTGACCATTGAAGAAACCTATGAACTGGCTGATGCCATTACCGAAGAAGACTGGAAAGGCATCAAAGAAGAATTGGGCGACCTGCTGCTGCATATTGTTTTCTATGCCAAAATTGGCAGCGAGCAACAGCGCTTTGAATTGGATGAGGTGATCCATGGCGTCTGTGAAAAGCTGATCTCCCGTCATCCGCATATTTATGGCGATGTGACCGTAAAAGATGAGGAAGAGGTAAAAAGTAACTGGGAGAAATTAAAACTGAAAGAAGGTAAAAAGTCGGTGTTGGGCGGAGTGCCTAAATCTTTGCCCTCCACCGTAAAAGCCATGCGGCTGCAGGAAAAAGCCAAGCAAACCGGGTTTGAATGGGATACTAAAGAGCAGGTTTGGGAAAAAGTGGAGGAGGAGATCAACGAACTGAAAGTGGCCGTACACAACCGGGAAATAGGGGGTGCCGAAGCCGATACACAGCAATTGCAGGCCGAAGTGGAGGATGAATTTGGGGATGTGGTATTCTCTTTAATAAATTATGCACGGTTTTTGCAAGTAGATGCCGAAAATGCATTGGAACGAACCAATAAAAAATTCATCCACCGGTTTACACAGATGGAACAGCAAGCACTGCAAAGCGGCAAAAGCCTGGGCGATATGACACTGCAGGAAATGGATGCTATCTGGAATGCCATTAAACAACAGCGGCCCGAATAGTGAAGCCCCTTTTTAAAAATACCTGGTTGCGTAATTACAGTTTGCTGTTATTATCAGCACTGTTTTTTGTTTTCTCTTTTTTTTTCAACACCCTTTATACTAACCGTTCTTCCGTTGGCAGCGAAGTAAAGAAGGCGGAGAAATATATACATGACCAGCAGGCCGATTTCAATAAACTGCTAAAGGATACATCCCTTCTCCATAAACTCCTGTATGGAAAGGAAAGCCTGGCGGAGTTCAAGGTATTGGCTGCTAAAAAGTACACCGTGTTTGTGTACACCACCAGCCAGTTTGGTACCACCGATATGAAATTCTGGAGTGATCAGCTGGCGGTTCCTTCCAATGAAACCATTGCCGGTGCGGATGGTGAATATTTCCAACAGCTTTCCAACGGGTGGTATGTGATTATTAAAAAAACATTGTCTGTATCTACCGCAGACGGGCAGGGAATCGCTATTGCTGTGATACCGGTGCGGTCGGAATTCTTTATTACCACCGAATACCTGCCTGAAAAATTTACGTATAGCAACGAGGCCGATAAACGGGTTCGGATCAGTGAGAAGCCAACCGAGTTTCCGGTACAGACAGTGGCAGGGAAAACGCTTTTTTATCTGGATAAGAAAACAACGGTAGCGGTTCCGTATAATGACCGGCAAACTATCTTACTGCGATTTGCCGGGGTACTCTTTCTTTTTCTCTTCATTCAATTATTGGCAGAAGCCGAAGCAAGAAGGAAAACAGCCTGGTGGGGTATTGGTTTACTCACGGCTATATTGATAGTACTGAGGGTCTCCACTTATTATTTCCCTCAACTATTAAATCTGCGCCAGTTTGAATTGTTTAGTCCGGTGATTTATGGTTCCAATCCTATTCAGCGTTCGTTGGGTGATCTGCTTATCAATTCAGTTTTGTTTTGCTGGGTGGTTTTATTTGCCTGGTCCAAGTTGCGCCAGGAAGAAAATCCCGGAGCCCGTTTTACTGTACAGGTAAAATGGGTGGCGGGTATCTTATCGCTTTGCCTGCTGATCTTTTCCACTTTCATTTTAGCCACGGTGATCCGCAGCCTCGTAGCCGATTCAAAGATATCATTTGACGTCACCAATTTCTTTAGCCTCAACCGGTACACGGTGGTTGGTTTTTTTGTGCTGGCCTGTTTGTCTTTATCCTATTACTATTTCTCACAACTGTTGTTCAGGTTGGCCTTTCCCATTTTTGCCGGGCGCAGCTTTCTGATTTATTTCGCCATCGGTTTTGCCGGATTGGTATTTCTTACTGTTCGTTCCGGTAATCCGGAAGTATTATTTTATTTACCGGTGCTACTGTGGTTACTGGCTTACACCTGGCTGGTGAATAAACAGGGGGTGATCTTTAACCGGGTACGCATCAATATCGCCGGCATCCTTTCCTGGATCTCTATCTTTTCTGTCTCCATTGCGGCCATCATGCTTTCGCAAAACCGGCATGTGGAGTGGGAGCGGAGAAAATCCATTGCCGAGAAACTAGCCGTGCAAACTGATCCTTCCAGCGAAATGCTGATGAGCATCGCGGTGAAGTATATTGACAATGATTTCCTGGCGCAAAATTTCAACCGCTTTCATCAGAAAGAGAACAACCAGGAATTAAAAGATAGTATCATCACCGGCAACTACAGCGGGTATCTGAATAAGTATGACACCCGCTTATATGTATATGATTCATTGGATAAACCACTATTCAATGAAGATCCCACTTCTTATGAAGCTTTGAATGTGATATTGACTGTGCAATCCAAACCCACGGAAACGGAAGG
>Ga0075163_10013157_pt1 | contig 10747 bp, 4 predicted proteins | sample JI1023141ADNA_FD_71478 | JGI IMG/M metagenome (GOLD analysis project Ga0075163, IMG submission 71478) | Wastewater effluent complex algal communities from Wisconsin, to seasonally profile nutrient transformation and Carbon sequestration -... | ecosystem: Engineered > WWTP > Effluent > Algae... | reverse complement strand
GCTCTCCATCATCTGCGACACCCTCGGCATCAACGTCTGGGATCTGATCAGCCTCGCCAACCGGCATCCGAGAGTTAACATCCTGCAGCCGGGGGCGGGGGTCGGCGGACACTGCATTGCGGTGGACCCCTGGTTCATCGTGGACACTGCGCCGGACGAAGCGCGGATCATCCGCACCGCCCGTGAAGTGAACGACGGCAAACCGGACTGGGTGCTGGAAAAGGTCAAGGCGCGGGTCGCCGACGCCCTTGCCGAGCAGCGTGGCAGCACCCTGCGCGATCTCAAGGTGGCCTGCCTCGGCCTCGCCTTCAAACCCGATATCGACGACCTGCGGGAGAGCCCCGCAGTGGAAATCGCAGAGAAGGTTGCCGGGCTCGGCTGCTCGGTGCTCGTGGTTGAACCCAACATCGATCGACTTCCCGACCGGCTGGCCTCGGCAGCGCTTGCGCTGGTCAGCCTGGAGGCGGCGCTGAGCAGTGCCGACGTAATCTGCGTGCTGGTGAAGCACCGGCATTTCCTTGAAGCGCGGGATGCGATTCGTGTGCATCCGAGGACGATTGACGCCGTTGGCTTGTTCGCCAGCGAAGCGGCCGGGCGGTAAATAGAGAATGAATATGCGAGATTCAATGGTTCGGCGCGCCGCCGAGGAATTCAAGCAAGGCCGCTACCTGGCCGCGCTCGATCTGTACAGGAAGCTTGCGGAGCGGCTCGGCGAGCGTTTCTTCCGCGCAAACATCATGCTGTGCGAGCGCATGCTGCGTGGTCAGGGGCAGCGGAATGTGACCCGGAGCGAACTCCGGGCGACCAAAGTCGCCTGCGTGATGGACGAATTCACCTTCCATTGTTATGAACCGGAATGCAATTTATTTCCGCTTACGCCCGAACATGCCATTGAAGAGCTGGAAGCTTTCTGCCCCGATCTGCTGTTCATAGAATCGGCATGGCGCGGTAAGGATGAACTGTGGAATCGCAAAATTGGCACGCTAAGCCAGGAGCTACGCGCGGTACTTCAGTGGTGTAAGCAACGACAAGTGCCAACCGTATTTTGGAACAAAGAAGATCCGGTCCATTTTGAAACCTTCCTGACCACAGCCCAGCAGTTCGATTTTGTCTTCACCACCGACATAGACTGCATCGCCCGCTACAAGGCCGCGCTGGGGCATGATCGCGTTTATCTGCTCCCGTTTGCCTGCCAGCCAAAAATACACAACCCGATCGAGCTCTACACCCGCAAGGACGCCTTTTGCTTTGCCGGTGCCTACTACGTGCGCTACCCGGAGCGGACGCGAGACCTCGAAACTTATGTCGCCGAGTTTCCGAAGTTCAAGCCGCTGGAGATCTTCGACCGGAACTTCGGCAAGGAAGACGTCAACTACCAGTTCCCGGCCGAATACCGCCCCTACATCGTCGGGACGCTGCCCTTCAACGAGATCGACAAGGCCTACAAGGGCTACCGCTACTCGATCAACCTGAACTCGATCAAGCAGTCGCAGACCATGTTCGCCCGCCGGGTCTTCGAACTGCTTGGATCGAATACCGTCACCGTCAGCAATTTTTCGCGTGGTGTGCGCCTCATGTTCGGCGATCTGGTGATCTCCAGCGATAGCGGGAAGGAGATCGTTGATCGGCTGCGGGCGCTGGACGCGGAGGGGGAGCGCAAGTTGTCGCTGGCCGGACTCCGAAAGGTTATGCAGGAACATACCTATGGGCATCGCCTGGCCTACGTGGTCCGAAAAGCACTGGGGTGGCGCCTTGTGGATGAACTGCCGTCAGTTGTCGTCGTTGCGAAAGCCGACTCGCAGGCTGAGCTTCAGCAGTTGTTGAGCAGCTTCAGGGTGCAGCGGTACGCAGACCGACGCCTGATCGTGGTGACGAATGGTGAGTGGCGTGTAGAGGGGGTACAGCAGTCCGAGCCGGTCACGCTATTGACCCCAAAAGCAGCGGGCGAGTCCTTCATGGGAGATCTGGTCCCGGAAGGGGCGTGGATGGCCACGATGCTTGCGGACGACTATTACGGTCCCAACTATCTCACCGACCTCGTGCTTGCTACTCGCTATTCCGATGCGGCGGTGGTCGGCAAAGGCGAGCATTACGAATGGACTGATGAGGGTATCCGCCTCTGCGATCGCGATCGGGCCTATAAACCCATTGAGCGTCTTTCCGTGCGCGCCAGCCTGCTGCGGTGGGACTCCGTGCCGAGGGAGCAGACGCTGGTGGATTGGCTCCGCCGCGCACCAGAACAGACGTGGCGTCATGCATGTCTTGCGATTGATCCGTTCAACTATTGCGCAAGCGGCCGAATAACTTCGGCTTTGGCAGAAGTCCAGCGCGAGGTCGATGATCTAAACGTCGGAGGAGGGCTTCCCGTCGAGGAACTCCTTGCTACCGCGGAGAGTATCGGACCTGCGGATTTTGATGAAACAAGCTTGCCGAAGTGGGGCGCTTCAAGGTTGAGGGAGCTTCTAGGCGAGATCAACCGACCCGAATTGAGTATCGAATACAAGGATAGGAGCCTAACTGTTCTTTCTGCACTGCAGGACGGCAAGCACGAATACCTGTACGCCAAGGACGAACTGCCAATTTCTTCCTTGCCAGCGCAGGGTGTACTGGAGACTTATCTGGATTCGACTCCCGGCCTGGATATCCAGTATGTCTTTGTTTTTCTGAATGGCGCTAAGGAACGCATCGGTCACGTCATTCACACATCCAATCGTAATCATTCAGCCACGGTTCCAGATGGGGCCGCTTATGTGCGGTTCGGGCTGCGCATCTGTGGTGGTGGTGAGGCTGAAATAAAGGTCTTTCAGTGGGGACACCGTACTCTTGAGCAGGCGAAGCTGCTGGGACGGAGCGAGACGCTCCTGCTAACCAATCACTATCCCAGCTACAAGGACCTCTATCGCAATGGATTCGTCCATAGCCGCGTGAAGTCGTATATGGAGCGAGGCGTGGTTGTCGACGTGTTCAGACTCCACGCCAACGAGGCAACGACGTATCACGAATTTCAGAATGTCGATGTGCTCACCGGCGCTCAGGTCGCCCTACGTAAGTTGCTTGAGAGCAGGCGTTACAAGACAGTGTTAGTGCATTTCCTTACCCCGGAGATGTGGGAGGTGCTCAGGCATTTCGATTCGCTGCAAGTGGTTGTATGGGTGCATGGCTCTGAGGTACAGCCGTGGCATCGACGGGACTACAACTACCAGACTGAGCAGGAGCGAGCAAAGGCGATCAGGGAAAGCGACCTCCGTATGGAGTTTTGGCGTGGATTGTTGAATCCAATGCCTTCCAATCTGAAGTTCGTGTTCGTTTCCCGGTACTTTGCTGAGGAGGTATTCGAGGACGTCGGTATCAGGGTTCCTGAAACGGGTTATACGATCATCCACAATCCAATAGATACCGATCTTTTCTCCTATGTGCCAAAGCCTGCGGAACAGCGAAAGCGGGTGTTGTCGATCCGGCCTTATGCGTCACGGAAGTATGCCAACGATCTGAGCGTCAAGGCCATTCAGATCCTGTCAGGCAAGCCATTCTTTGGCGACATGGAGTTCAGAATGATCGGCGATGGAAAGTTGTTCGATGAAACGCTGGAGCCGCTGAGGCAATTCGAGAACGTGATCATTGAGCGTCGCTTCCTCACGCACGCGGAGATTTCATCCTTGCATAAGGAGTACGGAATATGTCTTACCCCGACGCGGATGGACGCTCAGGGCGTTTCCCGCGACGAGGCGATGTCGTCGGGACTCGTGCCGATTACTAATGAGGTCGCGGCAATTCCGGAGTTCGTGGATAGGGCATGTGGCGTTCTCGCTGGAGCGGAGGATACTGCAGGACTGGCTGATGCAATCGGGGCCCTTTACGAAGACCCGGATCGCTTCGAAACGCTTTCGAAGGCCGCCGCGGAGAGGGTCCGTTCGCAAAGTAGTGCGAACTCGGTAGTACGGAAGGAGTTGGCATTGTTCGCGGAAGGCTGGGTGTGATGAAGCCAACTTCGTTTCTGTCGTTTGATGTAGAAGCGCTGCCTGGGCGTGCCGAAAAGGACCACGTTGATCGGCTCATCTGGGGGAAGTTTGACGGGGAAGAGTTTGGTATTCGTCGAATTTGTACGATTCTCGATGAGTATGGGCTGAAGGGAAATTTCTTTATTGACCTTTCAGGATGTCTGCTCTACGGGGATCGAGCTATCAAGGAGGCGGGAGACTATCTTCTTAGTAAGGGGCACGAGTTGCACGTTCATCTCCATTCCGAATGGGTGATAAGGGGGTGGGGCATCCGTGGAAGTTTTGACGGCGCTCCTGGCCTCAATCAGTTGAATGCCGAACTGAATCAACGTTGTCTCGAATTCGCAGCCTTCAAGTTCAGGCAGCTCTTTGGAGCGAATCCCTATGCCTTTCGCGGTGGTGGTTTCATGTTCAATGCCCACACCGTGGCTGCAGCACGGGACGCCGGCTTTCGTTGTTTGAGTAATTTCAACAATCAGCGACACGCGGGAATGCTTGGCGTAGAGGGGGGGGGCGCCCAGAACGAACCGTTTAGTTGGGGGGGCGGGCTGTGTGAATTGCCGGTGGATTATTCACCGGAGCCTTTGTCCGCAGATCTAGGTACTTACTATGGATGGTTTGATCGTGTCGTGGATCGAAAAGAAGTAAAGACTTTTAATCTTACCCTGCACTCCTGGTCGTTGTTGAGGCGCGACTCCGCGTTCTTTGATGCGGTGGATATTGAGCACGATAATCGGCTCCGGCACATCTGCGAACACCTCAAGGAAAATACACGGGTTTCTGGATATGCTGAGTATATGGAAGGTAAGGGGTTTGATCCGGTTAAGGTTGGGTCTTTTCGTAGTGCCACGTCCCCGCTGGTAGATGGGCAGGTTCTTGTGTCTTGCAATATATGCGGCTCGAAGTTCTCTCCCAGAGACGATGATGTGTGTCCAGGGTGCAGCGGGCGCGCCAGACACAGGCAGGTCGTCGACGCGTTCAGGGGGCGGGAAAACCCGTTTGACGGCGGGCGCGTGCTGGCATGCTTTGCCAATGCAGTCGAAAAGACCTCGCTGCTCTCGCATGTCAAGGAGCTCAAAGTGTTTGATGTGCGGCCTCTCGCTGAGGCAGATTTTCAGATGGATATCCAGAGCATGGATGTTGTTCCAGATGAGAGTTTTGATGGTTTTATGGCGCTACACGTACTAAATCATGTTCGAGATGATCGGGCGGCTCTCAAAGAGATTCGCCGTATTCTCACGCCGGGTGGCGTTGCCCTCCTCACCATTCCGTATCGAAAGGGAGACAAGACAACCTCGCTGGAGAATGTCACCGAGCACTACGGTGCGGATAACTACGAGAAGTATGGGGTTGGTAGTTATCGTCGGTATGGGTTTGACGATGCAGTCAGCCTCTTCTCGGAGTTCTTCGACGTCGAAGTCATAGAGGGTTTGGATCCAGTGACTCAGCAACGAATGAACGTATTCAAGATGGTGCGGCGAGTGGAATAGCATTGAGGGTAGTTGTCGAAGCGGGCTGCACTGTACGAATGTTGGTGACTGGAGCGAGGTAATTAATGAAGATTGCCATTCTTGGTAGCTGCGTGACACGCGATATGGTTCAGTTTCTTTCGAGAGACGTGACGCTTGTTCAGTATGTGGCTCGTACTTCATTAATAAGCCTTGTGGCAGAGCCTGTTGATGTCGATGAGCGTTCTATTCGATGTGATCATGCTTTCAATGGAAAAGTTGTTTATTGGGATTTGACCAAGATTTTTTGGGAGAAGATCGAAAAGGCAAGGCCCGATGTGCTGGTGGTGGATTTCATTGATGAGCGATTTGATCTATTGAGAAAAGGTGGTCAGATTGTGACCCGCTCGAACTATCTTTCGCTGTCCGGGGTCGAGCAGGATCTATTGAGTGATTTTGAGCTTTTACGTCGTGACGCCCCTTGGGTTAATGATCTTTGGCGAAAATCCTGCGACACGTTCGTGCAGCGTCTGAAGCCCTTGTGCGGGGCCGTGATTCTTCATCGATCATTGTGGGCCGAGAAGTATTATGAGGACGGTAGCGTTCGCGCATTCGAAGAGCATGAGCGGAATACTGCTCGGCGTTCGAACGCCTGGCTTAATGCGTATTACGACTACTTCTCGTCGGTGTGCCCGGGCGCGATTGAAGTTCGGGTCCCGGAGGAATTGTGTGTTTCGAACTATGCCCATAAATGGGGGCGGGACTTCTTTCATTATGGCGACGCGTACTATGAGATGCTTGCCAGCATGGTTGAGCCAATTGTACGTCGTATCTCGGATGATGCGAGGGAATCGAAAGCTATGAACCTTCAGGAAAATAAAATGCAGAGTTGTCTTGCTAAGTATGAAGAGTGGCGGTCCCTTGAACGGTGGCCTAGTGTGAAATACGAGTGGGAGGGTTTGCAAGAGTTCTTGTCTGCTAGTGAGATTTTTTCTGGTATTCACTCCATTTTCATTGATGGTGCCCTGCTTGATGTATATATTGATATCAAGAGGCATGCTCCCGCATATGTTTATCTTCATGGGAATTGCCCGCGTGCGCCGAATTTCAAGTTGCCCGTATTTAGCGGCTCCAATGTTCTGGGTTCGTTAAGTGTGACAAAAATTGTGCCCAGCGATCCGGTTTTGCTGATGGATGAGAGCCTCGAGCTCTCGTGGCATACGGGAAGCGCAGCGTGCAACATGCAGGTCGCCTACAGGGCGGTGTTTGAAAAGGTTTTTGACTCTGCGTGTGCGAAGGATGTCGTGTTCTGGGGGGGGAGCGGCGGGGGATTTGCTGCGCTTTATTTTTCGTACTTCTTCGAAGGATCCACTGCACTGGTGTGGAATTCTCAGACGAACATTCTTTCTTATTTGCCCGATGCGGTTGGAAGGTATCTGAATGTTGCTTTCGGAAAAAATCGTGATGACTTTCCGGCGGCTTTTGGAAGTATTGAGTACGACATTTCCAGGCTTTATGCAGGGGGCTATAAAAATCGGGTTATCTATATTCAGAATGATGAGGACTGGCATGTTGGTTCTCATCTTTCTCCACTCCTTGATGCGATTGGAGTTGATGTCGGGAGTATTCTTTCCGGGAGCTATGAGGGGCTGGTTGCACCCAATTTCTATCTCTTTCTTGGACATTTTTCAAAGGATCACGATCCTCCGAGTAATCGTGAAATCCACTATGCATTGGCGGATTGCTATGCGTCGCGTGGTGATCCATCAATATTCTCGTTTTCTCGCCTGATCAATGGGCACCATGGTGGTCATGCAGCGCCAGGTTGGATTGTTGATGCGTTGCTTGATCGACGATTGGCATTTTTCAGATCTGACTGGCCTCATTTTAGGTCCGTGCCAGCAGTGACCCTTGAGTCTCCAAATGTGATCGTGCTGTCAACGGGGCTTTCGATTGAGGCTGGCATTGATGGGGCTCTCGACTGGACGAGGGGGTTTGATAGGGATATTTCTTCGAATGTCCACGACTTTTACTCACTGTCTTACGTTGGTCGCTTGCTTTCGGCGTATGAAGATCTAGGCGAAATCACGCTTTTGGATTCTGCCCTGGGGATGGTTCGTAGTTTTATCGACTTCATCAAGGAGCCGGATAGGCTGCAGATGTTTGTGACGAACAGGGGATTTTCGTCAGCAGACCATTCGACGTCGATACGCGCATCCGTCTTGATTAAGCTCCTGCAGATTCTTGGGGGCGACGATGTTCTCAGGAGAAAAGAGAGGGCGCTGATAGAGCGCGTGACGAGCCATTTGTGGGATATTGGTGATTTCCTTGCGGAGCCCGCCAATATCTATCCTTCCAATCATGGGATAATGGCCTGCCTTACCTTGGCGCAGGTTGCAAATGCATTTGGCGAGCTTGGGTATGTCTGCGATCAGTACTTGCGTCAGGCCAATTCGAGTTTGATGCGGTTGATCAGGGCGTCCTTTGATCGCGACGGTTGGGCCAATGAGAATACCGTCGGTTACCATAGTTTTATTCTCAGGTTGTTGCGGGACTACCTGGAGTACTGCTCGAAGAATGGCCTTGCAGCCGAGGAGGTTCGAGACCTCGAGGGCTACCTCGCGCGCGGGGAGCAGGCGCTCTCGTTTTGTGTAAGGCAGGATGGGAGTATTCCGCCGATCGGGGATTCTCCGCTATACCGATCCGGGATCGACTCTATCAATCATTCAAAGTTCTTTCCCGAGTCTGGTTTTCTTGTCATCAAGGATGATTCGCTATACGTCAGTCTGGTGTGCGGGTCGCGGAGCGACAACCATAAGCAGGTAGATGACTCGTCCCTTACACTTCACTACGGTGGGGAGGATCTAATCGTTGATGGCGGTTCGTACTGCTACGACTCCACAGACCCCTTCAGGAAGTATCTTGTTTCTTTTCGTGGGCATAGCGGGGTTTTTTCCGAGGCGGTGGCCGATCTCACTGCAAAGATGTATCTCTACAAGCGAAAGTATGCGTTGATTGAAGAGTTCTCGGAGAGCGTGGATGGGCGGTTTGCCAAGGCTCGCTACGCGCATGAGGTAGATAATTTAGAATGTGAAAGGCGAATTCTTGTTGATTATTTGGGTGGTTTTCTGATTGCAGATCGTGCGCGAGCGGATAACCCATCGTCGGTTTTTTATCAGTCGTTTATTTTGGCTCCTCATCTCAGGCTTTTAGAGAATAATGGTTCCGAGGTGGTTTTTGAAGGGGAGAGGTTTGGTGTCGTCATCACTCAATTGCGAAGCGCTGAATGCTTGGTTGAGTACGGTTTGACGGAGCCTGCTGTCGCCGGATGGTGCTCAATAAATTGGCGCGAAAAGGAGCCTGCGCATCAGGTTCGGTTTGTGCAGCAGGGTGGAAGCGCCCATTATTTGACGAAGATTCAGGTTTACGACGTTCGAAAAGGGAGAGGGGCCTCAGCGCTTGCGAGTTATCCATCAGGAAAATCGGTAGCAAGGCTATATTCATAGCGTATGGGTTACCGTTTCGGGGAAGGTTTCAAGCCCCGTCATGCCGGATCGCTCGTCATGCTTCTTCTGAAGCGCCTGAGCTGGGGTGTGGGCTTTAAATCACGCCCTAGTACTCTTGAATATGGGAGCTGTGTTGAGCGCATCCGATGTGTAGCTGGTTTTTACGCGTCAGGTCTGTGAGACGTTACGCGCTCCTCACCGTCGACACCGAAGCATTGCCGCGACGCGCTTCCGATGATCACGTCAGCCGACTCGTATGGGGACAGCATGATTCCGGCGTGGCCGGCGTTCGGGAGATGTGTGCGATCGGCGATGAGTTCGGCGCGAAGCAGGTTTTTTTTGTCGACTTGTGTGCTGCCTATTCGCGCCTGGGGGAAATGCAGGATGTGGTCCGCTGGCTTCACGCGGCGGGGCAGGATGTGCAGTTGCATGCCCATCCGGAGGTGCTGCCGGAAGAGTTCTGGCGCGCTCAGGATATGGATGCCCGGCCGGCGCTGATGAATGAGTACCGGGACGACGCCCGGGCGGAGTTTGTCATCCGGTACTTCGGTGGGCTGATTCGGGAGATCACGGGGCAGGATCTCCGGGCATTCCGGGCGGGGTCGTTCAGGTGGAATGCCTGTACCATTCGCGCCCTCAAGGCCGCAGGTGTATCGCTCTCCTTCAACAATTCAATGAGGGCAAGGGCCGGCGGGCAATGTGTCTTCAGTGAGCCAACCAATCTGCCTTATGCCTGGTCAAATGGTGTGGTCGAGGTGCCTGTTACTGAGCGCCTGGTGCCAGGGCCGCCCGGCGCCAGGCCGTTCTGGAGCAGCCTGACTTACCCGGAGTCGCCGTATTTTCCTTTCGAGGTGCAGCGTCTTCCCTGGCTTAAGCGGATTTTCGGCAGGCGGCCCGAGGTCTGCGTATTTTTGCTGCATTCCTGGTCCCTGCTGAACTGGGACGAGAACGGCCATGCCGTTTACAGGGACGATCAGCGTCTGGAAGCTTATAGAAAGTTGATGGCCCGTATTGCCAAGGATTATGACGTTATCACGACGAGGGAGTTTCTGGATTTGTACGCCAGAGGCGAAATCGAGCCGACTCATACGGTCGGTGTCGAGCGGGCGGAATTCGTAGGATGAAAAATCGCTATGCGGTCATCACCGTCGATACGGAGGCCTTGCCGAAGCGCGCGACTGGGGATCACGTCACGCGCCTGATGTGGGGGCGTCACGCGGAAGGCTCGGCGGGTATCGCCGAGATGTGCGCCATCGGTGACGAGTTTGGCGCCAAGCATGTTTTTTTCGTCGACCAGTGTGGTGCTTATTCCTATCTGGATGAAACGCGCGAGGTGGTGCGCTGGCTCGATGCGGCCGGGCAGGATGTGCAGTTGCACACGCATCCGGAGTATCTGCCGGAGAGCTTCTGGGAGGCGCATGGGCTGTTGGCGTCGCCCCAGTACATGAATCAGTACCAGGACGATGGGCGTGCCGAGTTCGTCATCCGCCATTTCGCGGGATTGATCTCGGACGTCACGGGGAAGCCGATCCAGGCCCACCGTGCAGGGTCCTTTCGCTGGAATGCGAGCACGATCCGGGCGCTGCAGGCCGCCGGGATTCCCCTGTCGTTCAACAATTCGATGTGTGCCCTGCATGCCGGTCAATGTGTCTTCAGTGAGCCGACCAATCATCCCTATCGCTGGTCCAACGGGGTGATAGAGGTGCCGATGACCGAGAAGAGGATTCTTCCCAAGGTGGGCAAGGACGAGTGGTGGGCGCGTCTGACCTATCCGGAATCGAGTTACTTCCGTTTC
>Ga0075163_10013156_pt1 | contig 10749 bp, 14 predicted proteins | sample JI1023141ADNA_FD_71478 | JGI IMG/M metagenome (GOLD analysis project Ga0075163, IMG submission 71478) | Wastewater effluent complex algal communities from Wisconsin, to seasonally profile nutrient transformation and Carbon sequestration -... | ecosystem: Engineered > WWTP > Effluent > Algae... | reverse complement strand
CGCATAACGTTGTCCTTGAAGGAAGTGTCTGAATTTTAGTAGAAAAGTAGCAAGATATTCCACGCAAATTGCCGGTGCATCGGACCAAAATATTTGTGTTTTAGCGCGTAGACCGCAGCAACGATCAGCAACAACAAGATTAATGGCCGAATGGCATCTTTCGGCAACCAGTCAACGGCGCCCAAGCAGGAAAACACAAAAGTTGCAGGGCCGCCGGCAGAATCATTCGCCACTGCATTTTCACTTGCCGGGCGTAACGCCCGGTCACATTCAAGGTGCCGACCACGCTGGCGCATTTGTTGGTGCCAAAAAGGGTTGCTGCCGATTCAGCAGGGTAAACGGTAAATCACGCAGGTATCTGGATCAGTCCACCGCCACCCACAACTGCATCATTAGCGCCAGTAAAGAAAGCAGCAGTAACAAGTATCAACAGGCTGAGGTCGAAGATTTTTAAATAGTTTTCAGGCCAGAAAGCTTCTTCTTGGATTTATATAAGAACTATAAATAAAACTACTGTTAACACTAACTAACGAACACTTCTGTGGATAAGTAAAAATATTGTTTTATTTACAGTGACTTAATTGCAAAAATTGCCTCTGCAGAAAGCACTTGAATAGCTGTGGGTGAAAAGGGGATAGATTTGGCGTAGTGGACAATTCTCGTCCTTACCCCCAAAGCGCTCAGCGTTTATTCACAGTGTTATCAACAGCCGTGTTTTCCCCGGTAAACGAACAAGAAAAACCTTATTTCGATGCAGAATCTAGCGGAACACGTGGAAGCCCCGCTGTTGCTTGACTGTTTGAAAATAAATTTCAATCATGGGCACATATATGGGAACACTTATTGAAGTCGTCCCTTGAATGATGTCAGCCTTGCCCGGCTTCTGCCTGGATACCATTTTGGCAAGTTTCGGGAACAACTGCACATCGGTGAATGAATGCCAATTGCTTACTGCACCTGGCGTAGATATGATGCATGGAATGTCGCAGGCCGATGGAGAGAGGTCCATCGGCATTTTATCCGTCGCCTCCCTATCGGATAGCACTTTGCCACACCTCATGATTCCGATCACATGAGTGACTTATTACTCATTGTTTTTCTTGCTGGCATTGTCTGGCTTCTCTGGCGAGCGTATGCAAGCACGCCCACGCCTGCTTCACCACCAATCGAACCGCCACGGAAAGAAGACCCCGAAACACGCCACGTGCGGAATGCACTTGAATTTGCCAAGGCTCAACATGAAATCTTGGCACAGAGACACCGTCAGCACGATGCATGGCAACGGGCACATGGTCACGCAAGAGCCAGTGAACTTGATCAACTCAGCGGTACTGAATTTGAAGCGTTCCTCGCTGGATTATTTCGTACCCAAGGATATACAGCGGAACTTACCCCGCTGACCGGTGATTACGGAGCCGACCTTATTCTGGTCAAAAATGGCAAGCGCATTGCAGTGCAAGCCAAGCGCTATGTTGGCAGCGTAGGCGTTTCCGCAGTACAAGAGGCTTTGTCGGGGCAAGCCTATTACCAATGCGAAACGGCATGGGTCGTCACCACCGGCACCTTCACCAATAACGCACTGGAGCTTGCAAAAAAGTCTGGAGTCAAGCTCATTGGCCGAAGCGACATCGGCAGACTAATGGCGCAACGCACCGCGAATGGCAGCGCGTGACTGATCGAGACCAACTTCCTGCTAAGGCATCCATGCGAAACATGGCCGTGTCGGTCCAACAACGCGGCAGTCTTGTGGAGCGTGGATTACTGGCAATTCAGAATGGGACGAAACTAGCACAGACGAAAGACAACGACGCGCTCTACCGCCAGGCGAGAGCGGTATATGACCTAATTACTGACAATGGCGGAACAAGTTGGGTTGGTGAACGCATAGGTCGGGAATGGATTCCAATTTCGGCGTTGACCGAAGCGTTCACTGCCTTTCAACAGTTAGCTGCCGAGGGCTACGGGAAAGCGTATTACCCGCTTTCGACCCTATACGGCGGTGAACAATCGGTCAAATGGGACAAAAATCTGGCGCAGCTCTATTCCAAGCTTGCTTATGACTGGTGCTTGGCAAACAGTTTTCGAAACGATCCGGAAATCTGGAATGACTTAGGCCAGGTTTATGTCCGTCAAGGCTCGCTAGAGGCATTGCATTGGTTCCGCAAGTCAGCCGACAAAGGGGAGGCTTGGGGACTGTACAACTTGTGGGGATACGGCTACGGCGTCGCCGAAATGAGCCACGAAGAAAGTTTGGCGCTGCTGACAAAAGCCGCCCAAAAAGGGAATCTCGTTGCGATACTAACGCTAATTCGTGAACACCAATTTAACGGTGCCGATCACGAACCCGATGACGAGCAGGCACTGTATTGGTATCGCAAAGCTGCTGAACAAGGCTACCCATGGACTGAAGCAGATTTCGGCGCTGAGCGATTTTTCGAGTTGGGGATGAATTATCGATACGGCGACGAGGTCGATGAAGACAAGGCTGAGGAGTATTTTCTGGCGGCGTCGAACTTAGGCCATCCCGAGGCTCAATATCGCTTGGCCGAGCTTCTATCTGAGCGGGGAGACGAATCTGAAACTGAGCACTGGCTAAAATGCTCTGCCGATCTCGGCTACGGGCCGGCACAGCTCGCCTATGCGGAGTATCCATTTGTACCCGAGGAAAAAGCGGAGGCGTTGATTGACTCCGCAATCGGCTGGTATAGAGCGCGCGCTGAAGAGGGCGACGAAGATTCGCAATTTGAGTACGCAACAATGATGCTTAGCCCCACTGGCAACAGGAGCAGAAGCCAAGAAGAAGGCATGCATTGGTTAAGGGCTTCAGCAGAACAATGCTATGTCCCGGCCCTGAGGCAACTCGGCAGAATATATTTGTCGAATCAATCGCCGACAGACACCATTCACAATGGTGAATTGTTGCTTTCTCGCGCCGGCGATTTGGGTGACCCTTGGGCCTACGAATTGCTGGGTGACTTCTATCTGCACGGCTATGTAGAGAGCGCAAATTCACGCCAGGCTCGATTGCCATTGCCTCTAATCGAACCGGACCAATCGAAGGCTGTAGCCTGTTACGAGTTGGGGATACGCACCGGCACACCAATGGGAGACAGAGGAATTGCCTTCAAACTGGGACGGCACTACCTGACTGGCGAATACCTGCTACAAGATTTGCAACGGGCGGAAAAGTGGCTGTTGCATTCCGCTGAACATGGCTACGGCTCAGCTCAAGAATTACTTGGCGACGAATACCTTTCGGGAAGTCGCTTTCATAAGGATGTCGGCGCGGCAATCCGCTGGCTGGAACTGGCTGGAGAATCTTCCGTCGCTGCGCGCTTAAAGCTGGCAGGAATCTACCTTGATGGAAAAGTCGCTCCCCAAAGCTTGAGCGAGGCAATCGATTGGCTAACTCGCGACCCGGATGGAACGGGGCACATGAATAGACAGATGAAGCTGGTCGCCGAGAAGTGTTTTGACGGTCGATATGGCAACGACGAAGAGACCATTGCATATCAATGGCTGGCGCAAATGGCAATCAGGGAAATTGGGAACGCATCCATCGCAGAAATCTGCGAAGAATGGGCTCCTGTTCTCTACTACGACGTAGGTGAAATTTACGAGCTTGGCCTTGGCGTCGACCAGAACAAGGAAAACGCGATCTATTGGTACCGGCGATCTGCTCGACAAGGGCTTCAGGTAGCAAAAACCCACCTACAGAAGCTCGGCATTGACTGGAAATCCCCCTGATGCTCCCCGAAGAACAAGAACTTCTCCGACTTGAAGGCGAACAATCCGCGCTTGAAACTCAAGTCATCTCTGCGGAGTTGGCCTTGGAAACATCGAAGGCTGAAATCACGAAGTTTCAGCGCCGCTATTATCAAACCGTGGGACAACTCTATGCCCAACTGGATGAACTGGAAGCGCAAATTGCCAACGTGGGCGCTGAGCAAGCCACCGATGACGGAGAGGCATTTGCCTACGCGCAGGGGGCTCAGGAGCAGGCCAGGAAATCTGCCGAGGAGGCAGGTTTGATCAAGGCGCTACCCGCCCCACCGCTGGAGATTACGCCAGAAATCAAGGCAGCCTATCGGCAAGCCGCCAAACTGATGCACCCGGATCGCGCCACTACGGAACCGGAACGCCTCCGCCGCAATGCGATGATGGCGGAGGTAAACAAGGCTTATGAGAGTGGAAACCAGCAGGCCATTGAAAAACTAATCATCGAATTTGGACAAGACCCCGAGGCCATTGGCGGTCCCGATGTCGCATCGCGGATCGTGAAGGCAATTCGCCGCATCGCCCAGTTGCGCCGCCGATTGACGGAAATTCAGCAGGAGACCGAAGCGCTCAAGCAGACGGATATTTTCCAGCTCAAACTGACCATAACGGAAACAGAGAGCATGGGCGGCGACCCCCTTGGTGACTTGGCGCAACAATTGATGCAGGAACTGTCCGAACAAAAAATCCGTTTGGAGATTGCCATGCATCAACTGGCTGGCATGATTTGACGGCGGGTCTATTCTGGAAATGGTTCAAAGGGGGTTACTGGTTTGTTTGTTTCAAGGCGCAACAAATGAAATATCTGAAGCCTCAAGAAACAGTCTGGATGGGCGAAGGAATGCCACCCAGCGGAATGCTGACAACTGGCAAGGAGCAAGCCGAGTATCTGCTTGGCGACGTGAGCGAAGTGACAACTGATATTCGCAGCGTTAGACCGCTTTGGGCTATGCGCCACCGTCCTGCCAACATCGACTTTCATTAAAAGCCCGCCTCCGGGGCGGGTCACGTGGCGTCCTATTTTGAGGCATCAGGCGACGGACGGTTCGAAATCGTCCATTTCGACAGCCGTCTTTCCGATCATCAAGTTGGCAATCTCGACCAAGGACAAAGCAAGGTCGGCGTTCTGTACAACATCTTCCGGCCTAGCCAATAGCTTAACGACAGCGGACAAAATTGCTTGAGGTTCCGCTAGTTCAGCAGATGCGGATTCGAGGAATTGGGTAACATTGGAAGCAGCCATGATTGATCTCCTGTTGATCGATTTTGGTCAGGGTCGGTCGGTGTTATCAGCACCATCCGGCCCGGACTGTTCTGAATGAACGCCTTCATCGTAGAACATTTTTCCATCCCAACGCAAGAAATATTTTCAACAAAATCAAATAGTTATGATTGTTTTCCGTGAAGCAATCTTTGGCAACCAAAGCCATGAAATCAACGACAAGCGGATTTTTCGAGGTTTCCAAGAATGATTAACGCGGGCAGGTAGCCATAGAATTCGCCTGCCTGACATGTTCGCTATCGGTAGAGATTTAATGCTTCACCAATCAATGGCAAAATTGCCACCATGCCACTCAAATGGACACCCACCCCTGGCATCATGGCTACTTACGTCGGCAGGACGAAGGCGCAGACACGCAACGTTATCGTAATTGCCGAAGCGGTGTCTGGCCGGATGATTGTTGAGGCGATTGGCAGGAAGGGGGCGAACGTCAGGCTGACCGTGAAACGCGAGAGCCTGAGAGAGCCGCAACCTGATTTATTTGAGTACGCAGCATGACTGAAGAGCAATGGGAAGAGATAGGGCGAGTGCTCCGCAAGGTCAATGACGAGAAACCGCCAACGGAGTTTCAGCAGTCATTCATTGATGCGTCCGACCATCAGGAATACCCCAGATTTTCCAGTAGTTCCCAAAGCGGAAACGGGAAGCCTCACGAATCTAGCTGGCTGACAACGAAACTGCTTGGTTGGCTGCATAAATATGCTGACTAGCTAAGGTTGGCCCCGCCGTGCCGCGTACTACATCCGAAGAGTAGAAAAGAAAATGCCCCAGTTCAATGGGCTGCTGGCGCACGGACTGCTTCACGCGAGGGCCACTGATCCTGAGGCAAAGTTCAAGATACTCCACGAGCCGGATATGGGCAAGCGGGAGTAAGGAAATCAATTGACAGGAGGGACGCTTTGCTCCTCATCCTCAAGTCCCCGAAGAAACTCCCGCAGGCGGCAACAGCTTCTCTGACGTTCAACCAAGCGAAGGTGAGCCTGGGGCACTCAGAGATGGCTTCGTGCAGTCGGGCTACAATTGCCCGAGGCGAACACCATCAAAGAGCGCAATGTCAGTATAGCCATAGCACCGCCGATTCGATAGCCGATTGTTGTGCTGATTCGGCTGGATCTGAATCCGTAGTAGATACCTCAAAGCCCCGTATTTATTGGATCGCTGATAATCGACTTTTGCCGGGGGTACACGCATGGGTACACGTTTTTCATGGGCTTGCCTGATACGGTGTGATGCAAATAATTATATCTGCCCACCGCACACCCAAAACGACAAATCTAAATCAACTTCCCGCATCAAAAGCAAAGGCCCCACCTTTCGGCAGGGCCCACAGACACCACGCTGGATTGCAATCTCCGGTGCGTAGCGGCCTCCTAAGAGGACTTCATGCCCGATGCCGAAACAGAGCGGGAACGCTTTAACTATAGGTTACTTAGAGGTAATCGGTCAAGGACGCCAACCCCAAGCCATGCAGTAGGCATTGCTGAATTTTCAGCAAATCCGCCTTATCAATAACCCTTACATCATATATTCGCTTTCCACCCAAATCCTTGCCGCAGAAGGGAAGAGACAACCTATCAAACGACACGGTATAGACCATATCCGCTTTCACCCAATGAAAATCAGCGTTATAGGGCTCCGGCAAAACAGGGGCAACATGCAATTTGAAATGATAGGCTGCAACTTCTCTCGGTGGTGTCGTACTTAGCGGGACAACGGTGCAAAGACCATCTCGCTTACGCAATCGCGGCGAGACAACGACGACAGGCCGTCGCTTAATCATCTCGGGTGCCACAAACCCCTTGAAATCGCAGACCAAAATTGTCCCTTGTTCGGGGTGAAATTGAATCGTCACTAACGCACATCCTTCGAAATATTCCGATTGATTGTACCTCTCGAGACAATTCAACAACTGCAAAATCTCTGTACGTATGGCGCCACCTCATTTTTACGAAACAGATTCAGCCATCCCGGCCCAGATCATCAAGCGGATCAAGGCCCAACTTATCCAGCCGCCGATTCAGCAGCCCAAGGCGTTGCGCCATTCCGGCCCATGACGCATTGGCGAAGGCGGCATACTCGCCTTTGAGTAGTTGATAGGTGCGCCAGTGCATCCCCTTGGGTTTGCCGCCTTCCGGGTTCGCTATCCCTGCGCCCCACCCAAGCTGCCGCCGGATCGTGTCCGCCCGTCGCATCGCTCGATCATCGTCGGTTTCTCGCTGGCACTCATAGGCCAGCTTGTGACAGTGCCGACAGGCGAAGATTGAACCGCCGAAGAGAATAGCCACGCGCCGCCCGCATCTTTGCGCCGGGCAAAGGAACCACGCCCGCCGCCCACCAAGATTGCAGTTCGTCCATTCCAGATAAACCGGGTATTCCATCGGTCGCCATTCGCCCCCGTTGGTTCGGTTTCGGTAATCGAGAATTACGCGGTCGACTTCCGTTCGTATCTGGATTGATGCCACTTCTCTACCGCTAACACTCCATTGCCAACTGAAGGCCCGGCCCGGTGTCAGCAGGCCAGCCCGATGCAGCCGGCGAATATCCAGCGGTCGCATGTCGCCGGTCGTGCCTTTACCGCGTTGTCCGCGTCCGCTACCGAAGCCGCCCATTATTTTTCTCTCCGGGATTTGCCGAAATCATTTGGCAAGTTTGCAGTATGGTTTTCGTTAATTCTTGCTGAAAGCCTTGTGCTGCCATGCGTTACGCCGGTTTTTATGGTGTCCGGTTTCATGCACCGCGAAGCTGTTTCAGTTTCAACAGCATGGCCAAAGTCCGTTCAAATTTGCGGTCCAGGTGCGTTTCGTAGCGGTTCAACTTTTCCAGCCGGTGCGCTTGTAGTCCTTCGCCCAAGGTTTGCGCCTTGATGGCCGGGGTAAATTGGGCTTCCCTCGCCATGCGGTAGCAGATCGGTTCGAGCGAATCGCGGATGAATACGGCCAGCCCTTCGGCAGTTGCCGGCTGTTCCTCTTCCTTGACGTGTTCATCCCACCAGTCGCGGGATTCCTGAATCAGCGCCCGCCGGGCTTTGGCGTAGGCGTTCGGCCCACCCTTGCGAAGTATCGCCGCCGCCTTTTGTGTTGCAGCCAGATCAAGCGCCGCGCTCTTCTGACTTTCGGCAATATCCTCTGGGGTCAAGTCCAGTAGGTCACGCACGTCGGTGGTTTCGCTTGCCATGCCACGCTGAAATGGTGCCGCCGATGCCATCACTGTTTTCGAACTATTTGCAGCGCTTTTCAGCCCCTCGTTGATCTTCGCGCCTTCGGCCAGTAATACCCGCCGCTTGCGCCAAATGATGGTAGCCAGCTCTTCGATCAGGTGCCGCTCGGTCATGCCGCCCGGTCGGTGTTCCTCGATCAGCGCTGCCAGCAAGTCGGCAAACTCAGCATCATCTTCATGCGCCAGTACCGCCAGCCTGGAAAGGATGCCGTGCTTCATGGCGTTGAAGCGTACCGGCTCATAGTTGCCCGTCATTGCTACGGGTGCCACTTGGTCGCGCCTCATCAGTATCGCCGGGTTGATCGTTTCCGCTTTAATGGTTCGCATCTCAATTCACCCGGTGCATGGTGCCCGTGTGGGCGTTCTTCAGGATGTACCCGGGAATCTCGTCGGGGTTGATCTCCAAACGCTCACACATGGCGTCCAAACTGTAGAGCGGTTCGCCGTCATCGGAATAGCCGTCTGGCTTATCAGGCATTAAGCCCATTTTTACCGCCAGCTCATGCGCTGCTTCTTTGTACTCAGGCGGTGCGTAAACCATCATTTCGCCGAATAGTTGGCGGGCTTCGACGGTGTCATCAAGTCCTTGCTCATGGAGCGCCTTGTATTTGGCGAATAGGAAAGAAAACACCGGGTTGGTCGTCGTCATGGTTTGTCCTTTTGTTGGGTTCATTCGCTGGCCTGCCACTGGTCACAGCTCGCCCCACGATCAACAGGAAGGCGTCGCATAGGATGGTTCTCGCCATAGGCAAGGGGTAGGTCATCGCGTCCGCCGCAATAGCCGTCTGACTTGCCGGGTCGGACGAAGTGTTGGCAGCATCGGCAAGCCTTCACCGTACCCACGACAGGTGCAGCAATGGCGATGCCTCGATCCTTGGCGATGGTTCGATAACAGAGCAAAGCGCCATCGGGATCAGCCAGCGCCGCCGCTAATGCCTCGCTGCAGTCGACCTCGTTATCGTCAGGAAATACGGCACGAATCAGCGCCGTGATTTCGAGGGCTTCTGCTTTGGTCGCAGTTCGTTGGAGGCGCTCGGGTATCGGCTCGGCGGCTACCGCGTCGGGGTAATACGCCAGCGCCTTTTCATGATCAACCGCAGGCGCGAACATTACCGGCAAGGCGTCACGATCAGCGAAATGAAACAGCCAGCGCGAACAGGGTTTGCCGTTATCCGTTATGCCTGTTTTTTCATTTGCTACGGCTACACTTGCTACAGTTGCTACACTTGGCCTCGGTTTAGGTTGAACCGTAGCAAAAGTAGCAACTGTAGCTGTAGCAAAGTGGGTTGGCTGGCGTTTTCTGATCAGTGCGGACAGGCTCATAGCGTCACCTCGATCAGCGCCGGATTGAGATGAATGCTTATCCGCTTTCCGTCCTTCTCGACTCGCAGGCGGTCATGCTCGGCAAGCTCACGGATAGCCGCATCAAGCGATGCACCGTCACGCAATGGCCCATGCTGGCGAACATGGCGCTTACCGACTTCCTGTGTCCGTTCCCGTTGGCAATGCTCGATCAACCATTTATCAAGCCGTACGGCGTTTGCCATTTCCACCGGCAAGGCCAGTTCGCCAAAGAAGCGCCGCGCCTCGGATAGATGCCATGCCGTAATGCAACTGGCACGCTCAAACGCATCGGCACCAATGGCACCGCCCCCGCCTTCAAATACTTGGAACAGCGCCGCCAACCTTGCCGCGTTGTCGGCTGATTTGCTGGCGACGTCGCGAACGTCGTGCAGTTCTCCGCCGCTGGCTAGTTCGCTCTCGATTGCATCGTGATAGCTGATCCATACCGCTTTTGCTTCTGGCGACAATGGCAGCATGGGCGGAATCAATGCGCCGTCATCATCCATCGGTACCGGCTGATTCAATATCGCCGAAATGCGCCGGTTGAATGTCGCCAGCGCAGGCCAGTTTTCCGGGGCTTCGGTAAAGGGTCGAAAGCCTTGGGTCGATTCAGGCCAGGCGACAAGGAAGCGAGCCAGAAATCCTGTACCGCGGGCAAGTGCGCCGGACTTGTCGAAGAAGCTCCGCAAGGTCGGTTCCTGTACTTGCAATGCCACCGTCAGGCGTGCGCCGCGTACCGTGAATGATTCCGATGATTTACGATCAATGGTCAGGCTGTTGCCATCCCATAGCTGGTTCAACGTCGCCAGATTGCGCATGACTGAATCACCGCCCATGCCATGCGAACCGAACACTATCCCGGCCTCGGCAGAAACTACGCCACCTGAAGGCCATTTCTTCGCCAGCCCATAGGCAAGGGCTTCTGGCGTTGCATCGGCAAAGATCAGCCTCGGCACTCGCGGTTCTTCCGGCTTCTCATGCTCCAGGCTGCGCAAGTCAGATTCGGCGCCCTGTGTCGATTTGCCGCCCTTGGCGTTTTGGCGGATCAGTTCCTTGATGCCGCCGCGCTTGGCTTCCCATGCTTCCAGTTCGGCCCGGTAGTTTTTCAGCAAGGGCTTGGCGGCTTCGGC
>Ga0075163_10013155_pt1 | contig 10750 bp, 9 predicted proteins | sample JI1023141ADNA_FD_71478 | JGI IMG/M metagenome (GOLD analysis project Ga0075163, IMG submission 71478) | Wastewater effluent complex algal communities from Wisconsin, to seasonally profile nutrient transformation and Carbon sequestration -... | ecosystem: Engineered > WWTP > Effluent > Algae... | reverse complement strand
CCACATCCTGCCCAACGTCAGCCACGTGATCCTGGTGCGCATGAGCCTGCTGGTGGTGGGCTTCATCAAGAGCGAGGTGATCCTGTCCTACCTGGGCCTGGGGGTGCCCATCGACCAGGTGAGCTGGGGCACGATGCTGGCCGAGGCGCAGAGCGAGCTGATCCTGGGCCACTGGTGGCAGCTGGTCACGGCCACGGTGTTCATGGCGGTGTTCGTCACCGCGTTCTCGCTGATGGCCGATGCCTGGCGCGACGCGCTCGATCCCAAACTGCGCGGAGCCGAATGATGGACCCCCACGCTCACATTCGTTCGCTGCCCCCCGAGGGGGCTGGCCTCCCTTGGGACGGCCCGGCGGGAGGCCGTTGATGCTACTTTCTATCCAGGATCTGAAGGTCAGTTTCCGCATGGGCGAGCGCGGCGCCAAGACGCTGGCGCCGGCCGTCAAGGGCGTGAGCTTCGACATTCCCGAGAACACCACCGTGGCCCTGGTGGGCGAATCGGGCTCGGGCAAGAGCGTCACCGCGATGAGCGTGCTCAACCTGCTGCCCGACAACGCGCAGCGCCAGGGCCGCATCCTCTGGCAGGGGCGCGACCTGCTGCAGGCCCGGCTGTCCGAGCTGCAGGAGTTGCGCGGGCGCGAGATCGCCTGCGTGTTCCAGGACCCGATGAGCTCGCTCAACCCGGTGTTCACCATCGGCCAGCAGCTCAGCGAGCCGCTGATCCGCCATCTGGGCATGGGCCGCCGCGCGGCCATGGACCGCGCCGAGGCGCTGATGCACGAGGTGGGCATCCCCGAGCCCAAGCGGCGCCTGTCGGCCTACCCGCACGAGCTGTCGGGCGGCCAGCAGCAGCGCGTGATGATCGCCATGGCGCTGAGCTGCGAGCCCAAGCTGCTGATCGCCGACGAGCCCACCACCGCACTGGACGTGACCATCCAGCGCCAGATCCTCGAGCTGCTGGCGGGGCTGAAGAGCAAGTTGCAGATGAGCGTGCTGTTCATCAGCCACGACCTCGGCCTGGTGGGCGAGATCGCCGACCACGTGGTGGTGATGCGCCATGGCGTGGTGCGCGAGCAGGGCCCGGTGGCGCAGATCTTCAGCGCCCCGAAGGACGCGTACACCAAGGCCCTGCTGGCCTGCCGCCCCAGCCTGACCGACACCCCGGCGCGGCTGACGGTGATCGACGACCACATCGCGGGCCAGGCCGACACCGAGGCCTCCACCACCATCTCCACGATGGTGGCCAAGCCCAAGGACCCCAACGCCCCGGTGCTGCTCGAGGTCAAGTCGCTGGCCAAGAGTTTCTTCCTGCGCGAGGGCCTGTTCGGCAAGCGCGAGTTCCGCGCCGTGCGCGACGTGAACTTCAAGCTGCGCAAGGGCCACACCCTCGGCGTGGTAGGTGAATCCGGCTCGGGCAAGACCACCATGGGCCTGACGCTGCTGCGCCTGCACGAGCCCACCGCCGGCGAGGTGATCTTCGACGGCCGCAACCTGCTCACGCTGAAGGACGCCGAGCGCCAGCACATGCGCCGGCGCATCCAGATCGTCTTCCAGAACCCGTATGCGTCGCTCAACCCGCGCTTCACCATCGGCCAGACGCTGATCGAGCCGATGACCATCCACGGCATCGGCGCCAACGACGCCGAGCGCGCCGACCGCGCCCGCGCGCTGCTCGACAAGGTGGGGCTGGATTCGAGCGCCATGGCCAAGTACCCGCACGAGTTCTCGGGCGGGCAGCGCCAGCGCGTGGCCATTGCCCGCTGCCTGACGCTGGACCCCGAGGTGCTGGTGCTGGACGAGGCGGTGAGCGCGCTCGACGTGTCGGTGCAGGCCCAGGTGCTGAACCTGCTGCGCGACCTGCAGGACGAGCTCGGCCTGGCCTACGTCTTCATCAGCCACGACCTGGCGGTGGTGCGCTTCATCAGCGACGAGGTGCTGGTGATGAAGGACGGCGAGGTCGTCGAGCAGGCCAGCGCCGAGCAGATCATGGCCGCGCCGAAGCAGGACTACACCCGGCGCCTGATGGGCGCCGTGCCGCGCGGCTGGGTGCCGCCCGCGGCCTGATCACACAACCACAGCCCACAGGGACTTCGCCATGACCATCAACCGCCGACGCGCCGCACTGGGCGCCTTGTCCACACTGTCCGCCGTCTTCGCCATGGGCGTCGGCACGCTCGCGCCCGCCGCGGCCCAGGCCCAGGCCGCCTGGCCCAGCAAGCCGGTGCGCATCGTCGTGCCCTTCGCCGCGGGTGGCACCACCGACATCCTGGCGCGCGCGCTGGCGCCCGAACTGCAGAAGGCCTTCGGCCAGCCCTTCGTCGTCGACAACAAGCCCGGCGCCGGCGGCAACAACGGCGCCACCGAAGTGGCCAAGTCGCCACCCGACGGCCTGACGCTGCTGATGGGCACGGTGGGCACGCACGCCATCAACGCCGCGCTCTACCCCAAGATGCCCTTCGACCACGTGAAGGACTTCGTGCCCGTCACCCTGGTGGCCGGCGTGCCCAACGTGATGGCCGTGAACCCGGCCATGGCGCAGAAGTACGGCATCAAGAACGTGGCCGACTTCATCCGCGCTGCCAAGGCCAACCCCGGCAAGTTCAACATGGCCAGCTCGGGCAACGGCACTTCCATCCACCTGTCGGGCGAGCTGTTCAAGAGCATGACCGGCACCTTCATGCTGCACATCCCCTACCGCGGCTCGGGCCCCGCGCTGATCGACCTGATGGGCGGCAGCATGGACGTGATGTTCGACAACCTGCCCTCGGCGCTGCCGCACATCAAGAGCGGCAAGCTGCTTGGCCTGGCCGTGACCAGCGCCAAGCGCTCGCCGGCCCTGCCCGACGTGCCGACGATCGAGGAAGCCGGCGGCCCCAGCGTCAAGGGCTTCGACGCCACCTCGTGGTTCGGCCTGGTGGCCCCGGCCGGCACCTCGATGGACATCGTCAATCGCCTCCAGCAGGAAACCGCCAAGGCCCTGGCCTCGCCCGCCTTGAAGGAGCGCCTGCAATCACAGGGCGCCATCCCCAGCGGCATGACCAGCGCCGAGTTCGGCCAGTTCATCGCCGCCGAGACCGCCAAGTGGGCCAAGGTGGTGAAGGCGTCGGGGGCGAAGGTGGATTGAGGGCCGGCCGGACGCAGGACCTTTTGAAATTGGCCGCGGGAGTAGTTGCAGGTGCCAGCGAGCCCGGAATGGACCTGCCCCAGACGCTCGCCACGCTGACCCACACCGCACTCGAAAGCCGGCCACCGCCGTTCCTCGTGGCCATCTGCGGTTGGGCCGACACGGGCAAGTCCACGCTGGCCGCCCGATTTCGTGCCACCTTGGGCCGGCTCGGTGTCAGTGCAGACTCGATCTCGACCGACGACTTCATGCGGGACCGCGCCGAGCGCAATGCCCTCGGAATCAGTGGATACGACCTGCGGTCGCTCGACGTCCAGGCCTTGCAGGGTGCGCTCGCCAGCTTCGTCGATCGAGAGCCGTTCAGCGTCCACCCCTACGACAACCGAACCGGCACGAAGAACCCCAGGCCGCGGACCATCCTGCCTGTGGAGGTGCTCGTCGTGGAGGGAATCCACTCGCTTCACCCCGATCTTGCGCATCGCATGGACCTGAAGGTCTTCATCGACTCTGGCGAAGCGACCCTGCGCCAGATGCGCCATCGCGCCAACATCCACAAGAGAGGCATGGCGGCAGACGATGCCGCCGCCAGGATCTCGAGCGAGTGGCAGGACTACATGGCCGCGGTCCGGCCTCGGATCGAAGTGGCCGACCTCGTCGTCCAGGTGGATATGGAATTCAACTACCGCCGCGTCGAGGGCGCCGCCTGATGGGGCCGAATGGCTGGGGCACCAAGGCCGGTGCATCAAGGCCGGGAGCGGCGGACGAATGCCGCAAGAAGGCCCAGCGCTGCAAGCACCCATGTCGACGGCTCGGGCACGGCGGCCGCGGCCAGTTGTCCGCGGATTTCGCCCGTGGGGTACAGGGCCGTGTGCATGTCGACGTAGATGTCACCCAGGTTCAGCGCGAGGATGAGGTCGGCAAAGGTGTCGGTCGCCAGGCCGAGCGCGGGCCCGGCCCCGTAGCCGTTGTCGGCCGCGAGCTGCAGCACGTCGATCGAGCTTCCGCTGGGCGGCGCGCAGTCGGTGAAGACCAGGTTGCAGTTCGGGACCGTGCGGTCCGGGTTGTCGATCACCTCGTGGAAGAACAGCTCGCCCGGATCGGCGACGGTCCTGCTGACACCGAAGGGCGCAAAGTGCAGGTGCGCGCGGTCCGCAGGCCCGGACAGGCCCGACCACGTCACCTCGGTGGTGACCGTGAACAGGACGTCGTCGAGCGTGACCAGCGCATTGCCGGTGGCCGTCGAGGTGCTGCCGCCGCCATCGACCACCTGCGACGCGGTCAGCGTCCCGGTGTATTGAAGCAGCGCCGCACCGGCCGGGGCGGTCAAGGCCAGTCCTGCTGCGATCATGGCCGCGCCCAAGGCATTGTTCAGCTGCATTGCACACCTCCACGCAGGGGTCGGGACAAGATTACCCAAGTGCAGGCCCGGTCGCACCTTGCAACCTTGGGGGGTCGCCGTACGCCGCGGCGCGGCCGCGCGCTCGATCAGCCGCTGCGGCGATCGGCACGCCCGCTCACTGCCCCGCCTTGAAGCTCGTGAAGATGCGCGTCTGCACGCGGCGGATGTCCTGCGGCACCGCGTCGGGCGCGTTCATGCGGGCCTTGTCGGCATCGTCGAGGAAGATCGACTTGTTGGCCGCCACGTCGGGCTTGACGAACTTGAGCGAGGCCTTGTTGGGGTTGGCGTAGAGCACCTTGTTGGTCAGCGATGCGGCCACCTCGGGCCGCAGGATGTAGTTGATGAACAGGTGTGCGTTGATCGGATGCGGCGCGTCGGCCGGGATGGCCATGGCGTCGAAGAACAGGGTGGCGCCCTTGGGCGGTATCAGGGCCTTGATGACCTGGCCGTTCCTGGTCTCGCGGGCGCGGGCGGCGGCGATGTTGATGTCGCCCGAGTAGCCCATCACCGCGCACAGCGCGCCATCGGCCAGGTCGTTGATGTAGCCCGAGGACGAGAAGCGCGTGACGTCGCGCCGCACGGCCTTGAGCATGGCCGCTGCCGCCGGGTAGTCGGCCGCGTTGCTGCTGTAGCCCGGCTTGCCGACATGCAGCATGGCCACCGGCAGCACCTCGGACGCCGAGTCGAGGTAGCTCACCCCGCAGGCCTTGAGCTTGTGGGCGTACCTGGGGTTGAAGATCAGGTCCCAGGGGTCGGCGGGCAGGGGCTCGCTGCCCAGCGCCTTGCGCACCAGGCCTTCGTTGATGCCCACGGTGACGAAGCCCCACAGCCAGTCGACCAGGTACTGGTTGCCGGGGTCGAACTTGGCCATCTGCGCCAGCAGCCCGGGGTCGAGGTTGCCCCAGTTGGGCAGCAACGAGCGGTCGAGCTTGCGGAACAGCCCGGCGGCGATCTGCTGCTTGGCGAAGTGGGCGCTCGGCACCACGATGTCGTAGCCGCTGCGGCCGGCCACCAGCTTGGCGTGCAGGATCTCGTTGGTGTCGTAGTTGTCGTAGCTCACCTTGATGCCGGTCTCGCGCTCGAAGTTCTTCAGCGTGTCCTCGGCGATGTAGTCCGACCAGTTGTAGACGTTGAGCACCTTCGGCTCGGCCGGCGGTGGAGCGGACCGCACGGCCAGGCACGGCACCACTGCCACGGCCAACGCAAGGATGAACCTGAACTGGAACCTCATGCACCACCTCCCATCGCAATGGATCGCCACCGGGACTGCCGCCACCCCGGCCGATAGAGCATGCGCCGCGCGCAGAGTTCCCGCGTCGGCGCGCCAACCCTTCAATCGCGTTCGCGCAAGCGCAGTTTCAGGCCCACGGGCGTCATCGTGAAGGACAGGCGCTCGCGCGCCTCCAGGCCGTCGGGTGTATCGACGCCGGCGATGTCGAAGCAGCCCAGCAGCATGGCCATGGCCATCTTGATCTCCAGCAGCGCGAGATAGCGGCCCGGGCACATGCGCGGGCCGGCGCCGAATGGCATGGAGGTGCGCCGCGCCGACGCGGCCAGGCGACGCGGGCCACCCTCCTCGCCCAGCCAGCGCTCGGGCTCGAAGACGGTCGGGTGCGGCACGTGTCGCTCGCTGACGCCGTCATGCCGCAGCAGGCCGATCACCACCATGCCCGCCTTCACCTGCACGCCACCCAGCGCGGTGTCCGAGACGGCCTGCTGCGGGATGATCGGCGCCACCGGCTTCAGGCGCATGGTCTCGTGGGCGCAGGCTTCCAGGTAGTCGAGCGAGGCCAGCTGGTCCATCGTCAGCGTGTCCGGGTCGGGCGACAGGCGGCGCACCTCCTCTGTGGCGCGGGCCAGCGCGCCGGGGTTGCGGGACAGCAGGTAGATCATCCAGGCCAGGGTGTTGGCGGTGGTGTCCTCGCCGGCCAGCAACATGGTCATCACGTTGCCGGCCACCTCGTTGTCGTGGATCTGTCCGCCTTCCTGGTCGGCGGCCAGGATCATGGCTTCGAGCAGGTTGGCCGGGCGCTCGCGCAGCTCGGGCGAGGCCTGCAGGCGCGCCCGCGCCTGCGCCACGAAGCCGTCCACGGCCGCGTTGACCTCGGCCAGGCTCTTCTCCAGCGCGCGGTCGGCGGGCAGGCGCACCAGTCGCCACCATGGCAGCGGGGCGAAGACGCGCCGCTGCAGCGCCGGAAAGATGCGGTCGAGGTGGCGCTGGATCACGTCCTCGTCGGACTCGAGCGTGTTGACGTCGGCACCGAAGGCCAGGCCGGCGATGGCGTCGACGGTGAAGCGCATCAGGTCGGCCTGCAGGTCGATCGACTGGCCTGCGCTGGCCGCCTTGCGCCAGCGCCCGGCCAGGCGCTGCGTCACCTTCAGCAGCGACGGGAAGTACGAGCGCACGTGCGACGGATCGAAGCCGGCCATCACCATGCGGCGCTGGCGCCGCCAGGCCTCGCCGTTGGCGCCGAACACGCCCGGCTTCAGGCCCATCTCGATGCCGATCTCCTCCAGCCGCGAGGTGCGCCTGAAACCGTCGGGCCGGTCGCGCAGCATGGTGGCCACCACCTCGTGGTCGGCCGCCACCAGGATCTGCCGGCCCACCAGCTGCAGCCGGTAGAACGGGCCGAACTCGGCGGCCCAGCGCTCGAGTTGCTGGTGGAAGTGCGGCAGGTCGATCTGCAGCGCATTGCCCAGCAGCGGCAGGCCGCGCGGGCCGGGCAGGTCGGAAAGCTCGCGCAGCGGCATGGTCAGGGTCATCGTTGGCCTTGGGTCGGAGCGCAGTGTCGTCGGAGTCTGGCGCGCCCTGCCGCGCATGGTCAAGGTGGGCACGTCGGCCGGCCCCGCCGACCCTGCCGCGCGGAGGGTCAAACGGCATGCTTCTTGCGCTTCTACCGACGTGACCCAGCACCCCGCCCCTCCAGCCACGCCGCCCGACGGACCGGCGCTGCGGGTGCTGCTGATCGACGATGGCGCGCACCGCGTGGGCCTGATCCGCGACGAGCTGTCGCGCCAGGGCCACCTGGTGGTGGGCGTGGTGGATTCGGGGCTGCTGATCCACGACTGCGTGCTGCGCCTGCGGCCCGACGTGGTGATCGTCGACAGCGAATCGCCGTCGCGCGACACGCTGGAGAACCTTGCCACCGTGTCGGCCAGCTGTCCGCGGCCGGTGGTGGTGTTCAGCGAGGACCCGGCCCACGAACCGATGCGCCAGGCCCTGCAGGCCGGTGTCAGCGCCTACGTGATCGCCGGGCTGCAGCCGCAGCGCCTGGTGCCGGTGCTGCAGGTGGCCATCGCCCGCTTCGAGCAGGACCATGCGCTGCGCGAGCAGCTCGGCGAGGCGCAGGCCCAGCTGGGCGAGCGCAAGGTGATCGAGCGCGCCAAGGGCATCCTGATGGACGAGGTGGGCCTGACCGAGGAGCAGGCCTTCAAGCAGCTGCGCAAGCTGGCCATGGACCGCGGCCAGCGCCTGGCACAAGTGGCCGAGCGCATCGTCGAGGCGCGCGACCTGCTGCGCCCTCCGCCTGGCTGAGCGTCGGCGTCGTGCACAGCGCGCACGTTGCTGCGTTGCACCATCACGATGCGCTCAGTGCCCCCGAATGATTCATCGCGGTGCAGAACAGGCCGGGAACGTGGCGGAAGGCCCCAGGCAAACCCTGGCACGCCACGTGCATGAATGAACCCGGGCACCGCGCACAACGGCGTGGGTGGTGCAGGCAATTTCCAAACGGGCAAAGGCGTCCGACTGGTGGGTTCCGCGGCTTTCGCGGGGCTTGACGGTCGAGGCGCCTTTTTTCATTTCCGAACCGGTTCACAGGAGCACTTCCATGTTCAAACGCGAGGGTCTGATGAGTGACGAGCGCAGGCAATTCATCAAGGGAACGGCCGCCGTGGCCGCTACGGCCACCGTCGGTGGCGCGGTGAGTACCGGGGCCTGGGCCGCCGGCTCGGACGCCCCCGAGAAGAAGGAAGTGCGCATCGGTTTCATCCCGCTCACCGACTGCGCATCGGTGGTGATGGCCTCGGTGATGAAGTTCGACGAGAAGTACGGCATCAAGATCATCCCCACCAAGGAAGCCTCGTGGGCCGGCGTGCGCGACAAGCTGGTCAACGGCGAGCTCGACATGGCGCACGTGCTGTACGGCCTGGTCTACGGCGTGCACCTGGGCGTGGGCGGGCCGAAGAAGGACATGGCCGTGCTGATGACGCTGAACAACAACGGCCAGGCCATCACGCTGTCGAAGAAGCTGGCCGACAAGGGCGCGGTGGACGTGGCCACGCTGGCCAAGGCAATGGCCGCCGAGAAGCGCGAGTACACCTTCGCGCAGACCTTCCCGACCGGCACGCACGCGATGTGGCTGTACTACTGGCTGGCCTCGGGCGGCATCAACCCGATGAAGGACGCCAAGGTCATCACCGTGCCGCCGCCGCAGATGGTGGCCAACATGCGCGTGGGCAACATGGACGGCTACTGCGTGGGCGAGCCCTGGGGCCACCGCGCCATCATCGACGGCATCGGCATCACCGCCGTCACCACGCAGGACATCTGGAAGGACCACCCCGAGAAGGTGCTGGGCACCACCGGCGAGTTCGTCAAGAAGTATCCCAACACCGCGCGCGCCGTGATGATGGCCGTGCTGGACGCCAGCCGCTGGATCGACGCCAGCCTGTCCAACAAGATGAAGATGGCCGAGGTCATCGCCGAGAAGTCCTACGTCAACACCAGCGTCGACGCCATCAATCAGCGCATCCTGGGCCGATACCAGAACGGCCTGGGCAAGACCTGGGACGACCCCAACCACATGAAGTTCTTCAACGACGGCGCGGTCAACTTCCCGTACCTCAGCGACGGCATGTGGTTCCTCACGCAGCACAAGCGCTGGGGCCTGCTGAAGGACCATCCTGACTACCTGAAGGTGGCCAAGGAGATCAACCAAACCGAGCTCTACAAGCAGGCCGCCGCACAGCTGAAGATCAGCGTGCCCAAGAGCGACATGCGCTCGTCCAAGCTGATCGACGGCGTGGTCTGGGACGGCAAGGACCCGGCCAAGTACGCCGACGGCTTCAAGATCCGCGCCGCCGCGGCGGCCTGAACCACTCTTCATCGACGACAGCGCCAGGAGGCCCCCATGGTCAGTGCCGTGTTCCACTCCCCCGCCGAGGCCACGATGGCCGCCGAGCCGCCTGCCTCGGCGCGGCCCGCCACGGCCGAGAAGAAGCTCGCCAAGCCCGCACACGTGGCAGCGCCCCAACCTGCGCGTCCGTCGCGCGAGGCCTTCGACTGGCGCGCCCTGTCCGGCCGCGTCCTGCCGCCATTGGCCGGCCTGGCACTTCTGATCGGCATCTGGGCACTGCTTACGCAGAAGGGCGGCGCGTTCCCGACACCGGCGGCCACCTTCGATGCCGCGGTCAAGCTGTTCTCGAACCCGTTCTATCGCAATGGCCCCAACGACCAGGGCATCGGCTGGAACATCCTGAACTCGCTCGAACGCGTGGGCGTGGGCTTCGGCCTGGCCGCCGTGGTGGGCATCCCGCTGGGCTTCCTGATCGGCCGCTTCGCTCTGCTCAACCGCATGGTCTCGCCGCTGATCAGCCTGCTCAAGCCCGTGTCGCCGCTGGCCTGGCTGCCGATCGGGCTGCTGGTGTTCAAGTCGGCCAACCCGGCCGCCATCTGGACCATCTTCATCTGCTCGATCTGGCCGATGGTGATCAACACCGCCGTGGGCGTGCAGCGCGTGCCGCAGGACTACCTGAACGTGGCGCGCGTGCTCAACCTGAGCGAGTGGAAGGTGGCCACGCGCATCCTGCTGCCCGCGGTGATGCCCTACCTGCTGACCGGCGTGCGCCTGAGCGTGGGCACCGCCTGGCTGGTGATCGTGGCGGCCGAGATGCTGACCGGCGGCGTGGGCATCGGCTTCTGGGTGTGGGACGAGTGGAACAACCTGAACGTCAAGAACATCATCATCGCCATCTTCGTCATCGGCATGGTCGGGCTCATCCTGGAGTTTGCGCTGATCAAGCTGGCCACGGCATTTACGTTCGAGGAGGTGAAGTCATGAGCGATTCCCTGACCAGCAAATACATCGAAGTCCAGGGCGTGGAGCAGACCTTCAAGACCGCCAAGGGCCCGTTCGTTGCGCTGCGCAACATCAACCTGACGGTGGCCAAGGGCGAGTTCGTGGCATTGATCGGCCACTCCGGCTGCGGCAAATCCACGCTGCTGAA
>Ga0075163_10013154_pt1 | contig 10751 bp, 9 predicted proteins | sample JI1023141ADNA_FD_71478 | JGI IMG/M metagenome (GOLD analysis project Ga0075163, IMG submission 71478) | Wastewater effluent complex algal communities from Wisconsin, to seasonally profile nutrient transformation and Carbon sequestration -... | ecosystem: Engineered > WWTP > Effluent > Algae... | reverse complement strand
TGCTTGTTTTCTTGAATTCACGGGCGGCGCCCGATCAGGTGATCGCCGAACTGCTCCCGCAGACGGTTCTTTTGAATTTTTCCGGTCGCGCCCAATGGAATCGCGTCGACGAAGATCACGTCGTCCGGCGTCCACCATTTCGCGATCTTTCCTTCATAGAAGGCGAGCAGTTCTTCTCGCGCCAGTTGCGCTTGCGGCTTGCGCACGACGATCAGCAAGGGGCGCTCGTCCCACTTCGCGTGCTTCGCGGCAATGCAGGCGGCCTGCGAGACGGCCGGATGGGCCATCGCGATGTTTTCCAGGTCGATGGACCCGATCCATTCGCCGCCCGACTTGATCACGTCCTTGCTGCGGTCGGTGATCTGCATGAAGCCATCGGCATCGATGGTCGCGACATCGCCGGTCGGAAACCACGCTTGCGCTTCATGATCGCGCTGCAGAGGATCGCCCCCAGCATTTCTGAAGTATTCGCGGACCACCCACGGACCGCGCACCAGCAGATCGCCCGACGTCGCGCCATCCCAGGGCAGTTCGATGCCGTCGGAGCCGACGATCTTCATGTCGACGCCGAACAGCGCGCGCCCTTGCTTGGACTGCACGGCACATCGCTCATCCGCGCTCATCGCCAGGTGCTTGGTTTTCAGCGCACCGACCGTCCCCATGGGACTCAGCTCGGTCATGCCCCAGGCGTGCAGTACCGCGACGCCGTAGGTTTCCTGGAACTTGTGCAACATGGCCGGGGGGCAGGCCGCGCCACCGATGATGGTTCGCTTCATGCTCGAGAACCGCTGGCCGGTTGCCTCCAGGTGGCCCAGCAGGCCCTGCCATACGGTCGGCACGCCGGCGGAGAGCGTCACCTGCTCGGCTTCGAGCAGTTCATGCAGCGATTTGCCGTCCAGCGCCGGCCCGGGAAAGACCAGCTTGGCGCCGACCATGCACGCGATGTACGGCAACCCCCAGGCATTGACATGGAACATCGGCACCACGGGCAGGATGGCATCGCGCGCCGAGCAGTTCAGCGCATCGGGCAGCGCGGCCGCATAGGTGTGCAGCAGCGACGAACGATGGCTGTACAGCACCCCTTTGGGGTCGCCCGTGGTGCCGGAGGTGTAGCACAGCGTGCTGGCGGCCTCCTCGTCGAGCGTCGGCCAGGCGTGATCGGGCGAGCCTTGCGCGATCAGGTCCTCATAGCACAGCAGCTTGTCGATGCCGGCGTTCTTCGGCATGTGAGCCTGATCGGTCATGGCGATGAACGCCTTGACCGTCTTGCAGTGGCCGGCAACAGCCTGGACCAGGGACAGGAAGCTCAGGTCGAAGAAGATGTACTGGTCTTCGGCGTGGTTCGCGATGTAGGCGACCTGGTCTTCATGCAGGCGCGGGTTGATGGTGTGCAGGATGGCACCCATGCCGGAGACGCCGTAGTACAGCTCCAGGTGCCGATAGCCATTCCATGCCAGCGTGCCGATCCGGTCGGAGGGTTCGATACCCAGGCGGCTCAGCGCGCTGGCCATCTGGCGCGCGCGGCGGTGGCAGTCGCGGAAGGTGTAGCGATGGATGTCGCCCTCCACCCGCCGGGACACGATCTCCGTATCGCCATGATGGCGATCGGCATGCACGATGAGTGAGGAGATCAACAACTGCTTTTGCATCATCAGGCCATTCATGGCGTCGCTCCGTTCGGAATGTCGGTGTTGCATCGCCTGCGGGCGACGCGCCGGGTGGCATGGGGAACCGGACGGATGCCCGGGTCCCCAGGCCATCCCGGTCAGTTGAACGCCGTGAGGTCTTTCGGCTCGATGCCGTGCTGCTTGCAATAGGCCAGGTAGCGTTCCATGCTGGTCTTCCAGTTCTCGAGCGCGACGATGTTTTCCTTGTCATCGAGGAAGAGCAGATCGCCGTTCACCACGACCAGCGAGACCACATAGCCGTCCGAGCTTCCCGTGCTGACGACTTCGGGGGTGTGGGTCGATCCGGCGGTCTCGTAGACGATGCTGCCGGGGGTGGCGATCCAGTCGTGCTCCTTGTACTTCCAGGAGCCTTCGATCGTGTAGACGATGACCGTGCCGGTGTGGTGGTGCTTGGGCAGCTGCATGTCGATGGGCGACTTCATCATGACGATCCACTCGCCGCGGATCGGGTCCAGCTTGAAGTACTTCAGCAGGACGTTGTCTGCATAGGGAGTGAATGGCACCCAGGGCAGGGATTCGCCATCGATGACCGAGGTTTCGACGTTTTGGTAGAGCATGTCTGTCTCCGTTTCGTGGGGGGTTGAGGAAAAAAGCAAAGGTATGGACGTGCCAGGACCGTCCGCCTCGTGGGCGGGTGCGCTGGGGTTCGACGGAAGGAGCCGGTGGGGCTCAGTTCAGCGGGGTGCCCGTGAGGGTGGCGCGGAGCATCTTTCGCGGCTCGTTGCCATAGTCGGCGACGGCGTAGTGCTGAACCTGCAGGTTGTCCCACATGGCAACCGTGTTGGTGCGCCACTTCAAGCGCACCTGGTATTCCGGGATCGCGGCCTGGGAGGTCAGGTAGTTCATCAGGTGATGAGCCTCCGGCATGAAATCCTGGCCGTACCGGATGCCCTCGAAATTGAAGAAATTCGAGAAATGGGTCGTGAACGCCGAGTTGACGAACAACACCTTTTCACCCGTCTCCGGGTGGGTGAGCACCACCGGGTGTTCGGCGCCGGGGTTTTTCGCGGCCATCGCGTGGCGTTCTTCGATCGGCATCTGGGCGAGAAAGACGTGCTCTGCACTGTGCTTGGCGTACAGGCCATCGATCCGTTGCTTGATGGCGACGGGCAGCTTTTCGTAGGCCATCACCATGTTGGACCACAGGGTGTCGCCACCGGTGTCCGGGCCCAGTTCGCGGCGCAACACCGCGCCGCGCGGCGGCGCCTTCTTGTAGGTGACGTCGGCATGCCAGATGTTTTCGCGGCTGGTCTTTTCGACGAAGTTGGGTTTGCTCGAATCGAGATTCCGGTACAGCATCAGCAGCTTGTCCGCCTCCGGATGGCTGGGCGCCATGGGGTGGGCTTCCAGCTCGCCGAACTGCGCGGCGAAGTTCTGCTGCTCCATCGGCGTGATGTCCTGGTCGCGGAAGAACAGCACCTTGTGCTTGAGCCACAGCGCCCGGATTTCGGCGATGGCATCAGCATCTTGGGCGGCGTCCGCCAGGCTGATGTTGCTGAGTTCGGCGCCGATGGCGGGCGTACTGAGCTCCACCTTGATCGAGTGCTGGCGCACCGATGGCCGGATGATGGCCGGTGCCGTGGGCGTGGCCTGCGAAATCGTGTCCTGGGCGATTGCTGTCATTGATGTCTCCAATCTGTGCTTGTGCGGCGGTGTGTGTGTCCGGCAGATGCTGCTTGTCCCTGCCAGCGAGGCGGCACCGTTTCGTTGGTGCACGGGATGAATGGTAGGGAGCGAGGCCGCGATCGCCTTCGCACAGCGGGACAATTGCTTCGCATACTGGGACAGGGGCGCGAAGGCCCATGATCGCCAGGCCGGGCTTGCTATCCGTGCGGGATGGGCCGGTCTGCCGCCTTGCTCGCCCGATAGTGGGCCGCCCAATCCGAGGGTGTCCTGCCGAACCGGGCGCGGAACCAGCGGGAGAAGTCGCCGGCAGTGGCAAAGCCGAGGAGTTCGGCGACCTCGTACAGCCTGCGTTTGCTGTTGGCCAGGTATTCCTCGGCGAGTTCGGCACGCACGGTATTGACGATCGTCGTGACACTCTCGCCCTCGGCGGCCAGATGGCGGTTGAGGGTGCGTCGATGCATGCCCAGGTGCTGAGCCACCCGGTCCACCGAGCACAGTCCGCTTGGCAGCAGCATCTTGACGATCTGGCGCGCCCGCTGCGCCGGCTCGTCGCGCAGGTTGGCCAGCTGCGCGTCCATCCATCGCTTCACCTCGCGATTCAGCGTTGGGTCTGCAGCCGGAATGGGCATGTCCAGGTCGCGCCCACGGCAGGCAATGGCATTGTGTTCCTGCGAAAACGCGATGGCTGTTCCGAGCACACGGCGGTGCACTTCCATCCTCGCGGGCGGCTCGTGCGTGAAGCTGATCCTGACCGGGCGGAAGCTATTGCGGCTCAACACCCCCAACAACCGCAAGACGACGCCGGTTGACTGTTCGATCGACTGGCGCCAGACGCCATGGCGCTGCACATTCACATGCAGCAGCACGAAGTCGCCTGCATCATCGAGCCTCAACTGCACGCCGGCGTTGTGCAGTCGCATGTAGCGCACGAAGGACTGTATGGCTGCGCGAAGCGTCGGCTCTTCCCGGATCACCAGCGCCAGCATGCCCAGGTTGGCCAGGCTTCGGTTTTCCGCGAGCAGCAGACCGAAGGCCTCCTGGCCGGACAGGCGGGCCGACTCCTCCAGCAGCCGCCCGACCGAATCGGCGCTGATCATCAGATTCGGATCGCCGAGCACCCGGGCCGGCAGCTTGGCCATCCGCAGCATGCGAAACGGATCGAGCCCCACCGAGCGGGCCACGTGTTCGTAGTCGGTCAGGCTGGCACTTCGCGTCAAGGATTCCATGGACTGTCACCTGTCCCAAATTCAAAAGAATATGTCCCGCAAAGCTTAGCTCGCGCACGCGACCAAGGCTATCTTTTGAGGGCCAGGAACTTTCAAGGACGGAGCAGACAATGGAAACGAGCGTTGCAACGCAAACCGGCCGGCCGCGCGCCGCATGGGGGCAAATGGATGCCGACGATCCCGCCGCATTCAACCACTGCTTCGCCGAAGTCAACGGCATCCGCATGCACTACGTCGACGAGGGGCAGGGCCCGCTGGTCATCCTGGTGCATGGCTTTCCCTACCTCTGGTACATGTGGCGGCGCCAGATCGTGGCGCTGGCCGAGGCCGGATATCGTGTCGTCGTTCCCGATCAACGGGGATTCGGCCAGACTGACCGGCCGGAGGCCATCGAAGCCTACGACGTCAGCCAGTTGGTTGGCGACATGGTGGGCCTGATGGCAGCCCTGGGGGAAACCTCCGCCGCGATCATCGGCCACGACGTGGGCGCACCGGTGGCGCAAGCGGCGGCCATGATGAGGCCGGATCTGTTCCACAGCCTCGTGATGCTCAGCACGCCTCTACCCCCGCGCGGAAGAATCCGACCGACCGTCGCCTTGCGAGCCATGGCGAAAGGCAAGATGTCTCACCACCTGTATTTCCAGCAGATCGGCAAGCCGGATCGCGAGTTGGCCAGCGATACGCGCAAGACCTTGCGCAGCAGCTACTACTCGGTCTCCGGCAGTGCCGTCGGCGCCGAGCGCTGGCGCCTGTTCGTCGAGCCCGATGAGCCGATCCTCAATGCCTTCACCGATCCGAAGGATTTTCCTTCCTGGCTGAGCGCGCGGGCGATCGACTACTACGTCGACGAATACACGCGCACGGGATTCACCGGTGCCCTGAACCACTACCGCTGCCGCGACCGGAACTGGGAAATCACGTCGTTCCTGGATGGTGCGGTGATCCGCCAGCCAAGCATGTTCGTCGGCGGCGCGGCCGATCCAGCGCTCGAGCCGGTCGAAATCCGAGGTGTCTACGACCGGCTCGACGGCTACCTGCCCGGCCTGCGCAAGAAGGTGCTGCTGCCGGGCGTGGGCCACAGCGCGGCGGAGGAGAGCGCGGATCAGGTCAATGCGTTGCTGCTCGAATTCCTCGGGCAGCTTCCCGCTCGCTAACCGGCAAGGATGACGTGGTGGCCAATGCCCGGCTGGATGATTCGGATGGCGCGCATCGCAACGCTTGAAACACCCCGTAGACCGGGCGCCGTACTGGCCATCATCGTGGTCAGCAACCTGATGATCGTGATCGACGTCTCGATCGCCATCACCGGTCTGCCGAAGATGCGCGAGAGCCTGGACATCTCGGCTGCGCACCTTTCCTGGGTGCACAACGCCTACGCCCTCGCATTCGGCGGCCTGCTGCTGCTCGGCGCGCGTGCCGGCGACATCTTCGGCCGCCGCCGCATGTTCATCGTTGGGCTGGCCCTTTTCACGCTGGCCTCGCTCGTGATCGGGCTGGCGCCCTCGGCCGCCTGGCTGCTGGCCGCGCGCGCCGTGCAGGGCGCTGGCGCTGCCGTGCTGGCGCCGTCCACGCTGGCACTGCTGTCAACGAACTTCGCACCCGGTCCGGCGCGCACCCGTGCCCTGTCGTACTACACGTCAGCGATCGGCGTGGGCGCGACGGCGGGCCTGGTGCTTGGGGGCTTGTTCGCCGACCTGGTGTCCTGGCGGGCAGGCTTTTTCATCAACCTGCCGATCGGCGTGGCCCTCCTCGTGGCGGCCCGTCGCTACCTTGCGGAAACGCCCAAGGCTGCCGGCACGCTCGACGTCGTCGGCGCGTTCAGCTCGACGCTCGGCATGGGTTCACTGGTGTACGGCATCGTGCGCACGGCAGAAGCCGGATGGAGCGACACGATCACGGTCGCTTCCCTGGCCGCCGCCGCCATCCTGATCACCGGCTTCGTCATCAACGAGACGCGGGCATCGCAGCCGATCCTGCCGCTGCGCCTGCTCATGAACCGCCAACGCAGCGGGGCGTATGTGGCGCGCATGCTTTTCCTTGGCGGCATGGCCGGTTTCTGGTTCTTCACGACCCAGTTCTTGCAGGGTGTGCTGGGCTATCGCCCGCTCACCGCTGGCCTCGCCTTCCTTCCGGCCACCGTGTTCAATTTCGCTGCTGCGCTGATGGTGCCGCGGCTGACGCGGCGGCTCGGCAATGCGCGCCTGGTGTTCCTCGGCCTCGTGCTGGGTGTCTTGGGTCTGGCGTGGCTTGGGCAGGCTGGACAGGATGCCTCGTACTGGACGGCCGTGGCGCTGCCGATGGTTCTGATCGGTGTGGCGCAGGGGTTCGTGCTGGCACCGCTGACGGCCGCGGCCGTGGCGGACGTGACCCTCGAAGACGTGGGTGCTGCGTCCGGCCTGGTCAACGTCGCGCATCAACTGGGCGCTTCGCTGGGACTGGCCGTTCTGGTCCTTGTGTTTGCAGCCGCCGAACCTGCCGGGCTGGTCGGCCCTGCGGCGCTGGCCTACCGTGTCGACGCAGCCATCGGCGGCGGCGCGCTGATGCTCCTGGCGGCGCTGGGCGTCTCTCTGGCCACCCTCCATCAGCGGGCCGCGGCTTGCGTGCAGGCCGTGCCTTCGGCGGAGTCCTAACCCGCGGCAGCAGCCAAAGCAGGCCCCCGCGAGAGACAGGCCAAGGCCGGACACAATGCCGAGTCACCTTGCAGCCACGACCGCACCCCGTCGCTCAAGAGGCGCTCGGGCAGCGACGGGATCACCGTGTGCCGTCGTATGCCCAGTGCCCAACGGGCACCCCGAACTCGTCGCGGAACCAGCGCGTGAAGGACTGCGGTGCACTGAAACCCAGCAGCATCGCCAGTTCGTTGCGCGAGCGCGGCGGCCCGGCCAGATAGCGCGGAGCGAGTTCACGCCGGACCTCGCGCATCAGGGCGTTGAACGACGTGGCCTCGTGATCCAGGTGCCGGCGGACCGTCCTCACGTCCATGCCCATCTGCATGGCGATGGTGCCCAGGGAACAGTGCCCGGTTCCCAGCGCCGCCAGGATCAGGCGGCGCACCTGAGCCGTGGTCGACCGGGGAGCTCCGTCGCTCAGCGCCTGCACATAGTCATGCGCATAGCGTCCAAGCTGGGCGCTGGTGGAGAGTGGCCGCTCCAGGTCCGCGCGCTTGAGGACGATGCCGTTGATCGCTTCCTTGAAGCTCGCCCTGTTCGAGAACACGCGCCGGACGGCCCGCAGATCGCGCGGCGCCTCGTGCATGAAGCAGACGCGAACGGGTTCCCAGCCCTCGGGCAGCGCCTGCTTGAGAAAGCGGTACACCACGGTGATCGACAGGCCGAGCGACTGGCGCGTGGGCGAACTGCGCCCCACGTATTCAAAGCACAGGCGGGCCTGCTGCGCGTCCTCTTCCAGCCAGAGCTGGAGGGATTCGTTGTGCAGGTGCATATAGCTGGAGAGCATCTGCAATGACGCGCGCACGTTGCTCTGTTCGCGCACCAGAAAGGCCAGCGGGCCCAGCACGAGGAACGACCTGGACTCGGCCAGCCGCACGCCGAAATCCTCCCAGCCCGAGCGCTCGGCCGAGTTCTCCAGCAGTTGGCCGATGGCCTCGGAAGGCACCTTGAAGTCCGGGTCCTTCAAGCAGGCGGTATCGATCCCGATTTCGCTCAGCATCGCCAGCGGATCGAGCCCGGCGGCTTGCGCCATGGCGGCGTAGTTGGTCAAGGAGGCACTGCGTGAGAGGGGTTTCATGGTTTACCCGAGATGACCGAATATGTTCAGTATATGTCCGTTTATGTTCATTGCGCGATGGCGCAATCCCTATGCTTGAACCCGTTCACAAGCAAACCAGGAGACACCATGACCTTCAGTGATCGCCCCTACGAACATGCCAGCGCCTGGCGAGGCGACACCATGAGCCAGTCCAGCGAATGGATCGTGAGGCTGGACTCGCAGGACAACGAAGCGCTGCATCGCGCGGTATGCGGTGCACGATCGGCCGGCCTCGGCATTCCGGGGCTGCGCCGTTCGGACGTGGACCTCGGGCCGCTGGGCGCCAAGCTGCAGGCCGCGAAACAGGAGATCCTGCAGGGGCGCGGCTTCGTCCTGCTGCGCGGCTTCGACATCGACCGCTATGCGCTGGAGGACGCGGCGCTGGCCTATTGGTGCATCGGCGCCTACCTAGGGCAAGGCGCTGCGCAGAACGCACAGGGCGATGTGCTGGGCCATGTCACGAACCTGGGCGCGGACTATCGGACCGATCCGCGCGCGCGCGGCTATCAGACTCGCCAGAGTCTGCCTTACCACAACGACCTCATGGACATCGTCGGCCTGTTGTGCATTCGTCCGGCCCGGGCAGGTGGCACGTCCCGCATCGTCAGTTCCACGGCGATCCACAACGAGTTGCTCAAGCAGCGCCCGGATCTGCTGCGCCTGGCCTACGAGGACTTCTTCATTGACCGCCGCGGCGAGGCGCCCGACGGCAAGGCACCCTACTATCCCGGTCCGCTGTTTGCCCGCGCCGGCGGCCATCTGTTCGGTCGCTACAACCGGGCCTACATCGAGTCGTCGCAGCGTTTTGCCGAGGTGCCGCGACTGAGTGGCGCGCAGGTCGAGTTGCTCGATTGGATGGATCGCCTGTGCAACGACGAGGCGATGCACCTGTCGATGGAGTTGGCGCGCGGCGACATGCAGTTCATCAGCAACTACACCACGCTGCATTCGCGCACCGACTACGAAGACGACCCGGCTCCCCACCTGCGGCGCCATCTTCTGCGCTTGTGGCTGAACACTGGATTCTTCAAACAACTGCCGCCGTCATACATGCACCGCTACGAAGACACGGTCGCCTGGCAGAAGAATCCACGGCCGCCGATCTTCGACGTTTCGGCGGTGCAGGCGGAGTTGGCTCACTAGCCTTTTCATCCGAAGCCATGAGTCGGAAAGCCATGGGCGCCGTCCCTCGCGCCGTGGCATTGCCGATGGCAACTTGATTGGAGAACGGAAGACCATGCCGAAACTTGAACTCGAATCCCATGCCACCGGAGCAGGCACGGATCTCTCGCGCCGCAAGGTGCTGGCGGCCGGTGCCGCCGCGATGGCGTTGACCGCTTCGCGCGCTTGGTCCGCGGATGCAGCGCCCTGGCCCTCGAAGACCGTGCGGTTGATCGTGCCAGCACCAGCCGGCGGCGTCTCCGACGGGATCGCCCGTCTTCTGGCGGAGCCGATGAGCGCCAACCTGAAGCAGCCCGTGATCGTGGAGAACATGCCCGGAGGAAGCGGCGTCATTGGCTGTCGCGCCGTACTGTCGGCGCCTGCCGACGGACACACGATGCTGGTCATCACGAGCTCCATCCTCGTGGAGGTGCCGCATGTGGTGAAGCTGCCCTACGACCCTATGAAAGATTTCGTGCAGGTGGCCGACATGGTTCGCATGCCGCTGGTGCTGGTCGGCAACGCGGCCTTCCCGGCCCGGAGCTACGATGAACTGGTCGGTGTGCTGAAGGCTCATCCGGGGAAGTACAGCGTGGCGTCGTACAGCACGGGCACGCGCGCGCACTACGCTGCCGTCGCCTTCAATCAGCGCGCGGGGGTGGACCTCCAGCATGTGCCCTACAAGGGATCGGCCCCAGCCGTGGCCGATCTGCTGGCCGGACACGTGCCCCTCGCATTCGAGGCGCTGCCCAATGTTGTCCGTCACATCCAGAGCGGCAAGCTCCGCGCGTACGCCGTTCTGGGGCCGGCGTTGCCCGATCTCCTGCCCGGCGTGCCCAGCCTCGCTGAGAAAGGCTTGCCCGAATTGGCGCTGCCTGGCTGGCAAGGGCTATGGATCTCGTCGGCAACACCCGCGCCGTTGACGCAGCGTATCCATGAGGAGGTCGTCAAGGCCTTCGCGTCCTCGCGCGCGCGCCAACAACTGGCAGGCCAAGGCTATGAGTTTTCGGCGCCCGCCAATCTGGCCGAACAGAAGCAGGCCTTCACCGAGGCCTTCGAGCGCAACGCCAAGATCGTCCAGAAGTTTTCCATCCGAGCCGATTGATGGACGGTGAAGCGCTGAAGTTCCAACTGCACATGAAGGAAAAGTATGGCTACCTCCACGGGCCTGTCTGAATTTTTGTGTTCGAGGCGGTTGGTTGATCTGCTCTCGATTGATTTCTCTTCTGTCTTCAGGCCCCTGCCAGGCCGCCGGAGGCGCCCCGGTTGAGCCATGTATTCA
>Ga0075163_10013153_pt1 | contig 10751 bp, 9 predicted proteins | sample JI1023141ADNA_FD_71478 | JGI IMG/M metagenome (GOLD analysis project Ga0075163, IMG submission 71478) | Wastewater effluent complex algal communities from Wisconsin, to seasonally profile nutrient transformation and Carbon sequestration -... | ecosystem: Engineered > WWTP > Effluent > Algae... | reverse complement strand
TGGCTGGCTGCCCGGGCCAGCGCCACGGGGGCTTGGGCGAGGAGATCGCGGCGCCGACCCGGGTCTGGCGTGGCCCAGAGGTGCACCCGCAGGCCGGTCACCTCCGGATCGGCCGCTGCGTCCACCCACCCACGGGCGATGGCGCGGCGACCGAGCGGGCGCAGGTCGGTGGGCCAAGGGGCAGCCGCCGCCTGGGCGATGCGCCAGCGTCGGTGGTGGCGGCGGAGGAACCGCGCGGCGGGGGAGCGGCCCGCGGATCCCGGCTGGTTGGCCTGGGCGTCGACCACCACAGTGCGGCGGGCCGCCACCTGCGCCAGCCGGGCCTGGGGCGCATCGGTGGCCTGGTCGGCGAGCGCCCGCGAGAGCTCGGCGCTGAGGAGCTCGGTGGGGTGGGGCGCGCCGGGCACCCCGCGCAGGGCGATGAGCGCGGCCAGGGCTTCGAGACCGTGGGGGCTCAACGGTGCGATCACGAGGCCGTGCCCCGCAGGCGCCGGAGACGCCAGAGGAGGGCCGTGCAGGCCAGCGCGAGCGCCACCACTGCGGCGGAGAGCCCCACGAGCGGTGGGTTGGGTGCCTGATGTGCCGGCGGCGGCGCGGGCAAGGTCTCGATCTGCAAGCTGATTTGGGCTCCCGCCGGGAGGGTTGCTCGGAGGAGCGCTTCCGCCGCGGGCCGGTCCACTGCGGTGGGCTCGGCGCTGCGGAGGACCGCAGAGGCACCTGCCTCGGCCACCACCACCCGGGCATCACGCACACCGGGCAGCGCCTCCAGCACGCGCTCCACATGCGCCGCGCGGCGCTCGGCCTCCAAGAGGCGCGCCTCGGTGGGACTCACCACCAGCCGATCGGGTGTGGAGGCGGGGTGGGCCCGTGGCAGGCCGGCCGCTTGCAGCACCGCCCAGGCCCTACCCACCTGATCGCGGGGGACCTGAACGCCAAACTGGCCCGCCCGACCGGCCACCTTCTCCGCCGGTACCCCCGCGGCGGCGAGGGCGGCGAGTGCCTCGTTGGCCTCCGCCTCGGGCAGGGCGCGCACGAGGGGCGCCTGGCACCCCCCCAGCAGCACTGCCAGCAGCAGTGCCGCAAGCAGCACTGCCAGCGGCACCGCGAGGCCCCTCATTGGGTGCTCTCCATCAGCCGTTTCAAGCGGTCGAGGGCCTTCATGTGCAGGCGGGAGACGCTGGATCGACTGAGGCCGCGCCGGCGCCCGAGGGCGGCCCCCGAGTCGCCGTTGTCGTGGAGGTCGTAGACGGCCGTGAGCACGAGCTGCTCTTCGTGGGCGAGCAGGTCGAAAGCGGCGCGCACGCCCGCCCGCACCTCGACCTCTTCGGCGGCCTCGTCCGGGGAGGGCTCCACCAACATCTCGTCGGCGATGCGGGCCATGGCCATGCGCACAATGGCGCTGTAGACCACCTGGCCGTCCTGGGCGGGATCGGGGCCGGTGGGTGGCACGGGGGCGGGCTCGCCGGCCGCCTCGTGGGCCAGGGCCTCGCGGCGCATGTACTGCCAGGCGCGCCGATTGAGCACGTTGATTTGGCGGAGGCCGTCAAAGATGGCGCCCCGCACGCGGTGGCGGGCGAAGAGCTCCAGGGGGACGCCGCGCCGCGGGTCAAAGCGCTCCTGGGCCTCCAAGAGCCCCAGGTGGCCGAGCTGCTCCAGCTCTTCCTGGCTCACCACCCCACTCGGTAAGCGCAGGAGGACGCGGCGTGCCTCGGTGCGCACGATCCGAAGGAGCGCTGGCGGCAGCGGGGGTGGGGGAGAGGGGGCCAACGCGTTCTCGTCTATGCTCGCTCGGTCTACGCCTGCTCAGTCTCGCTGCGCGCGGGTCGCACCGAGAAAGCGGTGTCAGGACGGGCACTTCCGGTGCCCCGACCTCGCTCCGCCCGGCACGTGCATCCGGTCGCCCGTCGGGGCCGGCGCCGGCTCTCAGGTCCCCTGAGTCGGCTGCCCACCAGCCCCAGCGCACGCCGTGCGCATCCATCGTCGAGCGCGGTGCGCCCGACGGCCTGGACTCAAGGGAAGATGCCGCGCTCGCGGTACACTTCCTGGATGCGGTTGAGGCCGTGCACGTAGGCCGCCGTGCGGTTGTCCACGCCGTGCTCTTTGGCCAGGCGCCGCACGGTGCGGTAGGCGCGCACGATCATCTCGTGCAGGCGCTGGTCCACGTCGTCCAGCGTCCACGACTCGGCGCGGCGGTTCTGCAGCCACTCGAAGTAGCTCACCGTCACGCCGCCGGCGTTGGCCAGGATGTCGGGCAGCAGGTGCACGCCCTTGTCGCGCAAGATGGCCTCGCCCTCCAAATCGGTGGGGCCATTGGCGCCTTCCACCACGAGCTTGCAGCGCATCAGGGGCGCCGTCTCGGCGGTGATCTGCATCTCCAGCGCGGCGGGAATGAAGATGTCCACCTCGGTGGCAAAAAATGAAGCGCGATCAACGGCTTCCGCGCCCCGATAGCCCGCGACACCACCCGTCTCCGCTACATAGCGGGCGAGGCGGCGGGGGTGGATGCCCTCGGCGTTGTAGATGGCGCCCGTGTGGTCCTGGGCGGCGACCATGCTGGCGCCCATGCGCGAGAGGATGGCGGCGGCGTGGGAGCCCACGTTGCCGAAGCCCTGCACGGCGAAGGTGGCGCCGTCCAAGGAGAAATCGAACTCGCGGGCCCACTCCTGCACCACGTACACGAGGCCCTGGCCGGTGGCCTTCTCGCGGCCCTGGGAGCCGCCCGAGGGCAGCGACTTGCCGGTGACCACCGCGCGCTGGGCGTTCTTGTCGCGGCTGGGGCCGCGGTTCATGTAGGTGTCCATCATCCAGACCATGGTCTGGGCGTTGGTGCCCATGTCGGGGGCGGGGATGTCGTAGTTGGGGCCGATGTTGTCGCCCAGGGCGTGGGTGAAGCGGCGGGTGACGCGCTCCAGCTCGGCCTGGGTGTGGGCGCGGGGATCAAACTTCACGCCGCCCTTGGCGCCGCCGAAGGGGATCTCCATCACGGCGCACTTCCAGGTCATCCAGGCGGCCAGCGCCTTGACCTCATCGAGGTGCACCTCGGGGTGGAACCGGATGCCGCCCTTGTAGGGGCCCATGATGTCGTTGTGCTGGATCCGGTAGCCCTTGAAGAGGCGGTAGCTGCCATCATCCATCCGCACCGGGAAGTTGATGATCAGCTCATTCTTCGGCTGGGACAGGATCATATGAAGGCGGTCTTCGAGGTGCACGGTCTCGGCAGCGCGGTTCAGCTGCGCCTGGGCGACCTCGTAGACATTCTGCTTTTGTTTCGCGGGCTTGGTGGCCATAGGGCTCCAGGGGTCCAGGGTGGTGACCCCCGTATCTTCCTCGCACCGGGACGTCGCGACAAGCCCTTTCTGGTGCGCCGCCCCTGGTGCATGGGCGGTTTCGATCTGGCATACTGCCCGAGGAGGTTGCCATGACCGAGATCAAGGGACCGCAGGGCGTTGGGGCCATCGGGGGGCCAGCGGCCACCAGCCCCGCCGCTGCCCGACCCGCGGGTGTTGCCGCTGTGGGCACCGCCCAGCCCATGGATGAAGTGAGCCGCCTGTTTTCAGCAGTGGCCGACCAGCTCGCCACCGGCGCCCTGGCCGATCGCGATGCCGCCGTGCGCTCGGCGGTGGACGCGGTGTTGGCCCGCGAGCTGCCGGGCGTGCCCCCAGGGGTGCGTGACCGCGTGGCGGCGGATGTGGCAACCATGCTCGTGGCCCGCCCCGATCTGGCCGAGCGCATGGACCGGTTGCTCGGCCTCCCCGGTTGATCCGAACCTGCCTGATTGTGCTGGGGCTCTGCGGCCAGGCGCTGGGTGCGCCCGTCCGGGTGGTCGTCCTGCCCTCTGCACCTGCGCGCGAGCTGCCCCTGGCCCGTCTCGTGGAGGCGGCTCGCGCCGCGGTGGCCGAGCGGGAGGCGCTGGAAACCGTTGATTTGGCAGGGGTATTGGACCCCGAGGGCGGGGCCACCGACGCCGAGGCGCAGCTCCAAGAGGCGCGCACGGCCTACGACAACCTGGAAGCCGAGGCCGCGCTCCAGCTCCTGGCCCAGGCCGCCCCTGCCCTGGTGGCGGCGGGCTCCACCCAGCAGGCTGCGCGTGCTTTTGAGCTGACTGCCCGCATTCGCCTGGGACTGCGCGATCGGGGCGGGGCCGTGGCCGCGTGCCGAGCCTGGCTGGCCCTGGAAGATCCACCTGATCTGCGCCAGGGCGGGGCGCCCCCCTCGCTGGTGGAGGCCCTGGAGGCCGCCCGCAAAGGGGCTGGGGCCGAGGGCGCCTTGCGGGTGGACGCCCCCATCCCCGCGCGGGTGCACCTCAATGGCCGCCCGCGCGGCATCACCCCGGTGTTTGTGCCCGCGCTGCGGGGGCCGCAGGTGGTGACGGTGGAGGCGGACGGCTTCCAGCGGGCCGTCTACCTGGTGGAGCCGCGCGCGGAGCTGGGGGTGGCGGTGATGGCCCGGCTGCGGCCCGCCTCTCGCGGTCGCTTGTTGGATGAGGTGTATGAGCGGCTGCCCGGCCAGATGGACCAGGATCCGGTGGGCCCCGGCCTGAAGGACCTGCGCGCCCTGGCGGCCGCCGATCAGGTGGTGCTGGTGGAGTGGCCACCCGAGGGTGCCCGCGCGGCGCTCTTTGACCTGGAAGCCGGTCGGCGGGTGCGGCTGGTGCAGTTGCCCGACACCGAGGATCCCGAGGCGGCCGGCCATGAGCTGGTGGCAGCGCTCTACAGCGGGCTGGATCCGCGGGCGCCCGGCCTGGCGGCCCCCGAGGTGGAGGTGCCCGAGGTGCGGCCCTATCACCGACGCTGGTGGTTCTGGCCGGCGGTGGCCGCAGCGGCCATTGCGGCCGTGGCGGTGCCGGTGGCGGTGCTGTCGGAAGACGACCCGCCCGGAGTGACGCGCAAGCCGGGGACGGGCTCGGTCATCATCCGGTTTTAGTCTTCGGGGACCCCCGCGCCGACCTGGCAAGCACCCGAACTCACCCGCACCCCGCTGGACGGCGTCCTGGTTGGGCAGGTTGCCGGGCGCTCAAGCCATGCACGTCAACACCGGGGAGGACGAACCCGCGGCCGCGCATGGGTTGGGAAGTACTCGATTTATTTGGGGATTTTGGCGTCGGCCCGACCTAAGGGCCGACGCGGCGGAAGGTCACCTGGTCGGGCTCGATGTAGACCGTGATGGTCTTGCGGTAGGCGCCGGGCTCTTGCTCGCGCACCAGCTCCACCGTGTGGTTGCCCACCGGGAGGGGGATCTCCAGCAGCGGCGTCCAGCCCATGTCCTTGCCACCGATGAAGGCGCGGGCGGGGGGGACCGCCAGCAGCTTGAGCTTGCCGGTGCCCTTGGGCTCGGGCTGGCCCACCGGCCGGTCGGGCGGCGGCGCGTCGGTGGCCGGGGGCCGCACGATGACCACCGTGGGCGGGCAGTCCTCGCCCTCGCAGCGGCCGTCGGGGGTGACGGTGGTGCCGGGATTGGCCGCGGGTGGCCGGCTGGGGGCGCGGGTGGAGGGTGCCACGGGCGGCACAACGCGAGGCACGATCTTCTCGAGGGTCAGCACCTCGGTGACGCTGCGGTTGGGGTACTGGGGCAGCACCCGCTTGATGGACTCGTAGCCGCGCGCTTCCGCCTCCACCTGGGCGAGGCCGGTGTTCAGCAGGCCCTCGATGGTGACCACGCCCTCACCCAGCGTCTTGCGGGTGCCGTCGGCCAGGATCACGGTGATGACCGTGTTGGCCGGATCGGGCTGGAACGTGACCGCCACCTTGTCGGGAATGAGCTTGATGGTCTCGACGCGCCGCAGCGTGCCCTCGGCCGCCACCACGTTGTACTCGCTGGTGAGGTAGCCGTCCTTGGAGATCATCAGGCGGTGTTTGCCCGGCTGGATGGACGTGATGGTGGTGGGCGTGGGCTCGGGCTGCTCCATGTCGTCGATGAACACCCGGGCCCCGGGGGGCGCGGTGGTGATCTCGAGGCTGGTGGCGGCCTGGGCGCGCAGCGCGATCTCCAGCTTTTTGGCGCGGCCGGCCTGCATGTCCACGGTGGCGGTCACGGGCAGGAACCCGGGGGCCTCGACCCGCAGTTGGTGGGCCCCCGCGGGCAGCGCCGGGAAGGTGTAGGGGGTGGTGGTCTCCAGCATGGGCTGGTCGTCGAGCTGCAGCTGCACCCGTACCGGCTGGGCCTGGATGGTCAGGTCGGCGGTCTGCACTTCGGCTGGACGCTGGGACCACCAGACGGCCACCGCCGCACCGCCCACAGCGAGCAGCGTGATGGCCAGGAACACCCAGAGCCGGCTGTTGCGGTTGGCCGCGGGGTCGGGGGGCGCCATCCGCAGATCGGGCAGGGCCGGACCCACCTCGGCGGTGGGGGACACCACCCGCACGCGGCCGTTGGCGGCGGCGGGCACCGCGGCCAACTCATCGTCGATGGCGGTGGAGCGCAGCTGGCCCCGGGCGCTGGCGCCAAAAGCGGGCGGATCGGGGTGGGCGGCTGCGGCACCGAGGCCCATGCCCACGCTGGGCGGGGGCGGGGCGAGGCCGCGATCGTCGCCGGGCAGCGCGGTGAGCGCCGAGGGGGCACGGTCCCAGACCGACGTCTCCACCTCGTCCTGCTCCCACGACAACGCGGGCAGGCGCGCCGCAAAGGGCTCCTGCGCCACATCCACGTCCACCTCGGGCGGACCGGCGCGGCCGGCCTCGGGGATGTGCTGGCGCGCGTAGTCGCGGTAGGCCGCCATCCGGGCCTGCTCGGCCTCCAGCTCGCGCCCAAAGGTCTGCCGCATGAAGGCGCCGAGGTCCTTGCGGGCGTAGAAGCTCCCGGATTGATAGAGGAATTTCTGCAGCGCGTCCTGAAACTCGGCGGCCGACTGGTAGCGATCGCCGGGGTCGCGCGACAGACCCCGCAGGATGATCGCCTCCAGCTCGGGGGGGATGGCGCGGTTGATCTCCGCCGGCCGGCGGATGTCCACGTTGCGCACCTTCTCCAGCGTGGAGAAGTCGCTCTCCCCCTGGAAGCAGCGCTCGAGCGTCAGCAGCTCGTAGAGCACCACCGCCATGGAGAAGAGGTCCGATCGGCGGTCGATGGCCTTGCCCCGCACCTGCTCGGGGCTCATGTAGCCAAACTTACCCTTGAGGATGCCCGCCTGGGTCTTGCTGGCCTTGCCCGCCGCCTTGGCGATGCCGAAGTCGATGAGCTTCACCTCGCCGTCGTAGCTGACCAGGATGTTCTGGGGCGAGACGTCGCGGTGGATGAGGTCGAGGGGCTGCTGGCGGTCGTTGCGCTTGTTGTGCGCGTACTCGAGGGCCTCGCAGACCTCCTTGACAATGTGGCAGCACATGGCCGGGTTGAGGAGCATGCCGCGGCGGCGCGCGGTGTCGAACAGGGCCCGCAGATCCTTGCCGTGCACAAACTCCATGGCGATGAAGTAGGAGCGGTCGGCGTTGCCCAGCTCGAAAATCTGCCCAATATTCGCGTGGTTGAGCTGGACGGCGATCTTCGCCTCATCGATAAACATCTCGATGAACTCTTGGTCCTCCGAGATGTTCGGCAGCACCCTCTTCAAAGCGATCAGGCGCTCAAAGCCCTCCACGCCGTAGGACACGGCTTTGAAGACTTCGGCCATGCCGCCTACGGCGACCCGCTCGAAGAGGTAGTAGTCGCCGAATTTGACCGGCTCGCGCACGCGCCCTCTCGACTGGCCACCCAGGCCGTCACCCAGGCCCGCTCGGCTTGCCCTGGAGGCAGCACCGGCGGGCGATCGACGTTAGGCCATGCCCTCTGCGCAGTCAATCCAGGGCAGGCACCTGGCGCTTCCTACTGCGTCAAAGCAGCTGCCGGCTCCTGGCGGGCAGCGGCGTTGGCGGGGAAGAAGGCACCAAAGAGACAGAAGAACACGGCGCCGCCCAGGGCGCCCAACCAAACCCAAGTGGGAAAGGTGAAGAAGCTCTCGGGCTTGAAGGGGAAGTCGGGCAGCTTGCTGGCCACGTAGTCGGCCAACCGAGCAGCCCCCGCGCCCGCAGCGATGCCCAGGGCGCCACCGAAGAGGCCGATGAAGGCCGCTTCGCCCAGGATGATGACGCGCACGTCCCCGCGGCTGGCCCCCACCGCCCGCAACACGCCGATCTCGCGGCGGCGCTGGGCGATCAACATGAAGAACATCTGGCTGATGTTGATGGCGGCGATGCCCACGATGATGAAGCTCACCAGGGCAAAGACGCTCTGCACGGTCTTGATGATGTCGGCGGCCCGCTCGGCGTTTTCGGTGCTCTCGGCCAGCTCGAAGCCCAGCGCGCGCACCTGGGCCACGATCTGCGGCACCAGCGTCTGGTCGGCCACCCGCAGGATGATGCTGTGGTAGGTGGAAGCCGCCTCGGGCCCGCCGAAGCGGTCGTTGTAGCGCTTCACATAGGCGATGGGCAGGGTGATGCCCACCGAGATGGCCTGATCGCTGAAGCCCACGAGGCGCACCCGCCGGGTGAGGGGCTTGGCGCGGTCCGACTTGCCCAGGAAGGACTTGCCCAGGGTCAGGTAGAGCTGGAAGCCCAGCACGGTGCCCTTGGACAGCTTGGGCATGCGGTTGCGGGCGCTGGACATGGCCGTGGCGAGGCTGCCGTTGTAGAGCTCCAAGAGCTGGTTGCTGGCCAACGCCGGGATCGGCATCTCGCAGCGGCCGGTGTCCTCGGCGCAGTAGGACAGGCCCGGGCAGATGGCGAGGGCGGTGTCTTCCTTGTACTCACAGGGCTGGCGCACGCAGGTGCCGGCCTCGCAGGTCTGCCCGTCGGGGCAGGTTTCGCCGGCAGCACAGGAGAAGTCGGCGTCAAAGTCCTGGAAATCCGCGGGTTTATCGATCTCGCGCTCCACCAGCGAGGGTTCGATACCGTCGGCGATGATCTCGGCCCAGATGGTCTTGCCAAACAGGCTCTCACCGCCATAGCCCCGGGTGGGGAAGGTGAGCTTCATCTTGGGGGACACGGTGCGCACGCCGGGCAGCTTGCGCAGATCCACCGCGGCTGACTCGTCGAGGACGCGGCCGCCACCGATCTGCATGAAGCCCGTGTCGAGCTTCTTGGCCACCACCTCCACCTGATCCACGAGGAAGATGCGGCCCAGCACCACATCTTTGATGCCCTCGGACAGGCCGATGAAAAAGACGAAGGTGGAGATGCCCACCACGATGCCAATGGCGCTCATCAAGAAGTTCTTCTTGGAGCGGCTGACGTTCTGGCCCACCAGGGCCACCAGGCGGCCGAGGGTCACGTGCCCCCCTTCCCATCGTCCACCAGGCGGCCATCCTCGAGGCGGATGACGCGGCGGACGGCTTCTGAGACGCGGGCCTCGTGGGTGATGATGACGACGGTGTAGCCCTCGGCGTTGAGCTGCTGGAACGTCTCGATGATCTGCTGACCGGTGGTGGTGTCCAGGCTGCCGGTGGGCTCATCGCAGAGCAGCAGGCGCGGGGTGAAGAGCAGGGCCCGAGCGATGGCGATGCGCTGCTTCTGGCCCCCCGAGAGGTTGCCGGGCCGCTCCTTGGCCTTGTGGCCAATGCCCATCTTCTCCAGCAATTCCATGCCCCGCGCCCGCGGGTTGGGCAGCGGCGGGGTGCCACGCACAAAGGTCGCCGGCAGCAGGACGTTCTCCAGAGCGCTCAGGTGATCGAGCAGGCTGAAGTGCTGAAAGACGAAGCCAATCGCGCGGTTACGAAAATCGGACAACGCGCGGTCGGAGAGGCGACTCAGCGCGTTGCCCGCCACCTCCACCTCGCCGGTGAAGTCCCGATCGAGGCCGCCCGCGATGTTGAGCAGGGTGGTCTTGCCGGAGCCGGACGTGCCCACGACGGCGACCAGCTCACCCGGCTCGATGGTGAGGGTGAGGTCGCGCAGGGCGTACTCGTCCTGGGCGGCGGAGCGGTAGCGCTTGGAGACGTTGCGCAGTCGAATCATGGCGGGGGCGTTCTAACCCGCTGCGGGGCGGCTGTAAACGGGCGTGGCGACGCTGCGCCCATCAGGGCGCAGGGGCTACGAGGGGCTGCGTAGGCGGCCGGAAATCGAGCATGAGGTAGTTGCCCTCCTGCTTGAGCTCGTAGCCGACCTGCTCGCGCAGGTGGATGGTGACCCGCACGCGGGTCTTGTCGCCGCGTACGGGCACCGCGCGAATCTCGGTGACCGCGGTCGGGAACCAGCCCGTCTTGAGCGGGCGGCCATCGTTGCGACGGTGCAGGTGGGTATCGGTCAGATCGATGACGACCTGATCGGCCTGGGTGGAGACCACCTGGAAGGTAGGGGCCTCCGAGGTTTGCAAGAAGACACGCCCGCCCTCAGTGGCCATCTGAAAGCCCACCCAGGTGAGCTGCTTGAGGCCGCCCTTGGACACCACGCCCTTTTTGCCCGGCGCCGTGTCCTTTTCTCCAGGCTGTACACCCAGATAGGGCCCCGTGCGGAAGGCTGGGTCAGTGTCCTGGGCGGCTGCCGGCGCCGTGAGGCCGGCCAGAAACAGAAGGGTGAAGACGCTCAACCGCATGACCGGACTCCGGTGACTTCAAACGCGCTGTCCCATCTGGTACCACAGGCCGGCAGCCCAGGCGAGGACCGACGCATGGTTGAGGCTTTCAAATCCCAATTCGCGCACGCGCTCAGTACAGCGAATCGGAAGTTCGACCCCACCCCTCGTCGCGAGGACGCCATCGCCGGAGCAGATCGCGAGCGCGCCTGGACTGACCGACCGAGCGATAGCAGCGCTATCGCGACCAAGGGAAGGAAGCCAGACCGTAGGTCGCG
>Ga0075163_10013152_pt1 | contig 10751 bp, 9 predicted proteins | sample JI1023141ADNA_FD_71478 | JGI IMG/M metagenome (GOLD analysis project Ga0075163, IMG submission 71478) | Wastewater effluent complex algal communities from Wisconsin, to seasonally profile nutrient transformation and Carbon sequestration -... | ecosystem: Engineered > WWTP > Effluent > Algae... | reverse complement strand
GTCATCCGCATACGCACCGGCGAGCTCGACGCCGACGCCCTTTAATTCCCTACTCGGAGGTCCTACCATGAAAATTCGTATTGTTTCCGGGTGGAATACACTCGTCTGCATCGCCGCATTGTGTTGTGGCGGACTCGGCAATGTGATGGCGCAGGATTCCGCGCCGGTCACAGAGGTCGAAATCACCGCTACGGTCACCGAGGCCACGCCGGATGCGTCGGCCGGCACCGTTACAGCTGCCGAAATCGCACCGGAACCTGCAGCAGCGCCGGTACCGACCGCCGACAAAGGCGATACCGCCTGGTTGCTGGTCTGTTCGGCTTTGGTCATCTTCATGACACTGCCGGGACTGGCCTTGTTTTACGGCGGTTTGGTGCGCAGTAAGAATGTCCTGTCGATCTTGATGCAGACGCTCGTGGTGTTCTCGTTGGTGGCGGTGCTCTGGGCCCTGTACGGCTACAGCCTGGCATTCACCGAAGGCAATGCTTTCATCGGCGGGTTCGATCGTTTATGGGCGCAGGGCATCAACGGTACGTTGGCGGCCACCTTCACCAAAGGCGTCTATATACCGGAATTGGCGTTCTTCGTTTTCCAAGGAGCCTTCGCCAGCATCACCTGTGCGTTGATCATCGGTTCGTTCGCGGAACGGGTGAAATTCGCCGGGGTTTTGATTTTCACGGTAATCTGGTTCACCTTCGCCTATCTCCCCATGGCGCATATGGTCTGGTTCTTCCCGGGACCGGATGCATTCACCGATGCCACCGCCGTGGATGGCGTGTTGGCCAAGTCGGGTTGGTTGTGGGCCAAGGGTGCGTTGGATTTCGCCGGTGGTACCGTGGTGCATATCAACGCCGCCGTCGCCGGTCTGGTCGGTGCCTATATGATCGGCAGCCGTGTCGGTTACCGTCGTGAGGCGATCAAACCGCATAATCTGACCCAAACCATGGTCGGCGCTTCCATTCTGTGGTTCGGCTGGTTCGGTTTCAATGCCGGTTCGGCCCTGGAAGCCAATGGCGTTGCCGCGCTTGCTTTTGTAAACACATTTCTGGCCACCGCAGCGGCCGTATTAAGCTGGACTTTGGTTGAATGGCTGCATAAAGGCAAGCCATCCATGCTGGGCGGCGCTTCCGGTGCCGTTGCCGGCTTGGTGGCGATCACGCCCGCTGCCGGATTGGTTGGCATTCTCGGTGCTTTGGCCATCGGCGCCATTGCCGGCGTGGTCTGCCTATGGGGCGTTACCGGCCTGAAGAAACTGCTTCGTGCCGATGACAGCCTCGATGTGTTCGGTGTTCACGGTATCGGCGGTATTACCGGTGCCTTGTTGACCGGTGTTTTCGCCGCGCCCAGTTTGGGCGGTGCCGGAATCTGGGATTACGTCACCGAAACGGCTTTGGCGGATTATTCCATTGCCGCACAGGTCTGGATTCAGGCCCAAGGCGTGCTGACCACTATCGTGGTTTCGGGCGTGGTCTCGCTGGTGGCTTTCACGTTGGTTAAATACACCGTTGGCCTGCGGGTCAGCGAAGAGGCTGAACGTGAAGGCCTGGACATCAGCTCGCACGGCGAAACCGCTTACGAGCTCTGATACGTCAATACCTGTTTCAACCCAAACGGCCTTTCGGGGCCGTTTGTTTTTTCAGCGGACGCGAACGAGCTCGATGGCAGCGCTTTTGGCATATTGGCGATCACTGGCATAACCGCTGCTTTTGCCATAGCCGATGCCGGTGGCGCGGTCGCGGTAGCGGGCGTTCAAGTGGCTGATGCCGGTATAGTTGCTGACGGCATTGGCGGGTTTGGTGTTGAAGGTGTTCATGGCAGGACTCCGGTTGGTTGGTGTATTACTAATGTATAACACCAAGCAACCTGACGCCTGTGCCGGAAGTCATGACTTTACTGTTACGCCCAGGAAATTAGCCAAACCGTAGAGTTATAGCCAAAATTACCCCATTTATTCTAGATTTTGCATGAAATTTTTACCCATGCAATTTTGTGTAGATTTTTGATTACCCTAAATATTTCAAACCAGTTCTGGGTCAATATTTATGCCATTGGTCGGTCCAATTTCGATGTGTATTTGCATATGTAACACATATCGTAATATATTGCGATATATAGCTTTATAAATCACTATCTCGCGATATATTACGACTTGACTAAAATAAATTATTAAGCTATATATCGAAATAACTGACGATTTATGGCGGTATAAAGGGCCTATTCGCACTATTTTACGACTATGAAAATCACCAGCCTTCTCACCGATGATGCCGTGCTTGCCGAACTGGGCGCACGAATTGCCGCTCGCCGGGTGGAATTGCAGCTCACCCAAGCGGCTGTGGCCGAACAGGCCGGGATTGCCAAGCGCACCCTGGAGCGCATGGAAGCAGGGCAAACCTCGCAGTTGGGCACATTGGTTCGTGTGTTGCGGGTGCTGGACGCCGCATCCGGGTTGGATAGCCTGATACCGGAGACAGGGCCTAGGCCGATGGATTTATTGAAGCAAAAGGGCAAGGTCCGGCAGCGGGCGTCGGGCCAACGTGCCGCCAAGGCAGCCGGCAAACCCTGGCGCTGGGATGAGCAGCAGTGAGCACGCTGGCTGAAGTCCGGCTGTGGGGTAAAACCATTGGCGCGGTCTCACTGCAGGATGGCGAGGACGTGGCCAGCTTTGAATACGATGCCGCCTTCGCGCAAAGCGGCATTCAGGTTGCGCCGATGGTGATGCCGCTTTCCCGGCGCGTGTACCGCTTTCCCGAACTTTCCCGCCCGACGTTTCACGGGCTGCCCGGCCTGCTGGCCGACTCGTTGCCGGACAAATTCGGCAACGCGCTGATCGATGCCTGGCTGGCATCGCAGGGGCGACTACCGGGTTCCTTCAACGCGGTTGAGCGCCTTTGCTATGCCGGTGAACGCGGCATGGGGGCGCTGGAATTCGCACCTACAAACGGCCCCGTGGCAAAGCAGTCCAACCGGATTGAAGTCAGTCAGCTGGTTGCACTGGCATCGGAAGTATTGAGCCACCGGTATAATTTGCAGGCGTCATTTGCAGCTGAACGCAGCGAAGATGCGCTAAAGGATATTCTGCGTGTGGGCACCTCCGCCGGCGGTGCGCGGGCCAAGGCGGTGATCGCATGGAACCCGAAAACCCATGAAGTGCGGTCTGGCCAGGTCAAGGCCAGTAAGGGCTTTGAATACTGGCTACTGAAATTTGACGGTGTCAGCGGCAACAAGGACAAGGAAATGGACGACCCGCAAGGCTACGGGTTGATCGAGTATGCATATTCCCTGATGGCACGCGACTGTGGCATCGATATCAGTGAATGTCGGCTGTTTAAAGAGAATGGTCGGTCCCATTTCATGACGCGACGCTTTGATCGTCTGGCTACCGGCGAAAAACTTCACATGCAGTCACTCTGCGCACTGGCGCACTACGATTTCAATATGGCCGGTGCATACAGCTACGAGCAGGCATTTATGGTGATGCGGCAACTGAAGTTGCCCATGCAGGCCATAGAGCAACAATTTCGGCGTTTGGCGTTCAACATCGTGGCCCGTAATCAGGATGACCACGTGAAGAATATTGCCTTCCTGATGAACAAGGCAGGGGAGTGGTCACTTTCACCGGCCTTTGATATGACCTACAGCTACAATCCCTTGGGGGCGTGGACGGCGAGCCATCAGATGACGATGAATGGAAAACGAGACAATTTCACCCTGGAGGATTTCAACGCGTGCGCAAAGACGGCTTCGATGAAGCGGGGGCGCGCTGCAAAAATCGTGGCCGAGGTACAGGCTTCAGTATCAAACTGGCCATCGTTCGCGGAGCAAGCTGGCGTGCCCGATAGCGTGCGCGCTAAAATTCATAATACGCTGAATCTGAAACCCTATTCATGAAGCCATATTGTAGCGTTTGAAACGCATAGTTTTTGCAGGCACTCAGGCAAGGTCTCGACGAAAATGGCTGGAAATTTGTAATCTGGATCAGATACTCACTGGCTAATTGGCTACGAAATCAGACGCAGGTCAAACTCGACTTTCGACTCACACATTAAAATGCTCCTATCGGATGATGCTGGCATGAAAGCGCAGATGTTCTTCAATGAAGCTCTGGATGAACCAGTAGCTGTGGTCGTAGCCGGCCTGCAGGCGCAATTGCAGCGGCTGGTTGGCCGCTTCGCAGGCGGCGTGGAATAAATCCGGACGCAATTGTTCGGCCAGAAAGGCATCGTCCGCACCCTGGTCAATCAGAATCGTTCCAGCGAAACGGTGGCCATCTTCGATGAGCGCCGTAGCGTCGTGCGCGCGCCAGGCGTTTTGATTGTCGCCAAGATAGCGCGGGAAGGCTTTATGGCCCCACGGCACTTGCATCGGCGCGGCAATCGGTGCGAACGCCGACAGCGATCGGAACAGGCCCGGATGGCGCAGGGCGAGAGTAAGTGCGCCATGGCCACCCATCGAATGCCCGCTGAGGCCCAGACGCGCCAGATCGATGCCAAAGTGATCGGCCAGGAGTAGCGGCAGTTCGTGGGTGACCACGCTCTCCATCGCAAAACATCCGGCATACGGAGCCTGTGTGGCATCCAGCCAGAAGCCTGCGCCTTCGCCAAATTCCCAATCGCCAGTGGCACCGGCTAAGCCGGTGTCGCGCGGACTGGTATCGGGTGTAACCAGCGCCAAGCCGAGTTCGGCCGCAACGCGCTGCGCGCCGGCCTTGATGGCGAAGGTTTCTTCCGTGCAGGTGAGACCCGCCAGAAACAGCAGCGCCGGTACACGGCCCCGCCGGTCCGGACGGAACACCCCGAAACGGATCGGACCGCCGCAGGCCTTTGAGGCGTAGCGGTAGAAACCCTGCACGCCGCCGAAACAGCGTTTCTCGTTCAGCACCTCAAGCGCCGGGCTGCTCATGTCAGTAAATCACTACGCCGCGTATCGATTCGCCGCGGTGCATCAGGTCAAAACCCTCGTTGATGCGCTCCAGCGGCATGGTGTGGGTGATCAGGTCGTCGATGTTGATTTTTCCGTCCATGTACCAGTCGACGATTTTCGGGACATCGGTGCGGCCACGCGCACCGCCGAAGGCCGAGCCGCGCCAGTTGCGGCCGGTCACCAGCTGGAACGGCCGCGTGCTGATTTCCTGCCCGGCCGCCGCCACGCCGATGATGACACTGGTACCCCAGCCCTTGTGGCAGCACTCCAGGGCCTGACGCATCACGGTGGTGTTGCCGATGCACTCGAAGGAATAATCGGCGCCGCCCTTGGTCAGCGATACCAGATACGCGACCAGATCGCCCTCGACTTCTTTCGGATTGACGAAGTCGGTCATGCCGAATTTGGTGGCGATGTCCCGGCGTGCCGGATTGATGTCAACGCCAATGATCTGTGCGGCGCCGGCCATGCGCGCACCTTGGATCACGTTCAGGCCGATGCCGCCGAGCCCGAACACCACCACGCGTGCCCCCGGTTCGACTTTCGCGGTATAAATCACCGCGCCAATGCCCGTGGTGACGCCGCAGCCGATATAGCAGACCTTGTCGAACGGTGCGTCTTCACGGATTTTCGCCAGCGCGATTTCCGGCACCACGGTGTATTGCGCGAAGGTGGAAGTGCCCATGTAGTGGTGGATTTTTTGGCCGCCGATGGAAAACCGCGAACTGCCGTCCGGCATCAGGCCCTGGCCCTGCGTGCTGCGGATGGCCTGACACAGATTGGTCTTCTGGCTCAGGCAGTATTCGCACTGCCGGCATTCCGGGGTGTATAGCGGAATCACATGGTCGCCTTTCCTGAGCGTCGTCACACCCGGACCGACATCAACCACGATGCCGGCGCCTTCATGGCCGAGAATGGCCGGGAAGATGCCTTCAGGATCGGCGCCCGAAAGCGTGTAGTAGTCGGTGTGGCAGATGCCGGTGGCTTTCAGTTCCACCAGCACTTCGCCGGCCTTCGGGCCTTCCAGGTCGACGGTTTCGATGACCAGCGGTTTGCCGGCTTCATAGGCCACGGCGGCTTTGACTTTCATGCGGTATTCCCCTGAGGTTGAGCTTCTAATTTACAGGAATCACTGCCGATCCGGCACGCTTGACTTGCCCGGAGGCCGGCGTAAACTGCCCGTGACCATCATTCCCGGGGTAGCTATTCCCATGAAAACCGTAGCATCGCTCATTGCCGTAGCATTCCTGCTTTCCGCCTGCAGCAAGCCGGAATCGCCATCCGCCACCGCCCCGGCCGAAACCGCAGCGGCGACGACCGCACCCGCCGCTCAAGTGCCTGCTCCTGTTCCGCCACCCACCGGTCCGGTCGCGCCGTCGTTCGATTGTGCCAAAGCCGAAAGCGAGGCCGAAACCATGGTCTGCGCCGATTACGGCTTGGCCGCGTTGGACAACCGGCTGGCCGAAGTCTATGCCGCTGAATTGGCCAAGCCCGACGCTTCCAAGGATCTGGCCGCAACGCAGCGTGGTTGGGTCAAAGGTCGCGATGAATGCTGGAAAGCAGAAGATAAAAAGCGCTGCGTGGAAGAAGAATACCGCACACGCATTGCCGAACTTCAGATCAACAGCCCGGGCGCGATGGCGGCCACGCCGGTGGAATTCACATGCAATGACAACAGCAAACCGTTCACGATGGCCTATTACAACGCGCTGGATGACAAACCGGCGGTCATCACGCTGGGCAGCGACCAAGCCATCATCTTTCCGCAGCCGGCTGCCAGCGGCACCCAGTACGGCCGGAAAGGCATCACTTACCGGGAGCATCAGGGTAAGGCCGTGGTGGATTTTTACGGTATCCCCCTGGAATGCACGCCGGTTCCGGCAAGCTCAAACCTCTGATCGATGTGCACCGAACTGATAAAGGCGGCCTCGGCCGCCTTTATTATGGCTTAACAGCAAACTTATTTCGTGATTTTCTTCGCCACTTTCTTCGCGGGTTTTTTGACGGTCTTCTTCGTTGCTTTCTTCGCTGCAGCTTTCTTCTTCACGGTTTTCTTGGCGGCTTTCTTCGCCGGCGCCTTCTTGGCGGCCGGTGCTTTTTTCACCGCGGCTTTCTTGACCGCCTTTTTGGCACGACCGAACTTGCGAACCGGTTTGCCTTCGGCCAGCAGCGCTTCGCATTCTTCCTGCGTCAGCGAGGCCGGCTCGCGGTCTTTCGGAATCTTGGCATTGAACGCGCCGTCGGTGATGTAAGGCCCGAAGCGTCCATTCAGCACCTGGATGTCGGTGCCCTCGAAGGTCTTGATGAAGCGGTTGGCCAGGTATTCGCGGCGGCCGTGAATCAGTTCGACGGCTTTATCGAGTTCGATTTGGTAAGGGTCAATGTCTTTGGGAATCGAAGCGAAAGTGTCGCCGTGCTTCACGTACGGGCCGAACTGGCCGATGGCGACCATGACCGGCTTGCCTTCCAGCTCGCCGAGGTTCTTCGGCAATTCGAACAGTTTCAGCGCATCCGGCAGCTGCAGGGTGAAGATGCTCTGCTCAGGCCTCAGCGAGGCGAATTTGGGTTTGTCTTCGTCGTCCTTGCTGCCGATCTGGGCGAACGCGCCGTATTTGCCCATCCGCACCGATACCGGTTTGCCGGACACCGGGTCGGTGCCGAGATCGCGCTGGCCTGTGCCTTCCGAGCGGTTGACCTCGTCGGTCTTCTCGTCAAGCGTGGTCTTGAACTGCTTCCAGAATTTCTCCATCAGCACTGTCCACGGCTCTTCGCCGCGGGAAACCGAATCGAGTTCGTCTTCCAGCCTGGCGGTGAAGTCGTAATCGACGTAGCGTTCGAAATGCGAGGTCAGGAACTTGTTGACCAGACGGCCGACATCGGTCGGTTTGAAGGCGCGGCTTTCAAGAATCGCATAGGCCTTGTAGATCAAAGTCTGGATGATGCTGGAATAGGTCGAAGGCCGGCCGATGCCGTATTCCTCCAGGGACTTCACCAGGCTGGCTTCGGTATAGCGCGGCGGTGGCTTGGTGAAATGCTGTTCGCTGTCGATGCCGTCCAGGGCAACGGCCTGGCCTTCCTGCAAAGCCGGTAGTTTGGTGTTGGCTTCATCGTCCTCGACGTCTTTCTGGTCTTTGCCTTCTTCGTACACCAGCAGGAAGCCCGGATCGACCACGGTGGTGCCGGTGGCACGGAAACCATGTTGAGCGCCGGCGGCCAGTTCCACGCTGACGGTATTGAGCGTGGCCGGAATCATCTGGCAGGCGACCGCGCGCTTCCAGATCAGATCATACAGGCGGCGTTCGTCGTCACTGAGGTATTTTCCGATCTGCGCCGGCGTGCGGCCGGCGAAGGTCGGACGGATGGCCTCATGTGCTTCCTGCGCATTCTTGGATTTCGACTTGTAGACATTGGCTTCCGCCGGCACGTTGTGCTTGCCGAATTCGCGCGCGATAACCTCGCGCAGCTGGCCGAGTGCTTCGCCGGACAGGCTGGTCGAGTCGGTACGCATGTAGCTGATCAAGCCGACGGTGCCTTCCTCGCCGATATTGACGCCTTCATATAACTTCTGCGCCACTTGCATGGTTTTTTTGGTGGTAAAACCGAGCTTGCGGGCGGCTTCCTGCTGCAGGGTGGAGGTGATGAACGGCGGTGACGGCCGGCGTTTGCGTTCCTTGCGGTTCACTTCCGACACCTTCAACGCGTTGCCGGCGGCGGCCTTGAGGCGTGCCAAGGCTGCTTCCGCGGCTTTGCCGTCGGTAATGCTGAACTGTTCGAATTTCTCGCCATCCAGCTTCACGCAGCGTGCGCTGAACGGCTGGCCTTTATCCTGCAGCTGGGCGGTGAACGACCAGTGCTCGCGGCTGATGAAGGCCTCGATTTCGTCCTCGCGCTCGCAGATCAGGCGCAGCGCCGGTGACTGCACGCGCCCGGCTGACAGGCCGTTTTTGATTTTCCGCCAGAGAATCGGCGACAGGTTGAAGCCGACCAGATGGTCAAGCGCCCGCCGCGCCTGGTAGGCATCGACCAGGTCGCCGGCGATGGCGCGCGGATGTTCGACCGCATGCGCGATGGCCTTCGGCGTGATTTCGGTGAATACCACGCGATGCAGCGTCTTGCCCTTGAGCAGGCCCTTCTCGGCCAGGATCTCGCCGATGTGCCAGGCGATGGCCTCGCCTTCACGGTCCGGGTCGGAAGCCAGATAGACGGCATCGGCGTCCTTTGCGGCTTTGGTGATGGCGTCCACATACTTCTGGTTCTTTTCCTGAACCTCATAGCGCATGGCGAAGTTGTCATTGACATTGACCGCCCCGTCCTTGCCGGGCAGGTCGCGGACATGGCCGTAGGAAGCCAGGACCAGGAAGTCCTTGCCGAGGTACTTATTGATCGTCTTGGCTTTCGCCGGCGATTCCACGATCAGCAGATTCTTTGCCATGCATCACTCCATGAAACGGTGTTCCGAGAAGCCGAAACCCGCGCAAGGCGGGCCGGTTCTTTTTTATTAAGGCATCAAGCCGGGGGGTGCTGTCAAGTGCCGGCAGGCATCGGGCTAGTGGACGGGTTCGGGATCATCCGAGAAAATCTGGCTTTCCATCCAGGCAAAAGCCGCTTCCGAGCCGGGCTGGTTGAACAGTACCATCAATACCACCCACTTCAGGTCATCCAACGCGATTTCATCCAGATCCAGCGCCATGGCACGGTCTATCACCAGCTCACGCTGCTCGGCGGTGACCACTCCGTTGTGTTCAAGGAACATCAAAAAGCCGCGGGCTTCGAGATCGAAGCGTTCTTCTTCGGAACCGGCAAAAAGACGTACCGGGCCGCGTGCCGCCGGACATGCCGGCGCCGGCCGGTCCTGCGCCAGTGTTTCCAGCCAAGCGAAGGCGCGGCTGACTTCCGAGGCCGAGAAGCCGGCCTGAAGCAGGTTGTTCTGAAGGGAGTCGGGATCCTGCACCAAATCCGGTTGGTCGTAGATGTAATGCTCGAAGAGGTAAAGTAAAACGTCCAGTATCGATTCTTTCATTGCCCTCTCTCAGGCGGTGCTCGGTATTACCGTCTCTGGTATCGGCCCAGCTGGTTTTCAACCCAGCCGGATATCTCCATGCCTACCAAAATGGACGAGATATCCGCGGCTGTCAATCCCGTACGCTGGCAAAGGCAGTCGATGGCAACGCAGTCGTGGCCAAGTGCTTGCCAGACCTGTTGTTGTGCCGCATTCAGGGAAGGAGGCTGGATGGCGTCTCGCGGCGGATTGGCGGCAACCTGCGCCGATTTGGGGTATTGCCCGGTAGATGGCCGGCTGGCGCGCAGGATGTGTTCCACTTCCTCGGGCTGCGCCACGAGAAAGGCGCCTTCACGGATCAGTTGATGGCAACCATAGGCGACCGGGTTGCGGATCGAACCGGGTACAGCCATCACCTCCTTGCCCATTTCTGCCGCCAAGCGTGCGGTGATCAGTGCGCCGGAACGGATTGCGGCTTCAATCACCAACGTGCCCTGCGCAAGTCCGGCAATCAAACGGTTGCGGGCCGGAAAATGGCAGCGCAGCGCCGGAATGCCCGGCGGGTGCTCGGTAATCACCGTGCCGGACCGGCAGATGCGCGCATACAGGTCTTCATTCCCGCGTGGAAACGCCATATCCGGACCTGTCGCCAGCGCTGCGATGGTCGTTCCCGTGCGCAGTGCGGCATCGTGCGCGGCGGCGTCTATGCCTGTGGCCAGCCCGCTGGTGACGGTATAGCCCTGTTGTGCGAGATGCGCGGCGAAATGCTGTGCCGCTTCCAGCCCGCCGGCACTGGGTTTGCGGGTGCCGACGATGGCGATCTGTGGGT
>Ga0075163_10013151_pt1 | contig 10752 bp, 11 predicted proteins | sample JI1023141ADNA_FD_71478 | JGI IMG/M metagenome (GOLD analysis project Ga0075163, IMG submission 71478) | Wastewater effluent complex algal communities from Wisconsin, to seasonally profile nutrient transformation and Carbon sequestration -... | ecosystem: Engineered > WWTP > Effluent > Algae... | reverse complement strand
CGCAACAGATAGGCGGTGGTGGTGGCCTGCCAGCTGGTGCCGGCGACCAGCGGCTTCTTGAGGACATAGCGAGACGGCTGGTCCGCCTTGGGCTCGGCGTCGAGATCGCTCTTGCTGGCCACGCGGTAGATGCCGGTGTCGTCGCTGCGCAACCAGTAGTCCACCCCGGATTCGCTGCGCCGCCGCCAGGCCGGACCGTCGTCGAGCGTGTCGCGCCCCAGGCTGCTCATGCGCAGTTCCTCGTGCTCGACGATGTTGTTGGCGGTTTCCGTGGTCACATCGTAGGTCCAGTGGCGCCCCCCCGCGAGCGGGAACAGTGCATCGTCGGGAGCGCGCGTGCAGCCAACGCTGAGCAGGCTGGCCGCAAGAAGGATAAGGGCCGGGCGCATCATTTCTCGGGCAACTGCGGCACCGGCATGTCGCGGATCTTGATCACCTGCTCGTCGTTGCCAGGCCGCAGCCACGACAGCCCGCGCTTGCCGACCTTGGGCTCCGAGGTGCCCATCTGGCTCACACCCTGGCGGGATTTCTTGATGCCCTCGTTCAGCAGCGAATGCAGGTCCTTGGCATAGGGCAGCTTGTAGCTGCGAGGCTGGGCCACCGGCTTGCCGTTCTCGATCGCGTGGACCCAGATGAACAGCGCTCCGGGTGACTTCGTGGTCGGCTCATCGATCACCGCGGCCAGCAGCACGAAGCGCTCGGGCAGCGGATCTGCGCTGGGCCAGCCCCACATGCCGTGCACCGCGTCGTCGGCGTAGAAGTAGAACACCGCCACGCCGGCCACCAGCAGGCCCTTCAGCCACGCGGGCCAGCGCGACCACAGCAGCGCCAGCACACACAGCAGCGCGAGCGCTGCCAGGGACAACACGACAGACAGCGTCATCGCCTCTCCACCAGAGTCTTTGGCAAGGTCGTGATGCTGCCGACGCTCCCGTCGGGCAACACCGTGAACCGGGCGGCCGTCGCCTCGTCCCCCTTGCGGGGCAACGTGACCTGGCCATAGAACACCACCTCGGCGCGTGGGTTGACCTTGACCACCGAAGCGGTCACCTCCACAGGCTGGCCGTCCTTCGAGTCGTAGTAGTGCGCATTCACCGTGTATTCGCCGGGTGCGATGCCGCGCAGGGTGACCACCTCCTGGTTCAGCGGATTCACCAACTGCTTGCCGTTGACCACCAGGGTGTCGTTGGTCAGGCCGCGGTCATCACGGTCCAGGTGCATCAGCCCGGCCTCGCGCGAGCGGAACCAGACCAGGTTGCCACCGGGATCCTGCACCCACGTGTCGATGTCGTTGGGGTTCAGGTCGGGCCAGGAGACGGTGACGATGAATTCGGCTTTGGCCGGAATGTCCCCGGCTTTCAGCGCCTTCGGGTTCATCGCCAGCAGAGCGATGATGAAACAGAAGACGAAGGCGATCAGCATGTTGAACAACATGTCGTAGAACGGGTCGACCTCCGGTTCCCTGGCGTGGCGGCGGCTGGGCATGGCAGGTCAGGCCGGGCGCCCGAAGCGCCGCAGGCCCTCGCGCTGGCAATCGGCGACGAAGGTGTCGGCAAAGCGGTCCAGGCGGGTGAGCTGGATGCCCAGCAGGATGTTGCCGACCAGGCCGACCATGGTGGTCAGCAATGCGATGCCCAGGCCCGAGGTGAGGCTCTTCAGCAAATCCTGCGACTGCGAGGCGTCGAAACTCTGCAACTGGCCGATGTGCAGGGCCAGCACTGAAAATCCGATCACCTTGCCCAGCAGGCCCAGCTTGAGCTGGATGCCGTTGACCCACCAGGCGGTCTGGTGCGGGCCGTGCGAGTTCTCCAGCAGCAGGTCCAGTGCCACGGCGCTGTCGTGCGAGGTGGCGTCCAGCGCGCGCAGGTACTCGCCGGACCAGCCTGGCACGGCCTCCAATGCGGCCCCGTGGCGCGCGGCCAGCAGGCCACGGCGTTGTCGCTCCAGCTCTCGGCTGCGTGCGCCAGACCAGAGTGTGGACAGCACGAAGACGACGATGATCACCAGCGTCAGGCCGGTCGGATCCGAGGTGAGCAACAGGGCCCAGACCCCGCGCACGCCGAGCAGCCAGGTGCCGAAGACCAGCAGGCCACCGAGCGCCAGCCACTCGAACCACAGAGGCTCGATTTCGGCGCCGCGGCCAGTGGCGTCACCAGGGGCCGGCCGCCGCGCCCAGCGCGAGATGAACGCCATCATGGCGGGCCTCCGGGGCCGCGCTTGGTGAGTGCGCCAAAGCCGCGCTGCGGGTCGTAGCCCCACACCGCCAGCATGAAGCACAGCAGCAAGATGCCACCCACGACCCAGGGTGCGATCCCCGGGTCTTTGCCGTACAGGGCGAAGCGGATCCACTCCACCGCATGGGTGAACGGGTTGAGCCGGGCGATCCACCAGACCCACTCGGCCCCCGACTCCTCCAGCTTCCACAGCGGGTAGAGCGCGGTCGACATGAAGTACATCGGGAAGATGACGAAGTTCATCGTCCCGGCAAAGTTCTCCAGTTGCTTGATGTGCACCGACAGCAGCAGGCCCAGTGCGCCGAGCATCAGCGCCGCACCGACGGCGGCCAGCAGAACCTGCAGGAACTGCGGGCCGAACACCGGCAGGCTGGTGCCCAGCAGGGCGGCGACGATCACGAACGCAGCCGCCTGGCCCAGCGACAGCACCGCGGTGGCTGCCAGCTTGGCGAACAGGATCCACCAGCGCGGCAGCGGGGCGGTCAGCAGCAGGCGCATCAGGCCCATCTCGCGGTCGTAGACCATGGCCAGCGAGGACTGCATGCCGTTGAACAGCAGCACCATGCCGACCAGTCCGGGCGCGATGTAGACGTCGTAGGGGATGTAGGTGTCGTAGGGTTCGTTGATGGCCACGCCGAACACGTTGCGGAACCCTGCCGCGAACACGGCCAACCACAACAGCGGCCGCACCAGCGCCGAGGCCAGCCGGCCGTACTGCCGCGCGAACTTCATCAGTTCGCGTTCGATGATGGCCCACAGGGCCTGCAGCGCGTGTCTCATCACCGCGCCTTGCAGAGCTTCTCGGGGGCGTCGCCGCCGAGCGTGTCCAGCGTGTTCTTCGGATGCAGGATGCCGTCGGCCGGCGCGTAGGCCACGACACCCTGGCCGTCCGTCAGCAGCAGGCGCTGGCGCAGTTGGCCGTCCCACGGGCGGAAGCCCATGCTCACGCCCTTGGAGCCATCCAGGTCCACGGCCGCCAAGGCCTGGGCGAAGGGCCCGGCCGGGCCCTTGGGTGACGCAGCCGCAGCGGCGGCCAGCGCCTTGCCGGCCATCCAGGCGGCCCAATCACCGGCCCCCATGGCGCGCTGGGTGCTGCGGGTGAAGCGGCGGCTGACCTGCGGCGCGCCGAAGCGCTCGAACTGGGCATGCCAGGCCAGCGCTGTGAGGCCGGCGTCGCCGACGACCGGCCTGGGCAGCACGGTGCGGTAGGGCAGGCTGCGGGCGAACTCGCCGTCGCTGTCGACCACCCAGACCACGTCGTAGCTGCCACCCGTCAGCAGGCGAAGATTGCCCTGCTCGCGTTCGCGCGGGTCGGCCGAGAGCTTGAAGGGCTTGGTGCCGGCCAGCTTGAGGCCGTAGCGGGCGATCGAGGCCTGCGCCACGGCGGCACGCTGGGAGTCCACTGCGCTCGGGCCGGTGAGCAACAGCACCTGTCCCCACCGCGCGGCGGCCAGGGTCTGTGCCAGCGCGTCGGCTCGCATGCGCTCGCTTGGAATCAGGTGGTAGAGGCGCGGCCGGCAATCGCGCTCGCGCAGGCGATCCTCTGCGTTGCCCACGTTCAGCACGGGCAGCTTCACCGCGTCGGCCACCGCCAGTGTCCAATCGGCCGGCAGGTCGGTCACCAGTGCCATCTGGCCGGACTTTTCCGCCTGGGCAGCAGCGGCGCGGGCTGCATCCTGCGAGGCCACTGCCACGGTGTCGACCGCCAATGCGGTGCCCGCCGCCGACAGTTCGAGCTGGGCTTCCTTCAGCGCCACGGCGAGACCGTCGGCAGCCGGGCCGGTGGGGTGGCCGAAGTAGGCGCGTTCGACCCGGTTACGCTCCAGGCGCGGGTCGTTGTCCAGCACAAGCAACGTGGCCTTGTGGCCTGCCGCACCGGCGCATGTGCTGGCCAGGGCGAGCAGGGCGAGGGCGCCGGGCCGGGCCATCATTCGACGAGCAGGGCGCCGTAGGGCACGCGACCGACCGGGATGCTCTTGATCGCCTTGGCGGCGGGCACGTCGACCACGGTGATGTCGTCCGACAGCCCGTTGACCACCCAGAGCCGGTCGCCGGCCTTGTTGAGGTGGACGTTCCAGGCTCGCTTGCCGACCAGCACGAGATCGGTCACCTTGCGCGCCGCCACGTCCACGAAGGCCACGTGGTTGGCCTGGCCGAGGGCCACATAGGCCCGCTTGCCGTCGCGGCTCATGGTGATGCCGACCGGCGTGATGTCCTGGGCGCGCGCACCTTTCAGTTCGAACTTGAGGGTGGCGATCACCATCAGGTCCTTCGTCGACAGGATGCTGACGCTGGAACCCAACTCGCTGGTGACCCACAGCTCAGCGCCGTCCGGCGTGAGCGAGAAGCGGCGCGGCCGCTTGCCCACCTGCACGTTCTTCAGCACCGTGCCGGCGGCGGGGTCGACCACATGCACCAGGCTCGCGACCTCGGAGGTCACGTAGACGCGTTTGCCGTCGGGCGAGGCCAGCACGCCTTCGGGCTCCTCGCCCACCTTGATCGCCTTGATCTTGCGGCCGGTGGCGGCATCGAGCACCAGCAGTTCACCTTCCTCCTCGCTGCTCACGTAAAGCTGTTTGCCGTCGGGTGACAGGTCGAAGGCCTCGGGGTCGTCGCCCAGCGGCAACTTGCCGACCGACTTGCGGCTGACGATGTCGATCAGGTCGCCCTGGTGCGAGTCGGCGCAGGCGGTGAGCAGGCGCTTGCCGTCGGGCAGCAGGCTGATGTGGCGCGGGCGCTTGCAGGTCGGCACGGTGCCGATCACGGCCATCTTGCCCATGTCAATCAGGGTCAGCGCGTTGTCTTTCTCGCTGGAGACCCAGGCGACGCCCTGGGCGAGGGCCGGGCCGCCGAGGAGCAGGGCGATGGCGGCGAGGGCGGTTCGGTGCATCATGGGCGGGTCTCCTGTGGTTCAGGTTGTTGTCGGTGCGGGTGACTGCGTGGCGCGGATGAAGGCCTCTTCAAGCCCCGGGCCGCCGAGCGCTTGGGCCACGGATGCCGGTGTGCCGTCGGCCAGCAGGCGGCCGCGGTGCAGCACGATGACACGGCCGGCGGCTTCGGCCTCCTCGACCAGGTGGGTCGCCCACAGCACGCAGGTTCCGCGAGCCGCCACATCGGCGCGCACGGCGGCCAGCAGGTCTCGGCGCGACTTCGGGTCCAGGCCCACGGTGGGCTCGTCCATCAACAGCACCGCGGGCCGGTGCAGCAAGGCGCGCACCAGCTCGACCTTGCGGCGGTTGCCGCCAGACAGCTCGCGTACCGCACGGTCCAGGTCGGCCGCGATCCCGGCGCCCGCGCAGCCTTCGGCGATGCGGTCACGCGTCACCGAGCGCGGCAGGCCGTGCAGGTCTGCATGGAACTGCAGGTTGCGGCGCACGCTCAGGTCCAGGTCCAGCGACATCTGCTGGAACACCACGCCGATGTGGGCCAGCGCGCGCACGGCCTCTGTACGAAGCGAGTGGCCGGCCACCACGACCTCGCCCTGGTCGGCTGCGAACAGCCCGGTGAGCACCTGGAACAGGGTGGACTTGCCCGCACCGTTGGGGCCCAGCAGCACAACGAACTGGCCGGCGTCGATCGCCAGATCCACACCAGCGAGCGCGGCACGCGCGCCGTAGGATTTGGTCAGCGAACGGATCTCGAGCATCGGGCTTTCGGGCAGAGTCACAACTCGATGACCATGCCATCGAAGGCAGCTTCGAAGCCATCGGTGCTTGCCCGCTGCGCCGCCGTGCCTGCACCCTTGCCCACCCCCTTGCCCAGAAGCACCTTGCGCTGAGCCCGCCAGGTGGCGACCGGTGCTTCGTCGGGCCAGCGGGTGTGGTCGTCCACCAGAACGCAGTCGGCGTCGCGCATCCAGTCGACCTCGCCGGCACCCAGCCACTGCGCGCCCGGGGCGCAGAACAGGCGCTGGCCGGTGGCCAGTTCGCGCACGCCCAGGGCGATCGAGTGGCCCGTGGTCCAGGCTGCTTCCTGGCGGGGCACACCGGGCAGGCTGAGGCCTTCGGTGGCCAGTGCGGTGAATTCCAGGCCGGGCAGGCCGTCGACCCGGAAGCTGGCAGAAAGCGTTTCCCCGGCCACCGGGATCACGTGCCAATGCACCCCGCAATACTGCTGCAGGACCTGCAGCACCGGCATGCCCTGGCTGAGGGTCTCGAACACCGCCGGCGTGGCGTACAGATCGATCGGCGAGCCTTCGCGCATGTTCAGCAGCCCGCCGACGTGGTCGATGTGCGAATCTGTCAGCACCACGCTGCGCACCTCGCCGTCGCCCAGACCGGCATGCGGCTGCAGCAGGTGGACGGGCAGGTTGGGGACGACATTCAGCAGCGCCCAGCGATCACCTTGGTCGGACAGCGCGGAGCCGCCGCCATGCAACACGACGACCTTCATGCGCCGCCGTCCGCAGCGGTGGGGGATGCGGCAAGATCGGGCATATGCAGACGCTGTCTCCTTGGACTCTTTGGTGGCGTGCCGGCACTTTGTGGCCGGTGACGCGTCATCCCACGGTGCAAGACACATGCCGGAGGCCGATGACAAGCGAAGCGGCCCTTCATGGCGCTCCCGGTGCAGGGCAGGCCCTTGCCGAGCGCGGGCTTTCACCGGGTCACTGTGCCACCTGGCGGGCGAACCGTTCGAATTTGACACAGTGCATCCTGGGCGGGCTGTTCGCCGTGTGGGCCGCGACCGCAGCGATCGCAGCCCAGGCGGCGTGCCCTGGCCCGGCGGTGGCCCTGCAGCCCATGGGCGGCGGTGTCTGGTGGGCAGCCGGCGCGGACGGGGATGCCGATACGGCCAACCGGGGTGTGGTGTCCAACCGGCTGGTGGTGCGCGACGGGGCACGGGTCTGGCTGCTCGGCAGCGGGCCCAGCCCGGCGGCCGGCGCGGCCCTGGCCTGCGCCTTGCGGGAGCGGCTGCAGTGGCGGGTGACCGATGTCGTGAACCCCTGGGCACGGCCTGAACTGGTGCTGGGCAACCTGGCCTTCCCTGCGGCCCGGTTGTGGGCTCATGCCGAGGTGGCCTCGGCGATGCGCGACTCCTGCGCGCGCTGCGAGGCCCGCCTGCGCCTGCGCCTGGGCGCGGCTGCGGCCGACCTGGGCGATGCATCGATCCGTGTGCCCGCGCGGCTGTTGCAAGGCGCTGCCGGCCATCTGGGGCCGTTCGACTGGTGGCGACTGTCGCGGGCGCCTGGCAGCCCGGTCGTGGTCTTCCGCATCCGCGGCCGCGACCTCTGGACGGCTCACGGCCTGCTGTGGGGCGATGGCCCACCGGATCTTCGGGATGCTGACTTGAGCACCCTGCGGTCGGCCACGGCGCAATTGGAGGCCCTGGCCGGGGGCGGCGAGGCGCGCTGGCTGCCGGAGCAGGGCGGCTGGCTGGGCCGCAGCGGGCCACGCGACCATGGCGCCTACCTGCAGGCCCTCACCGAGGCCGTGCGCCGCCGGCAGGCCACTGGCGCGTCAGAAACGGACGCCGCCCCCGCATTGCCGGGATTGGCCGAGGCCATGGGCCGAGGGGCGCGCCCGGCCCTGAATTGGCAGCGCGCCTGGCGGCAATTGGAGGACGAGAGCTTCGGCCCGTCCACACCGGCCTCAGCCCCTTAGGGTCAGCGCACCTGCCAGCGCAGCTTGCGATAGATGGTGTTGCGGCTGATGCCCAGGCGCTTGGAGGCCACCGAGATGTTGCCGCCGGCCTCGTCCACCGCGCGGCGGATCGCGTCGAACTCCATGTCCTGCAGGGCGCGCAGCGGTTCAGGGGCCGCAGGGGCGGGAGCCGCTGCAGGCGCAGCGGGGGGGCCGCCGTGGCGGGCGTCGTGGCGGCTGCGGCCACTGCAGGCGGCGCGCATTGCAATGCATCCTCGATGAAGTCGTCAGACAGGTGGGCACGGGTGATGGCCGAATCGCCCACGGCCATGACCACCGCAGTGCGAAGCACATTGAAAAGCTGCCGCACGTTGCCCGGCCAAGGGTAGCCCTGGAACAGCCGGACCACCTCCGGCGACAGCACCATGCGCCGCTGCGGGCACTGCCGTTCGACGATGCGCTCCACCAGGGCCAGCAGGTCGGCGCGCTCGCGCAGGGGCGGCAGGCGCACGGCCAGTCCGTTCAGGCGGTAGTACAGATCCTCACGGAACTGCTGGGCAGCGATCATCTCGCGCAGGTTGCGGTGGGTGGCGCAGATGATGGCCACGTCGACCGTGACCGACTTGCTGCTGCCCAGCGGTGTGACCTGCCGCTCCTGCAGCACCCGCAGCAGGTGGGCCTGCAGCGGCAGCGGCATGTCGCCGATCTCATCAAGGAACAGTGTGCCGCCGCTGGCCTGCACGATCTTGCCGACCGAGCCCTTGCGGCGTGCGCCGGTGAACGCGCCCTCCTCGTAGCCGAACAGTTCGGCCTCGATCAGGGTGTCGGGTATGGAGGCGCAGTTCACCGCCACAAAGGGCTGGCGGGCGCGGACTGAATCATGATGGATCGCGCGGGCCAGAAGCTCCTTCCCGGTGCCCGTCTCACCGAGGATCAGCACGGGGATGTCGCGGTTCAGCACCCGCCGGACCTTGCCGACAACAGCCTCGACCTGCGGATCGCCGGTCAGCAGGTGCTTCAGGCCGGCCGGCTCCGCGCGCGCCGCGGCCCCGGCATCGGCCGTGGCAGGCTCCGGCCGGACCGTGGCGTCGACAGTGCGTCGTCCGGACTCCAGGACTTCGGTGCTGGCGGCCTCGGACAGGCTGGACCAGACCGGCCAGTTGAAGCGGGCATGCACATGGACCTGGCGGCCGTCGTTCAGGTGCACAGGCATCGGCACTGCCAGTGGCGAACGGAATCGGTCGACCAGGGCGCTGATCGAGGTGCCGAACAGAGAGGCCAGCGAGTGCATGCGCAGCGCAGCGCCGGAGACCCCGAGTTGCTCCAGTGCGCCGCGGTTCGCGCCGACGATGCGGCCGTCCTGCGCCACCGCGAGGATGCCTTCCATCAACGTGCCGATGAACTCGACCCTGGCATGAAAGTGCAACCGCATGACGTTGCGGTAGTCGTCTGTCAGCCAGTGGTTCTCGATCATGCGGGCCGACATCTTCACCAGCGCCATCGTGTGCTGGTGGTAGCTGCGCTGCTCGCCGGAGACGTCGAGCACACCCAGGATGTTGCCGCGCGGGTCGAGGATGGGCGCCGCCGAGCACGTGAGGAAGTGGTTGGCGTGCATGAAGTGCTCGTCGGCATGCACGAGCGTCGGCACCTCGTCGATCAGCGCCGTGCCGACCGCGTTGGTGCCCTTGTTGGATTCGGACCAGTTGGCCCCCGGTGCCAGCGCCACCTTGGCGGCGCGGCCGAGGAAGTCGTCATCGCCGATGGAGTGCAGGATGGTCCCGGTGGCGTCGGTCAGTACCACCATGCTTTCGGTGTTCACGATCTGCTCGAAGAGCATCTCCATCACCGGCGCGGCGTGGGAATGGAGGCGCAGATTCCGTTCGCGTGCGACCGTCAGGTCGCTGCGGCCGATCACCGAATGGTCGGGCCGCTCGATGCGCGACAGCCCGAGTACCTGGCAACGCTCGTGCGATTGCTCGATGGCCGTGGCGTGTGCAGGGTAGGCTTCGGCCAGCCGGCTGACGGCCAGGCTGCTGCCAGGGTCCTGCGGTCGACGCGAGCGGTTGCCCGCTTGGGGTGTGTAGGGACCGGACATCGGTGCTTGTCTCCGTGTCACCGCCGGGTGGCGGTGTTGTCTCTCATTGCTCTGAAATCGAACAACTCCGATTTCAGGACTTGCCTCATGGGCCTGCCGGTCGAGGTTTGCCGGCTCGTTTCGCAGCAACTACTGGGGGTTCTCCCGGGTGTGAACGGCCTGCCAGGGCTCGTCCAGCCCTGTTCTACCCCTGTTGGCATGCCGTGGCACACCGCTTGCAGATTTGATGCCCAAGTGTGCCGCGTTCAGCTTACCCCCGCAATTCAAACTGTTGGAGACAACCCGATGCCTTCCTTGTTCAACCCGCGAACCGCCCTGGCCAGCATTCTGGCGCTGGCCTGCTGCTCCGTCCTGGCACACGGCGACGTCACGCCGCAGGCCGTCGATACCACCGGCCTGTCCCCGCTCGGCGACCAATGGCGGTCGGAGAACCCCTTTCGCGGCAACCCCACCGCCGTGCGCATCGGCACCTCTGCCTATAACCAGAACTGCGCCCGCTGTCATGGCCTGGAGGCCATCTCCGGCGGTATCGCGCCGGACCTGCGCAAGCTCGACAACGACTGCGCCCCATTGAAGGACGAGCGGAAGAAGGCAGCCTGCGTTCAGGAAATCGACGAGTACGTGGCCACCACCGTGCGGCGCGGCCGCGTGCGCAACGGCGCGGTCTACATGCCCCCCTTCGAGGGTGTGCTCAACCAGGAGGCCGTCTGGGCGATCAAGTCCTACCTGGAATCCCGCCGCGAGCGCCCGCTGTGAGCGCCCCGGTGGCTCCAGTGAACAATGAGCCGACGATGGCCCTGCAACGTCGTCAATGGCTGCGCCTCGCGGGCGCCTGCGCGAT
>Ga0075163_10013150_pt1 | contig 10752 bp, 2 predicted proteins | sample JI1023141ADNA_FD_71478 | JGI IMG/M metagenome (GOLD analysis project Ga0075163, IMG submission 71478) | Wastewater effluent complex algal communities from Wisconsin, to seasonally profile nutrient transformation and Carbon sequestration -... | ecosystem: Engineered > WWTP > Effluent > Algae... | reverse complement strand
TCTATTCACAAAATTACTTTTTTTGCATCTAAAAACGAAAAAACCAAAAAAAGTTAGAGAGCTAAATTAGCAGTCAGTGAATTATTCCGTCTATCTAATTACTTCTTCAATCTTGGAAAAACTGTCAGACGTGGACGACCTGACTTAGCAGCTGTGGAAGTAGTGGCGGCTGTGGAAGTAGTGGCAGCTGTGGAAGTAGGTAATGCTGATGCCGAAGCTAAAGAGATACGTTCTGAACGGGGAGATCTGGGAGATCCTGGTACCATCATTGGTTTAGATGAGTCCGAGGGACTACCTGTTCGAGGAGATCTCGGTGATTTTGGAGATCCTGGTGTCATCACCGGTCTACTCGAAGCGCTAGCTGAACTGGCTGAACTAGGGGAAATTGGTCTAACAGTAGCGGTAGATGGAGGAGTTGTGAATTCTTCGGGAGTCATGGGTCTAGTCGCGGTTGATCCTGGTGTACTTGGTAAAGAAGTGTCTTGTCTTACTTTTCTAATGGGAATCTTGATCGTTCTACCTGTTATAACAGGACCTGTAGGTTGCGTAGGTACCGTGGTTAAGGTTGGAGCTTCGACTGGAATACCAAGAACTGCTTCGGCCAATTGTTCTGATATAATGGGTTCTGGAGCGACAGTCGCCTTTCTTGGTGTTAAGATTGGCAGACGTGGCTTACCTAACTTTACTGTACTAGCTGTGGTCTTAGCAGTAACAGGAGCAGCAGTAACAGGAACAGCTGCAGGAGCAGTAGTTGTAGATGCTGTTTCAGTTAATTCGGAAACCTTTTCATCGGCTAGTGAAGGTTGTGTAGATGTGGAAACAGTACTTACTGGAGGAACTGGTAGAGCAGGAGAACTTTCGGTTGATACAGTCGTTTTGCCTCTTGGTACCAAACCACCAACTGGTGGTAGTAATCTCTTTCTACGTGGACTCGTTCTCACAATTTCGTGACCAATAGGAGCAGGCAACTTAAGACGTTGTAGAGGTAGTTCCTTGCGTCTCTTGGCTTCCAAGAGTAAGGTGGTGTTAGCTGGATCTATCTTCTTCTTCTGATCGACTTTACCACATTTAGGTAGGTAATAGTAGTTATAAAAATTATAAGGAAGAGATAATTCTGGTATTTCTTGGTTCCAAATGTATTGGAAGCGTGTTGACGAATCGCCTGGTGTTTGGCTAGTATTAACAATAACACGCCACTTATCACGACCTACATAATAGAGAAGGATGGTCCAAGGTTCTAGTGTTTGTGTAGTGGATAGACAGATTAGACGTTTGGCATTGGGATCTTCTTTATGGAACAATTGATGACTAAGAGTTATGAATTTTACGCCAAATAGTCTTGAAATCATGGACAAATCGTGTTCATTTAATCTGTGGTTCTTTGATGCTATTTCTGTTTCCAATGAAATCGTGGGATCCGGTTCATCATCATTCGTGATGACTTCTTTCAGATTATATATCTTATCGAATTCCGCCGGATATCTTTCTTTCATATTATCCAAATACAGTTTCCATCCTTCACGTCCAGGTTGACCGTTAACTAGCAACTCGGGGTTCATTCCTTTCTCCAGGAATTCAATAATTTTCTTTTTAATCGACATTGCAGTCTCTTTAGGTTCATCTCCCAGAAGTTCCGCTTTCTGATTTAATGCTTTAGCTATATGTTCGTAGACAAGATCTTCCGTACCTTCCCATACTACCTGTCTGAAACCAGTCATGGGTTCTAAAGCCTTTTCAAAATGTGTATCAATAGCCGCTAGTTTAACATCTGGTTTAGCACCCTCTTGAACTATTGGATTGCTAAGGTTTTCATGTTCGGTACCGGCTAGGTGTAAACTTAGATCATCATCTGGAGAGACTTTGATATTATAGCTTTCAGGGTTCTTAATTGTATAGAATTCTTCTCTCTTACGTTCCCAATCAATACCCTTAGTGTATAATTCACGAATAGATGACAGAGTAACCTCGGGATCTGCATCACTAAATAAGACTTCATTAGCTCTAATAGTTCTAGCAACTCTGCTAATATAATTGTCGATACGATCATCTAATATTTCGGCTCTCTTAAAGTTGTTTCGAATGAGTTCATCTGCTAACAAATGAGAATAGTAAGGAATATTTGGTTTACCATTGACTAAATTAGTTTTTGGAATAAAAAGTTTACAAATTCCATCTTCTTTATCTAATTGGCAATGTGGATCGTTACTACAATTCGGGAGTCCTAGACAAACTCTTCTAACATTCGGAGTATGGTAGCCTTTTAGATAATCCTCACCTATTCTTCCAGAACTGGTACTCATATCGGATATAACGTCATACAACCAATCATATGCCAATCTTCTCTTAGCAGCCAATGATTCAGTTGATTTTAAGATCACATCTAGACTGTTACGCAGATCATTATCAGAATTGAGCCATTTGGATAGTTCAAAACGAATACGTTGATAGGTTTCAGCCTCATAGAAACGTCTAGCATTGCTAATGACACGTTTTTCGTCATCATCTATTTGTCCTGAACGAATCATACGATCTACTGATTCCATCGTCATGAAGTTTACAGTATCTTCAAGATCTTTTTGTGAGATAGCAAGATTTGGGTCTCGGTCAGACGTTATCGTTCCTATTTCATTCAACTCATTCTTTGTGATGGGTTTTACAGGAACCATCAATCCTGTATCGAGCAAGATACCATGTACAGTCTTACCATCACCACCTACAACATTCTGTAAAATATGACCTCTGATTTGATAAAAATTATATAAGTCTAATAACGTTTTGACTGCAGTTACATAATCTAATTCTGGAAGATCCTCATATTGATATTCTGTGAGACGTGAAATTTTCTGACTTGGATCTACTGGAAACTTTAATCCATTCTTGAGTATCAAATAGATTGTCTTGTTATAATCATCTACTATCTGCCCAATTACCTCTGTCATCATACTAGGGGTTTCTGGTTGCTCTATTGGTACAGGTTTAGAAGTTGTAGAAGTCTGTGATGTTTTTGATGTCGTACTAGTTGCTATACGTCTCATTCCTCCTATTTGCTGAGAATCTAAATCTTCTGTTTCTTCAGTTAAGTCAGTCTGTCCAGTTAAGTCAGTTTGTCCAGTTAAGTCAGTTTGTCCAGTTTCTTCAGTCTGTTCAGTTTCGTCAGTTTGTCCAGTTTCGTCAGTTTGTTCGGTTTGTTCAGTTTCGTCAGTGTTTGTGGGAATAGAAACTTTTGTGGTTCTGGATGTCGTAGTTGGCAAAGCTCGTGGTCTTGTCAGTTTCATGGATGATGTAGAAGCAGTTTGGGATGACTTTTCTGTTGGCGTTTTAGCTTCTGTTCTTGAACTGGGTGTAGCTTTTGGAGTGGCATTGTCATCCTCGGATTCTGATTCCGCTTCTGATTCCATTTCTGATTCCGTTTCTGGCAAGGGAAATTCATGTGGAGTCTCGTTAATTAAAACATAAATCTGTTCGGCAGTTTGACTCGGTTTGAATTTAATTTGGCGTTCTTTGATACGAGCATAATACTTTGACAACTCCACTTCGGCCTTCTTGTCATCATATGGTTTACAGCTTTCAAGCATCTCTACTAATGTAGTAACAAGGGGATGATTATTATTGAACTCCTTATAAATCTTCATTTGACGATTTTCAACTTGAGCACGATAGATGGGTTCATAGTGATTGCGGTATTTAAAGAGTATTAAGCTTTGTCTATTGGGATCATAGATTTTTGACATATTGTAACCATTAGGACATATGAATATGTAATCACCAATACCTTTGTTTTTAACACTAAGAGCTTCTAAGATAAAGAGGTTGAATCCTTGTTCTTTAATGACACCTGGTTTCGTAACAAAATCCCATAATAATGTTTCATTGATGGGCTGATTTTCTAAGAATGAAATGAAATTTTCTTCTGGATCTTCATTAATATCTTTCTTACCAGTCGATACGACTGTCGAATCATTTGCTCTCTCCGTAAAAATAATCTTTAAACTACCATCCATCAGACTTTCAAATATATCTGGATCATTCCTTAAAGTATCGACTAATAACTTTCTTACTTCAGAACCTGGTATACCCCATGGGGAATTACCGTTAGGAATGAGATCTCCTACTGCATTAAGGAAAGTATTTGGTCTATTTACACTATTAGAGGACATACCCATACGTACATAACAATCAAACCCATCTGATGCAGATCCGGCCGTATTGCTAGTATCACAATTCATATTAACATTCAATAAGTTTGCAAGATATTCTGGCAAATGACCCAAACGTCCTCCATCTGGAATTATAATCTGGTTTTTCTTTGCTTTCAAAATGTATCTGAATTGATCATCAGTAATGTGACCAGGCGTTCCGGAAGATGTTGCTGGTCCAGCTTCACCATCATTAGCTTCTCCCTTGGCACCAATACCAGTAGCCATGCCTTGTCCAACTAAACATTCGGCAATACTCTTCTGCCATGCGGGGCCTGATCGGTTAAAACAGCAGGGCATGCATAGACCTTTATCTGTCTTACCTTTAATAAAACCCGGAATAGGTTTATCGCCCTCTTGTTCTGATACAAAATGACCTAATTCTCTGTGTTTCTTGATCTGAGCCTGAGTGGTAAGAGGTTCATGATCAGTATGACAGAAAGCCATTGGACACATATAGCGATTTCCACGATAGCTGATGACACGTTTCTGTCCTGTCACTAAGTCGATAGATTGTAACTTTTCTTTTGAAGCTGCTGGATCTGTCGCTGCAAGTGCCGCCGATTCATTCTTCAACCTCTGAATCATAGTATCATACTCATCATTACTTAGGACAATAGGCTGTCTTGCAACTGGTTGACACTTTCTACTATATCCATTAGAACCCTTCGGAACCAGATCCGGATCGTACGCTTCAATGTAAGCACCCTTACTCATAGGTTGACTAGTTCTCTTCTTAGCTCTAGCCTTAGCAGCAGCGGCAGCAGTCTTTTCTTGTATCTCAGCCTGTCTGGCAGCCTCTTCTTCCTCTTCCTCATCACCACCAAGATTTGGTCCAGCAGGTACACCAGATTCTTGAATATCGTTGATAGCATCTAGGATTGCAGTGGGATCTTGACCAGTAGTTCTATAGAGTCCAGCAAGTTCAAGCAAATCATCGTCATTGAGTTCTACCTCTCCTTCACTATCACTACCTTCCTCACCTGGGACTCTATGACCTACCTCACCAGATTCGATAGCATCAATAACGAAGGCCTTAGCATTAGCAGCTGCCTGTCGTTGTTGTTCTTCTTTATCAATGATTTCTGCGGCTATGTTTTCGATGGCAGCTATGTTGTTTTGGGCATCTGTCTTATTAAGACGCTGCCAATAGAAATCCAGATTCTTAATGTTCTCTGGTAGACTCTTCATCGAGAAGTACAATGAAACCAACTTAGTTACGAAGAAGTGGATACGGCGCATCTGGTTTACTCCCTTAGCACCCAAGATGTAAATCTTGTAAATGTTTAACTTAGCAGTCGGCCTAATTTTAACATCAACACCAGGATGTTTAAGTGTTGATTTAACTAGATTACCTTCTGGAGGTAAGTCAGCTTTAATTGCCTGTGCGGTAACTTCTTCACCACGTTGAGCAAAATAGTCGACACCTAATTTGGCCAGAGCAGTACGACCAACTTCCGTACTGTAAAATTCGTTAACCTGTTTCTTCGAAAGTTGCTGTACAAGATCATAAATGAACTTTTGAATCGTACTCATATTTTCAAAATTACTAATACGATTATAACGAAGCTTTAAGAGTGGTTGATACTTCGTAATGACCTTACGACCAGTTCCAATACCTTCGAAACCAATATCACTTGCCATAACGTTGGCGAAACTCTTGTGGAAGGAACGTGCAAGATCATTGAGTTCATCGAATTCGATGGGTGAGGGAGTTGTGAATTGACTTATTGCGTTGATCAAGACGATCTTAGTATTGGAAGACATGCGATAAAACTCAGGATTGGGGAGACCTATGAAACGATTGCGGTTCGTTCTAGGTAAATGATAATCGATAGTGTTAATAACTTCGATGGTTTTTCTGCATGCCTCTAACATTTGAACGACATTGGTCAAATCGGCATGGGTATCCTCATCCCAAGATGCTTTAATTTCTATCTTTCCATCTCTAGTAATAAAGATTGTTGCATATCTGGCTTCACCTCCCTTTCTATAAATCTCTGTCTTTAAACTTAGACCCTTACCAAAAATAGTGTATTTTATACCATCCGCTGTCTTAGTCTTCGTCTTATTCGAAATCCAACGAATCAGTTCTTCTTGACTTACATTGTCCACTATTGTACGGTCTACTTTATGGAAACCTTCATTACTCTCATCACCACGGAACTTAATGAACGGCGTCTGTTCCGATAAAGGAAAGTTATCAAAAATCTTCAACAAATCCACAAAGTCTGTCGCTCCCAATCCTTTTGCACGAGGCCTTAAAGCTTTGGAGACATTTGAGATTCTTGGAGCTCTACCTGGCAATCCAACTTTAGTCATATAGGCTGCACTTTCAGAAGCTTTAGTAGCTGCTGATGCAGTTATATCTCCTTGAGGTGTAGTAGTAGCACCACTCGAACTAGCTTTAACTGGACCAAATGTTGTGGGAGGATTATTACCGGAAGATGCAGCACTAGCACTGGCCATAGACGTAGTACCAGTACGATAATTCACGTGGATTACAGTCTCGGTAATAGAACAACTGTCGAGTTTGAGTGGAGAGAGATCAGGTCTCCAAATCAAATCTTTTGCATATCTCATTTCTGGAGCTATACGCTCGATATTTTCGTCATATTTTTTCTTTTCCGTTGCAGCAATGGTTTTAATTCGACGTTCTATCTCCTTTTGATTACTCATGTCAGTAAAATCCAAACTTAGAACGGTATATACAGGACCAATGGTCTTAGGTCTTGTTGGCTGTACTGAATAAGCTTGATCACCATCTTCCTCACATATAACAGCAGTGTTTTCTGGTGTACCTGGTGGTGTACGGCAATAATTTGGCCAATACTTGATCATGTGACTGGCAAGACTCTGCTTAACAGTAGCGGTTAATGAGGGATTATGAATGGGATTCCACGCTGGTAGACTGGTAACCCATCTGGTAAAATCAATAATCGAAGCAGCATTGATAGTCGTAGTAGAAATGTTATAGTCCTCAAGAATGAAGGAATCTTCCTTGACCAAATAGATCTCATGGTTGGCAATATGGTTGGTCATGAAATATGGATCCTCTACTGGATTTGCAAATGGATTTGGATCATAGATCGCTTGCTTATAAGGTTCTATAGTGTCGGCAAATGTTTTAGGAGCTTTCTTAGCACGACCCTTGCTAGGTGTTTTCTTACGTAAAGCCAGACTCTTCTGTTTGAGTTCTTCCATATACAGAATGAGATTCTGATCTTCAACGTAGCTTAAAGGTCGTTCCGGTTTATCACGTCTCTGTTGTATAGCTGCAATTGTGAGATCGAAATAGTATTTAGTACCTAGGAGGGAATCAAAACCATCATTATCAGGTGCCCACATAGCAATATAAGCTGAAGGTAAAGATAAGACGGAGGCTATTCGGAATCGAATAAATCCAATAGTGTCATCTGAATCAATATATTCTTTTATCAACCAAACATAATCACCTAGATCCGAACGAACTATACCTGAACTTAGAAGAATCTCTTCTGGTACAGTCTCTCTCTTGTAGGTCTGTGTAACCGAAGCCTCATTTGGCTTTGTACCAATAAAGAGCATTGAATTCCATGTGTCTTTTGCTACATTTCCTATACTAGTACGGGATTGGATCAGACGGACATGAAAGACTCTACGAGGCATAGTCGTGGCACATACAGTATCGACCTTCTCTATATCCGCTTCTAAATCTTCTTCATTATCTTCTGTCCAACCTATAGATTGTTCTGACCCATCGTCATCGATATTGTCATCATAAGCGTTTTCCTGATTTATTATATTTTCGACTGCTGGCTCTTGAGGAGATTCAGTATATGTTCCTTGAGATTCCCCCATTACAGTTTCTGGAGCTACAGTACCAAATTCTTCATTAAATTCGGTATCTGATTCGTCCTTAGTATTGAGATCTATTTGGGACATGGATCCGTATATAATATAAGACAAATAATAATTTGAGACTTAAAAACTCTTGAATCTTGTGTGGATAATCATTAAGTCGTTAATGATTATGTCCTTTTATTAGTTATTTTTGCATTTATCTTAACATGCCAAATTGCTGAGCGTAATCTGAATCCCCATTTCTTCTCTGCTGTTGTTGTTGTTGTAGTGGAAACTGTTGCTGTTGTTGGTGCTGTTGAGGAAACTGCGTTCTCTGTTGATTCATCATCTGTTGCTGCTGTGACATTTGTTGCTGCTGTGACATTTGTTGTTGTTGCTGTTGTTGATGTATACGCATTTGTTGTTGTTGATGTGAGGAAGGATGTTCAGCTTGTTGAGGATACTGTCTAAATTGTTGTTGCTGCTGTAAGAGTTGTGGAGGTACGAGTGGCATTTCGTTCATAAAACCAGCATTCGGAAAACCATTGCGTCCTTGATTCTGATTATTATTAAAATTCGGCATTGAAGGAAAACCACTATCAGCCAATGGATTTGCCATATTATTCATGAAACCAGCATTCGGAAAACCATTTCTCTGTCCTTGTCCTTGCCCCTGTCCTTGTCCCTGTCCCTGTCCCTGTCCTTGCCCCTGTCCTTGCCCCTGCCCATATCCTTGTCCTTGTTGAGGAGCCATTGGTCCTAGTCCTTGTCCTAGTCCTAGTCCTTGTCCTAGTCCTTGCCCCTGTTGAGGAGCCATTGGTCCTAGTCCATGCATAGGATTAAATTGAGGAAAACCATTAGGAAGCTGTCCTTGTCCCTGTCCTTGTTGAGAACCTTGTTGAGAAAATGGGTTTCTATCCAAACCTCCTTGTTGACCGAACTGTGTTGGATTGCCTATTGGCGCAAAAGGATTTGGATTATAAGTAGGAAAATTGCCTTGTCCTTGCCCTTGTCCTTGTCCCTGCCCTTGCCCTTGTCCCTGCCCCTGTCCTTGATTATTACTATTGCCAAAACCTCCAAAGCCATTATTTTGGTTATTTTGGTTGGTACCTGGAAAAGGTCCCTGATTGTTATTTTGTCCACCAAACCCTGGTTGAGCTCCAAAACCACCATTATTGTCCTGACCTACCTCGTTTTGTCTCATCATTTGTAATTGATCAAACTTTTGTGTCATAAGATCGGTAAGCCCTGATTTCTTACCACTATCAGCAAATGTATCTATTCTATTATTCTGGTCAATACCTGCAAAATTATTACCAGTTTGACTACGATTGTCCGATTTACCAAATCCGTTATTATAATTATCATTTTGATAGAACTGAGCTAAAGAAGCTGGTGCATTTCCTCCATCTTCTTGTAAAGAAGCACATGTACTGCTAAATTTGCCATTACCAATATCTGCATAATCCAACCCATTCGAATTATCACTATTGAATGGATTGTTTTGAATCCAACTAACAGCATGTTTTCCAATTATTGGTTTGTCAAAACCAGCTGCAATCAAGACTGGTACGGTGTTAATCTTTCTTATAATCTCAGGTATTGGTATACCTTTAATATTTGGGTATACACAAATTTTAATGAACTGTTTATCTAATCCCGGATTCTTAGCCAATAGTTCCATGAAAATCTTACTATCCTGATCATTAGGATGCAGACTATAAAAGATGACATTCTTATCCTCCATATTGCTCATTTTGGAATTCTTAACTTTGATTTATACTGGCTTTTGTTTTTATTCTTTAGAACGTATCTATCTTTGGTTGTTTAGTGGATCATATATTTATAAGGGGTAAAGAATGAGATAAATAATCGAATAATACAAATAATCGATAAATCACAATAATCCAATTAATGATCATAAGAAGATAAGCTGATAAGCCTGATAATATTTATTTGAAATCCAAAGCTCAAGGCAGAATAGCTTCGTTCAAAATTCAAGAGCTTTTTGCATAGATAAACTAAAGGAAGTTGAAAAATGGAATTTGCTGCACAAAAACAGATTAAAAGAGGAGAAAGTTGGACATTAGATCTTCCAAATCTTAAGGAGTGGTGTTATGTACCAAATAGAATAGAATTCTGGACTAATAAGACGAACACAAATACACAATCAAATAATACAAAGACTGCAAGTGATATGAACTCTACAGGTACGAATTTCTCTAATACAACTTCTGGAAGTGATGGTAACAATCCACAGAATTTGGTTCAAGGATCCGGAGATATAGAAGTTAGTTTCCATTCAGGTCAGAATTGTGTTTACAAATGGGGTCTTCCTTATTTTAAGATTAATTCTCACCTTGATTTATCGTTATTTTTGAATAAGATAGGTGAAGGAGAAAATATCAGTTTGCAGGTTAAGAACCTAGACAAAGATGAGAAGGAACTCGTATTAAAGATTATCTATCATGAATATCAAGGTAATATCATTTATCACAACAGTTACGATAATGCAATGATTCAGGTCGAGGCCACTAACCCATTACATGATTTAGCAAATGCAGGTCTAGTGACAAAGATTCAGATTCAATGTGATACAAAAATGCAAGGAGTCATTATCGAGCCAATCTTTCACATAAAAGAAGACTCGGATAAATTACGTGGATTTCCATTAGGATCTATCGTGGTTGAAGCAGACGAACCAACACCTGTGATAGAAATTGGTTTAGAACAA
>Ga0075163_10013149_pt1 | contig 10753 bp, 9 predicted proteins | sample JI1023141ADNA_FD_71478 | JGI IMG/M metagenome (GOLD analysis project Ga0075163, IMG submission 71478) | Wastewater effluent complex algal communities from Wisconsin, to seasonally profile nutrient transformation and Carbon sequestration -... | ecosystem: Engineered > WWTP > Effluent > Algae... | reverse complement strand
AATGAAACTAAATGATATATGTAAGGTGTTTATTAAAACAGCTGAGAGTATTAGCTTTGACAACTATTTGGATGTTCGTTCAACAGGTTCATTTATATTGATAAATGAAAATACTAATAACACTGTTGCAGCAGGAACTATTGTTTATTAAAAAAATTGTTTTATATTTGCCACAACAATTTAATTATGCAAAAGAATTTCAATAGCAATTTCAATTTTTTCAACTTCGCAAGTTGAGGAAAGGGCTATTTATATACTTATATGAAAGAGCCTTTATTAAGGCTCTTTTTTTTTGACAAAAAAACAATGATAATGACATTAAATTTTAATAATAATAATTTCTTTAAACCACCCAATCGCGGCAGGCCGGATATCCTATTATCAAACCTTGCCTAATACGCAAGGTTTTTTTTTGATCAAATTTTAAAACAATTAAATAATATATAAAAATGAAAACAGCAGAATTAGAAATTAAAATGTATCAGTCTAAATTGGCTGAAAAAGAAACAGAAAAAGCTATTGCCTTATTAAAATCCAAATTTGTTTCTAGCTTAAGCAACAAATTAAATTTATTAAAGGTAGAGGCTCCTTTAATCGTTCAAAAAGGAACTGGGATTAACGATGACTTAAATGGAATAGAAAACCCAGTTTTAGTTAATGCTAAATGTATTCCAACTGAAAAAATTGAAATTGTTCACTCCTTAGCAAAATGGAAAAGATTAAAGTTGGCTAAGCTTGGAATTGAAGCAGGAGAGGGTTTGTATACTGATATGAGAGCATTGAGGCCAGATGAAGATTTTTCAGAAGTACATAGTATTTATGTAGATCAATGGGACTGGGAAAAAACAATTTTAGCGGAAAACAGAAATCTTACATACTTGAAAAAGATAGTAACTGATATATACTCTAGTATTGTTGAAACGGAAGAATACATTACTTCAAAGTACAGTCAACTAAAGTCTATACTACCAAAAGAAATAAGTTTTATCCACGCGGAAGATTTATTGGCAAAGTACCCACTTCTATCTCCAAAGGAGAGAGAGCATGCAATAACTAAAGAAAGAGGAGCAGTTTTTCTTATTGGTATAGGTGGTGTATTAGCTGATGGTAAAAAACATGATGGAAGAGCACCAGATTATGACGATTGGGTTTCTGAGACAGAAGGAGGGAAGAAGGGATTAAATGGAGACATATTAGTTTGGAATCCAATTCTAAAAAAGTCATTCGAAATTTCTTCAATGGGAATTAGAGTTAGCCCTGAATCATTAAAAAAACAATTAGAAATAGAAGGGGAAGAGAAAAGATTAGAATTGAAATGGCACAGATTATTATTGAATGGGGAATTGCCTTACACAATTGGTGGGGGAATTGGACAATCAAGATTAGCAATGCTATTATTACAAAAAAAACATATTGGTGAAGTGCAAAGTAGCATTTGGCCAAAAGAGTTAGTTGAAGAATTAAAATCACAAAACATAAAACTATTATAATCATGAGAAATCATTTAATTGCAATTCAAGGTTCAGTAGCGTCATTCCACGATTTAGCTGCTAAAAAATACTTCGGTGAAGAAGTAACTATTGTTGAGAGTCCATCTTTCCAAAGTGTGTGCGAAAAAATAAAAAACAGTAAAGCTGATTATGGAATAATTGCCATAGAAAATAAAGTAGCGGGTAGCATTTTATTAAACTATCAACTAATTGAAGAGTATGATCTTAAAATTATTGGTGAAACGTATTTGCCTATTGAATTGCAATTATTTGCTAATAAAGGCGTTAAACTTGCTGAAATTAAAGAAATTGTTTCACATCCTATGGCTTTAGGTCAGTCACAAAATTTCTTAACTGGATTAGAGAATGTAGTTGTATCAGAATATAAAGATACATCTACCTGTGCAAAATTAGTAGGGGAAGATAAGTCAAATAAATTAGGTGTAATTGCTGGATCAGCAGTTGGGAAAAAATATGGCTTACAAAGTTTAGTTGAAAATGTTGGTGATGTAAAACAAAATTTCACACGGTTTTATATTATTAGTAAAGGTGAAGACTACGTTGCCAATTCTGATAAGGCATCTGTAACTATTACTTTAAATGATAAACCAGGATGTCTATTGAAGGTTTTAGAGGTACTTAATAAGTACAGTTTAAACTTAACTAAAATTCAAAGTGTGCCTATTCCTGAAGACATGAGAAATTATTCATTCCATTTAGATATTGAATTTGATCAAAGAGAAAAGTTAGACAAAGTATTGACCGAAATAAGGCCTTTAACTAATTCATTAAAAGTTTTGGGGATTTACAAAGGTGATACTGCAAGATTAAAAACGTTAAATGATATTACTAAAAATTTAAATTAATGGAAACGAATAATATAAGTGCTGCAGAATTAATTAAAAAAAAGGGATTAATTATAGCAGGTCCTTGCAGTGCAGAAAATGAGGAACAACTTTTAAAAACAGCTACTGAAATTAAAAGTATTGGCAAAGTAGATATGCTTAGAGCTGGTATTTGGAAACCTAGAACCAATCCAGGCGGATTTGAAGGAGCTGGAGTTAAAGGATTATCATGGTTGCTAAAAGCAAAACAAATAACTGGATTAAAAACTACAGTTGAAGTTGCTACTGCAAAGCATGTTGAAGATGCATTAAGTTTTGATGTGGATGTTTTATGGATTGGAGCAAGAACAACTGTAAATCCATTCAGTGTGCAAACAATAGCAGAGGCTTTAAAAGGAACTAATGTACCAGTACTAATTAAAAATCCTGTTAATCCGGATATCAAATTATGGATTGGGGCAATCGAAAGATTAAGAAGAGCAGGTATAGAAAATATTGGAATAATTCATAGAGGATTTTCTTCTTATGGAAATACTGAATTCAGAAATGTACCAATGTGGCAGATTCCTATTGAGATGAAACGTTTGTTTCCTGAATTACCATTAATATGTGACCCTTCACATATTTGTGGTAAACGTGATACTATTTTATCCGTTTCTCAAAAAAGTATTGATTTAGATTATGATGGATTAATTATTGAATCTCATTATGATCCAGATTCTGCCATGACTGATAAGGAGCAACAATTAAATGCAGACCAACTTGATAAATTACTTAAAAAATTAATTTGGAAAACTAGTTCATCAAACACTAAAGAATATTTAAATAAGTTAGATAATCTTCGTGAGCAAATAAATCATTTAGATGAAGAATTACTTGCGCTTATTTCTAATCGAATGAATGTGGCTAAAGAAATTGGTGAAATTAAGAAGACGAATAAAATTACTGTTTTGCAATCTTCACGTTATAGTGAAATAATTGAGAGAGCTTTGAGTAAAGGGGAGCAAGTTGGCTTAAGTAATGATTTTATAAAAATGTATTTGGAAGCAATTCACATTGAAAGTATAAGAATTCAGAATTTACTACAAGTCAATCATTCTTAATGTTTAAAACTATGCTTATTTATTATTGCTTTACAATCTTCTTGCAAATTGATTTATTTTGACTATTAACTTTTACAAAATAAATACCGTTAGGCTGATTACTTAAATCAATTTTAAAATTTGAAGATGAGCTAATTGTTATATTGTTAGTGTCGAAAACTTTTTGTCCCAACATATCATATACTTCAATAGTATTCATTTTTAAATTTTCCAATTGTTTTAATTTAAAATTAAATATTCCATTACTTGGATTAGGATACAAACTTAGTTGGTCAGTGTAATTTGAATATTGTGCGCCAATAGAAACAGGTTGCACAAATTCATTTATTGTTGTGTTTGTTATGATAGGAGTATTATAATCAAAATAAATATAAGCGGTATTTTTTATTTGTGTTCCTAAAGGCAAGTTTGTTTTTGGTTTTATACGATATTGTACAAAACCTTTAGAACCTTCTAAATTTGTAGTGCTATCTGGTAGCATAATATTAGGGAAACGGAAAGTAAGCAAATTATTATTTAAGGCTACATTGTTATAATGACTATAATTAATCACTTGAAAAGTTTCTAAATCTAAATTACCACTTAATGTATCAGTTAAACGAATATTAAAAGCGGGCGCAGAGCCTGTATTTTGAAAGTGTATAGTATATGTAAACCAATCCTGAAAACCTGGTAATACATTTATAGGATAAACTTCTTTGTTATTAGGGTCGTATGAATTAAATACTTGATAACAAAAATGATAATTATTATTACTTGTATCATTATCAGAAATTTGTGGAGTTACATTAACATCAACACAAACAGAATCTCCTGCTTGTGCTGTTGAATTAGTTATAAACAATAATCCAAAATCTAGCCCAATATTTATTGAGCCAAAATCTGCTATCGTATAAGTAAACGTATTTCCTATCACGCTAGGAATCAAGGCTCCAGGAACGATTCCATCAAAAGTTACATTTCCCGAAATAGTAATTTGTACTTGTCCGCTAACCCCTGCGGAACAATTAAGATTATACCAATTTCCCAAATCTCCAGCCACTATTTCCAATCTATGTTGCTGTCCTGGAAAAACCAAACCAGCAGGCATTACAGACTGAACGCCTATATCAAAACCAGGTTTACATGTAATATTAAAATTAACATCAGAAACTAATGGATTAGCTGATGAAAGTGCAATAATGGAATCAACACCTGGATTAACACATTGAACCTTATACGGTTTATCAATTGTGTCTATTTCTACTTTAAATGTACCTAATGAATCAACAAAATTGTAAATACCATTTAAAAACGAGTTGGTTTGCGCTAAAAAATTGTTGTTGTTGTCATAAAACTTTACTGAAATATTATTTATTATTTGATCCCCATTATCTTTACTACAATTGCCATTGTTATCATGAAATATAGTTCCAACAACACCTTGTGTGTTAGCACATCCTAAAGGATTTGTAATGGTATCTCCATTAACACATAAAGGAAATGTAAGCGTATATTCATCCATAGCTTCAACGTAGTTAGGTAAACATGTAAAAGGATTACCATCTATTGCAAACAGACCGCCATCAGAAAGTGAATTAGGAAATATTGGGAAACATATTATATTATTATATCGGCAATCAAATTGACTAATATTAGTTGGCAAATTCGGTATACTTGACAACTGATTAAAATAACAGTGTAAAGAATTAATATTGGGTGGTAAACTTGGTAAGGCAGATAATTGATTGTTTGAACAAGATAATATCTGAAGGTTATTAGGTAAAGTAGGTAAAATGGTTAATTGGTTATTACTACAATCTAAATCAAGAAGACTAGCAGGCAAACTAGGCAAACTTAATAGTTGATTACTATAGCAATTTAAATTTTCTAAATTTAAAGGTAATGTAGGTAAAATGGTTAATAGGTTATTACTACAATGTAAATCAATAATACTTGCGGGCAAACCAGTTAAACTTGTTAATTGATTTGAATTACATTGTAAAGTTTGTAGATTTGAAGGTAAGTTAGGTAAAATGGTGAATTGATTATTACTACAATATAATTCAAGAACACTGCTAGGTAAATTGGGTAAACTTGTTAGTTGATTATTACTGCATAATAAATATATAATGTTACTAAAATACTGCGCACCTGTTAAATCAGCTATATTCTGATCATAAACATCCAAAAATGTTTCATTAGTAATATCAATACAAGTTGTATCCATTTGATTTCCATTCATACAAGTAGGGTAGTTTGCCTGTAGAAAAGCAACAAAATTTGCATCTGGAATTGTAACAAATTGCGCCTTTGTATATAAACTAAAAATCAAAAGTAGGGTAGCGAGTAAATGTTTAATTTTCATAGACAGTAGATAAGAGATGTAATGGAAATGCCTAATACCAAATATAATAAAAAACGACCATATTCTATAACGAATTCTCATTATTCTGTTTAACATAATATAAATTATAAATTGATAGTAGTTCCTAGCAAACTGAATAATTCATGTAAATTGTGTAGGCATTTAGTTTAATGTAGGAATTGAAAATTAGCTTTGCAAGCTTATTTAGTTGTCCACTTTTATTATCTTTTGAGAATATATGTGTTCACCATCCGAAAATTTTAGAATATAGATTCCATTAGCGAGTTTGCTAAGGTCAATAATTGTTTTCGGAGTGCTGGAGTTTTGTGACATTAACCTGTTACCAATTAGATCCGATATTTCCAAATTGTAAGTTCGGGCATCGGTACTTTCTATAGTTAAGAAACCAATCGTAGGATTAGGAAATATGTTAAAGACTTTGTTTGGTGTATTTTCAGTAAGGCCAATAATTGGTGTGCATGTGTAGAGATTTGTTCCTGCAGTTAATTCATAAGCATTAACTCCATTGTAATAATAAGCTGCAATTTCATCCGAGTAGGAGCCGCATATGGTTCCGCAACTTTGATATTTTCCTAATAATCCAAAATCATATCCAATTCCTTCAATCAAGTGGGTTGATAGATAACTGCCATCTGGAAGTCCAATGTTAAATCGCTTTCTATATCTATCATAAATGTAAATTGAATCTATTGAAAAAACAGTTCCATAATTTACAGGTGCACAAATTGCTGGCCTGCCATTCGTTATAGACCCAACTGTGAGATTAAAAGTAAACAGGAAGGTTTCGGCGTTACTTGTTGTATCTTTATAATACACGCTTTTTGTGGAGTCTTCTCTAAGACCTCCTATAAATGTGTTGCAAAAATAAGAAGTATCATAGACATCAGTTCCCATGAAATAACTATTAACATAAATCTGGCCTGTGAAATATAATTTTTTATAGATTTTACCTGCAAGTACTGTGTCTTCTCCACTTAGGTATTCTTGGCCATTCGAACGCTCTATGTGATGTGCGTTGGCAAATTGACCACAGTTAATCATTCTTCTATCCCTCCATACACTGTTTTGGTCAAGAAAGGGTGTATACTGCTGAGCACGTAATGTGTTGTACAAACAAAACAGAAATATAACAAAACTTAATATTTTCATAATCTACATGCTTTAACAAATATAAGAAATATTTCTTTTATACCCATTTCTCAAAGGTGGAAGAGTCAATTTGTCATAAATAAACCAATGGCACTAGCTTTGAAATATACCAATCCGTTACTAATTTTTATTCTAAAACTAATAAAACGTACAATATGGCAGCAACAGGTAAAATTAATGTTCAAACTGAGAACATATTTCCTATCATTAAAAAATTTCTTTACAGCGATCATGAAATCTTTTTACGCGAATTGGTTTCGAACGCAACTGATGCAACTCAAAAATTAAAAACATTAAGCGCGCTTGGAGAATTTAAAGGCGAACTTGGAAATCTTACCATTGAAATTGAATTAGACAAAGCAGCTAAAACTTTAACTATTAAAGACCGCGGATTAGGTTTAACTAAAGACGAGGTTGAAAAATACATAACTCAAATCGCATTCTCAGGCGCTGAAGAATTCGTTCAAAAATATAAAGACAAATCAGAAGCTAATGCAATGATTGGTCATTTTGGTTTAGGATTTTATTCTGCCTTCATGGTTGCCAAACAAGTTGAAATATTTTCGCTTTCTCACCAACCAGGCGCTAAAGCTGTTCACTGGACATGCGACGGAAGTCCTGAATACACCATTGAAGAAATTGATTCTAAAACTGAACGCGGAACAAACATTGTTTTACACATTGCCGACGACAGCGAAGAGTTTTTAGAGAAAGCAAGAATTGATACATTATTAAGCAAGTATTGCAAATTCCTTCCAGTTGAAATTAAATTCGGAACTAAGAAAGACTTTGTAGATAAAGGAGAAAAAGACGATAAAGGCGAGCCAAAGAAAACAGAAGTAGAAATTGATAATATCATCAACAACCCTACTCCGGCTTGGACTAAAAAACCAACAGAATTAAAAGATGAAGATTACAAATCGTTTTACCACGAATTATATCCATCGGTTTTTGAAGAGCCTTTGTTTCACATTCACTTAAACGTTGATTATCCTTTTAACTTAACTGGTATTCTTTATTTCCCTAAGCTTACAAACAAGTTTGAAACTCCAAAGGATAAAATTCAATTGTATTGCAATCAAGTATTTGTTACTGATAGCGTAGAAAACATTGTTCCTGATTTCTTAACATTATTACGCGGTGTTATTGATAGTCCAGATATTCCGTTGAACGTTAGCCGTAGCTACTTACAAGCAGATGCGAGCGTAAAGAAAATCTCTTCTCACATTACTAAAAAGGTTGCTGATAAATTAGAAGAGTTATTTAAGAAAGACCGCGCTGATTTTGAAAGCAAATGGGACGATATTAAAATATTTGTTGAGTACGGAATATTAAGCGATGAGAAATTCTTTGAAAAAGCTTCGAAATTCGCACTTCTAAAGAATACAGATGGTAAGTATTTTACTTTGGATGAATACAAAGACCACGTAAATACATTACAAACTGATAAAGACAAAAAGGTAGTTTATTTATACTCAAACAACGCAGTTGATCAACATAGCTTTATTGCTGCAGCAAAAGAAAGAAACTACGATGTACTTTTAATGGAAGGACCTCTAGCCTCTCATTACATTAACTTTTTAGAAAGTAAAATTGAAAATACTTCTTTTGTTCGTGTTGACTCTAACACAGTTGACAAATTAATTGATAAGGAAGAAAACACCGTTTCTAAATTAAATGAAGATGAGAAAAAACAATTGCAACCAGTAATTGAAGCAGTTGTTCCTAAAGAACGCTTTACTGTTATGTTTGAAAACATGAGCGAGAAAGATGTTCCGATGGTTATTACACAATCTGAGTTCATGCGCAGGATGAAAGAAATGAGCGCTATGGGCGGCGGTGGCGGAATGAATTTTTACGGAAATTTACCAGAAATGTATAATTTGGTAGTGAATAGCAATCATCCTTTAGTATCTAAGATACTTGCTGAGAAAGATGCAACTAAGCAAAGTGAATTAGCAAAACAAGCTGCCGACTTAGCTTTATTATCGCAAGGATTACTGAAAGGTGACGAACTCACAAAATTCATTAAACGTAGCGTGTCTTTAATAAATTAATTTAATTTTGATATATAAATTTAAAACAACAAAAATAAAAAATGGGAAAAGGTAGTATCATAGGAATTGGTTTAGTAGTGCTTTTAGGATTCTTCGGAATGTATGGTTGCTCTAAACGTAATGGCTTTGTAGAAAAACGTGAAAGCGTTACTGCTCAGTGGCAACAAGTAGAAAACCAGTATCAACGTAGAATGGACTTAATTCCAAACATAGTTGCTACCGTTGAAGGACAAGCAAATTTCGAAAAGAAAACACTTACCGATGTAATTGCTGCTCGTGCTTCTGCAACACAAGTTAAATTAAGCGTTGAAAATTTAAACGAAGAGTCGATGGCTAAATACAAAGCTGCGCAAGGCGAGTTATCTTCTGCCCTATCGCGTTTAATGATGGTAACTGAGAATTATCCTGACTTAAAAGCTAACCAGGCTTTCAGCGATTTACGTGTTGAGTTAGAAGGTTGCGAAAATCGTATTTCGGAGGAAAGAAGAAAATACAATGAAACAGCTAAAGTGTATAACACATCTATACAATTAATGCCAGGTTCTTTATTTGCTTGGGGCTTCGAGAAATCAGTTTATTTTGAATCAGATGAAGGCGCGGATAAAGCACCTAAAGTGAAGTTTAATTTGTAAAAATGCGCTCCTTCGTCTACCCTTCGTCAAGCTCAGGGTGACTGCAGGATGAAGTTCATTTTTAAAAGAAATAATAAAGCTCCCGTTTCCAAAAGAAGCGGGAGTTTTTGTTTTTGATTTATCTTATAAATGAAGTATATTTAAGGTAAGAATTCCTTTAAGTGAAAATTTATTATAAATATTTGATTCTAATTTTGGTATTTATTTCCATTAATAAGCTTTTTGGTCAAAGTAAATCTGATTCACTAATTCTGATTGAACCTGCATCTCCTGCTGAATTTAAAGGAGGAACACCTGCATTAATAAAATATATTGGTGATAGTGTTACAAAGAAAATTAATGTATGCTTTGATGATAAATCCAATATTCAAAAAGTTTTCGTGAAGTTTTTAATAAATGAAAATGGGAAAATTTCTGATGTAAAAGTAATTCGAACTTCAAATGTCCCGCAGATTGATTCCGTTTTTGTAAGAGCAATACGAAATATGCCCGATTGGATTCCAGGCACTATAGAAGGAAAGCCAGTAAAACAATATTATAATCTACCATTTAACTTTAACCCAAAATAAACCACTCAACCCAAAACTCAATAAACTAAAAAAGCTCGTTCCTTATGGAACGAGCTTTTTTCTTTGAGTGGATTTAGTCTCACGACTATAACTCAGAACGTATTTAAAAATTAAGCTAACTTAACGTTTACTGCATTCAATCCTCTTTTACCTTCTTGTACATCAAATACAACGTTGTCATCTTCACGAATTTCTTCTTGTAAACCCGTTGCGTGAACAAAGATTTCTTCACCATTTTCTGATTTAATAAATCCGAAACCTTTAGCTTCGTTGTAAAATTTTACTACTCCTGTTTTCATTTTGTTTTTTATTATGTTATTCTACTTTATTAAGCCTGCATCACCGCGACACAAACTCAATGCTATTTAAGAAAAGGGATGCTTTTTAACCATCTCAATATCCTTTTTAATTAATTTCTGTATGTCTTTAAAATACTTAAACTCTTCATCCGAGCACAATGAAATTGCTTCTCCGCTCTCCCCTGCTCTACCTGTTCTACCAATACGATGAACATAGGTTTCTGCAGTTTCAGGAATTTCG
>Ga0075163_10013148_pt1 | contig 10753 bp, 9 predicted proteins | sample JI1023141ADNA_FD_71478 | JGI IMG/M metagenome (GOLD analysis project Ga0075163, IMG submission 71478) | Wastewater effluent complex algal communities from Wisconsin, to seasonally profile nutrient transformation and Carbon sequestration -... | ecosystem: Engineered > WWTP > Effluent > Algae... | reverse complement strand
CCGGGCCGCGCCGCTGCGGCGGCATGGTGCCGGTGGTGCGCGGCGCCGGCGCGCGGGTGGCGGGCGGGCGCGCCGCCGGCGCGCTGCGGCGACCGCCGCGATCGGCGACCTGGCCGCCGACGCTGCCGCCGACGACCCCGCGCAGCCAGGCGGCCGCGCCGCCGGTGCGGCGCGGCGTCGGGCCGCGGCCGGCGCTCGACGCGGGCGCGTCGCCGCCCAGCAGCCGACGCTCGGACTTCTTGCCGACCTCGATGAGGCCGTCGACCCGGCGCAGGAACGCGCGCTGGAACGACCGGATGGCGCCGACCAGGGCCCGGCTCGCCTTGCCGTCGGCGCGGAGGTGGAGCAGCCGCTGCACCAGCGCGACGTCCTCGCCGAGGTTGTCGCCGCGGTGACCGACGCTGCCGCGGAGGCGACCGCCACGACCGCCGCCGCTGGTCGGCGCCGCCGGGGACCGCGGCCGGCTGGTCACCGGGGCCGGGCGGCTCGTCTCGCCGCCGCCGCCGCCGCCGCCGCCACCGCCGCCGCCGCCGCTCCGGCCGGGGCTGAGCCCGAGGCGGCGCTGGGCGTCGAGGTAGCGGGAGACCCCGGCGGGGTACTTGCTGATCTCGCGGAACTTGAGCTCGATCGCCTTCTCGACGCTGTGGCCGCGGTTGAGCCGCTTGCCGCCGCCGGTGAGGTAGTAGCTGTAGACCTGGGGGAAGCCGGCGATCGCCGGGATCAGGAACTCGGCCTTGAGCGCGTCGCCGCCGGGGTCGCGGCTGCCGGCGGCCCGGGCGCGCCGGATCGCGGCGGTCACGACGCCCTCGCCGCCGTTGTAGGCAGCGACGGTGAGCTCGGCCATGTGCCGGTCGCCCCGGCCGACGCCGGCGCCGAGCAGGCGCTCCTGCTTGCTGGCCAGGGTCGCGGCGCCGAACAGGATGTTGACCCGCGGATCGCGCCAGTAGCTGGCGAAGTCGTACGCGGCCAGGTCGCGGTGCGCCTTCTGGATCGCGCGCCAGGTCTCGCCCGTGACCTGCATCAGCCCCGACGCGCTCTGCTTGCCGCCGGCGCGCAGCCCGTTCTCGGCGCGCGACTCCTGGGCCATGATCGCGCGCAGGTGGTCCTCGCGGACGCCGAACCGCGCCGCCGCGGTCTTGATGTACGGGTCGTACTGCTGAGCGCGCTTGACGGTCTTGACGTCGGCGGCCGACGCCGCCGGACCGTCGTCGCCGTCGCCCATGCCGTCGCCGTCGCCGGCGAGATCGTCCCCGACATCCGCGTCGGCCTCGCCGGCCTCGCCTTCGGCCTCGCCGGCCGCGCCTTCCTCGCCTTCGCCCTCGCCCGCCGCGTCGTCGGCCGCGCCCGCCGCGTCGGCGTGCGCGTCATGCGCGCGGTCGCGGTCGTCATCGTTGGCCACGCCGCCGTCGGCGTCGGCGCCGGCGAGCGCGATCATGCCGGCACCGCCGCCGTCATCGGCGGCCCCGTCGTCGCTGCCCGCGCCGGTGTCGGCGTCCTCCTCGTCACCGACGCCGTCGACCTCGGCCGCGTCCGGGCCCTCGCCGCCCGCCGCCTCGCCGTCACCGCCGGGGCCATCGCCGCCGGGGCGCTCGCCACCGCCGCCCTCGGCCGCTGCGGCCTCGGCGCCCTCGGCGAGGACGTCGTCAGCGCCACCGTCGACCGCCTCGTCCTGGTCCTCCTCGACCTCCTCGTCGCCCACGCCGTCGCCGTCGGGCTCCTGCTCGACGATCGGCGCGCGGTCGGTCGCGGCCCGCGCGAGCTGGGCCGCGCCGCCGTGGCCGCCCAGGCCCAGCGGCAGGAAGCCATCGCCGCGGGGCGCGGCCGATGGCCGCCCGCCGTGGCCGACGCCCGGTTGATCGTCGCGGTCGGCGACGGGATGCGCGCGGTCTCTCGCCAGCGGCTCGACCATGTGATCGGTAGTACGCCGCCGCGACCGGCGACGATCCCAGGCCGACCGCCGATTCGCGTCCACCTAGCCCACCCGTCACCGATGTGGGACGACCACCCAGCCCGTCGACGCGCCGCGCGCTCGCCAACCGCGCCGATGGTGCGCGGCGACGCAGAATCAGCGTCGTCGGATCCGGACCTCGGGCGGGCGCAGCGCGACGCCGACGCCAGGCGGCAGGTCGCCGGTGACCAGCCGCACCGTGCCGCCGCGAGCGCCGGGCGGCAGCGGGGCCCGGACCTCGACCCCGGCGGCGATGGCGCGCTCGACCGCCAGCACGCCGCCGGTCAGCTCGACCTCGACCTCGGCCGGATCGACCCGCCAGCGGCCCGGCTCGGCGTCGCCGACCACGGTGACCCGCGCGGTGCCCGCGCTCTGGGTCACGAGCTGCTCGGCCAGCGGCACGGTGACCCGGACCGGGCCCTTCCAGTCGACGTCGACGCCGTCGGGCGGCAGCAGCGCGACCTCGGTGACGAAGCTCTGCCGGCGACCGTCGGTCGAGATCTCCTGGGTCCGGACCTGGCCGAGCGCGGTGATCACGCCCTCGGCGCCGCGGACCTGGACCCGCGGCGGATCCGACTTGATGCCGTCGGTGGCGACGGCGAAGCCGTGGACCGGCCGCCCGGCCAGCACCGGCGTGACGTCGACCACGCGATCGATCCGGTTCTCGAACGCGACCCGCACCGCGCGCGGCGTGATCGACGTCAGGCTGAGGCCGTCGGGCAGCCGCACCGCCGTCGCCGGGATCGGGACCTCGCCGGCCACCACCCGCGACAGATCGAGGGTGATGCGATCGATCTCGCGCTCGTCGAACCGCTTGATGCGGCGCCACGGGCCCTTGATCGTCACCCGGACCTCGTCGATCCGCTCCGACACCAGCACCTTGCCCTCGGGCAGCACGTAGGACACGCCGATCCGGGCCTGGATCTCGCGGTCCTCGTCGGAGTTGACCAGCAGGAACACGGTCAGGGTCAGCAGCAGGGCCAGCGCCTTGACCGGCAGGTGGTCGAGCAGCGCCCGCCGCAGCCAGCCGCGCAGCCCGCGCGGGGCCGGCGGCGGGGCGACCGTCGCCCGCTTGCGCCAGCCGGTCTGGGTGTCGTCGCGGCCGGCCCGCCCGGCCCGCCCGGCCCGCGCCGCCGCGGTCGGGCTCACGGCGCCTCCCGCGGCCGCTCGCCCAGGCTGGCGACCGCCTCGCCGATCGCGATCGCCGCCTCGATCTCGGCCGCCTGGCCGCCGAACAGGCCGTGCAGCGCCCGCCGCAGGGTCGCCGGGTCGAGGTCCTGGGTCACCTGGCCGCGGAAGCACAGCGACACCTCGCCCCGCTCCTCCGACACCACCAGCGCCACCGCGTCGGTGTCCTCGGTGATGCCGAGCGCGGCCCGGTGGCGGGTGCCGAGCTCGGGGCCGAGCCCGGCGGCGCGCGACATCGGCAACAGCGCCCGGGCCAGCTCGATCCGCCGGTCCTTGCCGATGACCACCGCGCCGTCGTGGAGCTCGTTGTCGGCCAGCGGCACGAACAGGCTGACCAGGAGCTGCCGGCTGAGCCGGGCGTCGAGCCGGGTCGCGTCCTCGACGAAGCTGCTGACGTCGGCCTCGCGCTCGATGACGATGATCGCGCCCATCCGGGCCCGGGCGAGCTGGCCGAGCGCGGCCACCACCTCGTCGACGATCGGGGTGGCGTCGGGCCCGCGGAAGAACGGCAGCACGCCCTGGCCGATCCGGCCGAGCGCGCGCCGGATGTCCTGCTGGAACACGACGATCACGATGATGATGAAGTAGTTGATGACGTTGTCGAGCAGCCACGACACCGTGATCAGCTCGAGCCGGTCGGCGGCGAAGAACGCCGCCACCACCAGCACGATGCCGACCACCATCTGCGCCGCCCGGGTGCCCCGGATCATCAGCAGCAGGCGGTAGATGAGGTAGTAGACCAGGACGAGATCGACCACGGTCACGATCGGCGATCGTGACTCGAGGCGGTCGACGAGCTGGGCGAGGGGTCCGGACATGGCGCAGCCGGGGCGCGCGGCTTCGCCCCTCTACGCCTGTACACCGCCGGTGCGGCCGGGGCAATGCGCCTGTGGTCGCGGACGCCGGCCCGTACCCGATCCGGCGGGCGACCGTGGCGTCAGCGCGCGGCGGCGACGGCGGCGAAGGCGGTGAGGGCGGCGCGCAGCCGGGCGACCTCGTGGACCCGGACGATCTGCGCGCCGGCGGCGACCGCGGCCAGGCAGGCGCCGACCGTGGCCGCGTCGACCAGGCCCGGATCGTCGGCCTGCCCGGCGCCCGCGGCGGCGCCGCCGGTCGACCCGAGCAGCCGGGCCAGGAACCGCTTGCGCGACGGACCGACCAGCACCGGCCGCCCCAGCGCGGCGCCGAGGTCGCCGGCATGGGCGAGCAGGCCGAGGTTGACCGCCGGATCGCCGCCCTTGCCGAAACCCAGGCCCGGATCGACGATCGTGCGGCCGCGCAGCGCCGCCGGCATCGCCGCCAGCCGCGCCGCCAGCTCGTCGGCGACCTGGCGCCAGTCGATCGGCGCCCGGCCGGCCTCGCCGGCGAACACCTCGGTCAGGCTGGCGCCGCGCAGGTGGCCGCACACGTACGCGACCCCGGCCGCGTCGGCGACGTCGAGGATCGCCGGATCGAACGCGCCGCCGGCGACGTCGTTGATGACGTCGGCGCCGGCCGCCACCGCCGCCCGCGCCACCGCCGCCTTGGTGGTGTCGATCGAGATCAGCGCGTCGGTGCGCGCGGCCAGGCCGGCGATCACCGGCAGCACCCGGGCCAGCTCGACCTCGGCCGACACCGGCTGGGCCCGCGGGTTGGTCGCCTCGCCGCCGACGTCGAGGATGTGGGCGCCGGCCGCCCGCAGCGCCAGGCCGTGGGCGATCGCCGCCTCGGCCGAGGCCAGCCGGCCGCCGTCGGAGAACGAGTCGGGGGTGACGTTGACCACGCCCATGATCAGCGGCTGGTCCCAGGTCAGGACGGTGACGCCGCACGGGTTGCCGCGCGCGCGCAGGCCGAGCGGCGGGGGCACGAACCGCGCCGCCACCGGGATCACGCGCCGAATTCGATGCCGACCGCGCGGGCGGTCTTGACCAGCTCGCCGTGGGGGTCGACCAGCTTGAGCTTCTTGATCGCCTTCTCGATCGGCTTGGCGACCAGGTGGTTGTTCTCGAGCGCGGCGACGTGGCCGAACTGGCCGGCGGCGATCAGATCGACCGCCTTGACCCCGAACCGGGTCGACAGCTCGCGGTCGAACGCGCACGGCGCGCCGCCGCGCTGGATGTGGCCGAGCACGGTCGAGCGGACCTCGTAGTCGGTGGCGGCGGTGATCGCGGCCGCCAGGTGCTCGGCGGCGCCGCCCAGCCGGTCCTGCTTGGTGACGTCGCCCTTCTCGGCCACCGCGTAGTCGCCGCCGCGCGGCTTGGCGCCCTCGGCGACCACGACGATCGAGTACGACACCCCGCGGCCGTGGCGCTTGTGGAACGCGGCCACCACCCGGTCGATGTCGTACTCGATCTCCGGGATCAGGCAGACGTGGGCGCCGCCGGCCAGGGCCGAGGTCAGCGCGATCCAGCCGGCGTAGCGGCCCATGACCTCGACGATCATGATCCGCTCGTGGCTCTCGGCGGTGGTCTGCAGCCGCTCGAGCGCCTCGACCACCACCTCGACCGCGGTCTGGAAGCCGATGGTGTAGTCGGTGGCCTCGAGGTCGTTGTCGATGGTCTTGGGCACGCCGACGATCCGGGTCATGCCCTTGTCGATGAACTTCTTGCCGAACGACATCGTGCCGTCGCCGCCGACGACGATCAGGCCGTGGAGATCGAGCCGGCCGAGGTTGGCCATGCAGCGGGCGCTGACGTCGTGGATCTCGACCCGGCCGTCGGGCAGCTTGAGCGGGTAGGCGAACGGGTTGGCCCGGTTCGACGAGCCGAGCATGGTGCCGCCGCGGGCCAGGAGGTGGCCGACCTTGCCGGCGTCGAGATCGATGTACTCCTCCTCGTAGAGGCCCTCGAAGCCGTTGCGGACCCCCACGACCTCCCAGCCATAGGTGTTGCGGGCGTGGAGCACGACGGCGCGGATCACGCCGTTCAAGCCCGGACAATCGCCGCCGCCGGTGAGGATGCCGATGCGCTTGCTCATGAGTGGCGACAGTATGCCCCGACCGGCGGCGCGCGCCGCGGTCGGTTGCACCTGACTGCGCGTCGCCACCGCGCGCTCTTTACAGCGCGGGCCGGATCTGGACAATGCCGCCGATGCCACCCGCGCCCGGGCTCACCGTCGTCCAATCGTCCATCCACGGCTACGGCGTCCGCGCCGAGCGCCGGTTCGCCTCCGGCGAGCAGGTGATCGTGGGCGAGGGCGTCACCTACGACGGCGACCAGGACTTCGACGACACCTACGCCCTGGTCCTGCCGGCCCACGACGGCGCCGGCCACGACGACCTGGCCGCGCCGCCGATCTACTACGACCTGGTCGACCAGACCCGCTGGATCAACCACTCGTGCGAGCCCAACACCGCGATCGAGTCGGCGTGGGACGCCGCGACCGGCGCGATCCGGGCCTGGTGGGTGGCGACCCGGCCGATCGAGCCGGGCGAGGAGCTGTCGTACGACTACGCGTTCCTGGGCGCCCTGGCCGAGCCGTGCAACTGCGGCGCCGCGACCTGCCGCGGCCTGATCGTCGATCTCGATCCCGAGGAGGTGGCCGCGATCCCCGGCCACCTCCGCCACCTGCTCCGGCTGCCGCCGCGCGGGTCGGCGCCCGGCGCGGCGGCCGGGGCCGCGATCGCCGAACATTCGTGAGGTCGGCGCGGGGCTGCTAAGGTAGCCCGGTGGGCGGCTGCACCAACTGTCACGGCAAGACCGGCTGCGACGACCGCAAGGGCGCCATGATGGCGACGGTCGACGACACGCTGGCCCGGCTGTACCCGGCGCGGAGCTGGGGCCCGCCGACCGGCCGGCTCGGCCACGCCGCCGCCGACGAGGCCGCCGGGCTGGCCGACGAGCTCGCCACCGTGCTCGACGCCGCCACCGTGGTGGTGCCCGGCGACGTCGGCGCCCTGTGCGACTTCGTCTACGTGCTGTGCGTCGGGCGGCCGCCGTGCGCGATCGCGGTCCGCGACGCCGGCGTGCCGGTGCCGGCCGAGTGGCGGGGCGGCGAGGTCCACGAGGCCTACCTGCGGATCGCGCTGTCGCGGCTGTGCCCGCTGGCCGCGCTGCAGGAGGTGGTGGTCGACGCGTTCGACGATCACGGCGGCGTGATCGTCCGCGAGGCGGCGCGGGCCGGGGTGTACTCGGCGCCGCTGTTGCGCCGGATGCAGCGCCTGGTCGCCACCCTGCCCGCCTACGGCGTGGTCCACGTCGACACTGGCGAGATCTCGGGCCCGCCGCCCGGCTATGGCGCCGGCGCCTGGACCGAGCTGTACGCCGGCGTCCCGGCGATCGCCAACTACCTGTTCTCGGCCCAGCCGCTGACGATGGTCACCACCACCTGGGTCCCGCGCGAGCCGCCGTCGTGACCGACGAGCGGATCGATCCGGTGCGCGACGCGGCGGCCGCGGTCCTCGCCGAGCTGCGGATCGAGACCGGCGCCCGGCGGGCGTCGGTGGTGCCGCGCGGCGCCGCCGATCCGCCGGTGACCGGCACCGGCGGGCTGCGCACCCTGCCGCTCGGCGGCGGCGCCCGGCTCGAGCTCGAGCTGGGCCCGCTCGGCCGCACCGACGAGGATCTCGACGTCGCGCTCGAGCGCGCGGCCCGCGCCCTGCGCGAGATCGCCCGCAGCGCCGGCGGGCCGCTGCCCGCGGTCGAGGTCGCGCTCGGCGCCGGCCACCGCCCGGCGCGGATCGCCGATCGCATCCACGCCTTCCTCGACGCGCTGGCCGCGATCCACGGCGCCGACAACGCGCTGTGCCTGGTCCAGGGCGAGGTGGTCGGCGCCGCCCGGCCGCCGACCGAGCTCGAGGTCAGCCGGGCCGAGCTGCTGATCCGGCGGACCGAGGCCGCCGCCCGCGCCCAGCGGCTCGGCCACACCGACCTCGCCGACCCCGACGCCTTCGTGCTCACGTTCTGGCACCGCGCGGCGCTGATCGTCTACTTCGCCGACGCCTACGCGATCGACTTCGTCCGCCACCGCGCCCGCCAGGTCGCGCGCGAGCTGTCGCGCCTGCTGCCCGATCTCGAGCCCGATCCGGCCTCGCCCGCGGTGCTGCTGCCGCCCCCCTGAGGACCCGAGCGCAGCGAGGGTCCGAAGTAACAAGGAGCGCGGCTGAGGCGGCGTAAGGGCCCGCCGCCACCACCGCCGATTCTCCACGGGCGCGGTCGGCGATCAGGGGCTGGCCTCCGGCAGCGCCGGCGGATCACGGGCGTCGATCAGCTCGATCTCGAAGCGCAGGGTCGCGCCCGGCGGGATGGCGTCGCCGGCGCCGTGATCGCCGTAGCCGAGCGCCGCCGGGATGACCAGCGTGCGCTGGCCGCCGATCCGCATGCTGGCCAGGCCCTCCTCCCAGCCGGCGATGGTCGTGCCCTTGCCGAACGAGATCTGGATCGGCTCGCCGCGATCGTGCGAGCTGTCGAACTGCGCCCCCTTGGCGCCATCGACATCGAGCCAGCCGGTGTAGTGGACGATCACGTTCTGGCCCGGCCGCGGCGACGCCCCGGTACCGACCCGGGTGTCCTGGTACTGGAGGCCGGACGCGGTGCGGACCAGCGGCGGCGGCGCAAGGGCGATCGGCGGCGGCGGCGGCTCGACGATCGCGATCGGCGCGGGGCGCGGCGGCGGTGGCAGCGGCGGCGGCGCGACGATCGGCGGCGGCGGGGCCGGCGGTCGCGCCGGGGTGATGACCGGCGGCGGCGCCTCGCCGCGCGCGCTCACCGCCGACGGCGAGGGCGGCGGTGGCCGGGCCCCGCCCTGCCGGGCCAGCACCTGCAGGTAGAGCCCGCCGCCCGCGACGACCGCGGCCAGCGCCCCCATCGCGATGGTGCCGGCGCGCACGGGGTCACCCGCTACAGGCTCGCGCGCTCGTCGGGCGGGAGATCCAGCCCGAAGCCAGCGTGGAGGGTGCGCAGCGCCAGCTCGGCGTACTTCTTCGCCACCACGCACGAGATCTTGATCTCGCTGGTCGAGATGAGCTGGATGTTGATGCCCTCCCCGGCCAGGAGCTCGAACATCCGCAGCGCGACGCCGGCGTGCGACCGCATGCCGACGCCGACCACCGACACCTTGCAGATGTCGTCGTCGAACCGGATCCGCTCGCCGCCCGCGCCGACCAGCGCCGGCACCTCGCGGGCCAGGATCTCGCAGGCCCGCTTGCGGTCGCCCGACGGGACGGTGAACGTCAGATCGGTGCGGCCGTCCGACGACGCGTTCTGGATGATCATGTCGACGACCACCCCCGATCCGGCCAGCGGGGCGAACAGCTTGGCCGCGACCCCGGCGGTGTCGGGCACGTCCTCGACGGTGATCTTGGCCTCGTCACGGGCGACCGTGACTCCCGAGACGACGACTCGTTCCATGGCTCGCTCCTCGGGTACCACCCAGGTGCCCGGTCCGTCGTGGAAGCTCGATCGCACGTGGATCTTGACCCCGTGCTTCATGCCCAGCTCGACCGAGCGGAGCTGCAGCACCTTGGCCCCGAGCGAGGCCAGCTCGAGCATCTCCTCGTAGCTGATCCGCTCGATCTTGCGCGCGCTCGGCACGATGTTGGGGTCGGTGGTGAACACCCCGTCGACGTCGGTGTAGATCTCGCAGACGTCGGCGCCGAGCGCGGCGGCGATGGCGACGCCGGTGGTGTCGGAGCCGCCGCGGCCCAGGGTGGTGATGCTGCCGCGCTCGTCGACGCCCTGGAAGCCGGCGATCACCGCGATCTCGCCGGCGGCGAAGCAGGCCTTCACCGGCTCGGCGTCGATCGAGACGATGCGGGCGCGGGCGAACGCGCTGTCGGTCTGGATCTTGACCTGGTGGCCGAGGAACGAGCGGGCCTTGCCGCCGAGCTTGCGGATCGCCAGCGCGACCAGCCCGACCGACACCTGCTCGCCGGTCGACACGATGACGTCGACCTCGCGGTCGTTGGGGTCGTCGTGGATCTCGCCGACCAGCTTGAGCAGCCGGTTGGTCTCGCCCGACATCGCCGACACCACCAGCGCGACGTCGTGACCGGCGGCCTGGGTGGCCAGGCAGCGCCGGGCGACGTTCATCATCCGGTCGATGGTCCCGACCGAGGTGCCGCCGTACTTCTGCACGATGAGCATCGCGGCCGGACGATAGCACCGTTGGCCCGCCGCCTCGCGGCCGCGCGGCCGTGCTACGCGTCGGCCATGACCGCGCCCGGCCCCGACCTCGTCGTCGTCCTGTCGACCCTGCCCGCCGACGATCGGGGCCCGGCGGTGGCCCGCGCCCTGGTCGACGAGCGGCTGGCGGCGTGCGTGAACCTGGTACCGGGGGTGCGCTCGATCTACCGCTGGCAGGGCGCGGTCTGCGACGACGGCGAGGTGATGGCCATCATCAAGACGACGCGCGGGCGGCTGCCGGCGCTGCTGGCCCGGCTGCCGGCCCTGCACCCGTATCAGGTGCCGGAGGTGGTGGTGCTGCCGGTGATGGGGGGACATGCGCCGTATCTGGCGTGGGTGGCGGCGGAGACCGAGCCCGAGTCCGAACCCGAGCCCGAGCCCGAGCCCGAGCCCGAACCCGAACCCGAACCCGAGCCCGAGCCCGAACCCGAACCCGAACCCGAACCCGAGCCCGAGCCCGGACCGGGATCCGACCGCGCCCCGACCTGGTCAGCGGAGCGGGGCCGCGCTGGCGGCG
>Ga0075163_10013147_pt1 | contig 10753 bp, 10 predicted proteins | sample JI1023141ADNA_FD_71478 | JGI IMG/M metagenome (GOLD analysis project Ga0075163, IMG submission 71478) | Wastewater effluent complex algal communities from Wisconsin, to seasonally profile nutrient transformation and Carbon sequestration -... | ecosystem: Engineered > WWTP > Effluent > Algae... | reverse complement strand
GGCACAGTGTTAGGGTAGGTGCCTTTAGCCGCCATTTTGTTCATTTATGGCAACACTATCCATAATTAAGCGCTCAAGAAGGGTATCCTAAAAAATTTGGAAAAGTGTATTGAATTTTTTCTGTATTAAGCCAAATTCTAAGCAAATGACGAATTTTTTCATTTTCTACATAATCAAAACTGCTTCTACCATGTAAAATTTTTTCATTATTTATAAAAATAATATCTCCTTCTTCTAGCTTAATTTTAAAAACAATATCTTCACGCAATGAAATTGCATCAAATAATTTAATAGCTTCTAGTTGCTCTATAGTTAACCGTGGAATATCGGGGAATTTTTTTTGAGCATCTAAATAAAAAGGTTGATGATACTGACAAACTAACTGATTTTCATACATTGCAAAGACTGGGTTTAGATCGTATGGTAATTCTCCTTCTGGCTCATTCCCTCGCCTATCTACATACAAAGGTTTATATAATACAGAAAGTAGATCTGGACGAATTTTTTTTATTTCATCATGAACAGTACGAGAACTTGACAATAATGTATCTCCTCCAATTTCCGAAGTAGAAAGACAATACATACCAAGGATAGCCCCAGCATCTGTATGCATGGGTAAAGCGTCTTTAACATAAGGGCCACGAGAATCTTTTGTTTGAAGTTTGATCCCTTCAATACTTCTAACATCAAATAAAATATCATGCTTTTTATTTTGTCTTAATGGAGTACCTAAATAAAGGCAAAATTCTAAAAGAAGTTTTTTTATCTGGTTTAGATTAATTTTACTACTAAAAGTAGGAAATCCTTTAACAATTATAAAACCATTTTCTTGAAGTAAAGAATGCATAATATCATCATATAAAATTTGTAACCCTTTTAACTTTGGAATTGGAGTATACTTTTTTTTGTATGAAATATCTGTATCTTTTAAAGATCCTAGACTTTCTAATATCAAGGATTCTTCTTTTTTGGAAAGTTCTCTCAAATAGCTGTGATCTTCTAAAATATCTTTTTTAAACCATGATAGTTTATTTCGAAATTCAAATTGAGTTAGCATATGTATTTTCTCTACTAATTAAATATTTTCTAGAAATTCGCTCTTTTGGATTCTTTAGGTGTTAACATTTTTTTTACTTGTCAGCTTCTCAGTAGTATATACTTCTCTTCTTAAACATAAAATTTGCCAATAGTAAAAGAAGGCCCATAACAACCACTGGAAGTTGAATCATAATAGCAGAAATTAGTCCTCCAATAGATGCAGAAAGACATTCACCAAGCACTAATAAAGCTTGATTATTACCAAGCACCTGTCCTTGTTCTTCTATAGATGCTTGGTTTGAGAGCAGAGTGGTACAAACGGTTAAAAGCATCACTGTAGGCATTACTGCAATACCATAGGTCAACCAAATCCAAGAAAAACTATCAGGAATAACAATAACGATTGCAGAAATTCCCCCAAACAGCAACAATGCACTTAATAATTTCTCAGTGCTAAATCTTTTTGATAGTGGGCCCATTATAAATAGGTTAGCTAAAAAACATAAGGTTGAAACATATGCCATTAGTATTGTGAAAATTTGTAAACTAGGTTTCCATTCATTTTCTACGTAAAGTGGACTAACACGATAAAGTCCCTGAACTGAAAAAAATATTAAAAAATTAATAAAATATATTTTAAATAATTTACGATGTGTAAATATGGATTTAAAAGCAGTGATTGCCTCAAGAAAATTTATTTTACCAGAAAGGCGCCTATTGGAAATATCTTTACAACCCCAAAAAACCCAGGCGACCACAGGTATGATAGCGAATGATGTGATCCAAAAAGGAGCACTGTATCCCAATTTAGCTGAAAGGCCTCCAATTAATGGACCCATAATATAACCTAAACTACAAGCAGAAAAAGCATAACCAATTAGCTTGTTTTTCTTAATTGAATCTTTACAATTATCAGCAATTATCGATTGAGAAATAGACATATTAGATTCAAAAAGTCCTGTCAAAAAACAATTCATAAATAGCAAGCTAAGGTTGTGATATTCAATACTTAGAGCAATACCAGAAAAACCAAAAAGACAGGCAAATAAGCTAAGTGTTAAGACTTTTTTACGCCCGTAATAATCAGACAACTTTCCCATAATAGGAGAACCAAGAAATTGACCTAGAGGATAGGCTGCTAATAAAAAACCAGATAAAGTAGCACGAAAAGATATGGAAGTATTTAGTGGAAGAAGATTGAAATTTTCATCTGCTAACATTGGAATAAATAAAGCAACAGTTAAGGCATATCCGAAAAATCCTAGAAATATTATTACATAAAGAGGCAATAAATTACGAATGTTAATCATATAATTTTCCCTGATATTGGTAATAATTTTTTAATCATGCTTATCTTTTGCACCTATATTATAATTTGCCTTTATTCTCTGCATAAGGTAATCAGCATATTCAAATGATTCATTATTATCACCATCTGTCTCACTTACTTCTATTGGAGAAATAATTGCATGCATATCAGGCTCAAAAAAGAAAGGTATGGAATAACGTTCACGGGTAGATAAATTAATCACACGATGAGGTGTAGATATGATCTTATTACTAAGCCTCCGTAGCATATCTCCACTATTCAGAATGATACTTCCTCGTAAAGGTGGAACATCAATCCAAGAGCCATCTTCTTTGTTTAAAACCTGCAACCCTCCAACATCATCTTGAACTAAGAGAGTTAAGAATCCATAATCAGTATGAGGAGCAATTCCATATTGATCTTCTCTATTCACTTCAGTCTGTTGTGAAGGATAATATTGCAGACGTAAAAAGGTAGTTGGCTTTTTAAAATAAGGATCAAGACTCTCATAATTCTGACCTAAAGCAAGAGAAAAAAGTCGAACCATTTTTCTTGCTAAAACAGTTAATTCTTTACGGTAATTTAAAAGAGTATCCTTAAAATTTGGTAATAATTTACTTGATGGCCATTGATTTGGTCCTGCAAGGTTAATTCCTTTTTGGTAATCTAGATCACTTTCTTCCACTTCATGGGCAAGAATAAACGCTGCACTTTTGTTTGGTTCCTTAGTTTTCCCTAAAGTAGATATTTCAAAAGCAGAACCCGACATAGGCATATAACCTCTAAAAAATTCATTCTGCTTAATTTTAATTTTTTCTGCTTCTGGTAAAGCATGAAAAAGCTTAGATTGTTCAAAAATATCATCAAATAAAGTTTGTTGAATAGAGTGATTAACTATATATGCAAAACCGACGGTTGAATAAATCGAATACAATTTTTTAGCCAAATATGTCAATTCTTCTAAGTCAGAAGATTTATTTATTGGAGAGATATCAAAAATAGGTATTCTATTATATAGTTCCATCATATAAAGCCCTCATAAATATACAAAAAAAATTTAAAAATCAATATATTACGTATTAAGAATTTTCTTACTTAATTACAACAAAACAATCAAATCTTTAAGACAATTTAATCAGATAGAAACATTTATTTTATTTTTTTCAGTGGTAAGTATCCTATTTAAAGAATTAACTAATCTATGAATATCTTGAGAGTTATTATAAAAATGTAGAGAAATTCTTATGCTATTTTTTCTAGGATTGACCCAAATATTATCCCTTTTTAACAATTCAAAAATTTTATCTACGTTCTCAAAAGGCCCGATACTTATAATTCCAGAAAGATGCTCAGATTTAGAATTAGTAATCAATGGTATCTCATAATAGTTGAGGAACTGAATGAGTTCAGAAGATAGAGAAAGTATACGTTGAGCAATATTTTCTACACCTATAAGTTGTATTAGACTTAATCCAGCATCAAAACCTGAAAATAAAGTCATATTAGTCCATCCAAGTTCAAAAACACGAGCATCATCAAAAAAAATTTGCTCGCCTGTACCAAAATTCATTGAACTTTTAATACTACGCCAACCTACAAAAGCAGGCTTTAGCTTTTTAAAAAAATCAGGATGAATATAAAGAAAAGAAAGTCCTTCTCCACAACACATCCATTTATAGCAAGAACATACTAAAACATCAATTTTGTATTTTTGCACATCAATTGTAAACGCTCCTATAGCTTGAGTCCCATTAATCACAAAATCAGTAGACTTCTTATAATTTTTTAAAATATCTAGATCAAGACGATACCCATCAATATAATTTACCCAACTTGCAACAAGACATGAAGGTTTATCATAATCATGTTGCAATAGATTGATCATGTTGTTTTGACAATCTGGGATGGGTAAAATTTCTTGTATATGTTTTCCTGCATTTTTAATAGGTAATATTGAAGATGGAAACTCATTACTAGGTATTAAAAAAAGGTTATCGGCCTCCATAGAGTGTACAATTGCATTTATTCCATAAGAAACGTTAGGAATAAATGCAATATTTTCTTTTTTAGCGTTAATCAACGTTGCTAATTTTTCTCTGCAATTTTCTACAACAGACAAATTCTCGCCAAAAACATCACCACCTCTTTCGGAAATTTGTTTATAACGATCAGCAAGGGCATCTAAAACAGGTATCGGAACAGCGCCAGCACCAGCGGTCATTAAATAGGTTCTATTTGATGCTACTGGAAAAAGTTTTCGATAAAACTCCCAATTTATCATTATAGTAAAATTCTCATTTTATAAAAACCGCAATTGAAACTCTGACCGAAAGTTCAGGGATGAAGTACAACCTGAATCGAGTATAAAATGGCTAGATGAAATTTAGAAAACAAAGCCATTGTGTACACCAATGCGAGTATCACTTAGTATTTTCTACGAAATACCGTCGTCAGATGTAGTAATTAATGAATAAATTATTAAAAGGTACCTAGAGCTCCAATGGAAAGAAAATTCAGGATAAGCGAAGCTTGTACTCGACTTGTAATTTAAGTCGAAATAAAACAATAGGCGGTAAGCCCTTTTTTTTATAAATCATTGCTACAGGAATAATTCAGCATTAAATTATGATCCATTTCTTTATTGCAAGTAACTTCATTAAAAACATATAATGTTCCCGCTTTACTCTTTGGAATACCAAACTTGTTAAAAAGAGAAGTAGGTTTAAAAATTTTAATATCAATGTTCAAATCTAATTCAGTTTGTATTCTCATTTTAAAAGATTTAATAAATTTGCTTACAGCATTTTCGTCATAATTACCAAGCCACTCAACTCTTAAAGATAAATTACCGTCATGCATTACTATTTGGTAATCTGATGATATACAATCGTTTTGAAAAAGAAAATTTTCTATATGCACTGGAAAAATATTTTTTCTATTAAAAAGGATCTTATCTTCACGCCTGCCCAATAAGTTAACAACAGGTGTATCAAATTGGTTACAATTACATTTAGTTTGTAATACTGCATAATCACCTGTTTTATAACGGAAAAGAGGCATAAAATTAATGTTGGTATTAGTCAAAACTATATTACCCACACCATCATTTTCACTTATCCGAGTCTTAAAATCATCACCAAGAATCTCAACAAGTAAATAAGGTTTTGAAGGGAGATGATATTGGTAATTTTTACAAGAAACCATACCCCCACTATCAACCTCAGTCAAACCATAAACGCTATATACATCTGCGTTTCCAAAAAGCCTACTAATCCGTTTAAATTTAGCCTCAGAAATAATTTCTCCTGTTAAAATTATTTTTCTTATCGAAGATTTTTGTGGTTCCTTACCAAGCTCCAACATTGCCTCAGCATATCTTAATGTTTCCATCGGACGAGCGACCAACAATTCTGGTTTTAAACGATCAAAAATTTCAATTACTTTCCTTGTAGAACAGAGATGAGTTCTGACTCCTACTGGAATAGACATAATGCCAAGTTGTTGTAAAGCAAAAAAATATTTAAATCCAATTGGGTTCATTTCAAAAGGAAGAGCAATAACTGCTCGTTTGATTAATTGCGATAATTTTTTTAGCTCCAACCACTCTGCAATAAATTCAGCGAATTCTTGCATTCGCTGTTTACCCAAATCAGGTATTACAGGAAAAGGTAATCCAGAAGTGCCACTTGTTTCAAAATAAGCAGGAGGATTTTTTGCTAAAACTTCTTGAACCAAATTCCAAACCTCTTTTTCTTTTTTATCAAGAAAAGGAAAGTTGGCAACATCCTCTAAGGAATTGATATTTAAATCGAGACCTGAAAAACTTTTTTGATAATAATCAAAATTACTTACTAAGTAAGATAAAAGCTTATTTAATCTTTCAACAAGCTCTTTTTGAGATGGAATTTTTAATAAGAAACTAGACATATTTTAAAACTCCTTTTTTAAATAATAAAAAATTTAGATCAACGCTTTTTAAATCTTAAATATATCCAGCGACATTTGCTTTGAAAATTATCGTGCACAAATAAATCATAAGTTTTTTTCATCGCAGGGGTAATAGGTTTTGGATAAATTATAAAATCATATCCCATCTCTGCCCATAACGGCATCACAATGGGCAGCTCTTCTATCAAATATTTAAAACCACTATCAACAAGTAAACCTGTTTCAACTCCTGGATTAGTATTTTTTAGTCTTTCTAAATAAGCTTCAACATTAGATCTTATAGCCTGTTCATACTCAATATTTTTCTTATATTCACTCTCAATCTTTTTTCTTAACATGAAATAATTTTCATGAGATAACAAATCGTCCCAACGGATAATAGAATAATTATGACTAAATTCTTCTAAAGCAATTTCGTTTCTTTTTAGCCAACAGTCTCCTGCTTTTCTAGTATAGATCTGAGCCTGTTCAGGAGAGAAATTAAGAAAATTATGTCTCTGCAAAGTATCAGCCATAACAATATCACAGGACTTAAATTTATAGTTATTTACTAGACGTATTGTAGATAAAAATTTACTGCCTTCATGATAAGCTTGACCAACACTAATAAAAAGTAATGCGCATTTATCTTTAAAAAAATTGGACTTATCTCCAAAACAAGAAATAGGATCCATGCCTGAATGATATGGATCATATCTAAAAGAAGCTTTATGAATACAAGTCATATCGACTTTTTCAGAAAGCAATTGATCATAAGATTCTAATCCAAACAAATTTCTCTCCTTTAGTTAAACTCCACCGGCTTACGCTTGGGTATACTGCATCCCTGACCTTGCGGTTAGAGTTTTAAGTGCCGATTTTATGAGCTCCCTGTGGCAAGCCACAGGGAATAAATTTAAAAATTTTTTTTACAACAGTTTCAATTTTATCTAATTCTTTTCTAGCTTTTAGTTTGAATAGATCGCCTTGCTAATATAATAAGGGGCTGGTTGGTAACTCATCTGGGGAGACACCATCTGTTATCTCTTCCACCACTGAACTGTTTTTCTCCCGAGTCGGAGAAAAAAAAGCAAAAGGATTACCTATGCCCCAACATTTCTCATCATCTTTTTCAGGAAATAATTCCTTGACTTTACTTCTCCATCGTAAAGCCATAGCTCCAGCGGTTACGCCAAGCCCTATTGTATATCCCATTCCTACTCCATCAATATTTAGAGAAGTTCCTAACCCAAGGCCCGCAGCCAATCCAATCCCACTTGACATACCTAAAAGGGCAATTGTATTAGGAACAAATAAATCATCCAAAGCCCTTGACTGCTGGAGAAGGTTATAGCGTACTGCATCTAAAATAACGCCACTACACATAATGGGTACTAATGTTGTTAGCTGATCTGAAATGTCTTTTGAAGCTCCGCCGGATATTGCTTCTAAAGCCTTTGGATATATAGCAAAAAATACAGGAATAGGCGTTAAATAAATTAAAGTTGTCAAAAGACCATATTTTGCAATTTTTTGTGCATTTTCTAATTTGTTAGCTCCCTTTTCCCTACTTATTTCTTGAGTACAACTAAAGCTAAATGCCGCCAACATTATAAATTCGAAATATATAAATTGCATATTATAGGACATAGCTGATTGTTCCTTTGTTCCTAATAAACCACTAAATACCCCTATCGCAAGGGTTAAAGAAAGTTCAATTCCAACAGTAAAAGCGATAGATCCGCCAAGACGCAATATTTCTTTGGCGCCATCTAAGTTATCACATATTTTTTTAATAGATGTTTTATAAAAATCAAACTCTCTACATTCCTTATTAAATTTAACGAAAAATCCATAAGATATAGCCGTTAAGTAAGATTCAATTAAAAAACCTAACGCAACACCACGCTGCCCCATTTTAGGAATTTGTAGAGATTCCGATTTAACTCCGAAACCAAGCAAAATAGACAATGGAGCTCCAATAGCAAGACTACCAAGAGCCATCCACATAGCAGGTTTGCTTTTACCAAAACTAAACATTACTTGTTCTAAAGCCATTCTTGCCATTAGTCCTGGCACAGCGAATGAATAAACTTCTAAGAATTTTGCAGCAGAACTAGCAACTGCATCATTTTGACCAAAAACAGATGTCAACAAAGGTTTTGAATAATATAAAATTAAAGCTGATGGGACTGTAACCGCTGAAGCGATCAAAAGAGAATTAATATTAGCACTCTCAATTTTTTCTTTCTCTCGAGTCTCATCATATTCATTTGAAGAATCATCATTAACTATTTTATCTTCTTTTTTGTATTCTCGCCAAGCTCCAAGTTTACCACTTAAATTAATCGCCACAGCAAACAAGGGAGCCATAGCTAATACGCATACACTATTCATTAGAACAGATACTAGCGCAGCTGCTGCAGTGTCATCTTCAGATTCACTCAAGTTTTGCAATAAAATAACTGCTAAAAATACTTCAAAACTAAACGTGAACGACATCCCCATAGGAAGTGCAAGACCTGATATTTTCTTAAAAACATCTGTAAAAGATAAACTTATATTTTTTTCGGCTCCGAGATTAATTGAATCTGTTCTTAATAAAACTTTTGGTACAGTTTCTTCCACAATAATTTCTCCCCTAATATTTAAATTTTAAAATAGTTAAAAAATACTTCTTGAAATTAAGAATTAAAATTTCCGAAGTCTTTTATCATTTCTTTTTTTGCGATATTCTTCAGTTCTTCTAAAGCTTGATCATAAGCAGCTTTCACAAGTGCAGCTGCCACCTTTGAACCACTTTTAATTGCGCCATCACCAATCTCAATTTTTTGTAATTGCTGCAAAGCATTAAGTTTAATTTTAACATAAACTCCATCCTCATCCTCAACTCCAGAAATACCTGAAGCACAAGTATTGAAAAGTTTTTCCTGAATCTTCATTAATTCATCTGATACTTCCATACCACTTTTTTCTTTTAAAAAATTTTTAATTTCACTGTCCAAATGATTCATTTGAATACCTCATTTATTTAAAGAATTATTAACTGTAGATAAAAAAATTTTCTAACTCCTTTATCAGGTAATTTTTAATTCAATGGCTAGGCGGTTAAAGCCGAAAGTTTCTTATTTACCAACTTAAGGCTAAAATCATGTCAAAATGTCGGACAAGTCAGACTCAAGTTGTTTTTAAAATTCCGAAAACTTTATAGCATACTCAAAATTAAAAAAATGTCGTCCAAAGGCGCAAAATGCATGTTTAGTGTTTTCAGAAGGACACTTTCCTATAACAAAGTAATTTTTCATTCTTCTGTTTCTCATTCACCCCTACTCTTTCGAGGTCTCTCATTAGCGCTAGGTCTAATGAGAGCTAAGAAATTCGCTAAAAGCCTGTAACTGGCAACAATAAATGGCATATTTTTGGCAAAATTATTTAGCACTACACTCCATCTATCATTTAATTATCTATCATAAGTTTATATATCTATAAAAGCTGGCTCTTGATATGTTTAAAGTTTTACATATGTCCCCAATGCTCATCCCATGATCTTTATGCATATTTTTAGCCATTAACACTTTTGGATTTGTATTGGCAATTTTTTTACGCCCGCCTTGCCGACCTCTGGAACGTGCCGCCTCAAGGCCAGCTCTAGTTCGCTCTTGGATAAGACGGCGCTCAAACTGAGCTAATGAAGAAAAGATATTAAAAATTAATTCACCAGAAGCCGTCGTCGTATCAATAGCCCCATCACAGATGGATTTAAAGCCGATTTTTTTAGCTTTCAGTTCTTCGATTAGTGAAACCAAATGTGGCATAGATCTGCCTAACCTGTCTAAACGCCAAACTAATAATGTATCGCCCGACTGCATTTCAGCAAGACACTTTTCTAAACCGGGACGTTCTGCTCTAGCTCCAGAAATTTTGTCAATAAATATCTTATCTCATATTCCGCACCTAGATTGCTTACTTTTTGATTTATTTTTGACTTTAATTTGAGCAAAATATCCAATTTTGTAGATAATGCGCCTTATCTACACACGGATAGTAAGAATCATTACCGTGTAATCACCGTAGAAAGAACTTTTAGACCCTCTTAAAAATAGTCAAAACATCAACAAAAGTGGGAACTGATCTCAAAATAGCACGAAAAATAAATAAAAAAAACGAAACTTTTAGGTGCGGAATGTGAGCTTATCTTTGGCACAACCTGCTTTTTCAAGCGCATCTAATTGTAAATTTAACTCTTGTTCTTGGGTGCTTACGCGGGCATATCCGATGAGTCTTGACATTTTTCTCATTATTTCTTTTAAAAATGGTAAAATGGTATTTTGATTTATAAGATGGATAGATTATATATCGTTAAGTAAAAATAGGGCTAAAGTTTTTCTATATCAACAAACGCTCGTTTGATGAGACAGATTCTACATGTGTTTTTGAACGTATCATTGGGTTTGTCTGTTTCTATTTTTTACATTCTTT